>Ga0099364_10014022_pt1 | contig 10703 bp, 6 predicted proteins | sample TergutTh196P3_FD_73070 | JGI IMG/M metagenome (GOLD analysis project Ga0099364, IMG submission 73070) | Microcerotermes parvus P3 segment gut microbial communities from Pointe-Noire, Republic of the Congo - Th196 P3 | ecosystem: Host-associated > Arthropoda: Insects > Digestive system > Gut ...
CATTGCGTCCCACTAACCCGCCTACATGTTCGGCGCCTCCTGTTACGTTTCCCGTAGCGTAAGAGTTTTTGATGGTAGAACTGGAAATACTGCTTCCCACTAAACCGCCGACACGTTCGCCGTTTCCTGTTATGTTTCCTGTTGCGTAGCAATTTTCGACAATCGTTCCCGCAATATATCCTGCCAATCCGCCTACATCGTTGTCGCTGGTTGTTCTGTTTCCTTTTACGTTAGCCGTTGAATAGCAGTTTTCGATGCGCCCCCAATATTCCATAAGTCCCACCAATCCGCCACCATGGTAGTAATTTACGATTATATTTCCTGTAACGTAAGAGTTTGCGATGATCGCATTATTCCTTCCCGCCAATCCGCCTACGGATTGATATCCCGTAATATCACAGTTTGTTATACCTACGCTGTCAAAACCTGCTCCGTTTGTATATCCGAACAGACCGATATAATTTGTGGTGCCTCGGTTAATTTTCAATCCGCTAATGGTATATCCGCCGCCGTGAAAAGAGCCTGTAAAATGATTGCCTGAAGCGGTACTACCTATCGGCAACCAGCCTAATGTATCCCATTTTGCGTGTCCGTCTCCGCCGCTGGCAAGATAAGCGGTTAGGTCAATATCATTAACCAAACGGAAATGTTTATCCAAACGAGTACGCACTAAATCTAACTGTTCGGGGTTGCAAATCAGGAATGGGTCGGTGGGACTTCCGTCTCCGCCGCAGAAAAGAAAATCGGCACAATTGACATCTGTCTGCCATTGGAAAAAGGGTAAACTTACACTGTCGCAGTTTTGCCAGATGGTTGTGAAATCCCACGACAAAGTGTCCGCATAGAATATTTGCGTTTTGAGGTCGGCAATGTCCATGGAGGCGCCGCTTATGCTGTCAGGGTCGGAGGTAATTGATACCGCTCCGCTACTGTTTTCTACGGTCATAGTTTGGTTGGCGTAGTTGTTGGTTAAAGTTCCGCTATTAGTATTCCCCCCTGTGATGCGGTTAATAAAGGTGTTTGTACCTGTTGCCGTTACCGAATCATTTGCCGTTACCGAATTTGTGATGGTACCCCCCGTATTGCGTCCTGCCAATCCGCCTATATAATCACCACTTCCTTTTATATTTCCTGAGGCATAACAGTTTGAGACGGCAGCATACATAATATTATATCCCACCAATCCGCCGACATTATTACTCGTTGCTGTTACATTTGCTGTGGCGTAACAGTTTTCGATGATAGAATAATTCTCATTGTATCCCGCCAATCCGCCTATATTGTAATTTCCTTCTACATTTCCTGTTGCATAGCAGTTTGAGATGGTAGAATAATTATTATTGTATCCCACCAGTCCGCCCACATAGTTAAGTCCAGTAACGGCACAGTTTACGATACCGAGGCTGTCAATTTTTGCACTGTCTGCATATCCGAACAAACCGATATAATTTGTACTGCCTCTGTTAATGGTCAAACCCGAAATGGTATATCCACCGCCGTGGAAAGTGCCTGTAAATCGGGCAGTACTATCCGAATTATCGCCAATGGGCAACCAACCTGTACCTGAATAATTTGTCGCAATATAAGCGGTTAGGTCAATATCGTTGCCTAAGCGGAAATGTTTATCCAAGTTATGCCTTACAAGGTTTAAATCTTCGGGTGAACAAATCAAGTAGGGGTCGTTTGCCGTTCCATCACCGCTGCAGAATGAACAATATTCGCCTTGTTGCCATTGTAAAATGGGTAAACTTGCTTTGTCGCAAATACGCCATATTACAGCGGGATTTTCCGTAAGGTCTATATCCCAAAGAACAGTTGAACTATAAAATGTAGCTGTTCTGAGTGTTGCCATGGTTTGGTTTCCGCCTGCGAGTGCGTTAATATTTGGCGAAATGGAAACGGGCGAGTTGTTACTTAAAACTGTCATTGCTGCATTTGCGTAGTTGTTGGTGAAAGGACTGCCGCTGCCACTGTTCCAGGCTACTATGCGGTTAATATATGATGTAAGAGCAGGTGCAACGCTTATCACACTATTTGCTGCCACACAGTTTTCAATAGAATAATCAGCGACCCCCGAACTCGAGAAGGTGTATCCCACCAATCCGCCGACAATGTTGTTTCCTGTTACATCTCCCGAAGCGTAACATTTTGAGACGGTAGAAACATTGGATATAGTTCCCAGCAATCCGCCTACATTGCCTCCGCTTGTGGTTACGGTTGCGGTTGAATAGCAATTTTGGACGGTCGAATTAATAATGTATCCACCCAATCCGCCAACATTGTAGTCATTTCCGTTTACAGTTCCTGTTGCATAGCAATTTTCGACAGTGGTATTACTAATTCGTCCCATTAATCCGCCTACATAACCGTTTCCTGTAATATCGCAGTTTTCTATACCGAGGCTGTCAATCGTTGCTCCGGAAGTGTTTCCAAACAGTCCGACATCACTCGTACCGCCTCTGTTAATGGTCAACCCAGAAATGGTATGTCCGCCGCCTTTGAAACTGCCGGAAAAACTGGTACCACCACTGAGGGAACCAAATGGCATCCAGCCGTCTGTACCCCATTGTGTAAATCCGTCGCCGGTAGCAAGATAATCGGTTAGGTCAATGTCGTTGCCCAACCGGAAATGTGCGGACATGTGGTTTCTTACTTCATTTAACTGCGTGTCGGTTGTGATGATGTACGGGTCTAACGACGTACCGCTACCGCTACTAAACTGTGCCTTTGCCGTGCCGGCGCTGAACAGTAAAAAGACCGCGAGGAATGCCCCACAAGTCCTGTTAGACCTGACAGGCTGCCGAAGACTGCTGTCAGTGTCGCAATAGTTCCTTAACTCTAAATCTAACCTACTCATTTGTTTTTGAGTTCCTTGTTTTTTTGATACCGTTGTATTCATTACTCTTTATTTTAATTTATTAAAATTACTTAAAAACTGTTTAACTGATGAATTATCGTTTTATTGTAATAATCATCATTATCTCTCTTTTTTTATTCCTCTTTTACACACAGCCGACGACCAAATACCGACAGACTATCCAAAAAAAGTGCAAAAGTAGCGGCAATTTTCCAATAAAGACTGACACCCATTCCGAATTTTGCGACACTCATTCCGAATTTTGAGTTTTTTTGTCTGTTCCAAAGGTTATGATTGGGCAAACCAGACCTGTTTTGCTCGTTCCAAAGGTTATGATTGGGCAAACTAGACCGATTCCCTCCAACAAAAAAGGCTGCCCCCATCAAGAACAGCCTGCTGACAATTAGTCAATCGTTTACTTGAGGATTAATACGCAGTGTTTTGTGGGTCGAAGTTTGTCCAGCCTGTCATCCAGTTGTTTGACGCTGTTTCACTCGGACCAAAAGCACCGATGTAATTCACTTGTTGAAACCACGAAGAAACTTTGGCGTTTGTCCACGCTGCACCGTTCGCCAAAGGACTGCTTGAAGTTGGGAAAAGTCCCGAACCGTTAAGATTCAACGGATTGCTGCCAAGTCCTAACTCTCCTAATGTAGCATAGGTGCGGTTGTTTGCGCCGGAGCGATTGAAATAGGTAAATCCCCAAGCATCAGCAGAGGGAGCAGCATCGTTGTACACTGTGCCGCCTGTCCAATATTGTGCATCTTGGAAATCTTTAACAAAACCTGCCAATACGCAGTTGGTTATATTCAATTCGCCGTTTGTGGCATTGGTTTGTGTGGCACTTCCTTTGTCGTTTTCAACAATAATACCGATGGGCCATCCCGCAATTACGGAATTGAAAATACTCAACTTCGTGTTGCGTCTCAGGTGCAATCCTGCTTGGAAACGGCATTTAGACGCATCCCAATGACCATTTACACCGCCTTGGTCCGTGTAGTTTGTCGTGTTGGCAACGGGACCGAAAACGCTTACGTTGGCAAATACCGCACTTGTCATCGGCGCACTGGCAGAACCGTCTGCATCATTGTCCGATTCAAAACCGTTGGACGCTGATTGGTCGGCAATCAAGGGGTCGCGCAAGATAACTGCAAACTGAATTTTACCACTGAAGCCGTTGTCGGTGTCGTAATCATCGTCCCAACAGCCAAGCGATACCAAATGTTTGGCGTTTACGCTTCCTCCGAACCATTCAAACGAGTCGTCTCCAGAATAGGAAACTTGCACGTACTCAATGGTTGTACCCGCACCTACCGAGCCAAGGGTAATCCCGTTGATTTCGTTGTCGGTTTCGTACTCAATTCCGGCAAATTCAACCCGCACGTATTTCAATACGCCTGAATTGTCGTTGTCGTCGCTGCCGCCGTGTTTGGAGCGAACGCCGCCTTCAATGGATTGTTCACCCTTGTTGGTACGCGCTTTTCCGCAGATAATTAATCCGCCCCAATCGCCCGACTTACGACTGCCCGCTGGTTGGTTCGACGTCATTACAATGGGTTTGTCTTTGGTTCCCTCTGCCATAATTTTTGCTCCGCGCTCGATAATCAAAGTCGCTTTCGATGCTTTATCGCCCTTGATTACAGTACCCGGTTCGATGGTCAAGGTTACCCCGTCCACAACATAAACCCAACCCGTTAAAATGTAGGTGTTGATAGCACTCAAGGTCATATTTTCCTTGATTTCATACGCTTCAGAACCGTCGCCCAGGGTAATTGTTTCACCCTTTGCCCCGACTTCCTCGTAATAACAGTCTTTGCCTTCGCCTACAATGTTAAAACCGTCCTTTGGTTCTAACTTACAATCTTTTTTGCAACCCACACTGGTCATTGCACACACGGCAAGCACTACGCCTGCCACCATTCTTCCATTTCTGGTCTTTCTCTCTTTTTTAAACATTTGATTACAAATTTATATGAATAATTAAAAATTTCTGCAAAGGTACAGCAGAGAAATTACGTGCATGTAACGGGGAGGTTAAGATTTGGTGAACACTGTTCTATTTCTTTTAACAGCCTTTTCCTTTTATATGAACGGTGGTTTCTGTGATTTTTGAGACCTTGTATGATTGTTTACAGTCATAAAAACTACAAAAATCATTGCTTAGACGAGAAAAAATACCTAACGCACAATCCGCGTTCCGCACTCCGAATTGGTTAGTTGTCCCGCCTCGGTGATGATGCATTCCTTTCCGCCGTGTTTGACAAAATAAAGTGCCGCCCGAACTTTGGGAGCCATAGACCCTTCCGCAAAATGACCGTCCGATAAATAGCGTTCAGCCTCTTCTACCGTGATAACGTCCAACGCTTTTTCGTTTTCCTTGCGGAAATTGATGTAAATTTTCGGTACATCTGTTAGAATATAAAACTCGTCCGCACCGATTTCAACAGCGGCTAAGGCAGAGGCTAAATCCTTGTCTATCACTGCCTCTACGCCTTTTAATTGTTTGTTTTCGTCTATAATTACGGGAATGCCGCCGCCGCCCACCGTGATAACAATGTTCCCTGCATCAGAGAGTGTTTTCACAATATCAATATTTACTATCGAATAGGGCTTGGGCGATGCAACAACCCGCCGCCAGCCGTTGCCTTTGGGGTCTTCCTTAAACGGCGTATTGGGACGGTCTTTCAAAAAAGCATTCACTTGTTCGGCATCGTAATACGGTCCCACGGGCTTGGTAGGATTGATAAACAACGGGTCGTTCTTATCCACAACCACCTGCGTGATAATGCCAACCACATTCCTTTTTATATTATGTTCCAAAAGAATATTGCGCAATCCCTGTTCAATCAAATATCCAATAGAGCCTTGCGTTTCCGACACACAAAAATCCAACGGCATTGCCAGCACGTCTGTTGTGCGGCTTGTAATTTCGTGTTGCAACATCACATTTCCAACTTGTGGTCCGTTTCCGTGTCCGATAACGATATTGTACCCTTTTTCGATTAAATGCACTATCGAACGGCACGTTTCTTTCACATTTTCAATCTGTTCGCTGTACGTTCCTTTTTGTCCGCTTCGCAACAAAGCGTTTCCGCCAAAAGCAATTACTGCTGTTTTTTCCATTTTTTTTATTTTTCTGATTTACAAAAATAAAACTCAAAACAAAGATGCCTAAAAATTGTCTCTTAGGCATCTTTTTTCATTTGTCGGGGTGAGAAGACTCGAACTTCCGACCCCTTGCACCCCATGCAAGTGCGCTAGCCAACTGCGCCACACCCCGAACTTTTTTTTTTGCAAAGATACAATTTTTTTTTTAATTATGAGTGGTCAATGATTAACCCCGCAGTTTATGTTTTTTTTTACTACCTTTGGGTTCTGAATTTATTTACTATAAAAATAAAGTAATATGAAAGATACACCCATTAACTATAACGTTGTAAAACAGAAGATTACAGAGAGTGGAATAAAGAATATCGGGAAAGCGTCCATTCGCGAAATTAAGCGGTTAATTAACGAAATTGAAGCAGAAACAGGCGAAAAGTTCGTTAGAATGGAGATGGGAATACCCGGTTTGCCCCCCGTTTCGATTGGAGTAAATGCCCAAATTGAAGCCCTGAAAAAAGGCGTTGCAGCCATTTACCCCGATATTGAAGGCGTTCCCGAACTCAAAATGGAAATGTCTCGTTTTTGTAAAAATTTTTTGGATATTGAGGTATCGCCTGCGGCTTGCGTTCCGACTGTCGGGTCTATGCAGGGCGGGTTTTCGGTATTTATGACCTTCCAACGGTTGCAAAAAGAAAAGGATACAACCCTGTTTATCGACCCCGGATTTCCCGTGCAAAAACAACAACACCGAATTTTAGGCGCAAAGTTTGAAACGTTTGACGTCTATAATTTTAGAGGTGAAAAGTTGAAAGATAAATTGGAAAGTTATTTGTCGAACGGAAATATTCATTCCATAATTTATTCTAACCCGAATAATCCGTCTTGGATTTGCTTTACAGACAGGGAATTACGGATAATCGCCGAACTTGCAAAAAAATACGATGCGATTGTGATTGAAGACCTTGCCTATTTCGGCATGGATTTTCGACAGGATATTTCCACGCCGGGCAAGCCGCCTTATCAGGCTACAATCGCCAAATATACAGATAAATATGTGCTGCTGATTTCCAGTTCCAAAGCGTTCAGTTATGCGGGGGAACGGCTTGGCGTGATGGTTATTTCCGACAGTTTATTTAACTCGAATTACCCTGATTTAGTTCCTTATTTTGGAACGGAAAGCGTAGGTCGTGCCATCGTTTACGGTGCGGTGTATGCACTTAGTTCGGGAACGTCGCATTCGGCGCAATATGCTATGGCTGCCGTTTTAAAAGCCTGTAACAATGGGACTTACAATTATATCAACGATGTAAAAGATTACGCCGAAAAGGCACACATGATGAAAAAATTGTTTGTAGATAACGGCTTCAAAATAGTGTATGATAAAGACGAAGACAAAGAACTTTCAGACGGGTTTTATTTTACCATTTGCTATCCCGGATTTACGGGCGAACAACTTTTGGAAGAGTTTTTATATTACGGAATCAGTGCAATTTCGCTGGCAATAACAGGCAGCGAACGTTTGGAAGGCATACGTGCCTGTGTATCGCTGGTGAACAGAAATCAATTCTCCGATTTGGAGTATAGGTTGAAAAAATTTAATGAACAGCATGCGTAGTTTTAGCGTGGGCTATATTCAACGTTATTGATTGTAAGGGCGTTGGAGAACGGAACGGCAACCGCCGACAATAAAAGTTCAATTTTTTATCTGTAAAATTTAGTTTTCCGAGTGGAATATTCAATTTTCCACCTTGACCAAACAATTTTCCAAGTGGAATATTCAATTTTCCACCTTGACCAAACAGTTTTCCAAGTGGAATATTTAATTTTCCACCTTGACCGAACAATTTTCCAAGTGGAATATTCAATTTTCCACCTTGACCAAACAATTTTCCAAGTGGAATATTTAATTTTCCACCTTGACCGAACAATTTTCCGAGTGGAATATTTAATTTTCCACAAAACAATATTATTATTTTTTTCATTTTCCTATATCTTTTTTCCGCCCGTGATGCATAATTCGTGGTTAACCCCCAAGTAATTAGCGGAGAACAAAAAAAACCAATTCTTTTTTTTAGATTGCATACGTTTTTATTTCTCACCCCCCATAATACAACGGCGCCCCTGGTCCCAGCGGCAATCCCAGTAAAATCCAACCGATAAGCAACACCACCCAGGCGACGAAAAAGGCAATCGAATACGGAATCATACACGCCATTATGGTTCCGATGCCTGCGTTTTTGTCGTATTTTTGATAATAGACAATAATCAGGGCAAAGAAACTCATCATAGGCGAGATGATGTTGGTAATGCTGTCTCCTATGCGGAATACCGCTTGCGAAAGTTCGGGGGAATATCCCAAAAGCATAAAAATAGGAACAAATACAGGTGCGATAATTGCCCATTTTGCCGAAGCACTGCCCATAAACAGGTTCAAAAATGCAGCAAACAGCACGAAGATAACCGCCATCGGTATCAGACCAATATTTGCGTTTTGCAGGACTTCGGCACCGTTTATGGCAAGCAACAAGCCTAAATTACTCCATCGAAACCACGCAACAAACTGTGCAGCGAAAAATACCAAAACCAAAAACGCAACCAAACTTTTGAAACTGTCACTCATTCCATTAATGACATCTGCCCCCTTTTTAAACGTGCCGACCGTGTAACCATAGACCGCTCCCGCAGACGCCGCCATTAAAAACAGTACGGAAATAAATCCCTTCAAAACAGGCGAATGCAGAATACTTCCGCTATTATCCCGCAAAATACCGTTTTCGGGAATCAGACACACCGCAAAAAGCACAAACCACGCAAGGAAAACCAATCCTGCCCTTCTTAATCCTTTTCTTTCCAAGGCGGTAGGTTGTACAATGGTTTCTCTTTCCACGTTTCCCGTGTATTTTCCCAGACGCGGTTCCAACCATTTCACCGTTACCACCGTTCCCACCACCGCAACAAGGAGGGAAGATACCGCCATAAAGTAGTAATTTGCCGTTGGTATTACGTAATAATCGGGGTCGAGGATGCGTGCGGCTTCGGTTGAAAGTCCTGCCAAAAGCGGGTCGATAGTGCCGATAATTATGTTGGCACTGAAACCGCCGCTAACGCCCGCAAACGCCGCCGATATTCCGACAAGGGGATTTCTGCCCAACGAATGAAAGATAACGCCCGCCAAGGGAATAATCAAAATATATCCCAAATCGGACGCCACGTTGGAAAGAATCCCCACAAAAATAACCATAAACGTTATCCACTTTGGCGGAGTTTTTACCAGCATTGCGTTGATGGCAGATTTTATCAGTCCGCTTGCCTCTGCTACGCCGATTCCCAGCAGTGCCACCATCACAATTCCCAGCGGGGCGAAACCCGTATAATTATTCACCATATCAAGAACAATGCGGTGCAGTCCGTCCCGCGAGATTAAATTAACAATGTCAATTTGTTCTCCAGTAGCGGGATGTATTCCTGTCCACCCCAAGAGCGACCCAACAGCAGACAACACAAGCACTGAAAGTGCAAACAATCCAAACAATAATGCAGGATGCGGCAAGGCATTCCCGCCTTTCTCTATGTAGTAGAAGAAACCTTTTTTCTTTTTCATTTTAACTCGTAAATGACTTGTTGATTTTTTATGGATTGCAAAGGTATAAAAAAAATTTGATTGCGTTTTTGTTTTGAACCAAGATTTTAACAAAAAAATAATTATACCTTTGCACCCGTAACTTTTTCTATCAAAAAACACAATGAAAATACATTTTATCGCTATTGGGGGAAGTGCGATGCACAATTTGGCTATCTCGCTGAAAGTAAAAGGGTACGATGTCAGCGGGTCGGATGATGAAATTTTTGAACCGTCTAAAAGCAGGTTGGCGTTGTATGGCATTCTGCCCGAAATTATTGGCTGGAATACAGAAAAAATTACCAACGATATAGATGCCGTCGTTTTGGGAATGCACGCCCGAAAAGATAATCCCGAACTGTTGAAAGCGAAAGAATTGGGACTGAAAATCTATTCCTACCCTGAATTTATTTACGAACAGTCCAAAGACAAAAAACGAGTAGTGATTGGCGGAAGCCACGGCAAAACAACCATCACTTCCATGATATTACACGTGTTGAACGTTTTAAAAACCCCTTGCGACTATTTGGTGGGGGCACAATTAGAGGGCTTCGATGTAATGGTAAAACTAAGCGACGACGCACCCTGCATTATAATAGAGGGTGATGAATATTTGACTTCGCCGATTGACCCGCGCCCTAAATTTCACGTCTACAAGCCCGATATAGGAGTAATTAGCGGTATTGCGTGGGACCATATCAACGTGTTTCCTACCTTTGAAAATTATGTGAAACAATTTGCAATTTTTGCCGAATTAATTCCACAAAACGGCACGCTTATCTATTGTCAAGACGATGAAAATTGTTGCAAAATAGCGGAACACCTGCGTATTAACAATATATACGGCTACACGTCCCCCGATTATGTAATCGAAAATCATACTTATAAGATATTATTCAAGGAGGAAAAAATTCCGTTGCAGATATTCGGCGTTCATAATTTATTGAATATGAATGCGGCACGATTGACTTGCCATGCAATCGGCGTTTCAGATGAGGATTTTTATCGTGCCATACAAAGTTTCAAGGGTGCGTCGAAGCGGCTGGAACTGGTTTATGAAAATGAAACCTGTGCCGTGTACAAAGACTTTGCCCATTCTCCGTCCAAATTAAAGGCAACCAT
>Ga0099364_10014023_pt1 | contig 10703 bp, 9 predicted proteins | sample TergutTh196P3_FD_73070 | JGI IMG/M metagenome (GOLD analysis project Ga0099364, IMG submission 73070) | Microcerotermes parvus P3 segment gut microbial communities from Pointe-Noire, Republic of the Congo - Th196 P3 | ecosystem: Host-associated > Arthropoda: Insects > Digestive system > Gut ...
TCATAGGTACAATGCAGAGGAAGCGTGTATGGCGATCTACCGTTGTTTCATGAAGCTAGGAGGGCGTCCGGCGGAACTTGTCATCGATCAGGACGCCGTGTTCGTCGCCAGCGAGACTTTCGGCGAAGTGATCAAGACACGGGTGTTTGAAGACTTTTGCACCGAACAGGAGCTAAAGCTGTGGGTCTGCAACAAAGGTGATCCGGAAAGTAAAGGTTACGTAAAGTCTTTCGTTATGTAAAGAGTTGCCCCCCCAATGCCACCAACACAGGCTTCTAACTCAAATCTCTTTACATAATATTGCTAATATGTTATCCATAAACCAAATTTACCGTAAGGGGGTTCTGGGTTATGGAGATTAACAGTCAAAACACAAAATTGCTCATAGCAGCATGTGAACAGGAGCTAGTTGACCTTGGTTACGAGATTAACCATTACAGGAAAATCACCAAGTACTGGGAAGCATTTGCACAATGGATGGACGATAATAAATTCGAGAGAGTAACTCCTGAAATTGGCCAAAAGTATTGTTTTGAGACATTTGGATCCGACGTGTTATCTGGCATAAAAAGACATGATCAACTTAATTTGAGAGCGATAAGGATGCTCTTGTCGTATCAACGTGACGGATTCTTTGAGTTCAGGACACCGTCCGTCGCAGCTCGTGTGTTTAAGGGAGAAACAGGCAAGGTTATTGAATCCTTTTTGGAATGGGCGCGAAATGATCAACAGCTATCAGACAGCACGCTTGCAGAAAAAAGGCTACGCTTGCATGAATTCTATATGTATCTTGATGATCATAAACTATCCCTTCAGGATGTCAGCACACAATTGCTAACCGATTTCATGGTCGCGCTGAACTATTCATTGTCTAAAAAGCGTTTTTTCAGTGCCACTATTAAACAATTCTTCCGCTATGCGCATGATATTGGGGCTATCAAAAGCGACCTGTCATTTATTGTCATGCCTGTCCGAAAGGAAGTTGAGAAACTACCTACAACATATACCGAGGATGAGATCAGGTGCATATTATCCGCAGTAGAAAGAGGATCTGCCATCGGAAAGAGGGATTATCTCGTATTGCTTCTTGCAGCGGAGTATGGGTGGAGAGCATCAGATATTACGGGTTTTCAGTTCAATTGGATTGACTGGGACAAAAATATAATCTCCTTCAGTCAGCACAAGACGGGTATGGCTATACAATATCCGCTTTTATCTTCTGTTGGGAATGCCGTCATTGATTATCTTAAAGCTGGAAGGCCCGATTCAAAGGAGCCAGAAATAATTGTTGGCCACGATACTGTAAAGCGCGGGAAAAAACTCGCATCGCCCACGATTCATTCTATTGTCACAAAATACATCAGGAAGGCGAATATTTCTAACTGGAAGCAGAAAAAGCATGGCCCTCACGCGCTCAGGTTTAGCCTTGCAACGAATCTTTTAAAGAACGACATATCCATTCCGGTAATCGCCACAATTTTGGGGCATCAAAGCACTGAATCAACAAAACGCTATATCTCATTGGACATAAATCAACTGAGAAAATGCGCGCTTCCAATACCGCCGCTGAGCACGGATATATTTGAGGTGGCAGTATGAATAGGCCGGAATTTAGGAGCGTTTTTAAAAATGAACTTAATGCATATCTGGATGCCAAGGTAGCAAATGGATTTCAAGAGCGGAGTTTTACCGTTCGCCTTAACGTATTTGATAAATTTTGCCTCCAGCACGCAATGGATATCCCTGTTTTTACCGAAGATCTCGCTGGTGAATGGATTAAGAGACGTGAGAACGAAGCATCAACAACTCATTATTCAAGGGTAAACGCAATTAAGCATTTTCTAAACTATCTCCGGGAGAAAGGGTACAATGTTCATATCACAAGAGATGTCAACTTCAACAAAACGAAATACCAGCCACATATATATACTGAAGAGGAGACAAGAAGGTATTTCCAAGCAGTTGACTCTTTTGTGCCGCGCGTAAACAAGAAAAACACGCTGCAGTATCCGGTGTTGTTTCGATTGCTCTATTGCTGCGGTATTCGCATAGACGAGGCACTAAAAATCAGAAAGAAAGATGTCGACCTTAACGAGGGGATAATCAAGCTCCGCGAAACCAAGAATAATAGCGAAAGATATGTTGTTTTAAGCGATAGTTTGAGTTCGTTGATGAGGAGGTATGCAGACAAGTGTTTCTATCTTCAAGATGACGATGATTATATTTTTAGATCGGCAAATGGCGGCAGATGCAGCTATGACACGGTTTATGAACATCATCGTTTGTTTTTGAAATCAGCAAATATCCCATATATCGGCAACGGAGAAGGCCCCCGGATTCACGACTGGCGCCACACGTTCAGCGTGTACGCATTCAAGCAAATGATTGATGCTGGAATGGATATGTACGTTGCCCTGCCAGTGTTATCTACATTTTTGGGCCATAAGACGATATTCGCAACGGAGGGATATGTGCGATTGATATTGGCGATGTTCCCGCACATTGAGGAAAAGTTCAGAGGAAAGCTTGATGAGGTGTTTAGTTCTGGGGGTGATGCGTCTTGAAGCCTACGAAATTCGCCCATTACCTGAACAAGTATTTCACCACATACCTGCCAAGCATAGGCGGTCACTCCCCCGCAACAGTAGATTCATATCGTTATGCATTCATGATGTTTCTTTCGTATATGGAAGAGTGCGGCGTGGACGCTGACTTGCTTGATATTCATCACTTAACCCGTCAGAATGTATTAGGGCTATTAGATTGGCTGCAAACATCACGCAATAACTCAATTGCAACTAGAAATCAACGCCAAGCCGCAATTAATAGCTTTGTTAGGTACTTGATGTATGAGTTCCCAGACGGACTTCCGGAATTCCAGCAAATTCTTTCTTTGCCAGTGAAAAAAGCACCGAAAAAAGAAGTGCCATATCTCAAAACCGATGAAGTGAAGACTCTTTTTGAACAGATACGCAAAACAACCGTTAGCGACGTGAGAGATTTCGCAATACTGACTTTATTGTACACGACCGGTATACGCGTCAGCGAATTGATCAACATCAAGGTAAAGGACATATCTCTTGGAAAACCGGCAACACTGCTTGTACACGGGAAAGGCCAGAAAAGCAGATATGTTCCCTTGACGGTACCCGCAATAGCCGCGTTACAAGACCATATCGCCCGTTCCGGTCTTGACGGTGCGCACTATCTCAGTTCTTGGCTCTTTATCAACCACATGAGGAATCAATTTACCAGGCAAGGCATAAATTATATTGTCAAAAAGTATTTTGATAAAGCTAAGATTGAGGGTAATCGTATATCTGCCGACAGATTCAGCCCGCATATTATGAGAAATCTTCCCCAAAATAAAATCCAAACTTTCCGAGTGAAATTAAGCAATCAGGGGTGTTCCGGCTCCAGAAAGTTTGGATTTCTTTCGATGTAAAATTCATATATGATGCGCCAAAGGAGGTGCTCATAATATGGATTTCACTAATTTACGAGAGCATTATCACAAACTACTGGACTACCTCGCAGAAGACAGCTATACGGAAAGCTATATCCGTCGAGTCAAGGAAAATGTACTTTGGATACTAAGAAACGAGAAGAATAATCCATGGCAGTCGTATTTTGATGTTTATCAAACCCGGATTCAGAAGCCATACAGCGAATTGTATAAAAAGAATCTGAGGCAGGCGTTCACCGCTATTCAGCAATTCGACCTCTATGAGGAGTATCCGAACCGCAAACCTAAGAACAGCCTCATAAAACACGGAGCTTATCATCAGCTTAGACCCGAGTTCAAGAGTGTTATCGATTACTTCACGGCATCAGAAATGATCTATGACTTAAAGGAGAGCACCATAAAGGGAAGGGCAAACAATACGGCGGCGTTTCTTTATGAGATGCAGAAAAAGGGCATATATAGCCTCGACCGCATCAGTGAGGAGGATGTTCTTTCCTTCTTTACAGACGACGAGGGCTATTTATCAAAGTGCAGCAGCTACAAGAAAAATATAGCGGCCGTGTTCAAGGTTGCAGCCGAGTGGCGGAAAGACGAGTGCATCCGACTTCTCGCATATCTTCCTCAGATACGGCCAAGGCGCAAAAACATAAAATACCTTACGCCGGAAGAGATCGAAGCTATTCGCTCTGCGATTGACAACGAAAACTCAGAATTATCCTTGCGAAACAGAGCGATTGGAACACTACTTCTCTTCACTGGAATTAGAGGGTGTGATATAGCTGAGATGAAATGTGATTCCATCGACTGGGAAGCTGATGAGATACACATTCCGCAGCAGCAGAAGACTAGCCGGCCGCTTGTCCTTCCACTTACAGCCATAATTGGCAATTCCATCCTTGATTATCTTGAAAATGAGCGCCCCGACAGTGCTGACGACCATCTTTTTCTTGGAGAACTCCGTCCCCATTACCCGTTTAAAGCCAAGGCGGTTTGGTATCAGTCTTCTAAAATTTACAAAGCCGCTTCTGTCCGCCAAGAAAAGGGCGACCGGCGCGGAACGCATCTCTTTCGTCATAATGTCGCTACATCGCTTCTGGATAACGGGGTTGCAAGGCCTATTATTACCGAAACGTTAGGACAGTCTGATCCGGTATCGTTAAACCCATATCTTCATACCGCTTTTGAGCATTTAAAAAAGTGCGCATTGAGCATAGGAGAGTTCCCCGTAGATAAGGGGGTGTTTCACAAATGACCCCTTACAGATCATGTTTTTCAGGCCAGATAGAACGCTTTGTAATATACCGCAAAGCATCGGGCTCATGGAATGAACCAACTTACGGGTTGAACATAAAGCTTTTTGATAATTTCTGTGCAGACAATTACCCAATGAGCGTGGCTCTTACACAAGAAATGGTTGACACATGGTGCGCTAAAAGAGAATCGGAGGCAAATCGCTCACAGGAAACGAGGACAAGGGTGGTGAGGCTTTTTGTTGACTATCTTCGGCGCAGGGGACTCACCGACGTAGCGCCCCCGGTGAAGTGCAAACCGGAGTCCGTGACATATATCCCGTATGCATTTGATGACGATGAGTTAAGGCGCTTTTTTCATGCCTGCGACAGTTATCAGCCATTTCATTTCAGAAAAAAGCAGTCTATACTTAAGAAACTTACCGTACCGGTTTTTTTACGTTTGCTGTATAGCACGGGGATGCGCACAACCGAGGCAAGGCTGCTCAAAAGAGATAACGTCGATCTTGTACACGGCATCATAGACATCCAAGAATCAAAAGGATACGACCAGCATTATGTCGTAATGCACGATTCTATGAAAAGCCTTATGGCGGAATATGATCAGGCAATTGCTAAGTTGCTGCCATTGAGGGAGTATTTTTTCCAAACCAGCAAAGGCACGCACTATACCAGAGATTGGGTGCAGGATAATTTCCGTCAGTTTTGGAATGAATCTAATGGCATCTCAACTTCGCCCGTTGCTTACGACCTCCGCCACCATTATGCGATTGTAAATATCAACAGTTGGATAGACGACGGTTTTGAATTTAACGATAAGCTCCAGTATTTATCAAAGTCTATGGGGCATCGTTCAATAGAAGCGACACGCTATTATTATTCCATAGTCCCGCGTCTCGCAGATACGCTGAAAGAAAAAACAGAAGTCGGCTTCAACCTCATAGTGCCGGAGGTGTCCGATGAAAAGGAATAATGAAGCCGTAAAGCTCTCGCGGTATATATCGGATTATCTTTATGACTATGCCCCAAATATGCTTACGGAAAGCAAGCATACTCTGAAATCCTATACAGATGCCCTGACTCTTTTTATTCAGTATCTTGAGTCGGTAGGCATTACGCCATCTGGTTTTACAAAGGAATGCTTCGAGCGGGCGCAGATCGAAAAATGGATCCGCTGGCTCAAGGATGTCCGGAAATGCAGCTCGGACACATGCAACGTACGCCTTGCATCAATCCGCGTCTTTCTTGAATATGTCGGTAGCCGCGACATTGGCCTAATATATCTTTATCAAGACGCTAAGGCAATAAAGAGGCAAAAATGCGTGAAAAAGAAAGTCTCTGGCTTAACTCGGGATGCGGTTGCCGCAATGCTGTCTGCTCCTGATCTGGCCACAATAACCGGACGCAGGGATCTTGTGTTTATGATTATACTTTACGCAACTGCAGCGAGACTCGGAGAACTGTTGTCATTAAAAATCAAGCAGATACACATTAAGGGGGAAAGGAAGCCATACATCAATATCATCGGTAAAGGCCAGAAAATCAGGACGCTCTATCTTTTGCCAAGGGCTGTTGCGCATATTGAGAAATATATACGCGATGCTCATGGTGATCAGTTTGACCCCGAGGCATACCTTTTCTATTCCAGGGTAGGCGGAAAGTACGCAATGCTGACCGATGCCGCTATTGACAAAAGATTGAAGATGTATGCTCAAGAGTTGCACGGTGATAATCCGGATGTGCCCTTAAACTGTCACGCTCATCAGTTTCGCCATGGAAAAGCCTCCCATTGGATTGAAGACGGGCTTAATGTTTTGCAGATTAGTTTTCTGTTGGGGCACGCGCAACTTGAGACAACTATGGTTTACTTGGACATAACCACGGAGGAGAAGCGAAAAGCTTTGGCGACTCTTGAAAGTGAAGATGACAAGAAAATTGATAAGAAATGGAAAAGCCCAGATGGTTCGCTCCGTGCCTTTTGTGGGTTGAATGCTTAGTTTTACACCGAAAGAAATCCAAACTTTCTGGAGCCGGAACACCCCTATTTGCTTGCTTTCACTCGGAAAGTTTGGATTTTATTTTGGGGAAGATTTCTTAGCATGTGTGGATGAATATGTTCGGGGACTTCATCACACATTTCACGGGCAGCAATTCCATAGTTTTTCATGAAGAGAGCGACTGTATCTGCTGACATTTGAGTCTTTGCCCCGTGGTTTCTTGTATAGAAAACAAGCTCTCTTTTATCATGCAATATCTTTCCATGAAACGTTTGTACGTACCGCCGACAGTGTTCGACCGTTTCTGTCAACAACGGAACAATCCGTGTTTTATCACCTTTGCCGTGAAGGTAAATCACCGGGCTAGCGGTGTCAAACCGAAGATCGCACAGTTTTAGATTTAGGAGTTCCCCACAACGGGCAGCGGTATCATACATAAGTATCATAAAGAACTGGTTGCGGTGTCCGGTCCGGTTGCGGGGGGTGGGTTGCGCAAGAAGTGCTTTGAGCGATTGCTCCGATAAAAAATCAACAGTTCTCCCCTGTGCTTTTCTAGCCGGAATGTTCGCTGCATCCACACCGAAAGCGGCGTATGTGCAATCGGTTTCGCCCACGTATTTGAAAAATGAACGCAACACCATGAGACGTTGGTTGACCGATGTCGCTCCGCATTTTCTTTCGGCGCTAAGCCAGTCGAGGTAGCCGAGCATGGTATCGCGCGTGCAATCTTGGAATGTGATCCGGATTGTCGGTATCTGCATGACATCACGAAGATAGGATACGTATAGATTCAGTCCTTGACGGTATGATTTTACCGTGTTTTCACTGAATCTGCGCTGCGAGGGCAAATATTCAAGAAGATACTTCCTCATAAAGTTGAAGAAATCATTCATTTTCTTCAATCACCTCCGGAAAGAGGTCTGCTACGGATCCATAATTAAAACCGCTCATTTCCTCGAGCATTCCCGGTACAAGGTGGACATAGTAGAATGTTTCGGTAAGCTTGGAATGCCCCATAAATGCGCTTAAGTACGGCATCATAGTATAAATGTCTTTGCCATCGCGCATCCATTGATACAGGCGGTGTGTGGCGAATGTATGGCGTAAATCATAAATACGCGGCGGGTTATTACTCCGGCTCTCAATATTCAGCTTTCCACGTATTTTCCTAAATTCATGCCCGACCCATCTGTAGTCACAAGGGTCTAAGACGTTTTTGGCAAAGAAAAATTTGCGGTATGGAAAATATACTTGAATTTGGGTATTAAAGTTGCGACACAAATCCAAGACATCATCGGCGAGCATGACTATCCTGTCCTTGTTGCCTTTCGCTTCCGCGATTAAAATTTTGCCGCTATGTAGACTAACATCATCTATCTTTAAGTTGAGTGCCTCGCCTGGGCGCACCCCACAGCAATACAGAAGCCGAATTAGTGTTGGTAGGACAAGATGTGCAGCTGGATATGCCTTTGTCGGCTGGATTCTGTCGAAAGCTTGCCACATCTCGGTCACCTCTGTACGCGAGTAGATATGAGGTATGTACCGCTGACCTTTCTGCACCGTCCCAACCGGCAGGACGTATGCCTGCTCTCCATTGCGGAGCAGATATCGAGCGAACTCACGAATGAAAGCTGACCAGCCTGCTGACGTTTTTGCGGTTTCCCTACCGCGTTGAATTGCCCAAGTATTGCATATATCCGCCGTAAGGTTGGTTTCGCCAGGGAATTGCTTGGCGCACATCCGATCAAACATTTTTGGATCGGACATATTGCTGTATGTATACCCCAACGAGCGCTTTTGGTCGATGAATTCGACAAGCCTTTCCGAAAATGTGCTCACGAAAACTGTGTTCATACGATATCACCACCTTCATCGAGACATAGTGGCAGGCAACATTCTTTGAGACCTTTTTCACTTATGGACAGATATGGTTTGGCGGAATCAATGTCAATATGCCCTAAAAGCTGTGATAGCAGATGGACAGGTGTTCCGCTTTCGAGCAGCCTTGTGCCAAATGCGCGACGGAAACTATGGAACCCATATCTTTTGCTTGCGGAGTCCTCAATCCCTGCGTCAGAAATATACTTCTGTATGATGCCACGCGCCACTTGGCGGTGGATCGCTCTCAACGGATACTCAACACATAGGAACACGTTGGGGATATCGCAATCTTGGCGAGCGTTAAGCAAATAGTCGAAAATTGCGTTTCCGCTCTCGACTTCGAGCGTTATGCTCAAGGGCTTACCTGTTTTCGATTGTGAAATGTTAATTTCCCTCTTACGCCAGTCTATGTCACTACGCTTAAGGCTAAATATATCCGCTGACCGCATCCCAGTTTGCGCAGCAAGCATCATTATAGCATAGTCGCGCTTTCCGATTGATGTGTTGCGGTCTACCACCTCAAGTAGCCTTCTTATCTCATCATCGGTGAAACCTTGATAAACCTTCTTGCGCGGCGAAGCCATCTTTGGAACTGCAACACTTAGATCGTTTTCAACAAGACCATATTCATGGAGATATTTTAAGAAGTCCCTAACATAATTCAGAAGAGATTCTGAACCACGCTTGTAGCGGTTTGTAACGGTTCGTGCAATCACATTGCCGATCGTAGATAAAGTGACTCCTTCAAATGAAATGAATCCGGTATCCTCAAGCTCCAATAGAAAACCTTTGATGATGCTCTTTGCGGTTCTGGCTGTGGTTTCACTCAGTTTTTCTGAAAACAGCGCTTCGTTCCCATATTCGTCTACCAACATCTCAAACGTAGGATTCAGGAGGATTGGGTCGAAAGGGCTCAGTTGCGAGGGTATGATGGAACCGTACCGATGGAACTCATGCAACAGTGCTGCTGCTTTCCTAATCGCTTGGTATCTGCGCTGTTTTCCCTCATCCACAAGCCTTTTAACTTTAAGAACTGACTGGGCGCAGAGGCTTAACGAATATACTTCCGTCCCCGCAATCCTATGTGCGTCGAGGAGATTCCTGAATCCGCTCTGGTCATAGTATTTAAGTGTCCGTTCCGTGTATCCAAACGACCTGAGCGCGAGTCTCGTGCGCCATATCAAACCGTAAATATTGTCGTTGTTTGCTAATTGCTCTGCAGTTGGTTCGACATAAAACAGGCAGTCTCGTTTATTCCACTTTGGCAGTGGTGGCAAGTCAACTCTGCCTGTTGCATTAAAGTATATTATCAGTTCCGCACTACGCCTTATTAACTGCCATCGCCAAGCCTGCCTCCTGTTGCCCTTGAAAATATCGTGCTGTTTTTCAAGATAGTCTTTCACCATCTCGTCATCTACAGAGAAACTACCGACAATCTCAAAATGCCTTAATAGTGGTCGAATACCCATACTCTTGAGTGAATAGAGTTTCTGTTTACTCCAGACTCCCTCGCTCTTCAGCTTGCACATCACCAAATCGGACATTGTGCTTAAATCAAACTTAGTCATAGTATTACCTCGCATAAAAATAGTCAGGATAAACCTGCTATTCTAATCACATAGGAAACAATGATAAGAATCAACTGTTATTCCGAAGTTTTTCTGTGAAATTCTTTGAGTTGGTGATATAATGAGAATTGTTTCGGGATAACTAATTTCTCGGCATAAAGCTGATTTTTGGCGATCAACGAAATGTTGACGTACTTACTTGCTTCCTAAAATCTGTACTCGACATTCCTGACAAGGAATATGATAGAATCACAATTGTTGACCCTCATGTAAAGAAGGAATCCAAGCAAGATAAATATGGCATATTGGATATAAAGATCCACACGGTGAGCGGTAATATAATACACGCGGAAATCCAAGTTCAGCCTATCGCTGAAATGAAGCACCGTTCCATATTCTACCTGTCAAAAATGGTAACAGAGCAAATGGCGTCTGGAAAGGATTATTCGGACATCAAGAGGGTAATATCTATTATTATTACCGACTACTGTTTTGTAACTGAGAACAACCACTATCATAATCAATTCAGATATCGCTCAGA
>Ga0099364_10014024_pt1 | contig 10702 bp, 7 predicted proteins | sample TergutTh196P3_FD_73070 | JGI IMG/M metagenome (GOLD analysis project Ga0099364, IMG submission 73070) | Microcerotermes parvus P3 segment gut microbial communities from Pointe-Noire, Republic of the Congo - Th196 P3 | ecosystem: Host-associated > Arthropoda: Insects > Digestive system > Gut ...
AAAATTTCCCAGTTTTCACCTATATAACCGAGAAAAATTCCCGGCTGTGAACCGGACATAAGAGCTGCTGCATCAAGCTCAATAGGTATAACAATGGTAAACTCTTCTATGGGGAGAGGAAGGGGTGAGAGAAAATTCCGCATGGGCAGATCGTCCAGGGGAGAATTGACAATTCTTAACTGCGGAGAATTAAAAGTCAGCCAGGATTCATTTGGAAAGCTGTAACTGCCCTGCATGGGCATATTAATTATTTCTTCTATATTAAAACCCCGTTTTATATAAGCAGGGTAATCCATGAGGTTGCGGTACAGGGGGCTGGAACCGCCCTGCCAGACCAGCATTTGCTCATTCCATTGAACAATAACTAGTACCAGTATAGCTATGGTATAGAAAATAGGAATAAGTAATTTAACCAGCCTCTGAGTCTGTTTCACTATTACCCTTTTCCCAATAGTATATCCACCTGCTTACAAGCATCCTCAAAGTCGCTGTGCAAAAACAGGGTGTCGCGGATCTTTTCTATGGCAGAATTTATTTCTGCGTTCCATTCCTTTTCTTTTAGCTCATCGATTATTGCGTATGCCGCTTTTGCATTATAATCCTCACAGGCAATTTGAATCTCTGTTAATTTTTTATTGATATAATCAATGTCTTCCTGCTCCAGCCCTTCAAAGAAATCACTGTTCTCACCATCTAACAAATCTCCCTGTGAATCATCAGAATCCAAATCATTCAATATGCCTTCAAGCGATTTCAGGAAACTTTCAATATTGGCAGAGATAAAATTCATATCGCTGTTCAGTCCCGCCTTCTCTAAACCTGCAGCCGCTGCGGAGGCGTCATTCTCACCCAGGTATGCAAGTACAGATTTTACTGAATGCACAGTTGTAGTGAACCTCTTTATATCTCCGCTTTCCAGCGCCTGGCGCATTGTCACAATGCCCTCTTCCGCGTCGCGGCGGAAAACTTCGATGAGTTTGGGATCTGTTTTCTGTCCGTTATACGCAAAACTTTTGTTTGAGCCGGCTTTTTCACGCTTTTCTTCAGGGATCCAGCGGACAAGGATTTCGTCCATCTTTGCCACATCTATGGGCTTTGCAAGGAAATCGTTAAAGCCCTTTTCCAAAAACATTTCCCTCATGCCGGACACCGCATTCGCGGTCAGTGCTATTATCGGGATTCCCTGCGGGACTCCCGATAATAGCTTAGGAGAATGCTCCGCATTCTCCACGCACATTTCTGTTCTTTCTTTTTCCAATTCTCTTATGGCAGCTGCAGCTTCCACACCGTCCATTTCCGGCATCATATGATCCATGAACACAAGGTCGTAGCTTTGGTGCTTATTATTCTGATCATGAATCATCTCGATTGCCCTCGCACCGCTCAGGCAGGTATCCACCTTTATCTTATAGGGCAATAAAAGACCCTCAGCCACTTTAAGGTTGGACGGAGTATCATCCACAACCAGAAGCCGCGCGCCGGGGAATATGTATCTTATGTTTAAGGGTTTAGTCTGGTAATTATAGGTCTGCTGACCGGTAATGGCAGGGAAGGGAGAATTATGGTCTATCTCTTGCGGAATAATAATGGTGAAGGTGCTGCCCTTCCCATAAACACTGGCCATGGAAATATTTCCGCCCATGGCATCGCAGAGCCGCTTGGTAATTGCAAGCCCCAGCCCCGTACCTTCGATGGTGCGGTTCTTTACGGTATCTACCTGCATGAAATCCGAGAAGAGTTTCTTCATGTCTTCATCTTTAATACCGCGCCCTGTGTCAGTAATTTCAATTTTTAAAGTGATTTTGTCAGACGAAGGGCTTTCATCATTTTCGGTATAACGGGTTATGGATAAACCAATCTGCCCTTCATCAGTAAACTTTGCCGCATTTGATAGAAGGTTGAGAATGATCTGCCTCAGGCGTACCTCATCTCCGATTAAGTTATTGGGAATTTTATCATCCACCATGGTGATAAATTCCACAGGTTTTTCTATTATGCGCATGCGGATTATGCTTACAGCATCATGTACCAATGACGAAAGCATATACCTCACAGGAATTATTTCCAGCTTTCCGGCCTCGATTTTTGAAATATCCAGAATGTCATTAATGATGGAGATAAGGCTTGTGGCTGCCTGTTTTATATCCTGCGCATCCGAGCGTGCATCATCTGAAAGATCCCTGCGGAGGAGCAGCTCTGACATCCCCGTTATTGCATTCATCGGGGTGCGGATCTCGTGGCTCATATTTGCCAGGAAGTCGCTTTTTGCTTGAGATGCTTCACGTGCTGCCTGGGATGCCAGCTCGGCAGCCCTGTTTGCTTCCACAAGCCGGGCGTTATTTTCAGCCAATGTATTTTCCGAGCGGTAAATAAATATGTTTACAATTATGAACAAAAGTAAAATAAGAAAGAGCATCCCAAAAAACAATATGTTCATGGATTGGTTCAAAGCCAGAAGACCCGGCTGGGGATAACTCACCACGAGGTACCATTCCATGGCTGGGATGGATCGCAGCTGATAGATCCTCCCGTCCCTGGTCAGGGTTCGGACATCTTCATCAGAGAGGGAAGCGGCAATATAGAGCAGCTCCGATCCTGTTTCACCCATATAATCATCGAGGCGGACCTTATTATGCATTAGATTTATATCAATAGCTGAAGTAATTTCATCAAACCTATTGAACATATATGAAGTAATATTCCTGTCAAACTCTCTGTAGGCAGTAGCAATAAATTCCGAGTACTCAGTCAGATCAATTCCGGTACCCAGCATTCCCAAAGGCCTCGCGGTAAACTCATCAAAGACAGGGACATTTATCCAGAGGTTTATCTGCTGAAGCTCAGGATTATAGTTTATGTTGAGGTTATGGGTCTTTGTATTGTAAAGGGTAAGATTGTACCAGTAGCTTTCAGGGTCATCGGGATCCATAAGGTAAGGCTCATTGCCTGTGAAATAAAATATTTTATCTACATCATTGATCCAGAATATTAATCCGGTTCTGAAATGACTCCTGTATAGCTCAAACTCTGCCAGGGCAAGGCTTTCGAGTTCCGGATCTGAGGGGGTCATGAAGTATTTGCGGATTATCGGCGTGTCTCCCAGCTTCATCACCAGGGGCAGTTCATTATTTATCGTTGTTGCCAAACGCAGCCTGATTGTTTCTGCGGCAATTGAGAGCTGCTGTTCTATATAGGAGCGGTTTATCTGACGCACAGAAATTGTATATGACAAAAATGCCAGAAGGAAAACAACAAATAAAAGTATGCAGGAAAAGAGAAGAAATTTTTTATCTTTATAGGTTATATTTCTCATATATACTTCTTAATCCGGTCAATCAAATCCGGCGGAGAAAAGGGCTTCCGGACAAAATCCACAGCCCCCATTTCCAGTCCCTTTTTTTCAGACTCCGGTTCGTCCTTCCCCGTTAAAAATATTACAGGTATGTCTTTTAAGCTATCGTTCTTTTTTAGGTTCTCCAGAGCTGTGAACCCGTCCATTTCGGGCATTTCTACATCCAATAAAATCAGATCGGCTTTAATTTTCTCGGCGATCTTAAACATCCGCGCAGCAGAGGGCAGGGCATAAGTCTCATACAGCCCCTCCAACGCATTTTTTGCCAAAAGAAGATATGCATCACTATCATCCACTATGAAAATGGTCTTCATTATTATAACCTGAAAATGCATTATACCATTGTTCTAAAATAAAAATATACAGGAGAAATAGGGAATGTTCTCTTCGAGTTTTCAATCACTCAGTTTGCTCCCTAGTATTATATTAATTTAACTACAAGTAAATCTTGTAAAAACCAAGGAAAACAGAGATACTCACTCCTAGCACAATTTATTGTATGTTTAGATTATTAATATCTGCTGTGGGGTGAGTGAAAATCGCCCCAGAAAAGCTTGTGACATATCACAAACTTTTAAATCCAAACTTTGTGAGATGTCACAAAGTTTTTACACCATGTCGATATATCCATTTTAGCCAATACCACCATTATATGTACCAACCCACCGCACTTGGTTTTTACAAATTATTATTTTTGGTTTTTATTTCTGTAGTGGGTTGGGGTTAGCCTGTGAGGTGGGCGAGGCGTTCGCGGATGAACTCACTTTTTTCTTTAAGGCCGATATTGCCTATGGCAAAGATCAGGACATTTGGGAGTTTGGGGTCCAGCTTAATGCGGCCGGAGGATTCCTTCATAAGGCGGATTAGGCGGTCAACTTTTACCTTGGAGACTTTGCCGAACTCTGCCCTGATCATACCGCTCCTCTCCTTTAGCGAGTTAATGGAAAGTTCGCGGCAGATGATGCGGAGTTCGGCGAGAGCAAGGAGGCTGGCGGCTTCGTCGGGGGGAGTGCCGAAGCGGTCGGTGATTTCGAAGTTAAGGCTGTCCAGTTCTTCCCGGCTGCGGACGGCGGCAATTTTTTTATAGATATCCATTTTTTCCTGGGGGGAATCTATATAGCTGTCGGGGATAAAGCCGGTGTACTCCAGTTCCATAAGGGTTTCGATCTCGGCTTCGTAGTTTTCGTTTTCCAGCTTCCTTACCGCCTCTTCCAGAAGCCTCATATAAAGCTCAAAGCCCACTGAATAAATATCACCGGACTGCTCCCTTCCCAGGAGGTTCCCTGCCCCGCGGATCTCCATATCCTTCATGGCAACCTTAAAGCCGGAGCCGAGCTCGGTAAAATCAGAAATGGTCTGCAGTCTCTTCATGGCAACTTCTGTGAGGGATTTATCCTTGGGGTAAAAGAGGTAGGCATAGGCAAGCTTGTCGGAGCGGCCTACCCTGCCCCGGAGCTGGTAGAGCTGTGAGACCCCGTACATATCCGCCCTGTCTATAATGATGGTGTTTACATTTGGGATGTCTATGCCGTTTTCGATTATCGTGGTGGAAACAAGCACATGGAAACCGCCATGCACAAAGCGGTGCATCACATCTTCCAGTTCCTGTCCGTCCATCTGTCCGTGGGCGGTTTCCACAAGGATCTCCGGCAAGAGGCGCTGGAGTCTGATGCGGATCTCGCGAAGGGTTTCTATGCGGTTGTGAAGATAAAAAACCTGGCCTCCCCTTTCCGCCTCCCGCCTGATTGCATCTGCAATACATTCCTCGTTATACTCCTCCACACTGGTTTCTATGGGGCGGCGGTTCTGCGGCGGCGTTGCAAGGAGGCTCATGTCACGGATCTTCAAAAGGCTCATGTGGAGGGTGCGGGGGATGGGGGTGGCAGAAAGGGTGAGGCAGTCAACATTGGCCTTAAGCTCTTTTAACCTTTCCTTGTCCTTCACCCCAAAGCGCTGCTCCTCATCTATCACCATAAAGCCCAGGTTTTTAAAACTAACGTCTTTCTGGATGATCCTGTGAGTTCCCACCAAGAGATCAATTTCCCCGTTCTTCACCTGCTCCAGAATTTCCCTGGTTCTCTTTCTGTCTACAAAGCGGGAGAGCATGGCAAGGCGGATGGGAAATTGTGTGAAGCGTTCCTGGAAATTCTCATAGTGCTGATCAGCGAGGATCGTGGTGGGTGCGAGGAAGGCTGCCTGCTTCCCCCCCATGATTGCCTTAAAGCAGGCACGGACTGCTACCTCGGTTTTGCCAAAGCCCACATCACCGCAGACCAGCCTGTCCATGGGGGAGGAGCTTTCCATGTCTTCCTTTATTTCTTCCACACAGCGGAGCTGATCCTCTGTTTCGTCAAAGGGGAAGGCAGCCTCAAACATGGTCTGCCATTCAGTATCTTTGGGGAAGGCAAAGCCCTGGGATTGCTTCCGTTTGGAATAGAGGGCAAGGAGTTTTTCTGCAATATCTTCTACAGATTTTTTTACCCTGCCCTTGCGGTTCTCCCAGCTCTTTGAACCAAGGGAATCGAGGCGGGGGGCGTTCCCCTCATTGCCAATATACCTTTGAACCAGGTTCACCTGTTCTATGGGGACAAAGATCCTCTCCTCGCCGGCATACTCTACATTTATATAGTCCCGCTCATAACCCAGGGCTTTGATCCGCTCTATCCCCTTAAACAAGCCGATGCCGTAGTTTACATGGACGACATAGTCGCCGGGGTTAAGTTCTACAAAGGTATCTATGACGGCACTGCGGACAGTCTTTAAGGACTTGGGCGGACGGCGGCGGCGGCCGAAAATTTCGTTCTCCTGGATGAACATAAGTTTAATTTCCGGGAGCGCAAAGCCCTGGGAAAAAGGAAAAGCACCCACAGAAACCTGCTCTTCTTTTAGGAGGTCTGCGATACGCGAGGCCTGGACATCGGATTCGGCTGCGACAACCAGATCCCAGCCCAGTTTTCTAAGAGCCGAGAATTCTTCCTTAAGGTAATCTATATTGCCGAAGAAACTTCTGGGGGGATCGCAGGCGGCGTTAATTAATGTACCTACGGCACTGCCGACGCTGCCTGTCGGGTTGTCATCTTTGCTGCTTCCGGAAATGCCCCTTTCACCGCTCCCCTTTAGGCTTAAAAAGCAAACTGACCTTGTTACTGGTTCAAGTATTTTTTTAAAGTTTAGCAAAAGGCGTTCCGGCAGGGGGAGCTCATTTAAAATATCCTCTTCCTTATGATCGCGGCGAGCCTTGTTGTAAAGGTTAGTATACTCCCTGTCCAGAGCTTCCTGGGCATTTTCCAGCCTTTCATAATCCAGGAAAAAAACCAGACCCTCTTCCCCCAGGTAATCGGCAAGGCTGGCAGGCTTTTCAAAGGCAAGGGGGAAGAACATTTCTTCGCCGGCGGCAGTTCTTTTGGCAATGAGCTCTTCAATGATTGCAGTGCCGCCAGTTGGGAATTCGGAGAGATTTTCCAGGTTTTCCCTTAAGACTTCGATTCTGTCATCTGTCCAGATAACTTCTTTAAGGGGGTAGATAATAAGCTCGGAAATATTATTAATACTGTTCTGGCTCATAATATCCAGGGTTTTTATGGATTCAATGGTATCAAAATCGAATAAAATCCTGTAGGCAGTCTCGGATTCACCCATAATTATGTCCAAAACATCGCCTCTAAGGGCAAATTCTCCCCTAACCTGCACTCTGGGAACCCTGTTATAGCCATATAATGCCAGTTTGGCGAGCAAATCGGTGAGATTGATTGCATTATTCTTGTTTTTTCCCGGTTTTAATATAATTAAAAGGCTTTTTATATAGTCGGGAGGGGGCAGAGGGGTAAGAAATGCCCTCTGGGGGACTATAATTAGCCTGTTTTTTCCGGAAACTATGTCTTTTAGGACGCTGGTTCTCTCCCCAAAAACCGGCGACTGGGCTGCCATTTCCCTGTACGGCATGCCGCCCCACCAGGGAAATATGGCTGTTTGGGAGTTTTGGGAGCTTGAGGGAATCCCCATTGCACTTTCCAGATCCATTGAGAGGACGGCGGCTTCGGTATCGGTGGGGACTACCGCAATTATGGGCGGTTTTATCCCCTGCACTGGATACATCGATTCATACATAAGAGAAATTAGTATGCCAGAGAATGCACCCTCCGAGGATTCAATATTAATTGGGAAATTTTTCTCTTTTTGTGCCTGCAATATGCTCTTAACGGCAGAGGAGCGCAGAATTTTTTTCTGAAAATCAGGAAAAGATAAGGTATTCATGGCAATTTACCGACACTATAATATAGAAATGGGATTAATTTAATCCCCCGGATTAACAAAATCCTTATTGGAGTGCAAAGTGGTTAAGAGAGCTGTATATACACGACCCATAGCCTGGGTTTTATTTTTTTTAATCTTCTTTCAGGGCGCATCATTCCTGTCTGCAAATACCGGGGTCGAATTTAACATAAGGTTTTTTGACAGAAGGGTTTACTACCTGGACTCTGACCCCATCCCCATCCAGATAACAATCACAAATAACAGCCCTGAACCATTCAGGTTCCGCCTGGCTGACGACAGGGTATTTTCAATAGATTTTAATGTGAGAACCACCTCAAACAGAACAGTGGAGGCGGCAAACTCGCTTATACGAAGGCGCACCCAGAGCCAGCAGGTATTCTTTAGGGAGATCACCCTGGACACAGGGGAATCTTTCTCGTTTATCGAAGACCTCAGGAGCTATGTATCACTTAACCAGAGCGGTGCCTATGTGGTGCAGGCGATACTCTACCCGGAACTTTTTCAGGAAAGGCAAGTTTCCGCCGGCTCGGCTTTAGGCAATAGACCCCTGGAATCCAATTTCCTGACATTAAGCCTAAGACCCAGACCAGTTACGGGAGCTGACGGGATTGCTGTTGAACTGGATGTGGAAACAAATGCAGTGCTGGTAAGGGAAAGACTGGCACCGGATGAGGTTGTAAACTACCTCCTGACAGCCCGCCAGAGAAGCCAGTGGGAGAGGTTCTTCCTGTACCTGGATCTGGAGGCAATGATCACACGGGATCCTGTGAGGGCAAGGCAGTGGAATGCGGAATCCGAGGAAGGCCGCAATAGAATGCTGGAAAGGTTCCGCAGCGATCTAATGAATGCAGAAATTGAGGGAGACCTGTACCTTATTCCATCGCACTTTACAATGGAAAGAACTGTGTATAATATGCATACAGGGACAGTAACTGTACTGCAGCTCTTTGATATGGGTACATTTACACAGCGGAAACGCTATGTTTGGTATCTGGAAAGAAGGAATGATATTTGGGTAATTGTGGATTACTCGGTAACAAATCTAGGGACAGAATAGCAGGGTGAACAATGAAGCTCCTTCTGGTGCTAAGTTCGGATGATATTTATAAACTAATTTCCGTTTATGTAAGACCCCTGGGCTTTGAGCTAATCCGTTATAACTATGTTCACAAGGCAATGGATAATATAGAAGAGATTGATCCCTCATGCATGATAATCAGCGCCAGTGATTTCCCCCGGCAGTGGAAAACAATGGTTCAGTTTGTAAGGTGCGAGCGGAAAAAAGAAGCCTGCCCGATTATACTTCTAAAGGGGCAGAGCTTCCCCACAGAGGAAGCTGCAAAGGCCTCATTTCTGGGAGTGAGCGGGATTATAGAAGAAAGGCTGGACACCCCGCAAGAAATAGGCAGAATGCAGGGAATACTGGGGCGTTATCTTGCGACTAACGACAGGCGGCGGACGAGGCGCACCCCCACAGAAACATGGCAGAGAATTAATTTTGTTTTTTCACGCCCGGAAGACAAGGTTTTAATTAACGGGGATATAAAGGATTTCTCCATGGGGGGATTTTCCTTCCTGGCAGATAACCCGGCATTGATGGAAAGCATTTATCTGGATACCCTGCTTGAAGAATGTTCCTTAAGAGCCGGAGACTCCATACTCTCCCCTGTTTGCAGGCTAGCCAGAACCGGGAGAATAGTGTCCATGGAATTCTGCACCTTCCCGGCAGGAGAAAAAGAGATTTTACAGAAGTACCTGGATAATCTGCCTGCACTGGAACTCAGTACAAAAAATTAATTTCTGGCGAGACGCTTTAGGATGGGTTCTTTGAATTTAACTCCCAGAAACCCGGCAATTACCGTTATTCCAAAAATCACAAAGAACAGGGTCCAGTCCCTCTGCATTGCTGCATCTCCCATAATGGTACTTGAAAACATACCGGGAAGGCGGGCAATTAAAGTAATGGGGAGAAACTGAACAAAGGAAAAACCTGCCAGGGCAGCCAGATAGGTCAATGAATCCTTTGGCACCCCGGGAATAAGGAACAGAATAAAGGTAATAAAAACAGCACCTTCCTTGTCAGACATAATAGACCATTTTTCCATTAACTCTTTGCCAAAGATACGCTCCACAAAGGAACTCCCGAATTTTCTGACCAGAGAAAAGGCAATAGCTGTTGATATGACACAGCATAACTGCAGTATAAATAACCCGCCCCAGGTACCAAAGGCAGCTCCGGCAATTACCTGTATGGGACCGCCCGGAATAACAGCAGCCGAAGACTGAAGCACCCTGACAAATGAAAAAATAACCACCCCGAAAATCCCGAGGCCGGCTATCCTTTCAGAAAAAATTGCCTGGTAATCGGGATCCTGGAGGTTTTGAATGAAGGGGAGAAAAAGAAGTCCTGTTAATATCATAAGACCGGCAAATGAACATAAAAAAATTAATGCCTGCTTTTTTACCTTACCCACGATTTCTCCATTTTGCCATTATTTGTATATTACTGGACGCTACATGATTCGAACATGTGACCCCCACGGTGTAAACGTGATGCTCTAACCAGCTGAGCTAAGCGTCCTTACGGCTTGCAGTCCCTAACGGGCTAATCGTCCTTACGGCTTTCAGTCCTCTAGCGGATCTACCTAACCCTATACAGAAATGGGATTAATGTCAAGGCAGAGGTTTCCAATAATAAAACTATAATTTTAAACTAATTCACTTGTCTTTCAACTAATTTCCCGGCTACATATTTGTGAATTATACTGGCTACCAATGTTTGGTATGGAAGTCCTTCTTCCATAGCCCGCAGTTTTATACCATCAAGATCATTTTTGGATATACGGATGTTCATACACTGATCTTTGGCTAATGTTTCTGTTGCTGATTTAGACAAAAGGGATTTCCAGTTTTCAAGTATACATTACGCCTGAAACCGCTGTAAAAACCCGGGGTCATCTTTGACGATTTCCAGTAGGCGGCAGGAGGCTCCGTAAGGTTTGTTTCGTCCGTTTTCCCATGCCTCTACTGTTTTGGGGGAAACACCCAATGAACCCGCAAACATGACCTGGCTTA
>Ga0099364_10014025_pt1 | contig 10701 bp, 8 predicted proteins | sample TergutTh196P3_FD_73070 | JGI IMG/M metagenome (GOLD analysis project Ga0099364, IMG submission 73070) | Microcerotermes parvus P3 segment gut microbial communities from Pointe-Noire, Republic of the Congo - Th196 P3 | ecosystem: Host-associated > Arthropoda: Insects > Digestive system > Gut ...
TGTTAGGTATGTTGGGGTCCAGAACTGGGCCCTCCCCCCCCCCCCCTAACTTCGACAGAATTATGAAAAAAAGTCAATCCTCGCCGCCCAAAATGGGCAACAACGGTGGCACCGCCTTCGTCCGTATCAACGAAAAACGAATCTACCTCGGCAAATTCGGCTCGCCCGAAGCCAAACAAAATTATGTCCAGTGTGTCGCTGAATGGGCAATCAGTCATGCCAACCCAGGACAAGCAACCCCAACAATCGGCAGTATTACCGTCGATTCGTTGGCTATCGCCTTTCTGGATTATGCCAAGGACAACGACAGCAATTACTGCGAATGCCGCCAAGCCGCCAAAGTGCTCCTGCAACTTTATTCCGGCACTACGGTCGATTCGTTCACGCCTAAACGCCTTATCGCTGTGCAGCATCAATTCACGCAGTGCATCGGCAGAAAAGGCAAACGATGGCATTTGGCTTTATTGTCCGCCAGACCATAAAGGAGCCTGGCGAGGACATGGACGAATTATCCCTCTCGGCAAACCGGAACAGGCGTTAATGATGCCTTATCTAGAAGGAAAGTTGCCCAATCAAGCAGTTTTTTCTCCTCGGACAGCGATGTTGGAAAAGAATGCGGATGAATTAAAGCAACACAGGATAATTTCTAAAGAGAACAATCAAGAACATTACAAGGCAAAGGAATATGCGAGGGCCATCAAGCGAGCTATTGTCCGAGTGTGAATCGTTCGTTCCCGGACGACCGGAAAATACCGCATAGGACGCCATATCAACTTCGGCATACGGGAGTCACGGAATTGACTTATAAGAATGACGGCAACTTGGATGTTGCTCGGGCAGTAGCAGGCCAGCGGTCGCTCGCTATAGCGCAGGGATACAATCATGCCGACTTGCGGATTGCGATCGAGCAAGCGAAGAAGCGGGGAAAGGAAAAGATGTTATCAGAAGAGTGATCGCTTTTGTGCATGATGAAATGAAGCGACAAGGTAAACAGTGAAAATAGGAGAACGAACAATAGGCGAAAGCATACCACCCACCCATACAAACAATATTGTAATGCATATTCCCACTATACCAAAAATTTCGAGAATCTTTCCAGAATTTTTCCAAATTTTGCAAAACTTTTAACACAAAGAGTAGATAACATGGTAACATCCCTGCACTGTAGCGACGGGAAACCGTAACACTTTAAGGCAAGAATCAGAATTAGGGAGAAATCCCATATAACGTACACAATTCTGATTCTTGCCAAAGATTTGAAGTGTCCAAGAAGGCCCACCGCAAGGTGGGCTTTTGCGGTTCAACACCGAAATTGTTTGGCATCATGATAGTAAAACCATCTTTTCTTCGGTACAAAAAAGTACCTAAACGCAGAAATTATAAAAAAACCAGTGAAAGGGCTATTATACTACCTCCAGATGGTTATTATGCACGCAAGGCTCACATTCCCATATCGGGTGCCGCGTATGGTACATTGTGTACTTAAAGTGTTACTATCGCCGGAGCCGACTTGTGCTTTTATTTTGGAGTGTGTAGATGCGGCGATATGGTTCAAAGCAGAAGGTAAGAATATGGAGACACGTTAAGTTTTCTTCCTATTTGGCAATTTTTTGGGTAGCCGGATAATCGTTATGTGCTTGCACAAAAATACTCTTTTATGCAAATTCGCTATACTACCCCAACTTTAGATAAGGGGATATCAAGTTCGCTTTGGTCGTTTGTATTGAAAGAAGTAGATAGAGATTGTTGGGAAATATAATCCTATTAGCAAACAAGAGGAATCAAATGAGTGAGAATTCAGAGATAAAACGCTACGAGGAAGACAAAGAATATGAGAAACAATTAGTCGATGCTGGCAATGCATGGCGATGGGCCATGGTTTTTAATGAACTTTGTGATGACGGTAGTGTGGCGGCTATCCACATGCCGAAGGAGATGGTAAATGGAAAGGCGAAGGTAGAATGCTACATTCGATGTCCTGATACCCAAGATGATTGTCCGTGTAGTCCAAGTATATTCGGGTATCAAGACAGAAAAGAGAGCCATCAAATCTTGGAATCGCAGTGAAGTTATTGTATCGCAGTGATTTCAGATGGTGTTATTGAAGTTTGGCTTCAACCGCTCTCTTCAGGGGAGCGGGAATTTTAGTTTAACGTAGATTATAGGATATGGAAGCACTAAAACCAATTTCTAAAGAAGCCGTAGTTCTAGTCCGAATTTCCAAAATATACCAGCACGGGACAAAGAATTGTCCGGTATTGTTCGCCGGTAGTCGGATTCTTGCCGTAAGCGAGGCAATCTGTCCCGAGGGATGGTAGGTTGTTTCTACTGTCACGTTCTGGTCGGGCAAATTCACAGGAATCACCCTCCCGTATCCGCATCGAGGGCTTCCTGAATATGTTCAGGCAAGCGGATGCCTTCCATACGTCCGTGCTTGTAGTTCCACGTCGATTGGATCTGCTCCCATGTCAGATTCTTAGCATCAGAAAAGTCGCTAAAACTACCAGAGCCCGCAAAGTCGCCCGAAATGACAGAATTACTCAAAGATGTATTTTGAAAATCAAAATTCATCTTGCAGTTTATAAAAATCATTCTTGAACAATCTACACCCGATAAACTAATCGGCTCGCTAGAGACATCACGAAACTTCTCAAAAACAACACCTTGAAAGAATCCCCTTTTGAAATTCTTTGTAGAAAGTATCTGTTCTTTAGTGAGTCTAAAACTGCGGAGAAAAATAACATTCTGAAAATACACGTCAGTAAAATCTATTGTAGCATTACCTCTAACATCCACGAATTTGACATCCCTGAACGTGAACCCCTTAAAATCCAATTCTGATAAATCAAAGTTTCTAAATTCGCAATTCACAAAGAACCTCCTTTTATAATCATCCGTTGTTCTCAGAGAATTGAAATCCAAGCCATAGACTCCGCTATTACTAATCTCTGTTCCCTGAAAATCACAGTTAATGAAATGGCAAGCGTAAGTGCTAGCACTAGCCAAACGAACGTTTCTAAAGGAGCAATTCTCGAACACTACTTCCCAAAAATCAGCGTGTTCAAGATTTGCACCATCAAAATTGATGTTTTTCAACGTTTGATTAGAGCGGCAAATGTGGATACCCCTCAGATCCCTTTTTGAAAGATCCACACCGTTTGTTAACTCGATCTCTTCACCTTGAACGATTATTGTTTTCGTGTACGTTCTTTCAACATCGGCGTGTGAAACATCTACAAAGCCCAACACAGCCACAATAATCAGGATTATTTTTTTAAGAGAACGCATATCACGACCAAAATTGCAGGCGGCATCCATACCCAAGATCACCACCCGGGAGATCGGATTCTACCATAGCGTTAGGAATATGTCAAGGGAACTGCTAAAAATCACGAAAACTGGCCGACGCCAAATGGTAAAACACTGAAAATACCGGTGTTCGCTGTATCGTCAACATCGTAGAAATGGATTTATAGAGGTTCCTTCAATATGAAAATTGTCTGTTTTTCAGATTTGCAGACACATCTCCCTTCTTGCAATACTCCAAATTACTGCCCTGGCAGAAAAGAGGTAGGCAAGCGAATGCCGGGCTGTTGCGTCGGCGCAGCCGAACTACTTGTTTGTCCCCTTGATAACTATCAGCCTTGGTCATCTCTTTCCACCGGCGGCAATGGCGGAACCGAGCGAAGTCGTCGCCCGATATTTCAAGGGCTAACTGTGCGGATGTGCCGTTCGTGTCCTGTGTTACCATATCGATGATCGGCTGTGTGAAACTGAACCGCGTTGTCGGAAATTCCGCCCGCAACCGCTCACCGATGGCAGCGACAATTTCCCGTTTCGTTTTGAACTGCGTCCATTGCGATTGCGGTTTCGGACCTATCATAATTTCGATTCGACTGGCCGGAAACGGCTCACTCCAAGCATCGGCACGACCAACCTGTACTGCAATGAATTCAATGTCGGGATATTCCAGTACGATTTCCCGGATTTCCTTACCGAAAGCCGCCGTCTGTTCCAGCGAAGTGCCGTCGGGAAAGTTCGCTTTAACCCAAATGGTTCCCTCATCGAGATAGGGCAAAAATTCCACACCGAGTCTCGGCATCAAATGGTATAAAACCAAAATAAGAGCAAACACTGTAAAGGTTACGACTATAACCCGTATGTGCAGAAGTCCCCAAAACAACGGTGTATAAACGGGCATCATCAACTGCAACAGGGGATTTTCCCACTCGGTATAACCTCGCCGGAAGAAAAACGTGGACAGTACCGTAACAACGAACATCGCAAAAACTAAACCGCCGAACAAGACGTACAGAATTGTCAGTGTTATCGACCAAAAATTGTCGGCCGTAATAGGGAACGATTTTGACTCCCCTTCCATTTGGACGGAAGCATTCAATTCTTCGACGGCTTCTTTCAGTTTTTCGAAGACGAACGACGGATTTTCTCCTCGCCGCAGGAGTACCATGCCTTGCACCGTTCCATCGGTGCGGTTTTTACTGAACACGCTCCACGGGATGGCGGTATCAATTTTCACTGTGGCAACATCACGGATATAGACGGGCGTTCCCTCGACCGATTTGACGAAAATATCGGCGATCTCCTGTGCGTTTTCGAGATGACCGGCACTGCGAATGACCAAGTCCATACTGCCGCGCCGGAGTACGCTGCCGCCTGCCGAGTCGTTGTTTGCCTGAATGGCATCGACGAGATCGACGAGCGTCAAATTGTAACGTTCCAGTTGTGTTGGTTTGAATGTAACGGCATATTGTTTTTGCAATCCGCCGAAGTTGGAAACTTCCGCAATGCTCGGAACGCCGTGATAACGGAGACTTTGATCGGCGAGATATCCGGGTAGGCATCGACAGGCAGATGCCGAAACGCATAGAGTCCGGCTCCCATAATGAGCAATGCAAAGCCCAAAATGAACCAGCGATGACGAAGTGAAAATTGGATGAGGTAAGTGAGCATGATGGGGTTATTAAAATTTATATTGTTACAGTGACTTCATAATCGACGATTTCAGCAAAATGGCACCGCGACCCGCCACGAGTTCTCCTTCTTGCAGACCAGTAAGGATTTCGACCGTGCCGTTCCACGACTCGCCAACATTGACTTCGGCAACACGCCATCCATTGCGGCAATGCCGAATAATGTGGCAAAGCCCACTCCGGCAGAAACATTTAGATTCATGTCCCGCAAATACAACGCCAATGCACCAGCAGCAAATGCAAACGGAATCGGTAACAACAATATACATGCCGCCCGAAAAGAACCGAAGTAAAATATCAACATCAGAAAAATCATGCCGACCGTGATCGGAGTAATGAGCATAAAATGTTTGTACGCCCGCTCCAGGTTTTCAAACATTCCGACCCAAGCGACCCCATATCCCGGCGGCATTTCGATTTCTTCCGAAAATCGTCTTTGTGCCTCCGCAACGAAACCGCCTTCATCACGGCCAGCAATGTTGGTTCGGATTGTCAATCGCCGACGGCTGTCCGTCCGGGAAATCGTCGTTTGGCCATCCACCACGCTGATAGTCGCAACTTGCATCAGCGGAATCGGCACGCCGTCTTCATTGAAGACCGGCAGCCGACCGATGGCTTGCGGCGATGCCATGACGGAACGATCCCATTTGGCGGCAATGTCAAAACGCCGCTCCCCTTCGTACAACACGCCAATAGGTTCACTTCCCATCGCCACATTGATCACTTGCACGACATCCTCAATGCTGACATTGTATCGAGCGCAGAGTCGACGATCCGGCTCAATTTTCAGTTGCGATTGCGGTCCCGGCTGTTCGATTGCGGTATCAACAGCACCAGGAATACTTTGAAGTAATGTTCGCGTTTGAACTGCAAGATCAAGCAACACGTCAAAGTCAGGTCCCGTAATTTCGATAGCCAGTTGCGCTGACGTACCATTAGTTTCATCAATCACTTGGTCGAGAATCACTTGCGAAAAACTGAAACTGGTCGTCGGATATTCTTCGTCCAACCGCTTTCGAAGAGCATCCTTGATTTCGTGTTTCGTCTTGAAGTGTTGCCATTGCGACTGTGGTTTCGGAGCGATCATCGCCTCCATCCGGTTCGATGGGTAAGGTTCGGAAGCGTCGGCTCTTCCAACTTGTACCGAAACGAAGTCAATGTCAGGAAACTCATCACGGATCATTTGGCGGATGTGTTTTGCACATTCATTGGTATCCCGAAGCGACATTCCTTCTGAAAATTGAGCACGTACCCAAATGTTCCCCTCATCCATGTAGGGCAAGAACTCAATGCCGAGTCGCGGCACCAAGTTGCATAATAGGATGACCAGTCCTGCTATCGCAACGGTAGCAACGATGTACCGCGCCTTCATAATCAATTTAATGTAAGCGGTATAAACCGGCGTAACAAATTTTAACAGCGGATTATCCCAATCGCGGTATCCCAGCCGGAAGAAAATGTATGCCAACACCGGCGCAACGAAAAGGGAAAAGATCAACGCACCCAGCAGAGCAAATACAATCGTCAATGCAAGTGGACGGAACAGGAGACCTTCGATTCGAGTCAAGGACAGAAGCGGCAGAAACGCCATCATAATGAGCGACATCGAAACGAAGATCGGCTTGTACATATCGATGGCAGTGTTGCGGATTACTTCCAAAACTTCCTTCGGCGTTTTCGTGCCGGAAGCACCGAGACGTCGGGCGATGGCATCTGCCATGATCACGGTACCTTCGACGATGATTCCGAAATCAATCGCACCGATAGAAAGAAGTCCTATTGGAATGTCCGTAAAGTACATCAAAATAAATGCAAAGAGCAACGAGAACGGAATCGTCAGAGCAACGAGCAGTGCCATCAACGGACGACCGAGAAACAAGAGCAAAATGATCAGCACCAATGTGCCCCCTTTGGCAACGCTGCGTGTTACCGTCGTGAGTGTGCTGTCCACAAGGTCTTGCCGGTCGTAAAAGGGAACGATTTGTACGCCGTCGGGCAGTGTTTCATTCAGGTACGCAACGTTTTCTTTGAGCGCACTAATAACGGTCGAAGGGTTTTGCCCTCGCCGCATGAGTACAATGCCTTGAACCCCTTCGTCGGTGTTGTCTTTGCTGTAAATGCTCCACGGCGTTGTGTGGTCAAGTTCGACGGAGGCGACATCTTTGATAAAAATCGGTGTTCCGGCAACCGATTTAAGAAAAACATTTTTGATTTGTTCGGTATATTCGATCACACCCGTCCCGCGAATAACCAAGTCCATACTTCCGCGGGATAGGATGCCTCCGACGCCGGAAGCATTATTTCTTTCAAGGGCATCAATCACATCGGCAAGGGATAAACCATAACGCAACAGTTGTGCCGGTCGAAAGATTACGGAGTACCTTTTTTCGAGTCCGCCGAAGTTTTCCACTCCTGACACGCCGGGCGTTCGCTGGAGTTCCGGTATCACGACCCATTTGTTGAGGGTGAGCAATTCCATAACATCGATGGTTCCATCGGAGACGAGTTCGTACCGAAAAATCTCACCGGTTGCCGAGGTATCCGGCACCAGTTCCGGCGTGTCGGCGGCTTCGGGAAGTTCGACATCGGCAAGCCACTCATGCACTTACTGTCTTGTCCAATCGGCATCGCTTTTTCGTACCAAAACGTAATCCGAACCGCCGATGTGAATGATAGACTCCGGCGGAACTTGAAGGACCGAACGAGGATCAATACCGAGTCCGACTTCCGCAAACATGCCGGGACGCAAAAGGTCGGTCGCATCTTCAATGGCAAACAACACTCGCAAAGAGCGGAGTTCCTGCGACAACACCGGCACAATGTAAAGGACTTCCCCATAAAACTCTCGCTCTGGATAACTGAAAAATCGGGCATGGCAACGCTGGCCGGCCTTGACACGTTGAATCAGACTCTCCGGCACTTCTGCCATGACAATATCTACCTCCCGCGAAATGGAAGTGAGCAATTCCGGTTGCAATCCTGCGAGTGCCAACTGTCTCGCCAGCATCACTTTTTCCCGTTGTGCAAGGCGCACCTCGGTTTGGGCTTCGTGAATATCTTTCTGTCCTTCGATTTCCGCTTGGAGTAGTTCCGCCCTTGCGTTGGCAAGTTCTTGTCCCGCCTCGGTGCCGATTTGTACAAGTCTTTCGAGACGTTCTACCGCTAATTTATGAGACTCCACACTTGCTTGGGCAAGTTTTTCGGTTAGTTGCAGTTGCTGTTTGGCAAAGGCAATTTCGACATCTGCTTTCTGCCAATCGGTAAATGCCTCCAACAGTTCTGCCGAGTGAAACTGCCAGAGATCATGCAGTTGGTCCGCCTCGACGGATGTGCCGTCGCCGTTGGTCGTTTGTTGCAGGCTTGCCACATTCACGCCGGTAAAGTGGCGATTTCTGGGGAATTCTACACAATTTCCTTGGCGAGTCAACGGAGCCGTAACCGTGAAGTTACACAATCTAGGGATTGCGGTTCTGTTCACATTCGATTATAATACTCACCGTGCTCACCCGCGAGGATATTGTATTCATGTATCTCGAACAACTGCCGTTCGGGTTCCTTCTCCCAAAGAGTCGGCGGCTGTGCCGCCGTACTTCGCCGTCCCTTTATGCAGAGAGACGTTTTTTGTGGAAAAATCCCCACGTGAAAAAATTGAAACTGTATTTGGACAACTGTTGCTCTGACTCTCTCCTACGTTGGTTGCTTTTCGCCCCAGCATGATATACACTGATGGTTGTTGTTTCGGCGGTTCAATAGCCGATTTTTAATGGAAAACTGACATGTGCCATTTCCCCGCTCTTTTGCAGAGGTTTATTTATATTTTTCTCGTCTGCTTCCTTTCATGCAACCGGGAAATACCGGCTCCCGTTGTAAAAGTAGAACCTAATTTTCACAGAGCTGGTGAGTTGCTTGAATTGGAAATCAATGGAGTACAATGGCGTTTTCGTTACTGTCCTTCCGGTTCGTTTACTATGGGAACATCCAGGGCTGAAGCGAGAACTATCAAAGCCTTTAATGAAATGGCACCCGGAGGATTATGGGGATATCCACTTGGTTCAGCAGAACACGAAAAGCAATATGACGTGGTTATCACCAATGGCTTTTGGATGGCAGAGACTGAGACTACGCAACAACAATGGGAGAGTATCATGGGAGACAATCCCTCCCATTTCCGAGGGGACAATCTGCCCGTCGAGAGCGTTTCTTGGAATGACTGTCAAGAGTTTATAAAGATGGTAAACGAACAGGCAGACCTAAAACCGGGATACAAACTTGATTTGCCGAGCGAAGTTCAGTGGGAGTACGCTTGCCGGGCAGGAACGACTACGCCTTTTCATTTTGGAAACGCCTTATATGGCGATGAAGCGAATAATGATAGTAGCGAATTTGCTTTTGATCTGAAGAAAATCGGACTTATCACCGGCATAGTGTTCGGGTTTTCAAAACAAGGAAACTTTTTGGGGAAGACTACACCTGTGGGGTCTTATCCTGCCAATGCCTGGGGATTGTTTGATATGCATGGTAATGTTGAGGAATGGTGCCGTGATATACGAGGAGCGAATCCACTAAGATATGTGACTCGCGGAGGCGGCTATAATAGCCGAGGTTTGTACTGCCGGTCCGCGGCAAGAAGTTGGGGGAACCCTAACAACGAAGAGTGGGATGAAGCGGGAGAGTTCGTGAGCCGTCGAGGTTTTCGTCTCGTTCTGGAGAATAAATAACCAGCAAGCATTGTGTGCTGGTGGTGCATAAACAATGTGAGAAATTTGCATTATCGTCCATCATTTCGTTGCAATTCATTTCGTCTCTTTGGGCTTGACTCATTTCTGCTTTGCCGATACGCAGTATCGGGTCGGAAGTGAGCGTGGCAGAGATTGCTTGGTCAAGCGTCCAAGCCGTTGGTGAGTTAGTGCCGGTGTCGATTCGGATTTTCTGTGGTTGCTCTACCCTTGGCGCAAGTTCGGGTTGCGTCGTTACCGTACGGACGGGAATAGGAATCGGCGGATTTGCATGAACGGAATCCACGTAATGCACCCGCCTGACAGGTTGCGGAACATCCACTCTTTGGAGCGAAGGAAGAGTATCGTTTGCCAGACAGAGACTTGCTGTCGGTATGGACAAAATAGCCCAAAGATATCGACTGCTTTCTGTAAAATACATACGATTAGCCTTAAAATCCGCATATTCAAAATCACGGATTGTAGCGATTGTAGTCCCCATTTGCTCGGCTATCTCGTCAAAAAGTTCTCTGTCTGTACCGATAAAGAAGGGCTGCACGTTGAGTGAAGTCGGTACGGCACTCGGTCTCACACAGAATCAACTTGCCAGAATGGTCAGAGAACTTCGATGGCCAGAAGGAGTAGTATTTGCGATGTGTTGGAATGAGTTACGATGTTTGCGTTTGAAAAACGATGTTATTTCTATTGACAATGATAGCGTCGTTTGAGCCTACGAACATAGGCTTTTTTACCGGAAACACTAACAAAATCAGTTTCAGTAACAGATATAAAAAAATTGGCTAAAACGCTTTCACACGGCAGAGGGCACAGGTTCGAATCACGTGCCGCCCAATGATGTAAATACAATAAGCAGAAAGATTTAAGACTTACCGGCGGACGTTCCGTCGTGCTGCAAAAATGCCGGAATAACGGGTAGTACCCGTTATTCTGTTCACAATGTAGCACAGGAGCAGAATAATGCCGAAGAAAAATGA
>Ga0099364_10014026_pt1 | contig 10701 bp, 8 predicted proteins | sample TergutTh196P3_FD_73070 | JGI IMG/M metagenome (GOLD analysis project Ga0099364, IMG submission 73070) | Microcerotermes parvus P3 segment gut microbial communities from Pointe-Noire, Republic of the Congo - Th196 P3 | ecosystem: Host-associated > Arthropoda: Insects > Digestive system > Gut ...
CAGGAGCTGGAGCCGGGGCACCTGGGGCGGCAGGAGCTGGAGCAGGTGCAGCTGGGGCGGCGGGAGCTGGAGCAGGGGCAGCTGGGGCGGCAGGAGCTGGAGCGGCTGGGGCGGCTGGGGGAGCAGTAGGAAGCGCAGCAGGAACTGCAGGTGGGGCAGGAGCTGGAGTGGGCGGCGGGCTTGTTCTATTAATCATAATTGCAGCTATTGTGTCGATAATATTGCATATTGTTGTGGTCATCTGGTTGGTGACGGCAATGTATTTATACAAGCTGGACCTTGATTATCAAAGCCAGCAGCAAACTGCTATTGATAACCTTAATTATCCGGTGGAAGTGAACGTAAGTACTTCGATTGATAAGACGGTCAACCCACAAGAGGATGGATATATCAATGATATTACCACGCAGGTGACAATTTTTGTGAAGAATAGCGGGCAAAACACTAAATTGACTCCAAACTTGACGGCAGAGATGGACTATTTGTGTGAGGATGAGAATCATTGCCCGCCAACGCGTAATGATACGAACTTATTTTTAGATTCATACAGGGAGGCGCTGGAGGACTGGAATGAGCGGAGCACCACTGGTGACCATGAGGGGATGACGATGAGTTTTAGCGCGGAAAATGAGATATTAAATAGCAGTCAATTAAACAGTGGATATCAAGATTTCTGGGCAAAACAAGCGGTCAATGTGGGGTTTGACTATATTCAAAAGAGTGCAACGACAGGAAGCGGGAGCGGGGGAGCGGGAACGAGCGGAAGTGTGGTGACAGGAACTAGTCATAGGTCATATAATTATAGTCAAATGGCAATTTGCACAGATGGAGCGAGCTCTGATACTTATGGTTCAGCTACGCATCAAAGCCAGACGGCTTATTTAAATGGTGTTATAGTGGCGGACAGAGTTCCTTATGTGGTAATTCCCTTGGATCATCCAAGACCACAGGATGGCGATTTAGGTGATATGGCGGTGGTAATAGACAATACAACAGGCAGGTCTGTGTATGCGATTGTGGGAGATTTGGGTCCTAACGGTAAAAATAATGAGGTTTCCTTGGCGGCGGCTTGGTCCCTAGGTTTTTCTCAGGAAGAGGCTAATGGCACAAGGGGCCCGGCAGGTGACTTTACCACGATTATTTTTCCTGGCACAAAGCAAACAGGAAGTTCTGTGGAGGAGTTGTTGGAAAATATTAGTGCGATTGGTCCGACATTATATGATGGGACAATAGTGGCAGGAGGTGGGAGTACGGGGAGCTCGGGAGGAACGGAAGTAATGCAGTGTAGAAAGCGGGAATCAGAAGTTTTTGCTGATTTGTCTTGGTGGGATGTGCCGGGGTTTATCATTTTTCTAACCATACCCAATCCGTTTTATGGAGGGAAAACCGGTTATGAGAATGCGCTATGGATGTTGGATCTTCCGGAATGCGCGGAGAGCACTAGCAATAGCGCCACGGGAGGATGGAGCAATATTGATCCAGATACGTGGGCAGAGATGCAAGCTAATAGTGAGGATATGGAGGTGAAGCTGGAATATGTGCAAAGCGTGTTTGCAGGAGCGGCGGGAGCGAATGGATATAGTGGGGCGCAAGTGGCGGCAGCGGTGGTGGCGTGTGAGAGTGGTTGGAGTAGTGATATTGATAATCGTACTACGATGGATTCATCGGCGTGTAGTGGATATGGTTGTCATGGGTTATTTCAACTCCATGCTGGTTTTCATTGTTCAGCAGCGCAGCAGGTATTGGACTCGGGAGGTTATGTTGATCTGGTTAATGAATTAAAAGGGAAGTATGGTAGTGGGGCAACGGCGGAAAATAATCAACAAATGTGTGAAGAGGCGTTACATAATCCATTTGTGAACACTGATGTGGCGTGGACGACTTATCAAAGTGGAGGATGGAAGCCATGGGAGTGTTTTACTAATTATGAAAAAGGTTCCTCACAAAATTATATGAAGTTTATTAATAATTATTAAGATATGAAAAAAAATAATTGGCAAATGGTAGTAGTGATTGGGCTGGCAGTGACGATAGTGATCTTGGCGATTGTCTTGATTGAAGGAGGAAGGCAAGATCAGAGAGGAAGCGAGGAAGATAATCTATCGACAGTGTCTCCGACGAGCAATATTAATGCAACGCGGGGGGAGCGGGAGGAAAATGTGATTCCAGCTCCGGAGCAGACAGTGGCATTAGGAGGACAAATCTCGGTGAGCGAGCAGCTGGCACAAACTAATGATTTGGGGGTGAAACCAGAGGCGGCGAGGTGGCAAGAGGGACTGGGAGAATGGTGGTTTAATAGGCAAGACACGGGGCAGACGCTGAGATGCGATCGGGATGTATGTCGGCTGCGGACCGAATTAAAAGATGGAGCGACCTATCCAGCGTTTTTTATTGATTATGAAACGCAAAAAAACAATTTGTTGGCGGTGGCGGAGAATTATTTACGAGATTATTGGGGTTTTAATAGGATTGTGCTGATGCCCGATAGTGAAGTATTTTATCGACTGGGTGGCGGGGTGAGTAATTACTTTTTGGAGGCAGTGATGACGGCGAATGAGGCCAATGTGGTGAGCTGGAGCTGGTACTGGGCTCATAATGGACAAATACTGTCTTGGCAAAATATGCCGGCGGCGATAGTGACGATGAGTACTAATGGGAATGTGTTGAACGCCACGATTACCGACAGAACTCCCATGAGCGTGAGCATGGTGGGGAATGAGCGGAAGCTGTTGAATAATACGGAATTGCTGACTTTATTACAAAGAGGCGAGGGAGAGTGGCTAAACATGAGCAGATTGTCGGAAATAAAAAGAACGGAGGTGAGACGGATCGAGGTGGTATGGGTGAGTGAGGGAGAAAATCAGTCTGTCCCCTATTATTATTTAACTGGAGAGTTTGGTGACGGAGAAGTGACACAAAAAAACACCGTTGTGTTAAAATAAAAATGATGAAAAAAAAGTTGATTATTATTCTGGGAGTGGTTTGTGGAGTGGTGGTGCTGTTATTTTTGTTGGCGATGCAAGGGGAAGAAAGGCAGGTATTTAATCAGGGAACGAAAGAGGTAACTACAGGAGAGAGCGGACTTAATAGCCGAAATGAGGAGGAGATTAATGGTTTTAATGAGCTAGACTATGACAGAGGGCAAGTGCGAGCTACTTCTGATTCGACGGCGCTGGCGCAAATCCAAGAGACATCGCTTACTTTAGTGGGGAAAGATCAATTAGTGCAATTGGGAATGACCCAAGCGGCGGCGAGAAATGTGGAGACGGAAGTAATAAAAAATGTGATTGAATTGGATCTGGGTTATGTGGCCATAGCGACAGTAAATCGACAGTCAGTCCAAGTGGATGCGACAAATAATGGGGTGACATTTCAGGTAATTATCAGTGATAGTCGGGAACTGATGATTGCTGAGGAAAGCGCGGCAGAAAAAACGGAACTAGCAGAGCCAATGTTTTATGAGACGAGAGTGCAGTTTGTGCCCGAGAGTAGCGCGATAGAGAGTTTTAGCTGGGAGAGGACGAAGTAGATGCAACAACACGCCATTCCTCAGGATATTATTGGTTATAAGTTTAATCTGTTTGGGAAACTAAATCTTGTGCAGTTTTTGCAACTGATTATTCCTTGTGGACTGACGGCTTTGATGTGGAGAGTGGGGACACCTTTGATATTATTGATTCCACTGGGGATTTTGTTGGTGGGATATGGGTTGATGGCGGCGTTTGTGCCGATTGGAGGGCGACCAGTATCACATTGGTCGTTGACTTTTTTGCATAATTTGTATGCGCCGACTAAGTTTTATTGGCGCAAGGGCGAGTTTGTACCAGATTACTTTGATAGCGGAACGTTGGAAGGAGTGAGCGAAGTGGTGGATTCGCATGATTCACTCTGGGGAGAAGGAGACAAGGTGGTGGCAGCGCATAGTTATTTTTCGAGCATTAAGGGCATGGAGGAGGAAGATCCGCTGGAGTTGGGACAAAAATTACAGATTGAGGGACTGCTAAATAGCTTTGATGACGTGCGAGTGGCGAATGTTAATGCGGTGCCAATGACGGTGAAGCCAAAAGTAAATAATGAACAAGCCTTGCGGGCGAGACAATTACAAGGAAATTAGGTATAATAAATATATGGCTGGATCACAAGAAATCTCATCATCGACACAGAACTTTACGGAGATTTTTGATATTGCTAATGATATGGTGATTTTTATTGACGGGAGTGTTTCTTTGGTTTTGGAAGTGGGGGCGATGAACTTTGGCTTATTGGCTGAGGATGAGCAGGATGCGGCGATTTATGCATATGCAGGATTATTGAATGCGCTAAGTTTTCCCATTGAAATTGTAATTAGATCGCATACTAAGGACGTGACTAATTATTGGGACAATTTAGACGTGGCTATAGAAAAGGCGAATAGCGACATAAAGAAAGCGCAGATTGCTAGGTATCGGGACTTTGTGGGGGAGTTGGTACAAGAGGGAAATGTGTTGGAAAAAGATTTCTTGATAGTGATTAATGCTAATAGCTTGGATTTGGGGATGGTGAGCGCAAAATCGTTTTTGCCATGGCAGAAGGAAGATATGGACATGAGCAAGATGGACAAGGGCGAGATATATAGCAAGGCGCAGGCTTGGCTGGAACCAAAAAAATCACAAGTGGTGGATGCGCTGGCGAGAGTGGGGCTGGGAGCGAAGCAGCTTAATACCCAAGAGCTGGTGAAACTTTATTACACAGGATATAACTTTGCGGATGCGCAGGGAGTGATTGTGGGGGAAACGACGGATTATACTACTCCCCTAGTAACAACGGGAAAATAACATGGCAAAAACAGATCCAAAACAAACAGCCGAACAACAAAAAATAGTGGAAAAAATTAAGACTTTTTCGCGAGGGCTAGTGACGGTGCAGGATATTATTTCGCCAGAAGCGATTGAGGTGGATTTTAATTTTCAAAAAATTAATTCTTTTTATACTCAAACTTTGTTTGTGGCGGGATATCCGCGGACAGTATTGGCGAATTGGCTGTCGCCTTTGATTAACTATCCGGCTAATATGAATATTTCGATGTTCATTAATCCCACGGACGCTAATGAGATTCTGGAAAACTTACGGCGCAAGATCACGGAGATGGAAGCGGAAATAACTAGTGATTTGCGGGCGGGGAAAATTACTAATATCTCGACAGAAATTAAGCTGGAGGACGCAGTGAACTTGCGTGAGCAGTTGGCGAGAGGCACGGATAGATTTTTCCAATTTGGACTGTATGTGACCATTAAGGCTAATTCTTTTGAGGAATTGGACGGATTATCGAAGTCGCTGCGCTCGACCTTGGGGTCGCTGTTGATTATTACTAAGATGGCGACGATGCAGATGAGCGAGGGCTTTAAGACCACGATGCCGATGGGGATGGATAAGCTCAAGGTGCTTAGAAACATGGATACGACGAGTTTGGCGACAACTTTTCCTTTTACCTCGAGCGAGCTGAGTATGGAGGACGGGATTATGTATGGGCTGAATGAGCATAATGGCTCTTTGGTGATTTTTGATCGCTTCCAGATGGAAAACGCCAATATGGTGATTTTTGCGAAGTCGGGCAGTGGAAAGAGCTATACGGTGAAATTAGAAATTATTAGGCAATTAATGTTTGGGGTGGAGGTGATTGTGTTGGATCCGGAACATGAGTATGCGGCGCTATGCCAAAAATATGAGGGGCAGTATTTGAACTTTACTTTTAATTCGCCAACAAAAATCAATCCTTTTGATTTGAGCAATTTATATGAGGAAGGAGAGAATGAACTGGGGCAGAAGATTTTATCTATTCATGGGCTATTAAAGGTGATGTTGGGCGAGGCGAGTCCGCAGCAAGAAGCGCTGCTGGATAGGGCGATTGTGGCGGCTTATAAGGCTAAAGGCATTACTCCAGATCCAGAAACGCAAAAGAATGAACCGCCGTTGATGGAAGATTTATATAAAGCGCTGATTGGGATGGAGACGCCGGATGCGCTGGAGCTGGCAGTGCGGCTAGAAAAGTTTATTACCGGAAGTTTTAGAGGGTTGTTTGATCAAAAATCAAATATCGAAATTAAGAGTCAGCTGACGGTGTTTTCCATTAAAGACGTGCAGGAGGAGTTGCGGCCGGTGGCGATGTATGTGATTTTGGATTTCATTTGGACGAGAGTGAAAAAAGATATGAAGAAGCGGATTTTAGTGATTGATGAGGCTTGGTACTTTATGCAGTATGATGATAGCGCGCAATTTTTATATTCGATGGCCAAGCGGGCGCGGAAATATTATTTGGGGGTGACGACGATTAGTCAAGACGTGGAAGACTTCTTAAAAAATGATTATGGCAAGGCGGTGGTGAGCAATAGTTCAATTCAGTTTTTGATGAAGCAGGCGAGCGTGTCGATTAAGCCGCTGGCAGAAGCTTTCCATTTATCGCAAGGAGAACAGCAGCTGCTGCTGGCAGCAGACGTGGGAGAAGGAGTGTTTTTTGCGGGGAGTAACCACGTGGCGCTGCGAGTGGTGGCGAGCGATGAGGAACATGCGGTGATTACCACAAATCCTGAGGAACTGGCAAAACAAAGGCAGGCGCAGCAACAGCAGCAAGCGCCGCCACCTCCACCAGCTGCCCCCCCTGCCCCACCAGAGCCGCAAAAAGCACAGCAGCAGCCACAACAGCAGCAGGCAGAAGGAAATGCTAGTCCGCTGCCAAAACCGCCTCAAGCGGATTTGATTTTTTCTTATCAACCTCCAAAATGAGTTGGAGATCAGCAGAGGAGTTAGCCTGCATGAGCTGGGCGCGGAGGGCAGAGGCGCCGGCAAACCCGCGGGCGTACCAAGCGAGGTGTTTGCGCATGGGGAGGAAAGAGTAGTTACTGAGGGAGGAGAAACATTGTTCGTAGAGGAGGGCGTGTTCGAGGGCAAGAGCGAGATAGAAGCTTCTTCTGTCATTATTTTCATTTTGACTCGATTTTGCCTCAGGCGAGGAACACTCGCTTGAGGCAAGTTCGGGCACGGCTGTCGTCTTCATGAAATTAATAACAGAAGAAGCTTCCTGTCTATCCGCAAAAACAAACGGATTACCCATGGCGGCACGACCAATCAACACTCCATCGACGCCGTACTGAACAACTTTTTCCTGAGCCTCTCCCCTACTTTGCACGTCGCCATTGCCCAAAACGATGGTATTGGGGGAAAGAGATTTGATGAGGCGGGCGGCGCGGGCGATGGCTTCCCAGTCGGCGTGGCCGGAGTATCCCTGACGGTAAGTGCGGCCATGGAGGATGATGGCGGCGGGTTTTAATTCTTCCGCCAGCCAACCGAGCCAGTCCTCAATCTCCAGCTCATTGAAGCCGAGGCGAGTTTTGATGCTGACGGGGAGTTTGCCCTGAGCTGCCTCGAGAGTGGCGAGATAGATTTCTTTGGCGAGGGGTTTGTTTTGGATGAGGCCAGCGCCGGCGCCGTTGAGGGCTACCTGACGGGCGGGGCAGCCCATATTGAGGTCGATGCCGACGATGCCGGAAGTTCGAGGGATTTGGTGGTTGATGAGGCGGGTGGTGAGGGCGGCGAAGTTGTCGGGGCGGAGGCCGTAGAGTTGGGCGATAGTTCTTGTCTTTGCTCCTCCTCCATTGATTTCTAGACGACAAAAAGAACAATCAACTGTTTTTTGCTGCGACGAGTTCGCAAGACGAAACGTATTTTTCGGGTTGCTAGAAGATGACTTGCAGGGCGTTGGCCCTGACTTTCTTCTAGCCACCAACGAAAAATCCTGTCGCTTGCTCTCTAGTCTGGCAAAAACCAGTTGATTGTTCTTTACTCGGGTAGGAGGATCAGTCCACAACGCCCTTTCTAGCCGCGCTGGATTTTTGAGCATGCCCTCGACATTAACAAACTCTGTCCAGAGAATATCGGGAGCTCCATATTTGGCGGTCATCAGGCGCATGGGGAGGTCGGTGACGCCATCCATGGGAGATAGACCAACGATGCCCAAAGGATGTTTCGCTCTTAAATTGGTCCAGAAATTAGCCGACATACAGGAGTGATTATAGCATAAGGCAAAATTGCTGGTAGAATAGCAAGTATGGAGGAAATAAAAGAAATTATTGAGCTGTTGGACAGTCCCACTAGCGAGGACATAACACTGCTGGAGAGAGCGGCGGCTTATGCGCAGAAAAAACATCAAGGACAAAAAAGGTTCTCGGGAGAGGAGTACTTCAATCATTGTTTGGCGACAGCGAAAAACTTAGCGCTGGTGAAGATGGGAGCAACGACGGTGGCGGCGGGACTACTGCATGACGTGATTGAAGATACGGACACAACAGCCGAGGAAATAAAAAAGGAGTTTGGGGAGGAGATTTGGTTTTTGGTGGACGGGGTGAGCAAGCTGGGGGAGCTGCGCTATCATGGAGCGGAGAGATATAATCAGTCGCTGCGGAAATTGTTTGTGGCGACGGCAAAAGATATTCGGGTGTTGATTATTAAGCTTTGTGATAGATGGCATAATATAGTGACGCTGGATTTTGTGTCGGAAAAAAAGAGGCTGCGGATCGCCAAAGAAACATTGGAGATTTATGCGCCGCTGGCCCATCGACTAGGAATATATAGATTGCAGCGCTCGCTGGAGGACGGAGCATTTAAGTATGTTTATCCCGAGGATTATGAGCGAGCGAAAAAATTGCTGCAGGAAAAGTCGCATGAACAAGAAAAACAATTGAATAAGCTACAGAAAGAAGTGCGGCGAGAATTAGAAAACAATAATATTAAGGACTTTGAGATTAGCTATCGAGTGAAAAGTTTGTATTCGTTTTATAAAAAACTAAAGAAACATCATGATCGGGCGGAGGATATTTATGACGTATTGGCCTTGAGAATTAAATTGAACGAAATTGATGACTGCTATCATGCGCTGGGAATAATTCATGAGAGATGGCAGATTGTGGATAAGAGAACCAAGGATTATGTGGCGCTGCCCAAGGCCAATGGGTATCGCTCGCTGCATACGACAATTTATGATGATGAGCGGAATATTATTGAGATGCAAATCAGGACATTTTTGATGGACAGGGAAGCGGAGTATGGGAGAGCGTCACATTTGTTATATAAAAAAAGAGAAACGAGTGGTGATGCGGAGCTGGATTATATCCAGAGCGTGGCGGTAAAGAACAAGATTGATCGACCGGAATGGGTGGGGCAATTATTAAAATATCAGGAGGAGAATGGAATGTTAGATAGTTTGATTAAGCGAGACGTGCTGACAGAGCAGATTTTTGTGTTTACGCCGCGGGGAGATGTGGTGGAGCTGCCAGCGGGGGCGAGCGTGATTGATTTTGCGTTTAGGATACATACTGAGATTGGGGCGAGATTGGTGGGGGCGGAGGTGAATGGGAAGTTTGTGGGGATTGATACAGAACTCAAACATGGCGATAAGGTTAAAGTGCAAACGCAAAAAAACGCCAGACCGACAACTAAATGGCTGGAGCACTGCAAGACGGCGGAGGCGAGAACGAGGGTGCGGCGAGAGCTGGGACTAGCAATTAAGCGCGTTTAGTGCTAAAATGTGGGGTCTATGGCTAGTAAACGAGATTATTATGATGTTTTGGGGGTTAATAAGGGCGCGAGTCAGGCGGATATTAAGTCGGCCTATCGCAAGGCGGCGCTAAAGTATCATCCAGATAAGAATAAAGAGGCGGGGGCGGAAGCGAAGTTTAAGGAAATCAATGAGGCCTATCAGATTTTGGGCGATGAGAAAAAGCGAGGGACTTATGACCAATTTGGCCATGCGGCTTTTGACCCGAGTAGGGGCGGAGCTAATGCGGCGGCAGGCGAGCAAGGTAATCCTTTTGCGGGGTTTGGGAATGGGGGTTTTAGATGGAGTTATACCACTAATGAAGGCGGGTTTAATAATTTTGATTTTGGCGATCCTTTTGATATTTTTAATAGTTTTTTTGGCGGGGGGTTTAGCGGCGGGCAAAGAGGGAGGAGGATGGCGACTTATTCGATGAAGATCACTTTTAATGAGGCGGTTTTTGGAGTGGAGAAGGAAGTGGAGATCGAGGGAACAAAACGTAAAATCAAAGTGCCAGCAGGAGTGGATAATGGGACGAGAATTAAGTTTGATGATTTTTATTTATCTTTTGACGTGGGGGTGGATCCATATTTTAGGCGCGAAGGGGCGGATATTTATGTGGATGTAAAAGTCCCCTACTCCACTTTAGTTCTGGGCGATAAGGTGAATGTGAAAACATTAAAGGGAGACTTAAAATTGAAAGTGCGCTCGGGGACACAGTCACATACGGTGCTGAGACTGTCGGGCGAGGGAGTGAAGCGAGTGCAGGGGAATGGGTATGGAGATATGTACGTTCGGTTTGTGTTGGAAGTTCCTGAGAGGATGAGTTTTGGGGAGAGGAAGGCGATGGAACAATTGCGAAAAGCAGGGCTGTAAAAACTTCCCTAAATCGGCAAAATCAGATTTTTTTGCTCAAAAACTTCAGTCATTTAGCTTACTAAACTCCTTCAATTTTTTCACAAAGAAAATCTGATTTTGCTCGACTGAGGGAAGTTTTGGTGCTAAAAAGTGTGTAGGTTCAAACACATTTCGGACTTTTATCCTAGATAAATAGGAGAAAGGATAACGAAATGGGAGTAAATACTTATCAAATCTGTTCATCTAACTTAGTGGGTCGTTGGGGTTATGATATGCTC
>Ga0099364_10014027_pt1 | contig 10701 bp, 9 predicted proteins | sample TergutTh196P3_FD_73070 | JGI IMG/M metagenome (GOLD analysis project Ga0099364, IMG submission 73070) | Microcerotermes parvus P3 segment gut microbial communities from Pointe-Noire, Republic of the Congo - Th196 P3 | ecosystem: Host-associated > Arthropoda: Insects > Digestive system > Gut ...
GGCATTACTGTGATAGCATCGGAATCGGTACGCGCTTATGAGCTGGCTGACTATTATCGCGGAGTGGGTGCATTTGTTGTTTTAGGCGGTTATCACGTGATGTTCTTATCGGATGAAGCGCTTGAGCACGCCGACGCGATCGTAACGGGCGAGGGTATTACCGCATGGCCGAAGTTGTTGCGTGACTTTGCTGCGGGAGAGATAATTGAGCGTGTTTACTCCGACGGTGACGCGCCGCATATTTGCGGCAGGCCCAATCCCATACGTAAAATCATGAAATCATGGGCGTATGCACCGGTGGATACGGTTATTGCGTCAAGCGGCTGCCCTAATAACTGTGCATTTTGCTCTATCAAGGAACTCGCGCCGTATTCACGCCGGCCCGTGGAAGAAGTCATAGCAGAATTACGCAGTTTGAAGCGTCGTTTCGTTATCTTTTATGACCCGAACTTCTTTGCAGACCGCTCATATGCGTTGGAACTCATGAAAGTGATGGAACCTCTCCGCTTACATTGGGGAGCAACCGCAACCGTCGATTTTGGATTTGACGATGAGCTGATGAAAGCCGCCCGAAAATCAGGTTGCAACGGTGTGCTTATCGGTTTTGAATCATTGAACGAGGCGGCGCTTAGCGGCGCGAACAAGAGTTTCGGCAAGCCCGAATTATATAGACAAGCTATCAACAATATTCATCGCCACCGCATGACAATCAACGGGACGTTTGTCATCGGTCTGGATGAAGATACGGTAGAAGACTTAACCGCTCTGCCTGACGGTGTTCGCAAGCTCGGAATAGATCTGCCGATATACTTTATTTTGACACCAACACCGGGCAACACGTTTTACCATGAAATGAAAGCGCAAGGACGTATATTAACTGACGACTGGAGCCGATATAATCAAGCCGAAGTCGTATATCAACCCAAAAACATGACACCCGAGCAACTCCAGTCGCTATATCGCCGCGCTTGGCGGAAAACATATACATTACGGAACGTCTTGCGGCGGGTCTTTCGCGCGCCGGGTGCGTCGTTTTCCCATAAAATCGTAGTCCTCAGCATGAACATAGGGTTCAAATTTATGGGTCGCGACAGGGGGCAAGCTTGATGAAGATTCTGTTTATTTTGCCCGGTATCGGGAAAAAAACAGGTGAACGCTATTTGAAGTCGTGGCTGATGGAACCGTTGACCATCGCCGTCCTTAAACGGCTGACACCTACGGAATATGAAACCGCGTTTTATGATGACCGCGTGGAAGCTATTGACTATGACGCAGATTGTGATGTCGTTGCAATCACATTGGAAACTTACACGGCAAAGCGGGCGTATGAAATCGCCGAACGGTTTCGCTCACGAGGTAAAATCGTTGTCTGCGGAGGTTATCACGCTACACTCTGCCCGGATGACGTTGCTCCTCATGCCGATATCGTCCTCACCGGCAACGCCGAATGTATATGGGAATCTATGCTTGATGACGTTCGGCGCGGTGAGTATAAACCACGCTACAATGGCGAAGAATCGCTTGATTACGGTACACCCGACCGTTCTATTTATGCCGATAAAATGAAAAAATACCTCCCGATATCCCTTGTGGAGATTGGGCGCGGATGCCGCCGCCAATGCGAATTTTGCAGTATCGCCGCGTATTATAAAGGCTGTTATAAACACCGCAAAATTGATGATATTGTAGCCGAAATAAAGACATGCCGGCATAAACTGTTTTTCTTTGTAGACGACAGCATTTTTTCCGACAGGGAGTTTGCAAAGCAACTTTTTATAGAAGTCGCAAAATTGAAAATCACATGGACAACACAAATTACCCTCGACATCGCTCGCGATGAGGAACTGCTTATCCTCATGCGGCAGAGCGGTTGTCTGCTTGTACTGATTGGCTTTGAATCAATAAACGCGGGCAACTTGGAGCAGATGAAAAAATCGTGGAGTGAGCGTGTCGGAGAACGGGACGAAATCGTGGAGCGTATACACCGCGCCGGAATTAATATATACGCCAGCTTCGTATTCGGCTTTGACGAGGACTGTGAGCAGACTTTTGCTGATGTTCTCCGTTTCTCAATGCAGCATAAATTTTTCGTAACAGCATTCAATCATTTATTGGCGTTTCCGAATACAGAAACATATAACCGCTTTGAACAAGAAAGTCGCTTGATAAGTCCTCGGTGGTGGCTTGAAGAAGATTATCGTTACGGCACAATATCGTTCCGACCCGCCCGTATAACACCGGAGGAACTTAACGCCCTTTGCGGTAAATATAAACATAAATTTTACACCTTCGGCTCGATACTGCGACGAGTGCCTGCGCTCCGGAAGCGGACAAAAAACATGAAATTACACGCTGCATATTGGTTTATGAATATCATGTTTCATTTTGAAGTGGATAAACGGCTCGGCATTCCCGTGGGTAAAAATCTCGACGAGGTGATTAAGTGAATTACGAGTTAATAAGAGCAACCGAGCAGGACGGACAAGAGATGCTTGAGATAATCGAGAGCCGACCCACACAGGGTTTGTTCGAGGTACTCTACACCCGCAGGCCGAACCCTGTAACTTCGTATCTTTTAGAAAACAAGGACACTGACGTATATGTTATAAAAGACGAAAATGGCAGAATTGCCTTGCAGGGCGCTTGCGTTCCTCATTCGGTTTATATCGGGGGCGAACAGAAATTATTGGGTTATATAGGAGGTATCCGCAAACGCATTGACTTCAAAGAAAAGATAGACTGGATGCGAATGCTATGCGGTGCCGAAACAAGGCTTGATTATGATTACAACTATTGCAGTATTCTTCTCGCCAATAAACACGCGCAAAAGGTTTTTGAGAAGCGCAGGGCATATATGCCAAAATTAAACTATATCTGCGACTATACTACATTTATCGTTTCCCCGCGTAAAAAACAAGCAGACAATAGGGCGTTCGCCTTTAGAAAAGCTACAGCGGCGGATGAAAAATCTATTGTTGATTTTCTTATTCGCGAGGGTAAGTTGTATGACTTATTCCCCTGTTTTGAGAGGTTTGAGGAATTTTACGGATTATCTGTTGACGATGTTTATATTTTGCAAAAAAACGATGAAATTGTATGCGCGTGTGCGTTATGGGAGCAGTCCGGCTTCAAGCAATATATTATTAAGAGATACAATGGCTTTATGAAATTAGCACGAAAATGCTATAAAAAAACGACATTACTGGGACGACCATTTCCCCACGTCGGCAAACCGCTCGAATTTCCGCACCTAACTCTATTCTTTGCAAAGAATGATGATGCTACATACTATAAAACCATGCTTGCAAACATTGAAAACATTATCGCCGAAAAATATGATATGTTCCTGATTGGGCTGACTAAAAACAACGCTAAATACACTTTGTTTGAAAAAAGGAAAACGCTATCATTTTTAAGCAAAATATATATAATAAGCGAGGAAACTCCGAAACTAAGCGGAAAAATGCATATTGAATGCGGGGTATTGTAATGCAAGGATACGGAATGACAGAAGCATCACCCATGATTAGGGTGGACGATGGTTATTTTCACACAGGAGATTTGGCGAGATGTTGATGAACTATAAGCGGTCACACAGACTTTTTTCCCCTCGTCTTGTATTTTTGTCGATTACATAGTAGATTGCCGTCAGGACTACAGTTGGTTAATTCGCTAATAGAGAGCCGACAGGAATAGACACCCTGAAAAAAAGGGAGGGTCCCCGTAGGAACCCTCCCGGTCACAGGCCACGCGGGCATCTGTAACACGAACACTATAAACTGTTAACCGACTAATACATTCCGCCCATGTCGGGGGCTGCGGGCATTGGGGCGGGCGGTTCGGGGATGTCGGCTACCAGAGATTCCGTTGTGAGAAGCATCGCGGCTATCGATGCAGCGTTTTCAAGAGCGGAGCGGCATACCTTCGTCGGATCGACTATACCGGCCTTGATGAGGTCGCAGTATTCCTGTTTCGCCGCGTCGAATCCGAAGGTCGCGTCACTCGCGTTCTTGACTTTATCGAGGACTACAGCGCCTTCGAGACCCGCATTGACCGCGATTTGCGTTACCGGCGACTCGAGCGCCTTTGCGATGAGCGCCATGCCGGTCTTCTCGTCGCCCGACACTCCGTCGAGCAGTTTTTCAACGGCCTTTGCCGCCAAAACATAAATCGTTCCGCCGCCGGCTACGATGCCTTCCTCGACCGCCGCGCGGGTAGCGTTCAGAGCGTCTTCCATGCGGAGCTTCTTCTCCTTCATCTCGACCTCTGTCGCCGCTCCGACCTTTATTACGGCTACGCCGCCGGAGAGCTTCGCCAGACGTTCTTGAAGCTTCTCTTTGTCATAGTCGGAAGTCGTGACCTCGATTTCGCTCGAAATTTGATTGATCCTTGCCTTAATGTCCTCTGTCTTGCCGGCGCCCTCGACGATGATGGTGTTGTCTTTCGACGCCTTGACCTGCCGCGCCGTACCCAGCATATCGACTGCCGCGTCTTTAAGCTCCATGCCCAGCTCGCTGGAAATGACTTCGCCGCCGGTCAGCGCCGCGATGTCGCGCAGCATTTCCTTGCGCCTGTCGCCGAAGCCCGGAGCCTTTACGCACAGGCATACGAACGTGCCGCGAATTTTATTGAGGATAATTGTCGCCAGAGCCTCTCCCTCTACGTCCTCAGCAATTATTACGAGCTTACGCCCCGCTTGGACGACTTGTTCCAGAACAGGGAGAATCTCTTGGATGTTCGATATTTTCTTGTCAGTGATAAGAATATATGGATCGTCGATGACCGCTTCCATCTTTTCAGCGTCGGTTATCATATAAGGAGTGATGTAGCCGCGGTCGAACTGCATACCTTCAACGACCTCGGAGTAAGTCTCCGCCGTCTTGGATTCCTCGACGGTGATAACGCCGTTGCGGGAAACCTTTTCCATCGCTTCCGCGATAAGCGTTCCAATTGTCTCGTCGCCGGACGAAACGGCGCCGACGCGCGCGATGTCGGCGGAACCGGAGACAGGGTTCGAATTTGCCTTAATTGCCTCGACGGCCGCAACGACCGCTTTCTCTATGCCCCTCTTCATGACCATAGGATTAGCGCCTGCGGCCACATTTTTGATTCCCTCGCGGATCATTGTCTGCGCGAGCATCGTCGCGGTGGTGGTACCGTCGCCCGCCACGTCATTTGTCTTCGAAGCGACTTCCTTAACGAGCTGTGCGCCCATATTTTCAAAAGGATCCGATAACTCGATCTCTTTCGCGATAGTGACGCCATCGTTCGTGATAAGCGGAGACCCGTACTTTTTGTCAAGAACAACATTTCTGCCCTTCGGGCCGATAGTCAGCCGCACGGTATCCGCAAGCTGATTGACACCCTTTTCCAAAGCCCTGCGGGCTTCTTCGCCGTAAATGATTTGTTTAGCCATAAAACAATAACCTCCTAAAGATTTCTATTGTGATTATTCAACAATTGCGAGTATGTCGCTCTGACGCACGATCGTCATTTCGTCGCCGTCAATCTTGACCTCGGTTCCGCTGTATTTACCTGTGATGACGCGGTCGCCCTTCTTCACGACCATGGTCACCTCATTGCCGTCAATAACGCCGCCGGGCCCGACTTCGAGAACCTCAAACACTTGCGGCTTTTCCTGCGCCGCGCTTGTGAGAATGATTCCGGCTTTTGTTGTCTCCTCCGCTTCGACTTGTTTGATAATAACGCGATCCGCCAATGGCTTTAATGTCATTACAAATACCCTCCTTCAAAAATGTCAGATAACAATCCATCTGCGTTAGCACTCTCTGGCGGTGAGTGCTAACGCAGTTTTAATAATAATGGAACTTCATTCATTTCGCAACTGGGATAACTGCCAAATTTCCGATAATATCATGGATATTTCGCAATTATCCGCGATTATCGCCAATATTCTCCTTGAAACAACTATTTTCTCCCTTTTTCGCCTTATGGCATGTTTTGCTCAAAAAACTTCATGCCGAGCGGGAAAATGAAGTTGACGCCTTTTGGCACTATGTTAAAACTCACCTTGTCCGTGACGATGGTTTCTCCGTCTATGTTTACAACGAACTCGCGGTCGCCTTCGATTTCCATAAAGCCGCCGCGAACATAGGTTATATGATCCTTGATCTCGCGGAATCGCCCTTTTGCGTACATGCCGACGACTTGGGCGACCTTGAGGCGGGAGACCGCGTCTATGATGAGATATTCAAGTATTCCGTCGTCGGGAATCGCGTCGGGTACAGGGTTAAATCCACCGCCATAATATCTTCCGTTGCAGGCGCAGACAAGCGCCAGATCCTTTTCTATCGTCTCGGTTTCGGTCGTAACGCGGAATTTCTGCCCAACGCCTTTCAACACGTTGACCAGAAGCGATATGACATATCCTGTCGCCCCGCCTATCAGCGGAATCTTGCTGTACTTATGCACGTCCCTGCCCACGCGGGCGTCTATGCCGACTGAACAAATGCTAATGCCATACCTGCCATTGCAGTCAATCAGGTCGATTGGCCTCACTGTCCCGTTTACAAGCGCTCGCAAATCGCGGAATCTGTCCATGTCCTCTTTACCGAATGTCCTGATAAAGTCGTTCCCCGTACCGCGCGGATAATTCGTAACGGCGACATTTTCCCGCTTAGCCGCTCCGTTGACGCATTCGTTGAGAGTGCCGTCGCCTCCGCAGGCGTATACATGCAGCTTGCCGCCTGTCTCGGCGTCCGCCGCCACTTTGCGGGTCGCATCCATTTCCGCTGTCGTGACGTATATCTCGTAGGGCGCGCCAAGCTCCTCCGCAAGGGTTCTTATCTCATTCTCGATATCTGCGAGCCTGCCACTTATGCCTCCCGCAGCGGGGTTGATTATGAACAAATGCTTCATTTTGCCGCCCTCCGTTCAGCGATGCCTGCTACCTTAATGACCGTCAACTAATAAACAAGAAAACTCCCTCGTCCTGCCCCGTATTCTGATTCCTGACTTCTGACTACTTGCGCTCCGCAGAGCGCATTAATACATAAATAGGTCGCATTTAATCATGCCGTTGTATAGCTTGCGTTTCTTTGCCGCTGTTTTGCCAAATGTGCGCTCAAACTCTGTGTGCGACGATAGAATATACATTTTCCAACCGTCGAGCTTTTTTGTTGCCGCGCCAAAACTCCGATACAGCGCCTCCGCCTCGCTTTTTTGCATCACGCGCTCGCCATATGGCGGATTAGTTATGATTACACCACCCTGAACGCTGCTTTGAAACCCTGTCGCATCAGCTACTTCAAACCTGATGTGTTCCGAAACTCCTGCGCGTCTCGCGTTTTCTTCCGCTATCGCTATGCATTTCGGATCGATGTCGCCGCCCCATATCTCGTAGCTGCCGCTGTACTCGCGGCTCTTCGCCTCCTCTATGGCGCTTTCCCAAGTTTTTTCATCGGGCCATGCCCACTTTTGCGCGGCGAACTCCCGATTTAGGCCGGGGGCGCGCCCCAGAGCCGCAAGCGCCGCCTCAATGGGTATCGTACCTGAACCGCAAAACGGGTCGCATACCAAATCGCGCCCGCGATACCGCGAGAGCTTCACCATCGCCGCCGCCAGCGTCTCCCTGAGCGGCGCCGCGTTTCCGACCGGCCTGTAACCGCGTTTGTGCAGTCCCGCGCCGGATGTGTCGATATACAGTGTCGCGATGTCGTTCACTATCGCAAACTGTATCTGGTGCTTCGCGCCTGTCTCTTCCATCCACTGAGTTTTGTACGTTTCTTTTAACCGCTCGACAATCGCTTTTTTTATAATGCTCTGGCAGTCTGGAATGGAGTGTAGCTTTGAAGTCCGCGAGTGCCCTTTTACAGGGAAAGCGCCGTCTTTTGGTATGTATTCCTCCCACCGCATTGCACGGACGCCCTCAAACAATTCGTCGAAGCTGTTTGCGCTTGTTTCTCCCGCGATAAGCAAAACACGTTCGCCCGTGCGCAGGTTTATGTTGGCGCGAACCATCTCGCGCTCTCCCCCGGAAAACAAGACCCGCCCGTTTTCCGCGCGCACGCCATCCATTCCAAGCCGCTTCAACTCATCCGCACAAAGCCCCTCAAGCCCGAACAGGCATGGCACAGAAAATGTGAACTCCGCATTACTCATTCCTATCTCCTAACAGTTTTGAAACCATGGCGGCTATATCGGGTTTTGCGTCTTCCATTAGTTCGGCCCAGTCGTCCGTGTAGCTGTATGCGAGTTCGCCGCCGCTGTTTATGCGGCGGATATACCCGTCAAACATTTCGTAATCGCGCTCATATACGTGAAAGCTGTTTGCGCGGTGGGTGTAGCTCCCAACCGCCACGCCGAGGGTGTCCGCTATCCGCTTTTGCAGCATAACAAGCGCAAATGCGTTCATGAACGCCGCCTTTGTCGCGTCGTTCGAGCGAAAAACGACTTTGCAGTGCAGCGCTCCGCTCCTTATGAGGAACTGGATAAGCTGCAGGCATGCCGGCGAGCCTGACGATAGGTCATGTTCGCTGCGTATTGTTATGACTGCCCTGCGCGAATCCGGGTTGCGCTGCAGCTCGCCGATCAGCCAAGGTATCTGCTTTTCCATTCGCTGATGGTATGTGTATTCCCAGTTGCCCCGCGCGACTTCAAAGTCAAGTATGCCGTCGAGCATCTCCTGCCTGTACTGTTCGAGCGAGCGCGGGTCTCCTATGAATAGTTTGCTTATCATCGGTTCCGATAGCGGCGCTTCCGCGACAAAGGTCACAGAGGCTTCTTTCTGGCGGGTGTCGTAGTCGGGGCACGGCATTTCCTCGTTGTTCTCGTGCAGTGCGCTGAGTGCCTGATGATATGCGTCCGGCAATGACACCCCTTTTACGAATAATTCAAACATGCTTAATCATCCTTTTTTCATGTATATATTGAATGAGTATCGGATACCTTTTGATTCAACTGGTTCGCCTTGAGTTTCAATATGCCAGTCCGGTGATTCGTCGAGGTTTGGGAAGTATGTGTCGGACTGTGGCGCGGATTCTATTTTCGTGATGTACGCATGGGTACAAATGGGGAGGAACTGCTTGTAGACGCTGCCCCCGCCTATTATAAAGACTTTTTCTGTATCCTCGTCGGAAATTATCGCGAGGACTTCATCAATCGAGTGCGCGGCAATGGCTCCGCTGACCTTGAAGCTTCTGTCGCGCGTCATTATGATGGTCTTTCTGTTCGGGAGCGGCCTGCCGAAATCTTCAAATGTCTTTCTTCCCGCAACCACTGTGCATCCTTTTGTTATTTTCTGGAAATGCCGCCTGTCTTCGGGGATTACGATTGACTGCGTGTTGCCGTATCCAATGCCCCAATCGCTGTTCACCGCTACAACAATGTTCATAAATCCGCTCCTTTCTGCGACCGGCACAAAACCGACATGAAAATTCTGCCGATTACGCTACCTTAAGTCCTCTGCCCTCTATTCGCCGATCCCTGTCTCCTAATCCCTGTCCACTGATCCCTAGCCCCTGTCTCTTATAGAACGACAATAGTCACTCCGTTGTTGTGCCGTTCCAAGTCGCTGTCGCGCCGCAGCCCGTCGCAGACGGCGAACGCTTTCCTTGTCGTTTCGTCAAAGATGGAAAAGTCTTCGCCCTTTATATAATATTTGATTTGACCGCGCGCTATCTGGCGGTCGAGGTATCTGCGCGCTTCCACCCGTATCGCGCCGCCCTTGCCCGACGCCCCGTATCCATGTATGAACTTTATTGCGGTAACTCCCATCGCGGCGGTGTTTTTGATGTTGTAAGTGATCCGCTTGATCGCATCATCGACGGTCGGCATGTCGGATTTGATATTGACTTCCCTCAACAATCCGCCCATTTTCGCCGCCCCCGTTCATTTTGTATTGACAATCTCATTATAATCGTGTATTTTGTTAAACACAAGCCCAATATACGGAGAGGTATCGAAGTGGTCATAACGGGGCTGACTCGAAATCAGTTTGGGAGCAATCCCACGTGGGTTCGAATCCCACCCTCTCCGCCATCGGAACTAATGCGAACTCTCCCCCGACAAGATTTTTCTTTGTCGGGGAGGCGTTCGCGGTGGTTTTTCGCTTGGATGATAAAGTGGCGCAAAGAGATTTTTCTGAGGTACAATATGATTAGAGTAATGCAACAATCCTACGCTCATAATTCACGGTCTGTTTCTTATTATTACGGAAATAGGCTTGGGTTGCTGTTGCTTTGACCAAGTAGTCATGCGCAATCAGCGGCTCAAGGCAAAATGCTTTGAGCCGCTTTAATTTTTGAGGAGGTATCATATTCATGGAAAACAACAACTTGCTCGAAACAATTAAGCGAGCAGCGGTAGATATTTTCTCTGAGGAAGGCTTGCAAAAACGCTTTGCTGCAGGGAAATCTTTAAAAATCAAACTCGGAGCTGACCCTTCTCGACCGGACTTGCATCTGGGGCATTCCGTCCCGTTGCGAATGCTGCGAAAAATGCAAGATGCAGGACACGAAATAATTTTCGGCATCGGCGACTTCACTGGGATGATTGGCGATCCAAGCGGACGAAGTAAAACGCGTCCACCGCTGACTTTTGAGGAGACCCGTATGAATGGGCAAAGCTATTTTGAGCAGGTATCGAAAATCCTTGATCCATCAAAAACAAGGATCGCATATAATTCAGATTGGCTTGGCAAATTGAATTTCGCCGATGTCCTTAAACTTGCAGGCAAGTACA
>Ga0099364_10014028_pt1 | contig 10701 bp, 6 predicted proteins | sample TergutTh196P3_FD_73070 | JGI IMG/M metagenome (GOLD analysis project Ga0099364, IMG submission 73070) | Microcerotermes parvus P3 segment gut microbial communities from Pointe-Noire, Republic of the Congo - Th196 P3 | ecosystem: Host-associated > Arthropoda: Insects > Digestive system > Gut ...
CATCAGCGTGAACTGGCTATCGGATACCATTTGGGGTGCATCGGCTGGTTCAGCAAGACACTGGATTTCGCCCACATGAACGGCATAGAGGACGCTTTTCCCGATTCGTACAGGGCAACGATTGAAAAAATGTGCGAAGTCCCTATGAAATTGGGGATGCCTGATGGTTCGAACACTCAATTCGGCGATTCGTGGAAAGGCAGTCCGGGAGCCAATTGGGGAAGTTTGAGACAGTGGGCTACGAGATACAATCGTCCCGACTTTCTATACGTCGCCACGGAAGGGAGAGAAGGGGAAAAGCCTCAGGAGACCGCTTTCGCTTACAAGGAAAGCGGTCTTTACTCCATGCGCAGCGGATGGGATAGAAATGCCGTATGCCTGGTACTGAAATGCGGACCCGACGGCGGAGGACATTCTCAGCCCGATAACGGCACGTTCGAGTTGTATGCCGGCGGACGGCACCTGATGCCCGACAGCGGTTGTTATATTTACAGCGGCGATCCAGAAAACAGGAGATGGTTCCGGCAGACGAAAGTCCACCAAACGCTGACCCTAAACGGAAAGGATACGGCTTATGCTCCGAAACTTCTGTTTTGGCAACCGGGCGAAAACTTGGATGTACTGGTCGTGGAGAACGCGGGTTATCCTGACCTGACTCATCGCCGGGCAGTCTTTTTCGTCGATAAAGCCTATTTCATTATCGTCGATGAAGCGTATGGCGAAGGCAAAGGCGATGTCGCTCTTCATTTTCAATTCGCTCCCGGTGAAGCGGTATTGGATCAGGAAACGCTGACGGCTCGTACCGATTTCAAAGAGGGATGGAACGTGTTGGTACAAAACATTATGCCCGGCGGAGCAAAATTGGAAGAAGAGGAAGGGCAAGTCTCTTTTTTGTACACGCGGAAAGAGCCCCGACCGGCTTTTCGTTACCGTGTTCCCAAAACGGAAGAGTTGGGAATTCGCTATGTTACCATTGTTGCTCCGTACACCGGCGATCCGCCGGACATTAAGGCGGAGTTATGGGGCAATCCGGTCATCGGCGGCAATAAACTTGATCTGAAAATAACAACGAACGGAAAGTCCCAACAGATGGGGTACAGTTTCTAGTACGTTGTAGAATTCGATTGTCGCCTATGCTTCTTGGCTTCCGCCATTGCTTAAAGGTGCTGTCTGCCCAATCCTACCGGATTTCGATTCGGTTTTCCACTCGGTCGATTCCCGGCTCCAAGAGAAGGAGTTGCTTTGCCACTCGGCGTTCCCGTTCTGAAGTTGCCGTGCCCGTGATCACTGCCGTTGTACCCTGCGGCGAATCCGCATAGGAAATCTGATTGTTATGAAGCCCCTGCAACCGGGCAAGATACGATTCGATTGGCGGCAACTGTCTCCGCGCAGCAGAAATCACAATATCGACATCAAGCGACGTTGCAGCCCGAACGGTTTGGTTATTGAGATTCCCTAATTGGGCAGTACCGGCAGCCGTTCTCACTCCGCGCTGTGCTGTTGCCGTTACGGTTCGCGGTCTCGTCGTCGTTGTTGCCCGGGCAGTGCTTGCGGTTCTGCTTCTGCTCGAAGCGGTGGAGCCGCCGTAGATTTCGTCAAATCCGACGAAATACTCCGGTCTGCCGGAGCCGATGAATCCCCCCTGTTCCGACAGGTTTGTTACCCCTTGAAAGGTGTCCCCAAAATCAGCGGATAGTCCGCTGTTGCTGCTTGTTGTAGTCCCGCCGCCTTGGGCAAACAACGATGTCGGCAAAACAATGAACATCAAAAACACGATGATCCCAATAATTCTCATACACACCTCCATCTCTTTAATCGTCAATCGGCACCCACGAACATGAACGAAATCGGCAAAATAACACCCCCGGATTGTAGTCTGTCAACAAACTTTTGCAAGTTCCCTAGCCGATTATCTGGTCCGACGAGAGAGTGGGTGTGTGGGCACACCTGCCGGATGCAACACTATTGATATCGTTCTGCAACTCGGTTATAAAAGAGACACTGTCGCGGAGCGCGAGAAATTAAGATGCCCCTTACCGTTGCCGCTATCCTATACAATCAAGTGAATCCTGCCGCATATTACTGTTTCCATTGAAAGAATACCATGAACTCACGGGACCGTGTATTAACGTCGTTGGCTCATCAGACTCCTGATCGAGTGCCGAGAAACTTTTGGGCAGAACCGCCGACGTGGAACCGCCTGTTTGAGTACCTCGGACACAATGATAAGGAGCGGCTCCTTGTCGATCTGGATATTGATATTCGCTCCCTTGAGGTTTCGGCACCACCAGATGTGCAGGACGCAAACGGTATCTTTCAAAACTTTTGGGGCGAGCGGTACATTTATCAGCAGACTCCCTGGGGACCTATGCGTGAAGACATCGCCGGCGCACTCTCCGATGCGAAAACGTTCGACGATCTCCTGAATTTTCCTTGGCAACCCCCTGATATTTTCGATTATTCGAGTCTGCCGGAACAATGTAAACGCTGGGATGGTTACGCTTTGCTCTATGGTTTTGCCGACATATGGGAGCGACCGGCACTAGTTCGCGGTCTGCAAAATATGTTCGTCGATATGGCGGACAATCCCGACTGGGTACATTTTCTGGGTCGCAAGTTCACCGATTTTTACAAGGAAGATTACACTCGTGCTGCCGAGGCAACAAGGGGACGTATTGATATGTTTCTGCTTATCAGTGACCTCGGCAGTCAGCGGGGACCTCTCATTTCCAAACGGATGTTCAAGGAATTTATTGCCCCTTATATCAAGGAAATGTGCGATTTGATTCATGAACTTGGTGCCAAGGTTCTTTTTCATAGTTGCGGCAACATTCGTCCGTTGATTGCGGACCTTATTGAACTTGGGGTGGACATTCTTGATCCTATTCAGCCGACGAATGATATGGCACCTGATGCGTTGAAATCAGAGTTTGGCGACCGGCTTTGTTTTCATGGGGGGATCGACATGCAACGGCTTTTGCCGTTGGGCACACCGGAAGAGGTTCGAGTCGGTGCCCGGCACTACGAAGAGGTGCTCGGCAGGGGCGGCGGATATATTCTTGCACCGGCGCACCTTTTCCAACCGGATGTTCCACCGGACAACGTATGGGCGGTCTATGGGCGCGCTCGTACCCAGTTGCGCGATTGACAGGATAGGTAAAATAGTAACTTTACCTACTTACTCGAAAGGATTCCCCCATGACTCAACGCGTCCCTCTCACCGCCGAACAGCACGTCCGTTGTCCTTATTTTCCGGCAGCGAGAAGGAGCGGATGGAAAACCTCATTTTAGCCTCATTTTTCTGACAAAACAACCTCAGTAGCCTTTTCCGTCCAATAAGGTAATAAGGTTGAGGGCACATGTGCCTTGTTACTACCAAGGTTGTTTTGTTGATTGTAAATGAGGTTGCAAATGAGGTTATCTTTTCTTCATTCTTTCGCAACAGGGATTGACGAAGGACATCGTTCGTTCGGAGTTTGGCAAGGTTCGTGAGTGTTTAGATGTTTATCATGTGTTGGAGCATTTGAGCGGCATGGGTAAGTTGTTTTATGGCAAGGAGTCGGCGTTTGCGAGACGGCAGACAGCAGAAAAAAATGATGGCGCTCCGCTTACATCTGCTGACTGCCATCTCCTTTCAGTGGAGCGATAGGGAGTGGTCAGGTGGAGGGAGCGTGCAAGAGTATGGTGGGGTTATGATTGAAGCAGACGGGAGCGCGGTGGAAGGTGCGGAACCTCAATCGTATGTTGTCTATTGTGTGCATTGCGTTACAGCGATGCGTGGGAAGAGTACTGGCGCACCGCAAACTAATCTGCCTACAAAACTTGGACACACCCCGGACGCATCCTTTTTACAGTCCCCTACTTGTTTTTATTTCACTTCATGTTACAATGCACGGTTCAGTGGGGACGTAGCCTTTTTGCCCTTCCGAGCGGGAGGGGGGACTTGCGCTTTTTTTCTGTAAAAATCACCACACCAACCTCATTCACCAAATAGGGTTTTTCTGTGAGCAACGAATTTACTTACGACCGAATCAATGACTACTCTGCCGTTAAAATAAGCCTTGCAAAGCCAAACGACATCCGAGGCTGGTCCTACGGCGAAGTCAAAAAGCCGGAAACTATCAATTATAGAACCTATCGACCCGAAAGGGATGGATTATTCTGCGAAAAAATCTTCGGTCCCGAAAAAGACTGGGAATGCGCCTGCGGAAAATACCGCGGAATGAAATACAAAGGCATGACCTGCGACCGGTGCGGCGTGAAAATTACGCACAGCCGTGTCCGGCGAAAACGCATGGGACACATCGACCTTGCCGCCCCCGTCGTGCACATCTGGTTCTTCAAAGCCGCTTCAAGCCGATTGGCAACACTCCTCGCCATGAAAGCAAGCAGCCTCGAAAAGGTAATCTATTTTCAAGATTATGCCGTCGTCAGTCCGGGAGAAACGAAAACCAAAGTCGGCGAACTCCTGAATGAAGAAGAATACCGAAAATGCCGCGAAGAAGACCAATCAGGTAAGTTTCACGCCGATATGGGCGCAGAAGCCATCCGAAAACTGCTCCAAAACATCGATCTCGTCAATCTTGCCGAAGAACTTCGGGGAGAACTGTTGGAAACGAAATCGAAACAGCGGAAGAAGGACATCATCAACCGCTTGAAACTCGTCGAAGCCCTTCGAGACAGCGACAACAAGCCGGAGTGGATGGTCTTGGACGTGATTCCAGTCATTCCGCCCGACTTGCGTCCGCTCGTGCTCTTGGAATCGGGGACGTTTGCGACCAGCGATTTGAACGACTTGTACCGCCGGATCATCAACCGGAACTCCCGATTGAAAAAACTGGTCGATCTCAACGCCCCGGAAGTCATTATCCGCAACGAAAAACGGATGTTGCAACAGTCGGTCGATGCACTGTTTGACAACAACCGGTGCAGACGACCCGTGCTGGGTTCGAGCAATCGCCCCCTCAAATCGTTGACCGATATGATCAAGGGCAAGCAGGGTCGGTTCCGCGAAAACCTGCTCGGCAAGCGGGTCGATTACTCTGCCCGAAGCGTGATCGTGGTGGGTCCGCACCTTCGGTTGCACCAATGCGGTCTGCCGAAAAAGATTGCCCTCGAACTTTTCCAACCCTTTATCATCCGCCGATTGAAAGAGTTGCAACATGCCGACACGATCAAGAGCGCAAAAAAGATGCTCGAACGAAAGGATGAGGAAGTTTGGGATATTTTGGAAGAAGTCATTCAGAATCACCCCGTGCTTCTGAACCGCGCCCCGACGTTGCACCGGATGGGCATTCAAGCGTTTGAACCGATCTTGGTCGAGGGCAACGCCATCAAATTGCATCCGCTCGTTTGCCGGGGGTTCAATGCGGACTTCGACGGCGACCAGATGGCGGTGCACCTTCCGCTTTCGTTAGAAGCGCAAGTCGAAGCGCATACTTTGATGCTTTCGACGAACAACATTTTCAGTCCGGCAAACGGTTCGCCAATTATTTCGCCGTCGCAGGATGTCGTGATGGGATGTTTTTACCTTACATTGGAGCGTCCCGGCGTAAAGGGAGAAGGTATGGCATTCTCCAGCCGCGAAGAGGTGTTGCTTGCTTACGCACACAACAAGGTGAATATCCACGCCTCGATCAAAGTCCGCATGCCGAAGGGACGCTGGTTGAAAACCGACCGAAAAGTCAATGCAGGAAAGATATTCCAAACGACACCGGGAAGAATTATTTTCAACGACATTCTGCCGGAGGGGATGCCGTATTATAACGACACGCTCAAATCGGCGGGCTTGCAAGCGGTCATCAGCGATTGCCACGAATACATCGGACGGCGGGGCACGATTGATCTGCTCGACCGGTTGATGCGGATCGGATTCGAGGGGGCAACCCAAAGCGGCTTATCCTTCGCGACGGACGACCTCATTACGCCGAAAACCAAGGCGAAAATCATCGAGGACTCGGAGAAAAAAGTCGAAAAAGCCCGGCAGCGTTACGAAGACGGACTCATCGCCGAAGTGGAACGCTACAATCAGGTTCTCGATACATGGACTCACGCTCGTGAAGAAATCACGAAGCAAATGATGGACGAACTGTCCGTCGATGACCGGAAACACCGAGGCTGGGAACAGTGGTACGTCAATCCGATTTACCTAATGGCGACCTCCGGTGCGAGGGGCGGTCAAGAGCAAATCCGCCAACTCGCCGGCATGCGGGGATTGATGGCGAAGCCGAGCGGTAAAATTATCGAAGAACCGATTAAGGCAAACTTCCGCGAAGGATTGAACGTGTTGGAATACTTCAGTTCGACGCACGGCGCACGGAAAGGTTTGGCGGACACCGCTTTGAAAACGGCGGACTCCGGTTACATGACCCGAAAACTTGCCGACGTTGCTCAAAATGTCGTTGTTACGATAGACGACTGCGGCACCACACAGGGGATCACGAAGGGGGTTATCTATCGGGGTGAAAAAGTCGAAATCAGTTTGGCGGAGTCGATCCGTGGACGTGTTTCGAGATCGAACATCGTCAATCCGATCACGGACGAAGTAATCGTTCGGGAAAATGAATTGATTACGACGGAAATCGCCCGAAAAATCGAAGAACTCGGTCTTGAGAGAATTCAAATCCGCAGTCCGATGACGTGCGAAGCCGAACTCGGTGTCTGTGCGAAATGCTATGGGATGGACTTGTCCACGAGCCGAATGGTCGAGCAAGGACTTGCCGTGGGAATCATCGCCGCTCAAAGTATCGGCGAGCCGGGGACGCAGTTGACGATGCGGACGTTCCACATCGGCGGTGTTGCGTCGCGTGATGTCGAAGAAAGCGACGTGAAATCGAAACATCCCGGTTTTGCTAAGTTCGTGCAACTCGAAGTGATCGAGAATCAGTCCAAGCAGCACATTTGCTTGTCCCGAAATGGGGCGGTTGCCATTGTGGATAAAAGAGGGCGCGAACGTGAACGCTACAATGTGCCGGTCGGTGCCGTGATCAATGTTAACGACGGAGCAGAAATCAAAATCGGCGACGTGATCTGCACATGGGATCCGCATAGTGTGCCGATTCTCGCTAAGGTTGCCGGTACGGTACACTTTGTAGAAATCGTGGACGGCGAAACCGTCCAACTCGAAAAGGATTTTCATACCGGTAAAGATGTCCGTACCGTGTTGGATTTGAAAGGGGATCGTATTCCGCAGATCGACATTTTGGGTACCGACGGCAAGGAAGTTCTTGACTTCTATTACATACCGGGTCGTGCGATCATCGAGGTCGAAGACGGAGCAAAGGTTAAGCGAGGAACATTACTTGCCAAAACGCCGCGCGATGTCGGCAAGACGCAGGACATCACCGGCGGTCTTCCGCGTGTAACAGAGATTTTCGAAGCCAGAAAACCGAAAGACCCTGCCGTGATTGCGGAAATCGACGGTATCGTAGAACTCGGTCCCAAGCGGCATGGCAAGCGGACGATCATCGTCAAAAACGATGAAACGGGTATTGAACGTGTTCATGACATTTCGCACGGCAAACATCTTCGGGTGCAGGCGGGCGATGCTGTGCGGTCGGGTGATGCGATTACCGACGGTCCGCTCGTACCGCATGACATTCTTCGGATTTCCGGTGAGGAAGAAGTTCAGGAGTATCTCGTCCGGGAGGTGCAGAATGTTTATCGGAGTCAACGTGTAAAGATCAACGACAAGCACATTGAGGTGATCATTTCGCAGATGCTCCGTAAGGTTCGGATTGAATCGTCAGGAGACACGCGGTTGTTGGAAGGGGTTCAGGTGGATCGTTTCCAATTCCGTCAGGCGAACAAGGATATTGCGGCGTGCGTGAAGGTAGTCGAACCGGGGGACACGCAGTTGGAGTCGGGCGATATTATCCGCCGTGATGATTTTGACCGGTTCAATGATGCGGCGGAGGCAGAGGGGGACAAACCGGCGACGTGTAAGAAGACGGAGTTGGCTCACGCTTCGACGCAACTATTGGGCATCACGAAGGCGGCGGTGCAAAGTTCGAGTTTCATTTCGGCGGCAAGCTTCCAAGAAACGACGAAAGTGTTAACGGAGGCGGCACTTGCAAGCCGCACGGACAACCTAATCGGTTTGAAGGAAAATGTCATATTGGGACACCTTATTCCGGCGGGAACAGGTTTCAATTCGTATCAAAATGCCCAGTGGAAGTTAAAGGACGAAGGGTCGGCGTTGGAAGCGGTACAAGCACCGGTTGCCCGGCGTGAGTATGCGCTGCTCAACGACTTGCCGGAGGTGTCGGAACCTTTGGAGGGAGCGGACTACGACTACGCCACTCAATTTCTCAACGATGCCATGCCGGATATGGACAACGAAGCATATGACGACGACATCGCCGGAAATTACGTGGATTAGGCTGCCGCCGTTGGTTTGGCAACGTGTAGTGGATCGATCAGAACCCGTGACGACAGAGCCCGTGACGTAAGTCAGGGACTCCCTATCTTACGATACGGGCTCTGTTTGTCGATACGGTTCACAGAGCCCGCATCGGAAGATGCGGCGTTTTCTTTTTGGCCGGAGGCTGCCCTCGCGTTTCCCGTTTTTGCCAACTTGCCCAAACTAAACACGAATACGTGAACGCTTGGCATGTTTTGCTCAAAATTTTCCGGCGGTAGCCCTACACAACGTGGGCACTCCCTACACCACACCCTGTAAAGAGTCGATCAGTTCTTGGATCATCTGCGGTGTATGTGTGGTAAAGACTGCAATCCGTAACGCCCCCTGCGAACCGAGACCGGCGTTGCGAGGAATGTACGAAATCAACACGCCCGACTCAGAAAGTTCCTTCTGAATCCGCCGCATATTGCCCGAAGAACCCAATGTCAAAATCACCATCGGTAACGGCGACTCTTCGACATCCAAACCAATCCTGCGCAAGCCCAGACGGAGAAAGTTGACGTTTTCTTGTAATTTTTGCCGTAGCGTTGCATCGGTCAGCATCGATAGCGATTTTGCCGTCGCTGCCGCTATCGGACTCGCCGGTGCGCTCGCTCCAAAATAGACTGCCGACCAATCCTGGAGACGCTGTATGAATGATTCTGTACCCGGTATCATTCCGCCGCTGCCGCCGACCGCTTTGCTCAATGAAAATGTTAAATACGTCCGAACTGATCCGCTTGCCATTGTGCCCAAACCAAGATCGTCGATGGAATCGGCAGGCGTTTGATTGACCAGTGATGTGTCCAAGCCGAAATGCTCCAATGTGCCTCGACCGGTTTCACCGAGAACGCCGAAGCCGTGAGCGTCATCTACCAAGAGCGAAGCCCCCTCATAATGTTCCAGCAGATCGGTGTATTCGTCCAGCGGCGCAATCGTTCCGAGCATCGAAAAAACTCCGTCGGTCAAGACGATGGGACGCTCGTGAATTTGCAGATTGGAGTCGAGTTGCTCCCGCAAGTTCTCCGTGTTCCGGTGCTTGAAGGTAATCGGCTTGCGTTTCGCTCCGCGCAGCCGCCGGACGGCATCAAACAGGGAGTAGTGAGCGGCTTCGTCGATGAAAATCCGGTCGAATGTTTTTTCCAGCGATTCGAGCAGTATCTGGTTGGCAAGGTAGCCGGAGGCGGTGTAGAGGGCGTGGGGCGTACCGAGCATTTCGGCGATGCGGCGTTCGACTTCAAAGACGGGGGGGGAAGTGAAGGCGGTTCGGGTGGTTGCCGTTCCGACACCGTAGCGCAACACGGCTTCGCAGGTTGCCGCCAGGACTTCGGGGTCGGCTTGGAGACCGAAATACCCGTTGCCGCCGAAGTAGAGATAAACTTTTCCGGCAACGGAAATCATCGCATCGGGCGGTCCGTCGAAACTGAAGGTTTCTTCGATGGCGGCTTGTATTGCCGATTTTGGTGCGGAGGGAGTCCGTTCCGGCGGGTCTGGAATGAAAATGTTACGCATAGCCGGAGGATACAGATTTTTTCCTTCTTCGGCAAGAGCGGTTTATGTTAGCCAACCCGTCTGAACGATGCACGGAACCTTATCCGAGGGCTTTTTCCAGTGCGGATTTGAGTGTTTCGGCTTGTTGCAAACCGACGAACTGATCAACCTTTTCGCCATTTTTCAAGATGACAAGAGTGGGAATACTGTTTACGCCGAACCGGACAGCAATATTTTGGGCATGATCGGTATCGACCTTAATGAATTTGGCTTTTCCCAAGAAGTCTGGAGCAATTTGTTCGAGAATTGGCAGTTGCATTCGGCATGGACGGCACCACGTTGCGAAAAAATCCACCAGTACCACCCCGGATTGGGTTTCGGTATCAAAATCATCTGCCCCGACAACTTGAATAAGGTCGCTCATTATTATTTTTCCTTTACGTTTGTTATTGCGTTCAAAACTTCACACCATATTCTACCTCAAATTTACGTAAAAAGATATACTGCGAATCTGCGGCAGGGGGTGCGCCCAAAGTCCGTTAACATGTTTGGAATCTGTTATTCCGGCGCAAGCCGGAATCCAGAAAGACAGGCAACTAGCCGCACGTCTAGATTCCGGCTTGCGCCGGAATGACGGGTGTTTTGTCCAGACCGATTCCAAGAACGCTCCATTCCAAAATGCTTTAGCTGTACAAAAATAAAAGGCTCAATTCCGCTTCCGGGTTGGTATTGTGGTTTGGTCGCAAGTTGCTACAATTTAGTGAGTTAGGATCTTTGTCCCGGTGCGTTGTTTTTCATGAACACGATAC
>Ga0099364_10014029_pt1 | contig 10701 bp, 7 predicted proteins | sample TergutTh196P3_FD_73070 | JGI IMG/M metagenome (GOLD analysis project Ga0099364, IMG submission 73070) | Microcerotermes parvus P3 segment gut microbial communities from Pointe-Noire, Republic of the Congo - Th196 P3 | ecosystem: Host-associated > Arthropoda: Insects > Digestive system > Gut ...
CCCATTATGTCCGTCTGCCTCCAAAAGTTAAAGACGCGCGGCACGAACAATTATTACAAATATAAATCATCAATAAATTTATAGAATCCTTTGTGAGATTCGTTACGGTTTATGCCGGTCGGGAGTATAAAATACTACCGTCTTATGTTTGTCGAGCAATCAAGCTGAACCTGGAACTTATGTAAAAGAAGGCAACCTCCGAAAACCCCGCGTTCCCAGCAAAAAACGGGGTTTTCGGAGGTTGCCGGAAATATCTGGAGACGACGATGCTTGTATTTTATACCGCCGGAGAATCTCACGGGAAAGGACTGATCGGGTTTCTGGAGGGACTTCCCGCCGGTCTTGAAATCGACCGGAAACTCATAGACCGGCAATTGTACAGGCGGCAGCTTGGTTACGGCCGCGGCGGGCGCATGGCAATAGAAAGCGACCGGGTGGAAATTTTCTCGGGAGTGCGTCACGGCAGGACTCTGGGAAGTCCGATTTCGTTTATGATCGCCAATAAGGATTGGGAAAACTGGCTGGTTCCCATGTCCTGCGATCCGGTTCCAGACGATGCAGACCTGCGAAGCGTGACGCGCCCCCGTCCGGGACACGCCGACCTGCCCGGTGCGCTGAAATATCAGACGCGGGATATGCGCGACATTTTAGAGCGCGCAAGCGCGAGAGAGACTGCCGCCCGCGTGGCCGGCGGCGCGTTCGCGCGGATACTGCTGGAATATTTCGGCGCGCGTATTGCGAGCCACGTTCTGGCCGTAGGCGGAGAACGTGTCGCCGCCGCGTATGAATCACTGCCTTTTGACGATATCGCGGCCGCTGAAAACGAGGCGGATGAAAAGTATCTGCGCTGCGCCGACCGTGAAGCCGCCGCGCGTATGACAACCCTGATTGATGAAGCCGGAAAAACCGGAGATACGCTTGGCGGCGTCGTCGAAATAGCCGCCGCCGGCGTTCCGCCCGGACTCGGTTCGCACGTACAGTGGAACAGGCGTCTTGACGGACGGCTTGCCGGGGCGATGATGAGCATTCCTTCCGTCAAGGCGGTGGAAATAGGCGACGGCGTCGCGGGGGCGCGAAAGCCCGGATCGCAGGTACATGACGCTATTTCGTATGACGCCGAAGAACGGCGTTTTCGCCATGAAACCAACCGCGCGGGAGGGATTGAAGGCGGCGTCAGCAACGGCGAGGAAGTGCGCGCGCGCATTTACCTGAAACCGATCCCGACTTTGCGCAGACCGCTCGCGTCCGTCGATATCCGTTCGAAGCAGACTTTTGACGCCGCGGTCGAGCGGGGAGACGTCTGCGCCGTTCCGGCAGGCGGAGTTGTGGGCGAGGCCATGATGGCGCTTGAACTATGCGGAGCGTTTCTCGAAAAATTCGGCGGCGATTCAATTGAGGAAACCGCGGAAAACTACGGTCGTTTCATGGAACGGATGCGGCGTTATTAACCCGGATATTTTACGGGGATTCGCTGCGACGGGTTAAACAAAAAATAACAATAAATAACTGGAATACCGAATAAGTCGCGTGTTATATTGCGTCTGTCTCTAGCCATTGGAGGATGGAGGGGCGGGAGGACGTGTTAATGCGCCGCCGCCCCTCCCGTGTTTTCGGCCTCCACGCGCGCATCCGACGCCGACCTTTGAAAAACGCTTCATATTGCGGGCGCCCGCCACAAAAGTTGCCAGAGCTTCCGGGTACTCGGAAAATATTGAACACGCACCCGCGACATCGAACCTGCAGGATCGAATAGTACCGGTAGAAATTCGCCGTCGCATGAAAATTTTACGGCGCGCGACCTTTTGATTCCCTTGACTTACCGGAACCGTCAAACTAGACTTTTCTTTTAAGCTGTGAAAGGCGGGTGCATCATGGGCAGCATAGGAACGCAGGAAATTATCATAATTTTTATTTTGGCCCTGATAGTATTCGGTCCGCGCAAACTGCCGGAACTTGGCAAGACAATAGGTAAGGGGTTGGCCGAGTTTAAAAAGGCGTCAAACGAGCTGAGAAATACATGGGAAGAGGAAGTCAAGCTCGACAAGGAAAAAGCCGCTCTTAACAACGCCATTTCCGAGAGTACCGGCAACCTGACCGAAATCGTCAGCGACATTAATAAATCCGTTGACGACGCGGTTTCCACAGTCGTACAGGAAGAACCCCCTAAATAAAAGAAATCCGAAAAAATTGTAAAAAAAGATGAGCGACGCAGACGAAAAAGCAAATACGGAGGAGAACTCCGAAGAAGCCGGCAAGATGTCATTCCTGGATCATCTTGATGAATTGCGCAAGCGGCTGGTCCGTATCGCCATTTACCTGGGCATCGGCTTTGTCGCATGTTTTTATTTCTCGGCCGACATCTACAATTTCCTGTCGGCGCCCATCGTACAGGAAATCATCCCCGTGGAGGGATCGCTTCAATACACAAATCCGACGGGCGCCTTTTTGATATCCATGAAAGTGTCGCTTCTGGCCAGCGTGTTTCTGACGCTGCCGTTCACGTTCTTTGAAGTCTGGAAATTCATTTCCCCCGGACTCTATCGCAAGGAGAAAAAATACGTCGTTCCGTTCGTTCTCTCCTCGGTTTTGCTTTTTGTTTCAGGAGCGGTATTCTGCTATATAATCGTGCTGCCCAACGCGTTCAGGTTTCTGATTGAGTGGGGCGAGAAGTTTGACAACCTCACGCCGGTAATCAGGATTGACGAATATCTCGACCTGGTTATGACAATGCTTGTCGGTTTCGGAATTGTTTTTGAAATGCCCGTGATCATAGCGTTTCTGTCCCTTTTCGGCCTGGTCAGCGCGGGTTTTCTCTGGAGAAACTTCAAATACTCCCTGGTTGGCATGGTCGTTATTGCCGCGATACTTTCTCCAACCGGGGACGCCTTCAACCTGATGCTCTGGTCGGCGCCGATGGTGGCGCTTTATTTTCTAAGTATCGGCATTGCGGCCATTATCGGCGCCCGGCGCAGGAAAAAGGGACTGGTCTGATTTTCCGCTAAAATCATCAAGGAAGTGCCGAAAAAAGAACCCCCGCGCCGCCGTGTGGCTAATCTATTTGAACCTTGTAGCCAAGGGGGCGTCCTGCGAACGACTTCAGGCAAGCAAGTTCACGAGGAAAAGCTCGCACACCGCCGACCGACCCGGACACCCGTCAAATAGAACGTTGGCTCAAATAAGGGTTGCCATCACCAACATTGCAGGGGCTTTTAATAATACTCGTTTCGTTTCCCGCAGGTCAAACGATTTGCTACAAGTTCTGGAGAACGCTTCTTATCTCGGAAGCCTGCGAAATGTCCGGATTCAGCGTCAGCGCCTGCGTAAGCGCTTCTTTCGCCTGTGCCGAATTGCCGTTTTTGGAATAGGCCATGCCGAGGTGATAGAAATAAACCGCGTTTTTCGGATCCTGCTTCACACAATCCCTGAGCAGATCAATCGCGGAACTATACGCGCCACGATGGTAGTAGATCCACGCCAGGGTGTCGGCGACCGCGGTAGAATCCGGCAACAGTTTACGCGCCTGTTGCGCCAACTGCTCGGCTTCTCTCAGATCGCCGCCGGTTTCCACAAGCAGGAAGGCGAGGTTATTGGCGGCTATCGCCTGACTGGAATCGTTTTTCACCGCCGCGCGGTAGTTTTCCATCGCCCTTTTGTTGTCTTTCAGGCTTTCATAAATCGTTCCAAGCAGCGCGTATGCGTCTCCTGAATTTGGATTCTCGGAAAGGGCGTTTTGTATTTCGGCTATCGCCGCGTCAAAGGATCTCTGCGAAAAATGGATCCGCGCCAGGTTTATGGAGCCGGCCGCAAGGCTTCCAGGCAAAGACGCCTGCCTGCGAAACGCCTCTTCCGCTCTCGCGTTGTTTCCCTGGTTTGCGTAGACCTGTCCCAGAAGCTCGTATAGCCCGGCGGACTGCGGAGCTTTCTGAATCTGCGCGTTTATGCGGTTGATCGCCCTGTCCGGCTGCTTGCGGTCCATGTCGATTCTGGCGAGCGAAGCCAGCGACGCTACGCCGCCGGGATTGATTTCAAGCGCACTTTGAAGGACGGATTCCGCCCTCGCGATATTACCTGATTCAAGATAAGCCGTTCCCAACCGGTGAAGCCCGCGGGCGTCTTTCGGCCTTGCGTTGACATACGCTTCGAGTTCGGTAATCGCTTCCCTGTAATGCCTTCTTCCCAAAAGCCCCTCTCCCAGCAATAAACGCATTTCAACCGCGCCGGGATCGGCTCTTAAAGCGTCGCGTCCGTATTGAATTGCCGAGTCCACATTTCCGCTGCTGAGTTTGAGCTGCGCAAGCGCCTGGTAGGCCTGAATATACCGTGGATCAATCCTTAGCGCCGCGTTAAATGCGGACTCCGCCTGGGCTTCATTATTATTCCGGGCATGGGCGACACCCAACATGTATTGAGCCTGTTTTGAACTGCGGTCGTTTTGGATCGCCGCTTGAATTTCCTTGATGCTTTCCTCGGTTTTATCCTGCGACATCAGAAGATTGGCCCTCATCAGGCGGATTTCCGTCTCTTTCGGATTTGCCTTGATGGTTTCATCGATAAGCCGCATCGCTTTATCCGTATCCTGCTGATTTACGTGAAAACTGATAAGCCTTTTGCGGATATCCATGTTTTGGGGATCGTCCGCGATCATTTTTTGCATGATTTCTTCAGCCTTGTCGGCGCTGCCGGACGTTGCGTAGAAATCCGCAAGCGTTTGACGGTATGTCGGATTTTTGGGATCGAGCGAAACCGCCTGCTGGAACTCCTGTTCGGCCCTTGCGCGGTCGTTCTGTCCAAGATAGATTCGGCCCAGCAAGTCGTGGCGTCTTGAGCCTTCCAGTCCCCGCTCCGCTTCCTGGTTTACTCTGTCGATCGCCCTGTTGTGCTGATTTTGCCTGACATACATGCCGACCAGGGCGGCCAAAGCCTCCGTCTGTTTCGGATCGACCTCAAGAGCGGAATTGAACCGGGCTTCAGCGGCGGCAAAGTTTCCCTGTTCCACATATGCCTGACCAAGAAGGTGCAATACCGTTGCGTCGGAAGGCCGTTCCTTCACATATTTTTCAAATTCGGCGGCGGCATTCGCAAAATCGCCGCGGCCGGCAAAAGCGCTGCCCAGAAGCCGCCGCGCTTCCAGCGCCGAAGGGTTGATATCCAAAGCCTGCCGCGCGTAACGCTCGGCGGCTTCCGGCTCGCCCGCGTCGAGCTTCAATTGACCAAGGGCGAGATACATAGGGATGAATCGACTGCCTCTGTCTACCGCGAACAGCCATTCCTGTTCCGCGCGCGACCTGTCGCCCGTCTGCTGCGCCGCGACACCAAGCAGGTAACGCGCCTCCTGGGAGGACGGCGACGTCGCGACGGCGTTTTGCAGCACGCGGAATGCTTCCGGCGCCTTGTTTTGTATCAGCAAAATCTGGCCGCGAATCGTAAGCGCGTCAATATCCTTGTCATTGATTTTCAGCGCCCTTCCGGCGGCGTCAAACGCCTTGTCGTAATCGTTAATTCTCATAAACGTGCGGGCAAGCTGCAGATGCGCGGTGATGTCCGCGGGGCTATCCTTGATAAAATCCTCAAGCGTCGCGATTTCCCTGTCCTGCTGCCCGACGGTCCGGTAAAACTGCGACAGCGCGACATGAATGTCGGCGTTTTTCGGATCCGCCGCGGTTGCTTTTTTATACTCCGATTCCGCCGCGCTAAAATCTTTCCGGCTTAAATACACCTGTCCGAGGACCTCGTGTATCCGGGTAAGCAGGGGATTTTCCAACAACATCTGGTTCAGACGCCGAATCGCCCTGTCATGCTGGTTTTGCGTAACATACAACCGCGCCAGTTCCGTTGCGGCCGGTATATTATCCGGGTCTCTTTTCAGCGCGTTCTCAAATTGGGCTTCGGCGGACGCGACATTCCCCTGTGCCATATACAGCTTTCCCAACTGTATCATACCGACGGGGTTGTTCGGATTATTCCTGGCGAACGCCTGTAATTCCGGTTCCGCCGCGCGATAATTTTTCTGGGTCGCCAGCGCGGATCCCAAGGTCAGGCGCGCTTCGGCCAGATCCGGATTCAGCTTCAACGCTCTTTGCGACAGTTGAATCGCCTCATCCGTGTTTCCCGCTTCAAGCTTCAGGTTCGCCAGCGCAAGCAGCGCGGGAGTAAACGTCGGGTCGGCATCAACGGCGAATTCAAGTTCCGACGAGGCTCTTGAAGACTCCCTGTTCTGCTGATACGCCATCCCGAGAAAATAACGAATCTGTGCGGAACCGGGACGCCTTCTTGCCGCGCTCTGGATGTGCGAGATGGCTTCGGCTGCTTTATTCTGCGTCAGCAGAATACGGCCTTTGATAAAATGCGCGGTCGCGTCTTCCGCGTCTTTTTTGATAAGTTCATCGACAAGCGCCTCGGCTTTATCGAAGGCGCGCTGATCAAAAAAAACGGATGCCAACCGTCTTTTAAAAACACTGTTTTCAGGGTTGTCCGCGGCCATTTTTTCAAGAGTCTGTATGCCGCGGTCGATATCTCCGGAAGCCAGATAAAAATCGGCCAGTATGACCTGGCTGCCGGGATTGTCTTTGCTTAGTTCCACATATTTTTTATATTGCTCTTCGGCTTCGGCCAGTCGCTTGTCGAACAGGTATAAATATCCCAGGGCGTAAACGGCGTCCCGGGACTGCGGATTGTTCTGGAGCGCCGTTTTGTACTGATCTTCGGCCTCGGAATTGCGTCCCCTCTGCAGGTAGAAATTCCCCAGAGCCAGGCGCGCTTCCACCGAGCGGCCGTTTGAATCCACAATTTTTCGATAAAGGTCCTCCGCTCTTTCGAAATCCAACTGAGCGTTGTCGTCGTCGGTTCCAACCGAAATGAACGGGGGACTCAACTGCTGTTCCTGGTCAAGCCCCTTGCGAATCTCCCCTACGGAATCATTGATATGAATTATTCCGGCCCAGGAATTTGCCTGTAGAATTTGAGCTTTAATGTTGTCGGGATTTCCGCCGAGAACAAGCTCCGCTTTTTCCCTGGCTTCGCCGTATTTGCGCTGCATCAGGAGGATGTTGCCTATTCCGAGCTGTGCGTCCGTAAGATTCGGATTGGCGCCGACCGCGGCCTCCAGCGACCGCAAGGCATCGGGATAAGCGCCCGTATGCATGTAAAGGCGCCCAATCTGGTAGTGCGCTTCCGGAAAATGGGCGTCTTTTCTGGTCGCGTTCCGGAACTCAATCATGGCTTCATTGTACTTGCCTTCTTCCAGGTACTTTTTTCCATCTTCAAGATAGGCCTGGGCGCTTTTTGAACAAGCCAGGATCGATAACGACAGTGTTGCGGTCAGCATGAAAAACACGGCGATTCGAATCAGTTTATTGTTATTTACCGGCATTGGTTCCTCCTGAATATCAAAACTTAAGCAACAGATATTATCTGTATTTTCTCTGTAAAGCCATAGGAAGCATTAAATAATAGTGGTCGGCCCGAATGAAGTTATAGGCAAAACAGGCAGGCAATAAACGCATTATTATGAAAACGGTTGATGGCTTTTTCGTCCGACACCAGGGTCGGGCAGATTTCACCGCCTGAAAAGACCATCATAAACGGCAGCCTGGCGCCCAGTTTTTCGTTGATCAGGTCCATTTCCCTGAATTGATCCGCGCCAAGCGTTATACTCCGGGCAATACAGGAATAAATCAGCAGCCCCGAAGCGTTCTCCAAATCTTTAAGCAACAGGTCCACAGCCTCGCCGGTCGTAAACACTACGTCATTTTTGTCCGACGTTGCTATATGCAGCGTACTCCCTTCCGGCATCGCGCCGGCGCATATTGCGTGTTTTTCAGGCGTCAGCCCGACAAATATTTTCGAAACCTTCGGCGTACCGTCGTTATAATCAAGCAGGAACGGAAGCGTGCTCATGGCGTATTGCGTTTCGCTGGCTTTTATCAGCCCAAGATCCTCGAAGTATTCCACGACCGGGCGTCCATTGACCTCCATCAGTACGGGACCGGCGCTCTTTGTAACAACGGCGCTCTTTTTAAGCATTTTACTTTCAGAAATGTTTGCGACGTAAAATTTTGGATGTATCTCGCCATAAATCAGGATCATGGCCATTTTATCGCGGTAATGCTCGCCGCCCGACAGCATGAAGCAGTTGGAAAAATCAGGGGTGTCGTCCACGGCGAGAGTCCCGAAGCAGGGCGCCCCACCCGATACGTCGGATATCACGTTGACATATTCGTCACCGGAGTTCTGGATCAAAAATGGCGCGAAAGTGAGAATCAAAGCCGGCTTACCCGTCATGCCGGCGGCGGCGGCTTTATAGCTTTCGGATATGCCCCGTCCCGGTTCCGTCAGCAACGAAGGAGTCAGCGCTTTTACAAACTCGGCGTCGTCGCTTGTTATGACCATCAATGTTAAAAGAAGCGCGCCGGACTCGTTTGAAACTGCCTGCGCTGAAGAAATCGTTCCGACAGTGTCAAATGGCAGCGCCTCGCATACTGCTTTCAGAACGCCTGAAAGCACAAATTCATAGTGGCATGCGATGATACCGACCGTGTTTTTTAAAAGATCGCCGCTCGAACTCAATTGTGATTTTATCTGTTCTACAGCCAGGTTGGCGTCATCCGCCTCGGTTGTGCATGCTGTGAGTGTTTTAGTCATTGCCGTATCACGTATGGGCTTTTTATCTGTGACTTCTCTATAATAATCACAGTAGAGGTGAGCGCCCCCCTGGGAGCGCGGGCGTCTCGCCCGCAAAGCCTTGGGAAATGCAGGCAGGATGCCCGCTCATCCGGCAAAGCCGGAGGTTTTGCAATTACTTTAAATTTCAAAAATATTCGCCAGAGGAACGAAACTCGCTCCGGCGGCCTGCATTTCGTCAATCGCCTCTTTTTCGGTTTTTTTTGCGATCGCCCGCACCGCGTCGCTGACCACCACCGTCTGCACGCCCATATTACGCAGCCCGAGAACCGCTTTTTTAACGCAATATTCCGTCGCCACGCCGAAAACAATGGCCCGCGGCGGCAGCGCGCGCGCCAGGCGTTCCATTACCGGATTGCTGAAAACATCAAAGGTGTTTTTTTCGACAATAATCTGGCGGTTTTTGCGTACGCAATCGGGCAGGTTCCTGTCGACGGGACTGGTGGTAAAAATCAGCGGACGCGGAATCAGAGTGTCGTCCAGCTTCCGCCAGCCATCCGTACCTTTGACGCAATGCGGCGGAAACTCCGCGAATTCGGGATCGTCCGCCGTGTGAGTATCCATCGTCGAGATAACGGATATTTCGTTTTTAGCGGCGAAATCGAACAAACGCCGCAATTTTGGGAAAATCCGTTCGGCGCCCGGCACATAAAGCGCGCCTGTCTTGAGCATGAAATCCTTTTGCGTATCAATATCGAAAAAAAATAGATTTTTCATCCACGCCTCCGTTTTTCGGCGTAATTATACTCCGAACGGGCGCAAATTTCCCGTTCGGAGTATATGCGCGTAAAAAAGTTTTGTCGTTAATGGAACTCGACAGTTAGATATATATGTAACTGTTATGATAAACGAACATTTGAATCTGCTCGCCGCCGTCATAGCCCGCGGCGCCGAAAATTCCGCTTCAACCGCCGCCGCGCGGCGGCTCCTGCGGCATTTCGGCTCCGTACAGGGCTTGGCGCACGCATCGAAAGAGGAAATGCGCGCCGTCGGTAAAATATCGGAAAAACAGGCGGTTGCGTTGTACCTGTCGCTGGAGTTGGGACGCGAAGCGTGCAGCGCCCCGCTTCGCGCCGGAGAGAAATTTTCCAGCAGCCGTGAGCTTTACCACCGGTACCGGGCAAGATTTTTCTCCGCCAGACGGGAGTATTTTTTCTCGCTGCAGTTGAATTCAAAAAACCAGTTAATCCGGGAAGTGCTGGTTTCGATTGGAAGCCTCAACGTTTCCGTGGTCCATCCGCGAGAAGTATTCGCCTTCGCCGTCAGGGACGGCACGTCGGCGCTTATTTTACTGCATAATCACCCTTCCGGCGATCCCGCGCCGAGTCGCGAAGACCGCGACTGCACAAAACGCCTTGTTAATGCCGGAAAAATTCTGGGGATACGAGTGCTTGACCACATCGTCATCGGCCATGACGAATACTACAGCTTTGCCGACGCAAGTCAGCTTGATGATTTCGACCACTAGCCACTAGCCCGCCTCCCTGACTTTTACATTCTGTTCAAGGCGCATCCGGTCTAACTATTGTATTTCGTAATTAATATGGTAAATTATGCAGGTAAAATAATAAAAGTATCTCTAGTAAGTAGTTGATTTTACTCACTTGTAGTACTGTAGACATGCCTGATTACGCCCCTTCAGTAGAAACCATGTGAAATATCCGGGATAGCTTTATTGAACGATAAAGCCGCGGGCTTGCAACAGACTGGAGACGGATTTTTATGTATTTGAAAAACGGAACGTTGTTCCTCCGCCGGAAGATTTTTATGCCTGTCGCCGCCTGCATCGTTATTCTGTTTCAGATCGCCGCCGTCAGCCAGGACGTGTTCGAAAAACAGGAAGCGCCCGCAAAACAGGCATTGCAGAATACGACGGAAGCGTCGGCGAAACAGGCCGCGCAGAATGCCGCGGAAGCGCCTGAACAACCCAAAAAGCCGGCCGCGAAGCCAAAACCGAAATATCTTGTGGGTGAAGATCCGGATTACGCCGCCAAACATGGGTGGCCGGTCGAGTATCCGGAA
>Ga0099364_10014030_pt1 | contig 10701 bp, 6 predicted proteins | sample TergutTh196P3_FD_73070 | JGI IMG/M metagenome (GOLD analysis project Ga0099364, IMG submission 73070) | Microcerotermes parvus P3 segment gut microbial communities from Pointe-Noire, Republic of the Congo - Th196 P3 | ecosystem: Host-associated > Arthropoda: Insects > Digestive system > Gut ...
CAGCAGCTCCTCCTCGCCGTCGAGCTTGACCTCGGTACCCGAATACTTGCTGTAGATAACCCTGTCGTCGGGCTTGAGGTCTATCGGCGTCCTCTTGCCGTCATCATTCAGCTTGCCGGGCCCAACCGCGACAACGATACCCTCAATCGGCTTCTCCTTCACGGTATCGGGAAGGACAAGACCGCCCTTCGTCTTTTCCTCGTGGGGAGCCGCCTTTACAACAACACGATCACCCAATGGTCTTAGTTTCATTTCGCTGTACCTCCTTAATAAATATATCGCTATTTTGTGTTAGCACTCACTCGAAATGAGTGCTAAATCTCGCAAAAAGTTTAACCATAATTGACCAGATTCTCAAGCCGCCAAAAAACTAAATATCCCGTAATATCCCCGAATAATTTAATTTTTGGCTGCTTTTCTGGCGATTACTTCACTATGCTTGTATAAACTTCTGTTTTGAAAATCAGGACCCGCTAATTCTTCCGCGTAATTTTTGCTTGGCTGGCACGGGCAGCGTTCGCTAATTCTCCACATAGGAAACAATTCTGTTTCTGCCCGATTTTTTTGCGGCATAAAGCGCCTCGTCGGCGCCTGCAATAAAAAATTCAACAGCGCTGTCTTGAGTCGGTATTTGTGTATTTAGGCCAATGCTGACGGTTATTTTTGTGATTGAACCGTCGGAACATGGAATCACAGTGGCCTCGACATTTGCGCGTATATCCTCGGCAACACCCAAAGCGCCTTCTAACGTCGTGTTCGGCAGCAATACGGCAAATTCCTCTCCGCCCCAACGGGCAACAAAATCATTCTGACGCTTGAGCGACTGCGAAAAAGTTCTCGCCACTGTCTTTAACGCCACGTCACCCTGTTGATGCCCGTATGTATCATTGTAGTTTTTGAACTTGTCCAAATCCATCAGCAAAATGCAGATCGGCGTTTTTTCCCTTATGGCCCTATTCCATTCCAGGTTCAACCGGTTATCGAGGCTGCGCCTGTTAGGTATACAAGTCAATTGGTCCGTCATGCTCAGGTTTCCTATGGTGCGGATTTGATTAATTATCTGAATCTGATTCCGAATCCTTAATTTCACAATCGAAGCGCTAAAAGGTTTGCTTATGTAATCTACGGCTTCAAAAGACAGGCCTTTTTCCTCGTCTTCGGCGCTGCTGAGCCCCGTGATGAAAATAATTGGAATCTCCCTTGTTTCGTCCAGGTTTTTAAGCGTTGTAAGCACCTCATATCCGTCCATTCCGGGCATGATTATATCCAGCAAAATGACGTCGGGTAAATGTTCTTTGGCTTTTTCAATGGCTTCTACCCCGTTTCTTGCCGTATAAACAGTATATTCCGGGCTCAGTATGTCCGTTAAAATCATGAGATTAAGTCTTTCGTCATCAACAATTAGCAAGCTGTTCCCATTTGCTTTATTCATTATCCACACTTCCATTTCCTCTTGAGTTCAGCAATAGCCGGCTCGTTGCCAGAGCAGGCGTAAATCTACGCTTGTCTGAACAAAAGCTTTAACCGGCGAGGCGAGTTCATTATGGAGGAAAATTTCAAGCAAATCAATATTTAAAGATGATTGAAGACATAAATTACAAATACACTTCAGAAAAAAATCCAACTAATGACATATGCGCTCGGCGGTATTGCTGTATAATACAATTGTATGCTATAAAAAATCAACAATTTGAACAAATTGATACACAATTAAAGAGGTGGTGCAGACTTGATGAAAATGACACGCAACAAAAAACAGGGAAAAAGGATCGGCGGAACGAGCGCTAACGTGCTGAAATCAATTACGGCGTTATGCCTCATGCTGGTAATTGCGTATTTCTCCAGCTCGCGTTTCGAGGGTTGGATAAACAAGGGGATTAGTTCCGCGCCTCAGCCTACGGCAGTTGCGCAGGCTTCCACGGAGCTGGCTGCTCCAGCCGCGCCTCAAGCGATACCCGTGGTGGGATACGTAGTAGAGAAAGCGGATCTGGCTCTCAAACGCGAGTACATAGGCCGTGTGGAACCGATTCAGACAGTCCTTATAAGGCCGAGAGTTGCCGGCCAGATAGAGACGGTACACTTTACGGAGGGCGCGATGGTGAACGAGGGCGACGTGCTCTTCACACTGGACAGCGCCCAATATCAAGCGACCGTCCAGTTAAGGAGAGCCGAGCTCGCGAGGGCGGAGGCAAATCTGTCCAGGGCGGCCAAATTCCATGAAAGACTGACGGCCGCAGACTCACGCAGCATATCCGCGAACGATCTGGACATGGCCGAAAGCGACGTAGCGCAGAGCCGCGCCGCGGTCGAACAGGCTAGAGCGGCTTTACGTCTCGCTCAGATTGACCTCGACTTCGTGAAAATAACCGCGCCGATTTCCGGGCGCATAGGCCGCGCCGAGGTGACGAAGGGCAACTACGCAACTCCCGCGGGAGGGTATCTCGCGAGCATTGTGCAGATGGACCCGATCAGGGTGTCCTACGCGTTGCCTGACAGAAACTTCATCGATCAGATAGGAGCTTTTCAGGAGTCCGGCGACGTCTACGACGCGACGCTCGTGCTGGCCGACGGCTCCGGCTATCCGGTACCCGGAGAGCGGGACTTCGAGGCGAACGTAATGGACCCCACGACCGGCACCCTGACAGTGTATCTCAGATTCAATAACGAAAACGGCGCGCTGCTCCCCGGTTCGATGGTACGGGTGGTAACGAAGCCCACACGTGAACAGGTCGCCCCGGTAGTACCGCAGGAAGCGATTATTTCCGACTTGCAGGGTGACTTCGTGTATGTGATAGACGACAGCAACATGCCTAACAGACGCGACGTCAAACTTGGAGTGCAGGTGGGGGTATCGCGGGAGATCATCTCCGGTCTTGACGCCGGCGAGAAAATTATAATGCGCGGCATCCAGAATGTGCGCCCCCAGATGCCTGTGAATCCGTATTTTCCCCAGACGAGCACGGTTTTGACCCCGGCCGAACAGGCCCGCGAGTCCGGCTTCGACCTTACGATGGTGGGCGCGCCTAATCCGGCGGAAGGGGATAACTGACGTATGTTTTCGAGTTTTTTCATAAGAAGACCGCGATTCGCGATGGTAATAGCTGTCACGCTGATGGTAGCGGGCGGGATTGCGGCGACCGCCCTGCCCGTTACGCAATATCCCGACGTAGCGCCGCCGACGATAATGGTGTTCGCCCATTACCCCGGGGCAGACGCCCTAACGGTGGCCAACACTTTGGCCGCTCCCATGGAGGAGGCTATAAACGGCGTCGAGAACATGATCTACATGAGTTCGACATCTGACAACACCGGCAGCTACCAACTCACAATAACCTTCAGGACCGGAGCGGACGCCGATATGGCGCTCATTAACGTACAAAGCAGGATACAGCAGGTATCTCCGCTGCTGCCGGCTGAAGTCACCGCGCTCGGCATCACCACTCTGAAGAGTTTCTCGAACATGCTCGGTTTCGTTGCAATAGTATCTCCGAACGGCACGCGCGACCAGACCTACCTGCTCGACTACGCTTACAACAACGTGACGAATGTCCTGAAACGAGTGTCCGGCTTGGGCGACGTGCAGGTGTTCGGCTCGCGTTACAGCATAAGGATATGGCTGGACCCCGACAGGATTGCGTCACTGGGGTTGGCCGTATCGGACGTGGCGGCGGCTATATCCGATCAGAACAGACAGGCGTCGCTTGGAGCTCTGGGGGAAGGTATGGGAAACACCGGCGCGCAGACTGCGATAGTCTATACTCTCACCACAAGAGGAAGACTTTCGAGCGTTCGCGATTTCGAGGAAATGGTGATAAGGACGACCGCTCAGGGCGGGCAGTTAAAGCTCAAGGACGTGGCCCGAATAGAGCTGGGCGCCGAGAGTTACGGCATGAACGCCGCCCTAAACGGCAACCCCGCCGCAATGATGCTTCTCTCGCAATCAGCCGACGCAAATGCTCTCGCCGTGATGCAGGGAGTCGAAGAGACGCTCGCCGATCTCGAACGCAACCTGCCTAACGACGTAGCGTTTGTCCTGGCTTACGACTCGACCGAATTTGTCCGCGCCACCATTTGGGAAATAATCCTGACGCTGGGGCTGACATTTTCCCTTGTCGTGCTGGTCTGTTACGTATTTCTTCAGGACATGCGCGTCACCCTCGTGCCGATCGCGGCAATCCCGATCTCGCTTCTGGGAACATTCATAGGGCTGTCCGCGCTTGGTTTCAACATCAACATACTGACGCTGTTCGGGCTGGTGCTGGTTATCGGAACGGTCGTTGACGACGCAATAATAGTCGTTGAACGCGTCATATTCATCATGGAACGCGACAAAGTGAACTCGGTCGACGCCGCGAAACAGGCCATGAAGGACATTACCGGGCCGATGATCGCGGTAACGCTGGTGTTCCTCGCGATATTCGTTCCCGTCACTTTCATGCAGGGCATTACCGGAGTTATATACCGTCAGTTTGCGGTGACAATATCAGTTTCCGTCATGTTATCGCTGTTAGTGGCGCTCACTCTTAGTCCGGCCATGTGCGCGCACTTGCTGAGCAACCTCAAACCGAAACGGCGCGGGCCGCTCGCGTGGTTCAACAAGGGCGTTACTCTCGCCACGAGAGGCTACGTCAAGGGCGCGATATTAATAGCGCGCTACACTATAATCACGCTGCTTCTCTTCGCGGCGGTCGTATTCTCGGCTTATTATTTATACGTGCGCACCCCGACGGAATTCCTGCCCGACGAGGACCAGGGCATAGTAATGGCTATGATCCAGCTCCCGGAGGGCGCGTCGCAAAGCAGAACGCGCGAGGCGATGGACAAGATAATCCCGCAGGCCATAGCTTTGCCCGGAGTGCAGTACGTGATGTCCATTGAGGGGTTCACAATGATAGGCGCGTCGGGGGAAAACGTCGGCGCGATAGTTTTGACGCTGGAGAACTGGAGACTCCGAACCGACCCAAACATGAGTTACCTGGCGATAATGAACAGTATGCGGCGCATCGCCGCCGGTGTTCCGGAAGCGCAGGTGAACGTAGTGTCGCCGCCGGCTATAGCGGGACTCGGCATGGCCGGCGGGCTTCAACTGCAATTGCAGTCGCGGGTCGAAAACGACCCGGTGAAACTGGAGCAGGTGATGCGCTCCCTTCTTATGCAGATAATGCAGTCGCCGGAATTTATGTTTGCTTTCAGCTCATACACCGCGAACACGCCGCACATGTTCGTCGATATAGACAGAGAGAAGGCGGAGATGATGGGGCTTTCGATGAGCAACGTGTTTTCCACTCTCCAGGGCTACTTCGGCACGGCGTATATCAACGATATAAACATCGGCACACAGGTGAACAAGGTCATGCTGCAGGGCGACTGGATGTTCCGCGACAGAGCGGACAGTCTGGAGAATGTGCATGTGAGAAGCGCCTCCGGAGCCCTCGTCCCGATTGAGACATTCGCGACAGTGAGCCGCACTCTCGCGCCGCGAGCTGTCAGCAGGTACAACCTGTACCCGGCCGCCGATATAACGGCATTAATGATGCCGGGCTCCACATCGGGGCATGGCATAGCCCGCGTGGAACAGTTTATCAGTGAATTGCCGGAAGGCTACGTGAACGAATGGACGGGAATGACATACCAGGAGCAGGAGGCGGGCGGACAGACATTGCAGATATTGATAATGGCGCTGCTCTTCGCGTATCTGTTCCTCGTGGCTCAGTACGAGAGCTGGACCGTACCGATTGGAGTCATACTCTCGCTGCCGGTAGCCCTCTTGGGCGCTCTGATTGGGATATACGTGATGGGTCTGTCGTTATCGATATACACTCAGTTGGGCATACTGCTTCTGATTGGGCTGGCGGCCAAAAACGCGATACTCATCATTGAATTCGCGCAGGAACAACATGAGATAAAAGGACTTTCGATACTGGACGCGGCGGCCGAGGCCGGAAGCGAACGTTTCCGTTCAGTCCTGATGACGGCTCTCACCGCCGTGGTAGGGGTGTCCCCGATGCTTTTCGCGCACGGGGCGGGCGCCGTGAGCAGGCTGCACGTCGGTACGACGATGTTCTTCGGCATGAGTTTGGCGACAGCGTTCGGATTATTCCTGATTCCGGGACTGTACACGGTATTGCAGACAAACAGGGAGAGGGCAAAACGTATTCTTGGCATGATATTCTCGCGCAGAAAAGAGGCAGCCGAAGTTGAAGTTGAAATCGAAGAAATTGAAATCGAAGAATTTAATGATGAAGAAGTTGAAACCGATGAGACTGTCGATTAAGACCGTTCTGCTTGCGCTGTTTACAACTGTAATATCGATATCGTTTGCCGCCATGACCGGCGCATACGCGGCGGATTACGAACAGGCGTGGGACGCGCTGGTGCGTAAGCACTATGGGCTGCCGGAGATTCGCCCCCTGCCCGTGTCCGACGAGGAAGGAATACGGGAAGGCGACTGGTTCGGGCTGGTGCACAAATATGACAACGAGTTCGCGAGATCGGACGACGGAAGTGATTCCGAGCTTTCCCTTGATATGCTCATCGATTGGTTCACCGGTATGGAGAGCAACACGCTTTCGATACTGGTCAGCCGCGCGTTCATGAACAACAGAGACCTCGCCTCAGCTCGCGCGAGAGCGATTGAGGCCCGCGCTGCGCTGGGAATCAGCAGGGCGGCGATTCTGCCCTGGCTCGACAACACAAACACCTGGACCTACTATCAGGCGTCCAACAACTCCGCTCAGCGCGGCGTACAAACCGAAACCATAAAACTGGGGATAGACGCGTCGTGGGAGATTGACTTATTCGGAGGCCCCGGCCTCAGAATCGAGGCTGCCGAGGCTAACCTGGAATCCAGCTATGCCGCCATGCACGCGGTGTGGGTGACGCTATCGGCGGAGACCGCCCTGAACTACGTCTCATATTGCACGCTCAGGGAGAGGCTCAACATAGCGGAGCGCAATCTCGCGCTTCAGGAGGAATCTCTGTCCCTGCTCACGTCGCAATACGAGGCGGGCTTGGCCGATTCACTCGCGATGAATCAGGCCCGCTATACTATCGAGCAGACGAGGGCTTCAATTCCGCAGATCAAAGTCAGCATGGAGAACGTGTTGAACGCGCTCGCCATACTTACGGGTGAAGTGCCGGGAAGCCTGGAACACCTTCTCCGCGAGCGCCCCGACCATCCGAGGCTGTTCAAAGACGCAGAATTTACCGGAATACCGGCTAACACGCTTCGCCAAAGGCCGGACGTAAGAGCCGCGGAACGCGCCCTCGCCGCGCAAATAGCCTTGCGGAGAGCCTCCGAGCGCGACCTGCTGCCGAGGTTCTTCCTGTTTGGTTCCATCGGCCTGGAGACGCTGGGCGGATCCCTGTTTTCAGGCGACAGCGTGGGTTTCGCCTTCGGTCCGCGTATATCGCTCCCCGTCTTCCACGGTGGAGCGATAAGAAGGAACATACAGGTGCAAACGGCGCGTGAGGAACAACTGGCAGCCGCCTACGAGGGAACAGTGCTTGCCGCCGTGGCCGAAGTGAGAAACGCGCTCGCGGCCAACACCCAGGAGGCGGAGAGAAACAGGTCGCTCCGCGCCGGCGTCGAAGCAGCCTACGCTGCCATGGAAATCGCGAACGACAAATATATCAACGGGCTCTCGGATTATTACAACGTAATCGGAACGCAAACAGCGCTGCTGTCTCTGGAGGACGCGCTTGTCGTCAGCGACGGGCAGATGACCGGCAACGTGATAAGGATTTTCAAGTCACTCGGCGGAGGATGGCAGCCCATCACGGAGGAATACGAGGCGGAAACCGCCGGGGAAAAGTGACATTTAAGCACAACACCGACATCGGTCAGAATTTTCTTGCCGACAAGTCAGTGGTGGATTGGATGATGGCGCGGGCGAAGCTCTCCGCGGGAGATCGCGTGTTGGAGATTGGCCCGGGCTCCGGCATCCTTACGAGAGGGATATTGGCGGCCGGGTGCGACACGCTCGACGCTATAGAAATTGATACAAGGCTCAAAGAATACCTGGAGCCCATCGCGGCGTCGGAAACACGCCTCACCCTGCACTGGGCTGACGCGGTCCGGTTCGACTACTCCACTCTCGGCAACGCGCCTACCCATGTTATATCAAACCTGCCCTATCACATCACGACGCCGGTTATTTGGCGTCTGCTTGAGAACTGCCTCGCTATGGGAACCCGATACATTCTCGTCATGACGCAGAAGGAAGCGGCCGAACGCTTAACATGCGGCGCCGGGACGCGCGATTCAAATCCCCTGTCGATAACGATAGCGGCGCTGGGCCACGGTTCCGCCGTTCGCAAGGTATCGAGAACCGCGTTCCGCCCCGCGCCCCATGTCGACTCAGCCATAACGGAGATAATTATCGACGCTCCCGCGGAACGTCTGGGACTCTCTCGCGACGCGGCGTGGCGGCGGCTGTTATCCGGTTCGTTCGCCGCGAGGAGAAAGACGCTCGTGAACAACTGGAAAGGCTCGTTCCGCATGTCGCGCCATTGCGGCACAGAGGTTTTGTCACGACACGGGATGGACGAGACGTCACGCCCGGAGGAACTATCACTTGACGGCTGGTTAGCGCTATACTCTGACGAAGATTTTGCACGGGGTAGAGGGCAAGCATGATGTTTCAAAAAATGCTATAATTACAAATATGGCTCAATGATGGAGGGGACTTGCCATAAAAAAGTTGTACATTTTTTTCTTTGCCATCGTGATATTTTTAGGTGTGCTGGCACATGAATATCCGGTTGACGGGCCGGTCAACTCCTTGCAGGACGGCTACTATACCGCCGAGGAAGCCGAATATTATCAGGGATGGAAAGAGTTCATAACGATATACGTGAACAACGGAAGGATCGTTACGGCCGATTTTGACGGGCGTAACAGTTCCGGTTTCGTCAAATCATGGGACATGGATTACATGCGTATTATGACCAAAACGAACGGAACCTACCCGAATGAATACACACGCGCTTATGTCTCGGATCTCATGACGCTGCAAAGTACGGAAAGGATAGACGCCATATCCGGGGCGACGGGATCATATCGCTCATTCAAACAACTGGCAAACGCCGCGATACGTCAGGCCAAGACAGGGGAAGGCAAAGTTGTATTCGTCAACATCAATCGTGATGAGGAACAATGACCTGTAAATGATAATCAAGAGGAGTATCAGCCTCCGCATCCTGCTCACAACACTCGCGGCCGGTATCATACTTGCAGCGGGTCTTGTTGTTCTGATGACCGGTTTTATGAGCTCTCTCACAAATACAATACTCCTCAATATCCTTCAGCCAATGGCAAAGATGTCCGCAAGGAGCATCGAGGGAAACCTTCACACGATGGCCGACCGGTTTCTCGTTATGAAGGACAACAACCAACTGAACTCGCGATACACGCAAAGGGACGAGAAGCAGGATGTCCTGGACAAGGCGATGTCCGGTATAGAATTTGTATGGTTGGGACTCTACGGCATTGACGGACGAATTGTCACCGGCAGTCCGGAGAGTCCGCGAAATATCGGCGAGCTCGACATGTTTGAGATGATGCACACCACGGAAAACCTGGTGATACAGGACACATCCGTTAGCCAGAACGGGTTGGAGATAATCATGGGCGTACCGGTGAACAGCGTCCGGCCAAGCGAAGACGGCGGTTCGACGGAATCCTTCATAGCGTATTATCTCGTCGGCAGTTACAGATACGATATGCTGATGGACGCGCTCAACAACATAAACATAGGAGCAAACGGCGTTGCGTTCATCATCAACGACAAGGGTTCCCTCATCGCCCATCGGGACCTCGACAAGGTTTACAGCATGGAGCACATCTCCGCGAGCCTGGGCTATGACAAGGCCGTCGCCGACCTGATACAGACCATGACGGAAGCTCAGACGGGGTCGATGATGCTCGACACGGCGAAGGGCGGCTCCTTCGTAAGTTATTCTCCGGTGCGCGGGACCAGATGGTCACTGGGCATAGTTGCTCTGCGCTCCGACTTTATAGCCGAGTTTATGCGCGCCTTATATACAAGTGTGCTGATAACGGCGGCTGCCCTGATATTCTTCGCCTTCGTAATCTCATTGCTTATGGAAAAGGCGCTCAGGGTCCCGCTCCAGGCAATCACGGACGGGGCAAACACAATAGCGTTGGGACAATTCGATAACCGGCTTTCGCCCAGCCTGACGGAGCGCGCGGATGAGATTGGCTCGCTCGGCAGGGCATTCGCAAAGATGTCCGCCTCCATAGGTCAGGTGATAAGCGATATAGAGAGCCTCACGCAATCCGCGCGAGGCGGGGCGCTGGACAAAAGGGCCGACCCTTCCGCGCATCTCGGCGGCTATAATCAAATAATATCCGGCATAAACGCGACGCTTGACGTTATGTGCTCGCATCTGGACCAGTTGCCGGAGGCGTTTGCCCTGTTCGGCCGCGACAAAACCTGCATATACCGCAACAGCGCGATGGATGAGCTTTTGGATCGCCACAGGGATATTCTTGACGAAAGCAGCCTGCTGGCGCGGATGCTGTCCTCCGGGGAATCGGATGCGCTTAATCCTGATATAGGCTGCATGTTCGACACATCGTCCGGGTGTGAGATTACCCATCGCCTCAGCGCTGCCATCCCGGACAAACATAACGTGAATTACAGTTACGCTTTGAAGATAAAGCGCGTTGGAGATATA
>Ga0099364_10014031_pt1 | contig 10700 bp, 19 predicted proteins | sample TergutTh196P3_FD_73070 | JGI IMG/M metagenome (GOLD analysis project Ga0099364, IMG submission 73070) | Microcerotermes parvus P3 segment gut microbial communities from Pointe-Noire, Republic of the Congo - Th196 P3 | ecosystem: Host-associated > Arthropoda: Insects > Digestive system > Gut ...
GTAGCATCTGGTGTTCATCATTTGTTAAAGATAACCAGTTCCATGCCTTATCTTCTGCCGCTTTATTACTTCCTCTGGATACGATATGATGCAATACAATTTGACCGCCTCGACCGCTGGCTTCCGATACCGTATGCTTTTCTCGCCATTCTTCTTCGGTTAAAAGCTTTGTACATTCCAAATCTGAATAATCTATAGGGTCAATTTCCAGGGTTCCGCGCCATGCTTCCCATTCATGTAATATGTCAATTACTGTTGCCTGTGTGTTATAGTCAAGACTGCACATTGTTGATAGGTGATACAGCAGCCCGTCAATAAACCTTGCGCCTTCTAGTGAATTGCTTTCAGAAATATGAACCGGCCTTAATTCACCGGATATACGGTTTTTGGTTTTATCTGCATAGACTTCAAGCAAGTCAAGGTATAGCGAATATTTTTCTTCTTCTGTTGGCGGGTCTTTTTCCATGCTAAACCAGATACACTCTATTAATTTCCACACAGATGCGTTCTGCTTAAACGTCCTTTTCTGATGCCGAAGCTCAAACTCTACCCATACATGAAACTCTCTTTCATTGTAGTTTTCCCACTGTTTCTTTTTTTCAAACAGCCTATCTAACAAGTCGCTTCCGTTACGGTTTATTTCCCTGATTACCACACAATGGGTTTCGTTCGATTTTAATTTTATCCGTTCAGCCCTAACCGGAATCTTTATTTTCACTCCCAATCCCTCCACTCCCATTCCAGCGTTTTTTCATTCAGCTCACATAAAAGCGCACAATCCTTGCAGATAAACTGACCACTTCGTTCCTGCAATATATTCCCACAAGAACATGCCTTCGGATAATTGCTTTTAGCCATTTTCAACATCTCGGCTTTTTCTGCTTCTTTTGCCTGTACTTCTTTTTTGTTTTTCCATTCCAGGTATTCTTCCCTCAAGTCATCCCATGTTAATACCGCAGATATGAACAGCCTTTTTTGTTCCTGCTCAGATTTATTGCTGTAAAGCTCTTTTATCCGTTCTGCAGCTAATTCAAGGAATGAATAAGGGCTTTGCAACCATTCCCTTTCGGGTAGTCTATCCTTAAATCGCTGTGCCTGTACTTTGTCGATAATATACCCATTGTTTTTCGCTTCCATTTGTATGTTGGAGATTCCAGGCTCATCCAAAGCATTTGGTACTTTTGGCGGTCTACCACCCATTTTGCCGGCTTCCCTTCTTGCTTCTACCGTTCTGTTGTATTTTTGCAAGCAAGCGTCAAGGTCATATTTAATCATGGTGAAGAACGGCAGTAGCGTCCTGTCAAGCTTTGGAATTACTCCGGTTTCATCATATTTAAGAACAGCGTAAAATATTCTGCCCATTTGCTCGAAATTAAGGCTGGCATCTTCGAGGATTTTTAGATGCTTATAATATATGACTGCTCCTGATTTTTCCGTTCTCATCTCCCTCCATCCAAACGTTTGGACAGCTTAAAACGGAATATCATTTGGATACTCATCATCAACCGGTTCAACAACACAATTTTCTGTGGGCTTTTCGGCATTTTCCTTTTTAAACTCTGGCCTGAATTCAACGTGTTCAGCTACAATTAAAACCTTGGAATGATTTTTGCCATCAGAAGCTGTCCAGCGTTCCTGCTTAAGCCGGCCTACCACCCGCACACCTCGACCTTTCCTGCCAATCTTTTCAGCTTTTTCCGCAAGCTTGCCCCAAGCTTGAATATCAAAGAAGCTTACCTCTTTTTCCAGATCTGCTTCCTGACGGTAATAACGATTTGTTGCTATTGAAAAAGTGCATACAAACGTGCCTTTAGCCGTTGCTCTAAGAATTGGGTCTCTGACAAGATTCCCCTCCACTAAAATCGAATTAAGTGACTGATAACTCATACAATTTTCCTCCTATTTTTCCAGAGGCGATTTTGCTTCCTGAAATATTAAGAACGGTTAATAAACCGAACCTCGCTCCAGGAAATACATCTTTTTTACGCGCCATCGTTTCCTCTTAAAATATATCTACTTCGTCATTAACCAGTGCAGGTTCTCTGATTAAATCACGGTCTTCATCAAACATGCCATCACCGTCAAATATTAATGTTCCGGTAGGCACAACTGCTTTCTCTTCCTGAAGCTTAGAATAACGGTCTTGAAGCTCTGCTTTTTTCTCATTAAGCATTTTGGTAATAGCTTCAAGTTTTTCTTCGTCTGGCTTACCCTTATAAGCGCCTAATGCTGTCACCACCGCTTGGTATTCTTCATCTGTAAACAGTTTTTTTTCATCTGCTGTAGACAGCATGATATTTTTTAACTCCTTCCAGCTTTCCTCAATCATACCTACATTTACAGCGCCTTCATTCAGCCATTCAATGAGTTGTTTGCCCATTTCTTCGCCGGGCTTTTCGATAAACTTCCCTTGAAATTTACCAGTCCTGTCTTTGGTAAATGATGCAATATGCTTATCATCTAACCTCATCGTCATGGTAAACTCGTATTCAAAGCCTTGTCTCTGAACAGCAGCAGTCCCAACCTTTGTGATTACTGTTTTCCCTGTTTTCTCATTTTTATCAATGGAAAACTCAGACTTTGCCCGACAAGTTGCAATAACATGGCCGGGATAATTCAACAATGCTTCGATAAGCTTGTTTTGAAGCGGCGTACCCTCTGCCCATGCCCTAAATGTATTGCCTCCATAATTTAGATGTCCAATACGCTCTACACGAGTTACAAGTGCATCCCAGGCATGGGAAGTACTGTCCACTATCACGATTAAATACCCTGATGTTGCAGCAGTTTCCAATGCTTCAATGTAGTTTTCGATTTCAAATTGTTGCAGTTCCAATGTGTCAAAATCAAATCTATCAGCATATAATGATGCCGACCCATGTTCCGAATCAATGAGCGCTATCCTGCCATTGGTTGTTTTTGCGATACCAGTAGCGATACTCAAGGCAGTGTAAGTTTTTCCACTACCTGAGACACCATCAATCGCAAGCCTTAGCCGCTGTTTAATTTTAACAGCCTTCTTGAATTCCATGTTTTACTCCCTTTGCCGGGCTTACCCAGCTAATTTATTTTATGCAGCCGGTACGTAAATAAATGAATAAATACGCCCTGTAGCCTTTTTTTGTTCCATGACAAGCTTTGCATCATGGTCATTATCAAGCAGCAACCCTTTATGGTATGAGATGCCATTTGCTGTCATATATTCCCTGAGCTTTCGAAGCTGTTCTTTGGTTCCCTTGAATGTCATAGTATATTCAAGCATTTCTTCCCGGGCCTGGGCCCCGGTAGTTCCAACTGGAAGGTCCAGGGCAGAATCAACAATGCTTTGTACTTTTTCCAACCTTACCGCTATTTGGGCTTCTCTGCTTTCTGCAGCACCATTGATGGCAACCTGTTCCTGATTTTTTCTTTCTTCTCTTTCTACCTGTTCATTGGCTAAACGCTCTGCATTTTCTTTAATAGCCTCTACTTGACGAAGCGTTTCACCCATATTCAGATTGCTAAGATACATAGCCTTTGCAGCCATGCTATGCTCTGGCAGTTTTTCCAAGATTTCTATGTCTCGATATATTCCAGCTATATCTTCATCGAGGCGCTTTTGTATATCTTTCATTTCAAAGCCTTTGTTCAGCCATTTATCAACAAACAGCATTTCAAGCGGTGCCAGTTTGAAGTTTTTGCTGTCAAAGTAAGCCTGAATCTCTTTTCGTTTTGCGGTCTTTTGCTTTTCTTCATAAGCCTTGACTGCACCATCCACAATGCCGGAAGCATCTTTGATGGCTTTACGGATCATCTTGATGTTTTCTTCGGTGTTTTGTAACGGCTTTTCGTAGGCTGCTTTTAACGAAACGTATTTGTCTGCAATATTCTTTTCTGCAGAATTAAGCTTCGCGCGATCCTTCTTGGCAATATCTTCCAGAGGCACATAACTCTCATTCTGATACTTCCTGAATATTTCGTCTGCATCATTCATTGACTGCTGGATAGAAATAATCGCATCTTTGTGTTCTAATTGCACCCTGCGATACGCTTCCTCCAAGTCTTTGCTGGTAATCTCACTTACCTGCAAATCAGTAATCGTTAATTTCACTGCATCATTCATTACTCTCTCCTTTGATTAAAATGCGTTCCGTCCACAAGAACATTGTTGGGAGGTCTATGGACGGAACAGAGCAATCGGAAGCGCATAGCGGTACGCTAACCATTTAAGGCTTTGCCCATCTTGGTTAAGGCCAAGTCCTGATATGGGTTTATATCCACACAAATGCGGATATGGGAATGGCAGGAATCGAACCTGCGCCTCGCCGAAGCCAAAGGCCCCGCTGTGCTGCCATTGCATCTCACATTCCCAGTTTCCATTTAATTGTCATTCCAAACCTTTTCAAAATACCTTACTGTCGAAGCAGGAATAGTACCTGTCTTAACCCTTGACGCTCCGCAGTTATATGAAATTACGGCATATTCCCAACTGCCGAACATTTCTTTCATTGCCCTCAAGTGTCTGGCAGCTATTACCGTTGCTATCCTGTAATCAAGCGGATCAAACATGACAGCCATGTTGTACTTATTTGCATACCATTCAAGATAACGCTCATTAATCTGGAACATCCCTAAATCCCGAAAACCATCACTTCTTATTGGCGACATTGCCCAAGGTCTAAACCGGCTTTCCGCAAGCGCCACTGATTCCAAGATTGATACCGGAACCATTTCCTGTTCTGCAATCCGTTCAAAGAACTCTGCATACGCAGATTCACGTCTCGGCGGCAGATTCTCTGTTTCCGGCTCCGGCTCCATATAAACCGAAAAAAAGTCATAAATAAGATTGATTGCAATCCGCTCATAGGGCTTTCCTCCGGTTAATAACAATGCTATTAAAACAGGTATGATTATTTTCATTACCGTTTCTTATCCTGAAAAAACTTCCACCGTTTCCGATTATTGAATAACCACAATCCCGAAACCAGAACTATTGGCATCACAATAATGATTAAAGCTATAATTCTCATACTCCCCTCCGTACTACTTATAACCGATCCGTACTCTACTGCTTATAACAGCATCTATTACGTCATCCACTGACTTGGCAACAATAGCCAAACCGCCCAGCCTCTCCACTTCCTCTAAGAACGCTTTCTGCTTATCAGACAGTTTTCCGTTCTCAGACTTACATTCAACAGCAATAAATCTTCCGCCCGGCATTATTCCCAAAATATCCGATGATCCAGGCTTTCCAAAACGTACCAGGCGCTCATCTTTAGCTTTTAGCGCTCCCGTGTTATTGCGCCATACATATGCGCCATATATGTTCAGATAATCCAAACAAGCCTGTACTATTGCGCCTTCTCTCATGTCTTGTCAATGAACCTTCGGCAGGTTGCCGGCAAAAAACCGGCTCCCTGCTTGAAGATCACTTTGCCCCCTCTTTTACTTTTTTTACTGCTTTTGGTAACGGAGCTGTGCCGGCTTCAACAACAATCTTGCGAAGCCAGTCATCCAGTTCCGATTGACTAACACCTTTATTCCTTCCACCTATTGGATACCACCGTATCGGAAACGTACGTTTTTCCATTTGTTTGTGAATCCACCGTTCAGAAACACGAAGGAATCCAGAAACTTCTTTGACTGTCAATAGACGTTCCTTTTCAACGGTAAGTCCAAGTTCTTTGCCTTGCAATGCTTTCATACAAATACCCTTTTACGAATATCCTGATAATGCCGATTGACGGGCTCGACATCCCGTACACGATACGACAACCGTGCCCTGCCTATGAAACGTCTTTCAATACAGACTTGCATTACCTTCAATCCGGTGACATGGTCTGCTGCCGCTGAGCAACATTCGGAAGGCTTGACAACCTTCATTCGGGACGACACCCTGACCTTTCATTAAGGCTAACCACGTCAAATATATAATCATGCCGGATACCTCTCCGGCAAAGATTGTAAACTACATTCAAGTAACCATCCCTCTTTCCAAGAGTTTTGAATTATTTTTTTCTGTTCCTCATCCAGATCGCTGTATATTTTTAATGGAATATCTGGATCGCAAGGAATGCCAGCATAAAAATCAAGCTTCCCATGCTCATATGACGCTTTGACTTTACTTTCAAAAGTACTCATGCAGCTTCCTCATTTTTTCTTTTCAGAACATCTTCCTCTGCAAACTCATCAATACTTCCGTCTTCAAGCCGTACCCTGTAGAAGCAAGCCGGAAGATCGTCTGCGCCTATGCGCCGGTAAACATCTACAACTTCACCAGTATGTATTTCAGGGCTACAACAAAGCACTTTGTCGCCAAGCTCGGGTCGAAACTTTCCCATTTCGTCATAAGTTTCGTCCCATTCAATATCTAAAGACTCATACATATTCTTCCTCCTGAGCTGCCTCCTGCATCTGTTCAACAGCAAAATCTTCGCTTGTATCAAACGGGAGCGTTAAGACTAACTTGCAAGGATAATATCTAATTACTTTCCCATCAAAACCCTTAGATGCTTTATATTGACTGCCATAACGATTTTCTTTATGCGGTTCTTCTTGGAACCCTTTCCAATATTCCAACACATTGTCATCAAGATTTATGATATAAGCATGTTCGCAAAACAGGCTGTCTTCGATAAAACGGCCATTGTCATGCATATACCGCAAGCCTTTTTTATAAGCATTAAGATCTCCCTGTGCATTTCGTAACAAACAGTACCAGTCCTCAGTAGATTTTTCGGAAACTTCTAAGCTTGTCCACTGCTTACAGATTTCAATTTGTTCTGCTGTTGGCTTAGATTCCTCCTCAACCATAATGATCTGGTCATAAATGGCGTTCATGTTTTTCACGCTTGTTTCGTTGCAAAACTTTATCATTTCCCTGCCAAGACATTCTGGATAACTGTCATAATGATTATATGTCAGTTTATCAATCCCGTTTTTTCTAAAACCATAACATCCTCTTGTACCCATTAGTTCCTCCTATTCATACAGCTATTCTGCATTTATTTGTTTCGGCCTTTGCCGTTTCCAGCTTCCAGTTCCAGTAAGCATCGTTACATGATTTACAAACTGCATCTTCTAATCCCATACACGATTCACAAAGTATTTTTCCACATTCCTTACATTCGCCAGTACCGCCTGCATATAACGCTTCTTTGCTCCCGTACTCTCTAAAATCTATCGCGTATCCTTCTACCGAATTTGAATAAATTATCCATCCGCATTGTTCACATTTAAAAATTACACCTGCCATACAAACCTCCTTCCAGACCTATGGCCTGATTTTTCATATTCCTGGACTCCGGGTTCCTATAGGCCGCCGAAACTATGCTCTATAGGTAACCAAGATAAATAAGCCCTGCAGGGACGGGTAGGGTTTTTATCCCTACAGGGCTGGGTTAAAAGCACCCAGGGAAGCATCCTACAACTTCCCCGGAAGCTCTATGCAACCTTTAATACTCCCCTATTGCAAAGTTCATTTATTTGCGCTCCATACTCTGCAATAGCCATTTTCATTTCTTCAACAATGTTGTTCAAATTTCCGTACATTGCATTTACTTCGTCTGTTATGTTCTGGTAAATGCCGTCCAGATTTTCCGCGCTGTTTTTTACGTCTGCAACCTGTTGAACGTTCATGCCACTTCCTCAGTTACTTCCGCTACCCATTCAGCCGCGGCTTCTAACTGATCCTGCGAAAACAGATATATAGCTTCTTTTATCCACCAAGGGTCTTTGTAGAAGGCTTTTATGCAAAACCTTCCTTCGCTATTTCTGTAAAGCCATAATCCGCTTCTATGATATTTTTCAAGCTTTTCCATTGCTTCTTGTTTTGTCATAACCCTACTCCTCATATTCCATGTGTTCTTCGTATTCATCGTAATACTCGTTTTCTTCGTAGGCTGTTGTAATGGTTTCGATTAACTTTCCGTTATTGGTAAAGATGAATTCGCCATTGCCATCAGTTTCAAGAGTAATACTGCCGTTTACTGCAAGGAACTTTCCGAGTTTATGCGCATCTCCGTACTTATCAGGCGCAATTAGATAATCTGGAACTATTCCCAGGCAACCAGAATCTACGCCATAATCAAACCCGGTATATGAGCTGTATTCACCATCGCCATACATTGTGCTGCATTGGAGATATTTTAATGGCAAATCTGCATGAACCGACTCCATACCAGCATTTCCTAACTCCTGAATAGTGAACTCAATAACATTTCCTTCTACGTTATTTCCAGGAAATGACTGTTCGCATACGCTATCCCACAATTTTTCAGAGATAACGTAACAAGGATCGCCAATCCAAACCCTTCTAATGCGGTCAGATTCAATAGTTTCTTTAACCTTTTCTTGGCTCATCTTCTCGCTCCTTAAACCTTACCAAGGTTTCTAAAATCGCTGGTTGTTTTGATGCCCAACATATCTCTGAAATATTTACCAACATCAAAATCGTCTGCATTCGGTCGAAGCAACGATTTTCCGCACCTGCCATTACCTTCATAAAGAATCTCAGTAGAAAATCTTTTCTTGTTTAAGGTATAAGTGAACACCGTTTCGCCAATCTTCATTTGCTTTTTCTCAGTCATTTTCCCTACCTCCAAAGTGTTTTATAAAACATTTATTTATGTTTTATACTTATATTGTAACTATTAATTACATTTATGTCAAGTAAAATGTAATAAAAAATTACTTTTTTTGCATTTTTTTTCTAAAAATAGTAAATATTTGTTAAGTAATATTGTTTGTTTATTCGTAAAGCACAACCTAAGCTCTTTCCCATGTATATCCTCCTGCCTTCCTTTTCTTTTTTTTCTTAGTTTTTGAAGTTATAGCTAGATAAATCGATCCCGCACTTGCTTGTCTAATCGCCTTTGAAGCAGCATAAATAGAATTGAACACTTGTTCGGTCTCAATGCATTTGACTTGAATTTTACGACATTTTCTTTTACCACGATTTTCTTCCAGTGTTATCCATTGGCAATTTGAAGGTTCATAATTTTTATCAGCATCAATTCGATCAATTGTAAGTTTATCGTTATAGCCATTTTTCAAGGCCCAAGAATTAAAAGTGTCAAAATCAAGCCATTCGCTGCATACTTTTATACCTTTTCCGCCATACCATTTCCATGCAGTATGACTATCGTTATAACATCTTTGCTTCATGCAACTCCAAATGCTATAAATTCTTAATGATGTTCTTTTATTTTTTTTGACCAGTTTTTTTTCCTTAAAAGCCTCTATGACAGTATTTACTTGACTTTCATCTAAAGACCTTGGATACCTTCCTCTTGACCAGTGATTATTAATTGAAAATAGATAAATAAAGGAATAAGGAATTCCTGTCTCTTTGGAAATTTTTGAAAAAGTCTTTTGTGTCATCAGTTCTTCAACCTTTTATTTAATGTATTGCAAATAATTAAACTTTTAGTTACATTTACCGATAATAGGAGTATGAAAATGCATGGAAATTTTCTAACAATTAGAGACTTGGCCAAGGAACTGGAAATTGAGCCCAATGCCGTTAAATTGCGACTATTCAGGCTTAAAATAAAACCTATAACAGCAGAAGCCATATATGACGAACAAGTACTCGATATATTGCGCAATGTTCCCGGGAAAGGCCGCCCTAAAACCAAACCAGAACAGGAAAAGTCCAAGGCTACCAAGAAAACCAAGGTGGTTAAGAAAACTAAATAAAACATCATATTTTTTCCTCTGTAAGCTTTACAATTTTTCGTACAGGCTTTTATTGTGATCCACAGAAATAAATGAATTACGCCTGTGTCTCCTTGCCATTCTGAGCAAGGTATCTGGAAACATATTTTTTGCTTTAGGGTAGATTCGTACAACGTCACTATGTAATTGATTGCCATGATACCTGTGTCCCGAAGGGTATTTATCTATAATTTCACATACTGCAGCACTCATGCTTTTAAGTTTTTCAGATTCGAAGTCAAGGTTTATTTGCATCTTCCCCTCCTAAAGCCAGCGGCGATACCGCGAACGATACGCCGCTATTGGTTAAGCAATAACCGGAATAGTAATTACCATGCTCTGGATATAATTCACAACATTCTGTGTTGCATCATTTACCCAAGCTCCGCCGTCTGCTTCAAACAGGGCAACTCTTGGCATATCGTTTTCCAGCCGAACACGGAACAGGAATTCGCTTTCCGGCTGTTCTGCTTCCCGGAACGTTCTCCACGGCGTTAAGCGTACAATGGGCTTTAGATCTGTTTTTTCAACCAGAGCGCCAGACACGCCTCGCTTTGCTGTAACGGTCTGTGTTATACCATCATCACTGCCCTGTATCTCTGTACCGCCGACCAGTTTCGATGTGTATGCCAATACATAAGCGGAATCATCGCCATTTTTTTGGATAAACATTGACCGGAACTTAATAGCAAATTCTTCCTGTGGCATAAAACGACCAAACGGGAATTCTTCAAGTTCTTCACTGATCTTGGCTCTTACCAGATAAGTTCGATCGCCATCTTTTTCGTTATAATTGGAAACCAGCGTCACCGATTTTGGGTTTTCAACCACAATCAACCAAGACTTGCCCTTAATTGCGCAGTCAATATCATTGTTGATAAATCCGCAAAACCCTCGCAGGTTATGTACGGTCACGGCATTAGGCCGTATATCTTGGCGTACCGGTTTAAGATTTGCCACTGAAAATTGTTGCCCTTCAACCTCCACGGTCATGCTGCTTT
>Ga0099364_10014032_pt1 | contig 10700 bp, 6 predicted proteins | sample TergutTh196P3_FD_73070 | JGI IMG/M metagenome (GOLD analysis project Ga0099364, IMG submission 73070) | Microcerotermes parvus P3 segment gut microbial communities from Pointe-Noire, Republic of the Congo - Th196 P3 | ecosystem: Host-associated > Arthropoda: Insects > Digestive system > Gut ...
TTTGGCGTGGGTTTACAGCTATACAGTATCCGCGACGCCATGGAAGCTGATGTGCTTGGTTCGTTAAAAAAAGTATCTGATATGGGATACAAATATATGGAACTTGCCGATTATTCGAATGGAAAATTCTATGGGTATTCACCTTTGGAATTTAAGAAAATTTTAGCCGACCTGGATATGGTAGCTTTGAGCAGCCATACACAAGTAGAGGCAGCCGGAATCACGTTGGATAATGCAAAAGCAATGGCTGACGACCATGCTGCATTAGGCGTTAAATACTGCGTTCAGCCATGGATCAATGACGAAGACCGTACCATTGAAAAATACAAAACCATGATTGCAGATTGGAATGAAGTCGGACGTATCATGAAAGGTGTAGGGATACAATTTGCCTATCATAATCACAATTTTGAGTTTTTACCTACCGATGGAATAATTCCTTATTACGATATTTTCCTGAAGGAAATGGATGCCGATCTGATTACGATGGAAATTGATTTATACTGGGTTACCAAAGCAGGTCACGATCCGGTAGAGATATTTAAGAAATATCCGGGAAGGTTTAAGTTATGGCACTTCAAAGACCAGATTCGCCCGACAGCGCCTATTTATGAGGTTGAAAAAGAAGATATTACTTCAGTGGGAGCCGGACATATTGATTTCAAAAAGATATGGGAATCCAGAGCTATTTCCGGTATGCAAAATCACTTTGTAGAAGATGACAATCAAGGTGAGGGGTATGGAGATCCTTTTGTCGGTATTGAAACGAGTATTAAGAATTTAACATCCGGTATCTTATCCTGATAGCTAATTTAAAACTTATATGTTATAGAGACGCGGCATGCCGCGTCTCTACTGTTTTCGGGGTATTTTTTCGATACGCCGTTGGTGGCGTCCGCCCTCAAAAGGAGTGTATAAGAAGGTATTGACAATTACTTCTGATTCTTCCCGATTGATAAAACGGGCAGGAAGTACAAGGATATTGGCGTCATTATGGGCACGTGATACGTGAGCAATGTCAGCATTCCAGCATAACGCAGCCCGAATCCCTTGATGTTTATTTAATGTCATACCAATGCCATTCCCTGAACCGCATAATGCAATACCCCAATCAACCTCCCCTGATTCTACCGCTCCGGCAAGAGGATGTGCGAAGTCCGGATAATCACAACTCTCTATCGTACATGTGCCAAAGTCTATATAGGTATATCCTTTTTGCCCGAGATATGACCTGACAAACTCTTTCAGTTCGAATCCTGCATGGTCGCTTGCTAAACCAATTTTCATTACTATTTAAAGATTTAAAGATTGAATCATTTGTTTCACCTGTTCATATACATTCGTACCGGTGAATCCCAATTTCTGGTCTAACACCTTGTAAGGCGCAGAATAACCAAAATGTGTCATTCCGTGTACATAACCGTTATCACCGGTCAAACCTTTCAACGTAACGGGCAATCCCGATGTCAATCCGTAACGGACAATCCTTTGCGGCAGGATTTGTTGTTGATATTCATTGGGTTGGTCGCGAAATAATCCTTCCGAAGGAATGGAGAGGATACGTGTCCGAATACCGTCGGCTGCCAAAAGTTGTGCTCCTTCTACCAGCGTTGCGACTTCGGAGCCACTTGCCAGCATCACTACATCGGGATTATCGTCATCGACAATAATATACCCTCCTTTTATTAACTGCATGGCTTCCAAGCGGCGATTTCCTGTTGCAGCGGGCAGGTCTTTGATGTCCTGACGCGAAAGTATCAGCGCAGTCGGTCGATTATTCTCGACTGCCATCTTCCAGGCAGCAACCGTTTCGGCGCCATCGGCAGGTCGCAGTACTAATGTTGAGCGCTCTCCCTGATGATTGTACAACTGTTCAAGCAGACGTATCTGTGTTTCGTGTTCCACAGGCTGATGGGTCGGGCCATCTTCGCCTACGCGGAATGAGTCGTGCGTCCACACATAAATGGTGTGCAGATGCATCAGAGCAGCCAGCCGGACTGCCGGTTTCATATAGTCGGAGAAAACAAAGAACGTGCCACAAACAGGAATCACCCCGCCATGCAACGCCATGCCGTTCATGATACAGGCCATTGTCAATTCGCAGACTCCGGCTTGCAGGAATTGTCCGCTGAAGTCGCCTTTGGCAAACGCTTTCGTCTTGTTCAGGAATCCGTCCGTCTTATCCGAGTTACTTAAATCAGCTGATGCTACAATCATATTCTCAATCTTTTCGGCATATGTACCCAAAACTGTTGCTGAAACCGCCCGTGTGGCTTTATTCTCTTTGATGGCAATCGCAGCATAATCTATGTCCGGAATGTTTCCGCTGAGAAATAAATTGAGTTTAGCGGCTAATTCCGGATGATCATTGCGCCATTGTTTCTCTGTTTCAAGTTGTGATACATGCTTGTCACACAAGGTTTTTCTGCGTTGTGCGTACAAATCCTTCACTTCCGGGAAAATGACAAACGGGTCACCAGGATTTCCACCAAGATTCCTGACCGTCGCATTGAAATCTGCGCCTGCAGCCGATAATGGTTGCCCATGCGTAGAAATCCGGTCTTCAAAACTTTTCCCTTCTGCATCTACAGCGCCTTTGCCCATGATGGTTTTCCCGATAATCAGGGTAGGACGTTCCGTTTCGGCAATGGCAAGTTGTAAGGCATTACGTATTTCTTCCGTCGAATGACCATTGATACTGATTACGTTCCAGTTCCATGCTTTATATTTGGTTTCCACATCTTCTGTTGCCACTTCATCTACTTTGGTCGATAGCTGCACGTTGTTCGAGTCGTAATACATAATCAGGTTGCTTAATCCCAGATGACCTGCAATACGGCCTGTTCCCTGTGAGATTTCTTCCTGAATGCCTCCATCCGATATGTATGCGTATGTTTTGTGCGCCATCCATTCACCAAAACGCGCAGCCATAAATCGTTCGGCAATTGCTGCCCCCAAAGCCATCGCATGACCCTGTCCAAGTGGTCCGGATGTGTTTTCAATCCCATGCAAAAAATCAACTTCCGGATGTCCGGGAGTCAAGCTTCCCCATTGACGGAAGTTCTTTAATTCTTCCATCTGAATAAAGCCGGCTAAAGCCAAAACAGAATAAAGCATGGGAGACATGTGCCCCGGATCAAGAAAAAACCGGTCGCGGAAAGGATAATCCGGTTTGGCAGGATTGTAATTCAAAAACCCGGAATAGAGCACATTGATAAAATCGGCTCCTCCCATTGCACCTCCGGGATGACCGGATCTGGCTTTTTCAACCATCGCAGCAGACAGGATGCGAATATTGTCTGCTGCCTTGTTCATGACTGTATTATCACTCATAATTATTTGTAAAAATTGTTCTAAAAGCGTTCTTTTGGGTAACGTTCATCCCTGCAAAGATAGTGAAAAATCCTTTCTTTTTGTTTTTTCGCTGCGAAAGATGTATATTTGTCAGGTTAATGAAACGACTTACAATGTATAAATATTGAATAGATACAATGAAAACAAGTAGAAGAACATTTCTGAAAACCCTGGGTGGTGTGGTCGTCTTTACTATTGTGCCAAGGCATGTCCTGGGTAAAGGATTTTTAGCTCCAAGCGATCAATTGACCAAAGGGATTATTGGAACAGGTGGCATGGGACTTGGTCATGTGAACTATGCGGGGACGCGTTTAGTTGCGGTATGTGATGTAGATAAGAACCATTTGGACATGGGGAAAGCGTTGGTGACAGATCATATTGCCGCCTATCATGATTTCAGGGATCTGATTATGGATCCAAATGTGGATATCGTTCACATTGCTACTCCTCCGCATTGGCATGGTATTATGTCTGTGGAAGCTGCAAAGGCAGGCAAGGATATCTGGTGTGAAAAGCCGATGACCCGAACGATCGGCGAAGGGAAACGGGTGATGGAAACTGTGAAACAGTATGGACGTATGTACCGCTTAAATACATGGTTCCGTTTTACAGATCAATTCTATGGATTAGGTACGCCTGTCAAGCCGTTGAAGAAACTTGTACAAAGCGGATTGTTAGGCTGGCCTTTAAAAGTGGTTATCAGCAGACATACAGGTTTCAACTGGAAATTTTTCTGGGTAGGCAAGGAATACTTAGAACCGGAACCAATTCCTTCGGAATTAGACTACGACTTCTGGTTAGGCCCAGCTCCTTACAAGCCCTATAATGCGCATCGTACACATCAGACTTTCCGTGGTTACTGGGATTATGACGGAGGGGGATTGGGTGATATGGGACAGCATTATATAGACCCTGTACAATACTTTTTAGGAAAGGATCACACCAGTCCGGTAAAAGTAGAAACAGATGCGCCTCAGCAACATCCTGATGCAGTCGGCACATGGCGATCTATTACCTATACGTATGATGATGATTGTCAGATCATACTCTGGGGAGAAGATTACGGAGACCCGAATACGCCGTATATTGCAGGGCCTAAAGGGAATGTATATCAGAATTTTGTCTGCGACTTGCCTGATTGGGAAAAGAAATTAGCCGATTATCCGGAACCGGAAGTCCAGTTGACTGATTTTATGGAATGTGTAAAAACACGCCAACCATTTGCTTTGAATGAACAGAATGCATTTCGTTCGTCAACCATTGTAAATATGGGAACCATAGCGTTTCGTTTGAACAGGACACTCCATTTTGATCCCGTGAAACTTGAATTTATAAACGATGAAACCGCAAATCGGTATCTTAATCAACCAATGCGTGCTCCCTGGGTTATATGAAGATTTAAAGATTTAAAAAATTAAGGATTTAATAAATTATATGAAAAAGATAATTATATCAACCGGCATCTTTTTGTTGTTCTGTGGAAACATTCTGATGGCTCAAAGACCTTCGAATCGTACGCCACAGACCATTATTGCCGATGCGTTGACACAAATGCCCGCGCAAGATACAAGATCGTATCAAACGCATATCAGCGATCTTTGTTCTGTTGCCGAAGAAACTGTTCTGACATTAATAAATATGATGAATCCTCCCGGCAGAGGAAGTAACGAACAGGTAGATTATGCTTTGAGCGCCATGAGCCATTATGCAACGGGAGAAGGTCAGGAAATCGTTCGTATGAGAATGGAAAGTGCTTATTTAGAAGCATTGGATCAAACTGATGTGCCCGAAACAAAAGCATTTATTATCCGTCAGCTTCAGGTTGTGGGACAAGATGGAAGTGTAGAGGCTTTGGCACGCTATCTGGGTCAGGAAGATTTATGCAGCCCTGCAGCAAATGCTTTGGCTACGATTGGGACAGAAACAGCCGGACAGGCATTACAGATCGCCCTGCTACGCAGAATGGGAACGCCCAAAACGCAGCAAAGCGTACTTCAGGCGATTGGGGAAGCACAGTTGTTGATCAACGAGGATTTATTACAAGGAATGGTTGGCTTTGGTGATGATGATTTCAAGCAAGCTGTATTCTATGCGCTGAGCCGGACAGGTACAAAAGCATCGTTGCCTGTTTTGGCTTCTGCAGCCGAAAAAGCCGGTTTCCAGATGGAAAAAACAAGCGCCAATGAATCGTATCTTCGTTTGATAAACAGGGTAATTGCTTTGGGTGATTTTAAAGTGGCAGAAAAGGCGGCCTCCGACCTGTTAAAAAAATCAACAAAAGCGGGGCAAACAAGTACACGAATTGCAGCACTTCAATTGTTGATGGCAGCACAAGATAATATACCAATGGAAGAGTATAACATCATTCTATTTAATCCGTTGATAATCGAAAAAACAACTTCACAGCGAACGAAGGCAATGAAAACGTTCACGGTAGCCATGAAAGATCCCGACAAGGAATATCGTAATGCCGCCTTGGGTTTCGTATCCAACATAGCTGGAAAAGAACTCTATGTCAACTTGATCAAGTCATTGCAAAAAGCAAAACCGGATGTGAAGGTTGATATTCTGAACTGGATAGGCCGTGAAACAGAATGTTCGGACAAAAAGGCATTACTGAGCAGTTTGGAAACCGGTATTGAAACGACGGCTGTACAATTGCTGATTAAGCAGGCGGAAAGCGCTGACTTTAACGTCAAACAGGCTGCTACAATGGCATTGGTGCGGATCGGAAATACACAGGCCATCGCTCCGATTGCAACATTCTTAGCAAGTAACGACCCTCAGGTGATCGCTTTGGCGAAAGACGCTTTATCGACCTTCAAAGGAGACATCTCACCTGCTGTAGCCCGCACAATTCCTTCTGCTTCCGATCAGGGGAAGGTAGCAGCAGCCGAATTATTGGCTTTGCGAAAGGCTACGGGACATCTGAATAATGTGCTGGAATTGACGAAATCAAGTTCGATTGATGTTAAAACAGCTGCATATAGAGCATTGAAAGATGTAGTTGGCGAAAAAGACTTTACCAATATGTGTGGTATGTTAGAATCGGCTGATAAACCAGAGATTGCACCATTGCAACAAGCTGTTATTGCAGCGCTTTCGTCACAGTCGAACACTCAACAGGTAGAAACCATTAACCGCCGGATGATTCAGGCAGGCGAAAACAAGAAACATCTATATTATATCCCTTTGGCAACAACAGGCGTAAGTAAAGCATTGGAAATGATAGTGGAAGGATTCAGAAATGGACAGGGTGACGCGAAAGACGCCGCTTTTGAGGCTTTATTAACCTGGAAAGGTTTTGAGGCTGCCGATGAACTGTATACTGTTTGTACAGACCCATCTGCTTCAGCCTATTTCGACCATGCGCTGACATCGTATATCCGAATGGTTACCAATCCTTCAAGAACGCCTGAAAACCGATTGATTTTCTTACGAAAAGCGATGGAAATAGCCAAAACCGACACACAAAAAAATACGATATTAAACCAGATCGGACGTGTCGGCACTTTTTTGGCTCTATTGTATGCGGGAGAGTTTATTGATATACCTGCATTAAAAGAGACAGCATCCAATGCCGTAATGAATATTGCATTAAATCATCCGGAATATACGGGTGAAAATGTAATTACGTTACTCGAAAAAGCGGGTGTTGCATTGAATAATCCGGATGCAGACTATCAACGCCAATCTATTCGGAAACATATTGATGAAATGCCAAAGGAAAAAGGATTTGTCGCTATTTTCAACGGGAAAGACTTAACGGGTTGGAAAGGTCTGGTAGAAAATCCGATTAAACGCGCTCAAATGAGACCGGTCGAGTTGGCCAAGGCGCAGGAAAAAGCCGACGAGATCATGCGCAGAGAATGGACAGTTCAAGATGGATTGTTAGTATTCGATGGTGAAGCATATGATAATATCTGTACGGAAAAACTATACGGAGATATAGAAATGTATGTAGATTGGAAACTTGCAAAAGGAAGTGAACCGGATGCCGGTATTTATCTTCGTGGAACTCCTCAGGTTCAAATGTGGGATACTTCACGCGTAAGAGTCGGAGCACAGGTAGGTTCCGGCGGATTATATAACAACAGGGTTCATCCAAGTATACCATTAAAAGTGGCTGATAATAAATTGGAAGAATGGAATACATTTTATATCAAGATGGTCGGGGATCGTGTGACAGTGAAGTTAAACGGTGAATTAGTTGTTGATGATGTGATTCTTGAAAATTACTGGGATCGCAACCAACCGCTCCCACCCATTGAACAATTAGAACTGCAGGCACATGGCAGTAAGGTATTTTACCGCAATATCTATGTAAAGGAACTTGAACGTCCCGAACCCTATACGCTTTCGGCAGAAGAACAGAAGGAAGGATATAAGATTTTATTTGACGGAACAACTATGTTTGAATGGACAGGTAACCTGGTTGACTATTCAATAGCAGACGGGTGTATTGTCCTGACTCCCGGTGAAGGCTCCGGTGGAAATTTATATACAAAAAATGAATATGGAAACTTTGTTTTCCGATTTGAATTTCAGTTGACGCCGACAGCTAACAATGGACTTGGAATCCGTACCCCGATGGAAGGAGATGCAGCTTATGTGGGTATGGAGCTTCAAATCCTGGATGACGACCACCCTGTGTACGCAAATTTGGAGGAATATCAATATCATGGCTCCGTCTATGGAATTATTCCGGCTAAACGAGGTCATTTGAACCCTGTCGGCGAATGGAATTACCAGGAAGTGATAGCCAATGGTGATAATATCAAGATTACGCTCAATGGAGAAGTGATTGTGGACGGAAACCTTCGGGAGGCAGTGAAAGATGGGACGCCTGATAAAAGAGAGCATCCAGGCTTGTTTAATAAAACGGGACATATAGCTTTTTTAGGACATGGCTCACATGTGAAATTTCGCAATATCAGGATCAAAGAATTGAAATAAAAAATAACTGTTTTAATTTTCTATTGATAAAAATATGTATCTTTGCGCAAATAATTAATAACAGTTTAATATGAAGAAAATAGGATTGTTAGGAATGGCTCTTTGTTTAGTCTTGGCTTTCGGCACATCGTGTAAGTCAAAACAAAGCGCTTATCAGGCTGCTTACGAGCAGGCTAAAGCAAGAGAAATGGCAGAACCGGCCTATGATGATGAATTTACTCCTGTGACGAAACCGATAGCATCAACAGAAACAAGACAGGAGATAATTAATCCGATTGCCGGAGAAAATGCTTCGGGACTCAGACTTTTTAGCGTAGTAATTGGAAGTTTCAGGAACAGGACAAATGCTTATGCCGAGAAAGAACGTATGGAAAATGAAGGGTATATGCCTATTTTAGCCGAGAACGAACAAGGAATGTTACGGGTGATTCTGACAAGTCATGACAATCGTGCCGATGCAGAAAGAAGCCGTGATGCTATTCGCTCAAGGTATTATCCGAACTTTCAGGACGCATGGATACTCGAACGTCGTTATTAATGTAATTGGATGAATCAAAAAAAAGGATGTTTCTACCTGTAAAAAGAGAAACATCCTTTTTTAATGAGGAGGAAAAATGAAGATTGAAGAAAATTTTTCGCTGATACATATAAATTCTTTTCATCTTCCGGTAAAAACCCGCTTGTTTGTGGAATATGAAACTGAAACTGAATTAGAAAAGATTCTAAGGGATGATTCTTTCCATGAGCAATGCTTTTTACATATAGGTAGCGGAAGTAATTTGTTGTTTTTGAATGATTTTGACGGAATCATTCTTCATTCGGCCATCAAGGGAATCACGCCGGTTGAAGAAACTTCCGATAGCGTGTTAATACATGTGGGAGCTGCCGAAATCTGGGATAATGTGGTAGCGTATGCCGTAGACAGAGGCTGGGGTGGAATTGAAAATCTCTCGTTGATACCGGGCGAAACAGGCGCAGCCGCCGTGCAGAATATCGGAGCTTACGGTGTGGAAATCAAGGATGTGATAGAAACGGTTGAAACTTTGAATCGACAAACTTCCGAAAAACGGATTTTCACGAAAGAAGAGTGTCAGTATGATTACCGGACAAGTCTATTCAAAGAGGCGCAACAAGACATCTATATTATAACTGCTGTGACATTGCGACTGCAAAAGAGACCTGTAATCAATCTGAAGTACGGGGATCTACGTGAAACAATAGGAGCACCTGAATCATTGACAATCGGGAAAGTACGGGAAGTGGTGATTGATATTCGCAGAAAAAAATTACCCGATCCTGAAGAATTGGGTAACGCCGGAAGTTTCTTTAAAAATCCTGTCGTAACGCAGGAAAAACGGGAACAGTTAATCAAAGAATATCCTACGATTCCTCTTTTTCCGGCACAAGACGGAAAGATGAAATTGTCAGCCGGATGGTTGATCGAACAATGTGGATTGAAAGGCAAGCGGTTTGGTATGGTTGGCGTATACGAGCATCACGCATTAGTGATCGTCAATTATGGCGGTGCAACCGGAAAGGATATTGTTTCCCTGGCTGAACATATCCGCGATACGGTCAATAGGCGTTTCGGAGTGCTTTTAGCGCCAGAGGTGAGGTATATAGGATTAGAGGGGGGATATAATTGAATGCATGAGAAATATTTATATTATATCGTCCCGGCGGCTTGGCGAAGTTGGGGCGCGACTGCACACAGTTCTTCGGGTTGTCACTGACGGTTAAAGGACGCGCCGAAGTTCGGGTTATCACTTTAACCCCAATTTCGCCAAGCCGCTTGTTGGCTGTCAGTGCATTTTATCATTCGTTTACTGTTGTTATTGATGCGAAAGTTCTTTTCAGCCCTTTTCGGTATTTAACCGCAGGATAACCGAAAATCACAAAGATACCTTCTTGACTTTTATACTTTATGCCGTATTTCGTGCGGAATTTTTTCGCCTTTCCTCCGTATTGGATTAATGGGTGTATTGCGCCGAGCATACAGGTTCCAAGTCCCAATGCTTCGGCGGCGTGCATAGCGGTTGTGGCGACAACTATCGGGTCGGCGGGGTCAACATACGGCGAGCCATAGAAATAGATTGCCAATGGTGCATCGTAGGTCAGCATATTAACGCCTTTGTCCATTTCGCCGATGTAAACGTCAAAAGCGGGACGGGCAAATTTTCGGAACAGTTCGTCTGTTGTCTTTCCCCAAAATGGACGCATCAGTGTCAGAAACCACCCTGATACAAACCACTTCATGCCTTTGAGGTACGTGCAAAAATCTTCGGCAAATTTACGGTTCTTCTCTTTTGTGTCGAATATAAGGACATTTACATCTGACGGGGGCAAACCCATAGGCGATGTTTTTGCCGCCTCGAGTATCTTTTCAATGA
>Ga0099364_10014033_pt1 | contig 10700 bp, 12 predicted proteins | sample TergutTh196P3_FD_73070 | JGI IMG/M metagenome (GOLD analysis project Ga0099364, IMG submission 73070) | Microcerotermes parvus P3 segment gut microbial communities from Pointe-Noire, Republic of the Congo - Th196 P3 | ecosystem: Host-associated > Arthropoda: Insects > Digestive system > Gut ...
TAGGTATAGATAAAACACTCGAGCTTTCAAGAAAATAATGCGTTGTTGCAGCTGTCATTGCTCCTATGCTCATAAGGCCTTCAAGCGCGATATTTACAACTCCGGCACGCTCGCAGATCATTCCGCCTATTGCTGCAATTAGAATGGGCGCAACCATCATTAATGTTGACGGCATCATACCAGAAAGTGATCCAAAGATTTCAAGCATCAGCTGTCTCCTTTTCTGTTTGATGAATCCTGCGTGGCTTCTGATCTCTGGGCTTTTCGTGCTTTTTCCTTCATCTGCCATTCAATTAAAATCCTTACTCCTGCACGCAGGGAAATAAAAATAACAATAAGGCCCAGGATTATCGAAGTAATTTCCCTTGGTATCATCCTTGACTGCATCAGGGGCTGTGCTGTTCTCAACATTCCAAAAAGCAGGCCTGACAGGGCAATGCCCCAGGCTGTTGAGTTTCCTACAAGGGCTACTGCAATGCCGTCAAAGCCATAATATTCAAAACCTGCCAAAACCCTGCCATGCGTAAAAGAACCCAAAGCAACAATTGCGCCTGCAAGACCTGCAAAAGCACCTGCAATTGCCATTGCATTTGTAATGCTTGCATTTACATTAATGCCGCCATAACGGGCAGCTTCCCTGTTAAACCCAGTTGCACGTAACGAATAACCCAGCCGGGTTTTTCCCATAATAAGCCAGTACACAATAATTGCCCCAAGGCACAGAAATATACCCAAATTAAGACGCGAATGATTTGTAATCTCTGCTATGAACTCATTGTTTAAAAGGCCTGTCTCTGGGAAATTCACAGTGCGGAATGTGCTTGTTCCAGGAATTCTTAATGTAATTATCCTGTGTCCGAACAGGGCCAGATAATTCATCATTATGGTTGCGACTACTTCGGACACCTTAAACTTTGCTTTAAGAAAGCCTACAATTCCGCCCCAGATTGCTCCTGCAAGGGCTGCGCTAAAAACAGCTGTCATCCAGTGGATGCCGGGTATAGGAGGAAAGTAAATGGCAATAATCTGCGCAGCTGTTATGCCGGCAATATACTGGCCTTCTGCTCCTATATTGAACAAACCTGTACGAGCGGCAAATCCCATGGAAAGGCCGCACAATATCAATGGCATTGAAGATGTAAGCCATTCACCAATATGCCTTATATTAAAAACACCGCGCCTTAAGTCAAAACCTGTTACAACCTGCACTATCGCAGAATACATACCAGAGGGATTGCGGCCCACAGCAATTATAATAAGGGTAGCAAAAAGAAAGCCAAGCAGTACAACTATAATTGATACAAGACTGTTTGATTTTGTGAATACTTCGAGAATGCTTTCGCGTATAACTTGAGGCTTATCTTTAGACATTCTGCGCTCTCCGTTTAGAACTTTGCTGCGAGCGGCCCTTGCTTTGCTGTGAAAGCATACCACCCATCATTGCGCCTATGGAACGCTCGTCAGCTTTTTTGGCATCAACCATTCCTGTTAATGTGCCTTTTGAAATTGCTGCAATGCGGTCACAAAGCCCCAGTATCTCGTCAAGCTCAAAAGAAACAAGCAGCACTGCCCTGCCCTTGTCCCTTTCTGCGATAATGCGCTGATGTATGTATTCAATGGCACCTACATCAAGGCCGCGTGTGGGCTGGGCAATTACAAGTAAGTCAGGCGAAAGATCTATCTCCCTTGCAATAATTACCTTTTGCTGATTGCCGCCTGACATAGACCTTGTAATTGTTGCCGAACCGCTTCCAGCGCGTATGTCAAACTCATTTATTAAAAATTCCGCATGTTCCTGTATTTTTGGAAATTGCAAAAAACCAAGTTTATTTGAATAAGGCGCTTTTCTGTAGCATTTTAGAATAAAGTTTTCGTCCATACGAAAATCAAGAATTAGACCGTGCTTGTGCCTGTCTTCCGGTACATGACCGATTCCAGATTCATTGCGGCTCCTTATGCTGCTTGTAACAATGTTTTTTCCGTCAAGATAAATACTGCCTGATTTAATCGGTAATAGCCCTGTAATGGCTGCAACAAGCTCTGACTGTCCATTCCCGTCAACACCTGCAATGCCGACAATTTCACCTGAACGCACTTCAAGGGAAAAGTCTTTTACAGAAGGGATTCCGCGGCTGCCTATTACAGTAAGATTTTCGATTTTTAAAATTACCCTTTCTGGTTTTGAAGATTTTTTCTTTATTTTAAAATTAATAGAACGGCCTACCATTTTTTCAGCCAAACTCTCTTCTTTTGCCCTGGAAACAGTAACAGTATCTATACACTTGCCTCTTCTTAATATGGTACAGCGATCAGAGACGGTTTTTATTTCTTTAAGCTTGTGTGTGATAAAAACAATTGTTTTACCTTCTGCCTTTAGTCTTTTAAAGATAGCTAAAAGCTCATCAGTTTCCTGGGGCGTAAGTACAGCTGTTGGTTCATCAAAAATAAGGATATCAGCATCCCTGTAAAGAATTTTAAGTATCTCAACCCTCTGCTGCATGCCCACGCTTATATTTTCAATCCTGGCTTTTGGATCAACTGACAGATTGTATTTCTCTGAAAGCTCAGTCACACGTTTTTCAGCTGCATTAAGATTAAGATTGCCAAGCAAGTCCCTGCTTTCAAGGCCCAGGACTATGTTTTCAGTAACAGTAAAAGGCGGAATAAGTTTAAAGTGCTGATGAACCATACCGATCCTAAGGGCAGTCGCATCATTGGGATTGTTTATCCTTACCTCTTTGCCGCGTATTTTAATTGTGCCTGAATCAGGCTCGTAAAGGCCAAAGAGTATGGACATAAGCGTTGACTTGCCAGCCCCGTTTTCACCCAAAAGCGCGTGGATCTCGCCCTGTTTTACTTCAAACCTTATTTTATCATTGGCAATAATGCCTGGGAAAACCTTGGTAATGTCATGCATTTCTATGGCTAAAATATCAGGAGCTCTGGTTTTGGCTTTAGCTTTTACATTTGTGTTAGCTTTTACTTTTACATTTGCTTTGGCTTTTGTGTTTGCTTTTGCTTTGGCCCTGGGCATTAATGCCTCCCAGGGAAATTATATACAGATTTTAAGTCAAGGTAAAGTAATTATGTCTTCAAGTGTTTTATCAGAACAATAATCATCTGAATAAGTTCATCACAGCTTTTTGAAGTATCATTGAACTCAAATTCAGTAATATAATCAGTTTCATACAGGAGATCCAGCCAATATTGGGCTTCTGCGCAGTTTTGAAGGGCTTTATATACTTTGGCTATATGGTCGTTTTTTCCCATGGCAAATTTAGTAATACTAAGCTCAGCCCCGGCTCCGGCTCCGCAGCGCAGCAGTTCTTCGGACATAACAGTTTCTTTTTTTATATTTGCTAATTGTTTATGGAGTTTTATTACTTTTAAGGAAAACTCCCGGCACTTTTTACCTAAATTTTTATCCATGCTGATTTTATTATAAACCTTAAAATATCAAGCAACAAGTATTGACCCAATTGTAATAATTGTTTAATATATAACTACAGAATGAAAATAGTAGAAATAAAAAATATTATTAGAAAAGATGTCCCCATATATTATAAAAGGTTTTACAAGGGAATACTTGTAATCGAATTAATGGAAAAACCCCAGGAAATTCCCATAGAGTTCATTATTGAACATAAACCAACAGGAGCACTTGAAATAACCGTTACATTTTCCCATGAAATTGATTACCCTTTGGTTCCTCTATTAAAAGAAGTAAAAAGTCATATAACTGAGCTGGATGCTACCAGGCTCCTTCCTCCCTGACCAAGAAAAATTGAATTTGCATTCAAAACATACTTTTATTTCCTCATCCCCGCAAGAAACAATGGATATAGGCAAAAAAATTGCTAAAAACCTCGATAAATGTGATATAATTGCCATAAAAGGGGTTTTGGGCGCTGGAAAAACCTGTCTTGTTAAAGGAATTGGAGATTTTTTTGAGATAAATGATATAACAAGCCCAACTTATACTATTGTTTCTGAACATGAGGCTAAAATAAGGGGAGAAAGCCTTGCTTTTTTCCATATTGACGCTTACAGACTTAATGGAGATGATGATTTTAGCTCAATGGGAGGTGAAGAATACCTTTACTCCAGCGGAATAGCTGTTGTGGAATGGAGTGAACGCATATCTAAAGCAATTCCTTCAAGTGCAATAAACATTGAGATAGAAATTAAAGGAGAAAACTCAAGAACTATCCATATAAACAGGGATAAAACGGATTAATAATGAATATTCTGGCAATAGACACATCACAAAATGTACTTTCCCTTGCACTTTCCTCTCCAAATGGTGTTTTTCATGCAGAAATGCATGCAGGACAAAGACATTCAGAATTACTCATGGACTGGGTTGACAAATTATTTGTTACTTCTGCTCTTAAACCAAAGGACCTTGAGCTTGTGGCCTGTATGAAGGGGCCTGGCTCATTTACAGGTCTGCGCATTGCCTATGCAGCTGCAAAAGGGCTTTCACTAAGCCTTGGTATACCTTATGCAGCAGTTCCTACTCTTGATTGTATTGCTCTGCCTCATTCAATATGGCCGGGACTTGTACTTGCTGTGCTTGATGCCAAGAAAAACTGTTTTTTTGCCTCTTTTTATAATCGCGGGCAAAGGCTTTGTGAATACATGGACGCAGATGCCCAAACTATACTTGATATTTACTCAGAACGCGCTCAGGAAGAGCGAACTCTTAAAAAACAGCCTTTGCTTGTTACAGGCAGCGGCGCAGAACTTTTTGTTTCAAAAATCAACAATATTGAACTGCGAAACCGCCCTGTCCTTGACCCCTTCTTTTCCAGAGGAAGGGCCCTGGAAATGTTGCAATTATTAGATAATGACGATAATATTAAGTACATAGAGGATATAATGTCCGCACCGCTTTATTTACGAAAAAGTGATGCAGAATTAAACCTTAATATAATATGAGCAGGGTATATGGCAGATCAGGACAGTCTTGAAGAACTTGACGAACTGGAAGAATTAATTGATGACGATGAATTTCTTCCGGAAGAAAAAGAATTGGATGAAACTCCGCTCAATAATGAAAAGTACTTTTTAGCAGCTGCAAATCCTTATATAAACAGTATATTCCCGGTTCTTTTTATAAATAAAAAAATGAGAATTCTTTATGCCAATCCTGCCTGCGAAAACCTGTTTACTGGTTTTTTTCAATTAACAGGAAACTATTTTATTGATGTATTTGGCCGGGCCTTTGATATAGAAGATATACGGAATATCAGACAGGTCATTATGGAAGGAGAAAACGGCTATACCTGGAAAGGAAAAGGCAGAATAAAATCGCGTAACATGGCCACATTACAGGTAAGGGTTTATATGTTTCCTCTGGAACTTTCCAGCCCTGATCATAATGAATTTATAGTCATGTTTGATGATGTTACAGAAGAAAATAAAAAACTCTTAAGAAGCGTATTTATGAGTCTTTTGGAAGCCTCGATATTAAAAGACAATGATACAGGCAAGCATATTATGCGCGTAAATTACTATGCCAAGCGCATTGCAGAAGAGCTGTTCCGCTGCGATAATCCTCAATATAACCGTATTGACGCTGATTTTATTGACAACCTTGGCTTTCTGGCTTCCATGCATGATGTTGGAAAAATCGGTACCCCTGATGATATTCTTAACAAGGAAGGCCCGCTTTCTGATGATGAATGGTATATAATGCGTGAACATACAAAAAACGGCGCGTTTATTCTTTCGACATATCCAAACCCCATTGCAAAAGAAATCGCCCTAAGCCATCATGAGCACTGGGACGGCTCAGGTTATCCTTACCAGCTTTCCAGAGAATCCATCCCATTGTCTGCAAGGATTGTTTCCATAGCTGATGTGTATGATGCCCTTAGAATGGAAAGGAAGTACAAGCCTGCCCTGGATCACGAAACCGCAATAGAAAAAATGTACGAGGGAAAAGAAAAACATTTTGACCCGTATCTGATTGATATATTTGAAAATATAACAAAAGACTTCAATGATATTTATGAAAGAAATCAGGATAATTAAAGTCTATACGCTTAGTTTAAAGGCTTTGTAATATTTGCCTGTCTTTTTGCGCCAAGATCGACTTCCGGGAATACAACTTTAGATTCTGCTGCTGCCAGGTTTTCTGCCTTTATTGCATCAAAAACTTCCTGCCTGAAAACCTTGACAGTTTTTGGAGCATTAATACCCAGGCGCACCTGATCCCCGCGTATTTCGATAATTGAAACAGAAATATCCTCGCCTATCATTATCTTTTCATTGATCTTTCTTGAAAGAATCAGCATGGTTATTTCCTTTGTCCGGCAGCTTTAGCATCAGCAGATGCTTGAGCTTTCGCAATTTCTGCCATTATATCATGTCTTGTTTTCCAGCGCGGATCCAATAATACTGCCTGCAGCCCGCTTTTGGTTTCGTAATTTATTACTATAGGTCCCTGAAGGTTTGCGGTCATGGGAGTACCATCCTGGGGTATGGTAACAATAGAAAAAAGCAATGCGGATTTAGGTTCATTTATACCAATGGTAGATAATATATCATTATCTATATCCACTTCGTAATCCTGCCTAAAAACAAAAGGATTTATCAGGATAAAGGCTACCTGCTCGTTCTCAATTGACTGAAGCCAGTAAAATGGTTCACGTTCAGCATCAAGAAGCACATATTCCTTTAATGATTCAAATCCCAAAAGCCCCTGGGGAAAAGTAATTTTCTGGCTTTCATCCACATCAATAAGGCCGTATGCCTTTGTTGTTACTTTCATATTTTATCCTATCTTAAAAAATCAAGCAGTGAAGGTGGAATTATTCTTGCTGCTGTTTGAAGAGCTGCCCTGTGTGCAAAATCCATATTGGCCAGATCTATTGCTGCACTGGTCATATCAAGAGAAGACTCCCTTGCAAGATATGAAGAGACATTTGGAATATTCTGGTTTACCCTGCCCCATGCCATCTCGGCCCTTTCCTGACGGCTGCCAATTTCCGTAAGCCTTGTTTCGATATTATCAAGGGCTGAATCTATGCCGGCAATTCCCTGACTGCCGATAAAATCATGATCCCCGCGCAAAAGCGCATCCCTGAATCGCAATACCATATCAAAAGCTGATCCGCCGCTTACCCTTGCACCTGGATTCCAGTTGGGTGCTGAAGGGTCTGAGTTAAATGCAATAACACCTAATTCTTCCAGCACGCTCGAACCCTGTCTGTCTTCAAGCCTTATTAAATGGGGATTTGTTCCTTCGATTACAAGTCCCCTGGTTTCTGGATCAATATAAGCCCTTACAGGCGCTGAAGATTCATTGATCTTGGCTACAATGGCCGGCAGCGTATCACCAGGAGTTACAATTATTTCCTGACCGTCTACATAAAAAGCGCCGTGATCATTGGCACGCCATGCAGAGGCGTCAACAGAGGCAAATATCTGCATTCTTTCAGCCCAGAAAGCCTCTCCTCCCCCAATATCAAGGGCCTGGTATACACCTTCACCCATTTCAACATTTCTTCTCGGTCCTGCACCGCGGTATTCTACATTTACAATCATGCTCTCACCGCCGCCATAAACCGTGCCTTCAACAATCCTGAATGGTTCTGTAAAGACCTTATCACCTGCAAAAATCCGGCTTCCATCAGGGCCAGTGGCATTGGCAATGGAGACAAGCTCTTTTAAAAGTTCATTGACTTCAACAGCCATGTTTTGCAGATCATCTTTTGTATAAGTGCCGTTTGCTCCCTGAACAGAGAGCTCTCTGACACGCTGTAAAACATTTATGGAGCTTTGCATATAAATATCTATCTGCCTTAGATGATCCTGGCTGTAATGTATATTGCTTTCATACCTTTCAAGGCGCGCAAGATAACTTTGATAACGTACTGCATGGGAAGCAGCAAGAGGATCGTCCCTAAGCCTGTGTATTCTGCTCTGCGTGCCTATTCTTGACTGCTGGTTTGCAAGGGCTTCTTCCTGTCTTCTAAGACTAAACGCAATATCATCACTGGCCATGTTAGTTGAAACTCTGCTCATACATTACTCCTTATAAAAAACCTGAAACTAAACACCCACACGGTTGATCAGTGTATCAAGCATCTGGTTGACCGTTGTTATAAAACGGGCAGCTGCATTATATCCGTGTGTGAACTTTAGCAAATTACCAAGCTCCTCGTCAGTATTTACACCGGAAATGGACTGGCGCATATCTTCAAGCTGCTTCATTAAATGATTCTGTGTTTCAAGAGCAGTATGACTCTGCTGACCCAGAAGGCCTATGCGCCCGACAGAATCTGCAAAATAATCATCAAATGTGCGGAACTGTCCTACCATTACCTCGCTGTTTCTTATGGCAGCGATTGCAAGGGCTGCCTCTCCATTACCTGGATTTGCTGGCAGTCCGTTAAAACCAAAGCCAGCAGCCACTGAACCAGGATCGCGCGCTATTGCAGGGTTTACTTCTATCCAGCCCGAAGGATGGGCAATGGGAGCAACCTGCCAGCTTGTTGCGTCTCCCCTAAGACTTGCAACAGCATCAGGGCCGTCCCAGCTATAGGCACCGTCAGGCCCTGAACTTATCAAGAGCCCTGAATAACCTGTAAGGAAATGTCCTGAATCTTCGATATGACGAATAACAAAATCAGGGTTGTCCCAGGATTCTGACGGGGTAGCTTTCATTGTAAGAAAACCATCCCTGTTAAGCCTTGCTGTAACTTCAGACCCTGAATTATTGATGCGTGTAATTACATCAGCTACGGTGTCAGTTGCATAATAGGGAATATAGCTAAGTCCTGAGGCAGATGAAAGCGTGATAGTGCCTTCAAGACCAATCTGCGCCCTTTCTTCAAGCCTGTGTAAACCTGTTACCCTGAAAATATATGAAGAATCAAACTCCCCGTCTCCGCTTCTGTCATAGTTGCCATTAACATTTGTAACAAAAGGATGTTCTGTAAAAAACTCAAGTCCTGTAGTACCGTTTATTCCATAGCCCTGCTGGTGTACTTCATTGACAAGACCGATAAAGTTCATGGTCATATTGTCCAGAGTCTGAATCTCTGACCTTATTGTGCGATCGCGCAGATATAAAAGCGCGCCAAGACTCCCACTCTGTGAGTTATTGGGGAGTTCAAGGTTTTCCCTTGTTTCCTGCCATATGATATTAGAAAATCCTGTTTCAGGATTTCTTACAAGCTCAAACTGCCTGCCTATTCTGCCCTGCACAAGAATATTTCCGCTTGTATGAACCATAAATTCATCAGGGTCGCGTTTATCTACTGTAACAGGAAGAAGGTAAGAAAGCTGATCTACAAGCAGGTCCCTGCGATCCATAAGGTCATTAGGATTATCTCCCTGGGCCTTAATCCTCTCGATTTCTTCATTAAGACCTGAAATCTCTCTTGTCAGATCATTAATTCTTGAAACAGTAAAACGTATATCATCTTCTGTCTGTTCCTGAAGCATTTTTAAGGAATGATAGCGTTCTTGAATACCGTCAATCAGGGTTCTTCCCCTTTCAATGACAGCCATTCTTTGAGGATTTCCCGAAGGATGAATTGAAAGCTCCTGCCAGGCATCCCAGAACATATCCATTTTACTGCGTATTGAAAACTCACCTGGTTCAAGATATATATTTTCAAGTTCTTTTATATAAGGATCCCTTGCGTCCCAATAACCCTGGCCGCCTGCCTGGCTGATTATGCGTCTGTCAAGAAGTTCGTCCCGTATGCGTTCAATGCGCGCAACAACCACACCCTGACCTATCTGTCCGGGAGTTTCTGCCCTGTTTAAGCCTGGCAGATAAATCGGATCAAAAGTAGTAAATTCCACCCTTTGACGTGAATATCCTGGAGTATTTACATTAACCAGGTTATGACCTGTAGTATTGATTGCCCTCTGGTGGGCGTCTATTGCACGTTTGCCTATTTCTATAGGCATAAATGTTGATGTCATTTTTTTCCCCTAAATATGCTGGCTTAATACCACGCTTCGCAATCCGCTTCCAGCCTCCTGGCCTTTGCGTGTATAAAGTTTTCCTCCCTGAACCGGAAATATCGCTTCCATCCAGGCAGCTGCCACTGTTTTAATTTCATTAAGATATGCTGTAAAAATTTCATTCTGGCTTTTTAATCTTAAAGTTTCCATTTTGAGTTCCCGGAATAATGATGCAAGTTCCTGATTTTGATCCTGGGGCAGATTCGCTATTAAAGTATAAAATGAAGGTGTGGCTTCTTCATTTTGAGTATTTACCTTGAATTTTTCTTTAAGCGCTTCAATTATTATTATTCTTTCTGCTTCCAGATTATTGAATTCTTCGCCAAGTTGATTGATTTCCGCGATTTTCCAGTCAAAATCAGTCCATTCCCTGGCCATAACTGACTCGCGCACTGAATCCTGGATATGGCACATTCTCTGTAAAAGAGAAATTTCCTGATTAAACAATAAAACGCAATAAGCAAAATCCCATACCTTATTCATAAATCACTCCAATAGCAATAAAAATATTTTTCTATTATATATATCGGTTTTTTAAGAGTATGAATAAAGCAAGTATTGACAAAAACAAGGGATAAGATTTAAATAAAATATCATGGTGGATATAGCTCAGGGGTTAGAGTCCCAGATTGTGGATCTGGATGTCGCGGGTTCAAATCCCGTTATCCACCTTAATCCTTAACATTAGTTAGGATTATGGATTAAAGCGG
>Ga0099364_10014034_pt1 | contig 10700 bp, 4 predicted proteins | sample TergutTh196P3_FD_73070 | JGI IMG/M metagenome (GOLD analysis project Ga0099364, IMG submission 73070) | Microcerotermes parvus P3 segment gut microbial communities from Pointe-Noire, Republic of the Congo - Th196 P3 | ecosystem: Host-associated > Arthropoda: Insects > Digestive system > Gut ...
GAAACGGTCAAAGAAACTCCGGTGGTCTTGGATACGCCGAGAGCATCCGTAGCCTCCTCGAAGAACTGAACCTTATTGGCGTTGCCGCGAGTCATATTGACCGACGTGGGGCCGTACTCGGGCGGATCGTCGTCGGTGGGATAGTCGCCGTAGTTGGCATCGATGGTGATATTGAACAGTCCGGCGAAGTTGCTGAACGTCGTTTCCATCGAATTGACGAGCGAGATTTCGATAACGCCCGGCGTGGCTCCAACGGGATCGGAAACGAGGCGGACATCGTTCTTCGTGCCTTCGGTAATGCGGAACGAGTAGTTTCCAGCATCGAGCCCTTCTTTATTGGCAGTAATGAGAATGTCGTTGTTCGCACCGGCAGTGGACAGGACGACGCTTCCGCGAGCGGCTTTGCCTTCGACGTAGGCTGCAACGCCGGTCGAATCGGACGCGGCATTGATCGCCAGCGCCATTTGGTCGTTCGTGGTGCCTGCACCGAAGGTAAAGGTCTTGGTGCCGACGGAGCCGGTAACATCGAGCGTTGTGCGTTGGTCAACGCCGGTTCCATTGTAGAAGAGCGCTGCCTTCCTTGCGGTTTCGAGGACGCGAACGTCCACGTCAATGGCGTTGGCATTGCCGAAGTTTGCCGATGTGATTTGCAGGTTGCTGATTCCGCCGGTCGAACCGCTTGTCATACTGGTACGGAAATCGAGCGAACCGTCGAGGAGCCGTTGTCCGGCGTAAGTCGTCGAACGGGCAATACGGTCGATGGACTCCAACGAGGCATCGACTTGGAGTTGGTTGGCGCGAATTTGATCGGCGCTCATTGCACCGGTGTTCGCGGCTTCGACGACGAGGCCCTTCACGTCATTGAGCAGGTTGCCGATTTGTCCGAGCGATGCGTCCGCCGTGGCAATCATACTGTTCGCCCGCTGGGTGTTCGAAATCGCCTTCGTTGTGCCGGTGATTTCCGCTTTGAGCAGTTCGCTGGCAATCAAACCGGCGGGATCGTCCTTACCGGAATTGATCCGCAAGCCGGTGCTAAGACGAGTCAACACGTTCGACAGTTCGCCCATCGTCCGTGTCAAGTTGAACTGCGCGCCCATAGCAGGAACATTGGATGCAACATAGAGTCCAGTCATTGTATCTACCTTTCTTTTCTCCAACGCAATGCCTGAGCGTGGACGTACCGGTAGCGCAAAAGACGGGGGCTCCCTTCCAATCGAAGCCTGCGTCCTCCTGTACCGACTCGCCGTGCTTCTTGCACGGTTGAAAATGTGATGTCGCGGCTCTTTCGACCCCTCTTACCTCAAGAGGACACCGCCGATTAAGCCGCCGCTAAATCTGAGAACATAAGAAACGTGCGCAGACTGCGTGGACTACGCAAAATTTCTTACTGCAATATAGAACATAATTAAGGCGAGCAAGGAAAATTCTGCCTAATTTATGTAAATTTTCCAGACGGTTTTGTTTTTTAACCGATAAAAGAATCGCAACCGCACCGACCGGAATGTCCGGTCATTGCGGTCGCAATGATTGAACGAATTGCGGCACTTACCCTGTTAGCCGCGTCGCCCTACGACGCGCTGACCCTGCGTGCGGCGTTCACCCCAGGGTTAGCGCGGCGGAGGCCGCCGCGGCTAACTGGGAATCGCGGCGGGAGCCGCCGCGGCTAACTGGGAATCGCGGCGGAGGCCGCTGCGGCTAACCTCATCCGATTAGTGATGCGGCGTATTGTGGGAACTGGTTGGCGATGGCCAACGTTCGGGCACCGGATTGGACGAGAATCTGCGCTCTTGTCAGTCGGGAACTTTCCTCGGCGAAGTCGGCGTTCGAAATTTGTGCCTCGGCTGCGGCAAGTTGTTGCACGGTGTCCTGGAGAGTGGTAATCGCCGGGTCCAACGTACTACGCTGGATTGCACCGAGACGTCCACGGGTCTGCGAAATCGATAAAATCGCTTCCTGTACGATCCGGTCGGCGAGTTTCGTGTCCGTTGAAAGGTCCGCCATGCCGCCGCTACGTAACATAAACAATCGTCCACTGGAGCCACCGAGCCTCGCCGAGTTCACACTCTGGATGCCGAGCCGAATCTGCTGATTCGATGTGACTTCCGGTCCGATTTGGAACGTCGCTCCGCCGCCGGTGACCGAAAACTGGATGCGGTCGCCGCTTCGGACCTTTTCGTCGAGCGTCATATCAAGTTTCAGCATCGAAGTGTCAATCGCAATTCGGCGTCCATCGCTCGTCATGGCAACGCCGTTGAGCATCGCCACCGTATCGGACCCGTATTCGATCTCCGACGTGACTCCTTGGGAGTTTTTGAGTGAAAAATCGCCTTCTATCGTTCGGACCATGATCCGCTGGCTGGAACCTTCGTCCACGGATTCGAGGACGAGCCGATGTGGGTCGGCGTCGGTCGCACCGAGCAGATGGGCGCCGCCACGATAACCGGCATCGTAGAGACCGCCCTTCGTAATGAGGAAGTTGTCACGAATCGTTACCGCTTCGCTTCCGTCGCCGAGAAGTTCCGCACGGAACAAGTCACGGGTTTCTTCGCTGCTTTCGATGAGGTTTTTCACTCCGGCAGCCGTGGTGCCCGGCTGAATGTACGCGATGATCTGTTTGGTCACGGCGTCGTATTCGGTGTACATTTCGGCCAGCGGATCGGTCTGCGTTACATACTGGAACGAAACACCGTTGTAGTCCGGTCCTAGTCGCTTGGCAATGATTTCGAGCGAGGCGTTGATTCCGTTCACCGCAGCGATGCTGCCGCGGGCGAAGCCTTCTCTCATATCCTGGCCGAAAGACCAGAACTGAATCGGATAAATGGTCGGATTATCGCAATCGTCGTATTCGACCGTCGGTTTCAGGAGTCCCTTGCCGAAATCGTCGTCGCAGGCTTGCGTAACCGTTACGTTACCGCATTCGTCGATTTCCCATAAACGGTTCAGGTTGTCGACACCGTCCGGTCGCAACAGACTGACGCTGATTCCTCGTGTCTGTTCCGGCGTCAGCGTGTCGAAAAATTTGACCAAGTCGCGGGCCGACGTGATCGAATTGCCGAATTGATCGGTCGCCAGATGGATGACCATATATCCGGTATCGGTGGCTTCCATACCGGGAACGCCGGTGATGAGTCCCGGCTGCGTTGTTGTTTTGCCGGTGGAGTCCGTCACCGTCTTAATGTTGTCCGCCCGGAAATCGATGATACCCTGATCCGGATCGTCTTCATCCGGCGTAGACAATAACGTGGCACCGAATTGCCGCGAAGCAATCGGATCTTTGTTGATCGCATCGACAACTCGTTTCGCCGTTATTTGATCGTTGTCGCCGGCGACGTAGACTTCGAGGACGCCGTTGTAACCGCCGGTTTTGCCCGTATTGCCGATGACGACTTCGGGGCCGCCGGAGAAGATCGTCGCGAAAGTTTCAATGCCCGGTCCCGTGTCTTCATCGTCGTCTCGATTGAAGCTGAAATCGTATTCGGCACGGAAAAGTCCCGTTGCGTTGATCGCAGCAATCGCTTCCGTCAGTTCGACCGGTACGGAGGGAGGGTCGTCGCTCTCCGTAATATTATTGACCGTAATCACAAATTGTTTTTTCGCCTCGTCATAGCGTGCCGTCACCCTCTCGGTTTGGTTCGGATCGTACTTGGCGATGATCGAAACGTCGTTCAACTCTTCGCCGCCCTTGACGCCGTAGATGATGAACTTGCCGCTCTCGTCGGGACCTCCCGTATTCAATGGGTTGATGTCGCAGTACGCCATAGCATTGGACGGTCCGGCAACATATCGGACGAAACTGTCGTCGCGTCCTTCATCCTCGTCGACTTCATGATTTTTGTCGAGTCGGATCAATCGCACGGCCATATTGTCGTACTCTGCTCCCGCTTGGTAGGCTTGCACGGTGAACGCCGCGTTGATGTTCGTCGCCGCAAGGCTGGCAATCGGTCGGCTGTCGGACACGCAAGCGGTGTTTTGCGGTTCGATGTAACTGATGTAGAGTGGTGAATTCGGACCATCGGCGACGAACATAATGTCCGGCGAGTCTTTTGGACCGAGAAACTGCAAGCCGGTTTCGTCCCACGAGGAACCATAATAGGCGGCTTCGTCGAAAAGCGTCAATTTACCGTTTCCGAACTGTCCGTAACCGAGCGCGGCGTCGAAAAGGCCGCTCAACATGGCATCGTTGTTGATGAAGTCGACGAGTTCCTTTGCGGTAACTGCCGTGCTCCAGCCGTCGTTGCCACCGGTCAATGCCGAGGTGAACACCCGCGTCTTGATGGACGGCAAGTCGAGCTCGCCGTCCATATTGTCGTAGGCTTGGTGGAAGATTTGCCCGGTTCCGTTACCGGTTGTCGAAACCATAAAATTGGCGGCGATGCTCGCAAACGGAGCCGGATAGGGATCGCCGTCCGTCGAATCGTTGAACGCGGCCACCACATCTGCCGCCGTGACTTCCTCGTCACCGATCAGAATAAAAAGCGTCTGGTGATTGGTTCCAATGTCGCCGGGAATTTGGCCGGTTTTGATGTACGAGCTTTCCGCCACATTTTCCGTGACTCCCGTCGCTTCATCCAACAGGCCGGTCCTGATGGTTTGGCCGAGCGGAAACTGTTTGCCATGATGTGCCCCGGCGGTCGGCGGATCGTCCTCGTCGTCGAGATGCATGATGGTTACATCGACGCGGAACGGAGAGCATTCCTCAATAGCGGCCTTCAATGCACCGTAGGAGGCGTTAAGTGCCGAGTTCGTCTCATTGTCGATTTGCCCGCGAACGTGGAGGGACTTATTCCTGGCGTCATAAAATGCCGTCACCGTCCCCGGATCGGCACTGTTGTCCTGTTCGAAGTAAATCTTCACATCGTTTAATTCCGCGCCGGTTTGTTTTCCGACGATCCGCATTTGGATGTCGTATTCGCCTTCCTCCGGATCGGTCGTCGTTCCGTCGCCCCATCTAATCGTTGCGGCGGCATACTGGGGACCGTCGACGTATTGCAATGCGACGTCGTTGACCGTGGGACCGTTCCAATTTTCGAGTCCCGCATCGTACACGTACACGATGTCGGTGTTGTTGAACTTCGACCCGGGCACCGCCGCCGTAATGTCCAAGCCGTTGTCGGCCCGGAGATCAAAGGGAGCGTTCCACGGCGGATCCGCCGACAGGTCACCACTGATGTATCTCAAACCGTCGATCGAGTCGATCGCCAGTCGGAGACCTTCTTCATCGTAATCCGAATTGTAGTGAATCTGTAGGAATCCACGCGATGCATCGAAGGTTGCGGCAACGCCAAGAGAGCCCGTGTCAGCACTCGCACCGTTCTCAATGAATTCAACTTTGTTGATCTTCGCGCCTTTGTACGATTGGACAACGAGTCCGTCGCCGTCATCTTGCGTAAGGTCGTATGTGTAAAGTCCGTTGAACGATTCATCGAGTCCGATGATGGACGGCGCGGTGCGTTCTTCCATTTGGAGCTTGAAGTCGATGATTCCCGGCAGTCCGTTCTGCGGTTCGGTGATCGTGTACGTCGTTTCCGTGGAATCTCCCGCTGAATAGCGAACCGTCCAGTTCCCTCCCGCTGTGCCGGGGATCTTCGCCGTCAAATTGATGTCGTTATCGACACCGGCACTGGTCAACATAATCTGACCGTGCGTGGCTTCATTACCGACAACGGCCCGAACGCCGGTCGAATCGGACACCAGATTGACCGCCTTCGCCATTTGATCGACGGTCGTTCCCGCCTCGAACGTGAAGACGTCGTTGCCGCGGTTGCCCGTGATTTCGAGAGTCGTCCGCGTACTGACACCGCCCCTGTCGTAGATCAATTGAGCACGCTTGGCGTTCTGCAAAATGTCCGCCGTAATTTCGATTTTGCTCTGCGTGCCGAAATTGGCCTGGTAAATATTCAAGTCCCTCACGGCATTCCGGTCAACGCCACGCACCTCGAAATCCAGCGAGCCGTCCAAGAGCAGCGAACCTTGAAAATTCGTCGTCTTGGAAACCCGATCAATGGAGTCAATTGACGCATCGACCTGCAGCTGGTTTGCCGCAATCTGCTCGGCACTCATTGCCCCGGTGTTCGCCGCTTCGACGACCAACGCCTTGATGTCATTCAAGAGGTTGCTGACTTGTCCGAGAGCACTGTCGGCAATCGCAATGATGCTGTTCGCCCGTTGCGTGTTGCGGATCGCCATATTGGCCCCCGTAATGTCGCTCTTCAGGAGCTCGCTGGCAATCAGTCCTGCCGGATCGTCTTTGCCGGAGTTGATGCGTAATCCGGTACTGAGTCGTCCGATCACTTCTCCGAGCATACTCATGCTCCGCTGTACCTGCGTCTGAGAGATCAACGACTGAACGTTCGAGGCAACGTAGAGGCCTGTCATAGTGGAGTCCTTTCCTTGTTCTGTCGGCGACTATTTTGCGTCGGTTGATTCCGGCAACGTCCTTGGAACCGACGTCGGGGAATCGTCCGGCGAAAATCGCACAGACAGAAAAACTACTGGATTACGAAAACCGGTTGGACCGGAGTGCCCGCAAGAATTCTGACCATTGACGGTCAGTCGGAATGCTGGAAGACGCCTGGGCGTCTGATAGAACCGACGAATCCTTGCCGAACTCACCTTTTGCCGCCGAGCGATCCCGCTCTCCTTGGCTGGTGTCCGTTGCTCCGTTAATCGGGTTTGTCAAGTTGCGTGTTTTAGAAAACACGCCGATTAAGGGTCGTTTGGGTTGTTCCGGCTTTGCCCAAGATAAGGAACTCCCCGATTAAAACGAAAGCGACAGCCATCAATGGAGACGATTTTCTCAGGAAATCGCATACGGTCGAGGTAGGCGACTTTTTCCAAAAGTCGCGTGCGGTACTCCGCACAAAGACGATTTTCTCCGAAAATCGTGTCAGTTTCGGAGAAAATCGCCTACCTAAAAATGGGCGGTTATTGACGGAGCGTAGTAGCCCAATTCGCGCTTGTCCCTAAAGTTTAGCGTTTGCACCGTTTTTTCCGACGCCGATTTTTCCAAATTTTCGTAATCCACCGTTTGTGGTGAAATCGCGGGTTCCTCGTGTCGAAAAAAGACACCGAGGGTTTCGTTTTGGTTCCGGGCATTTTGCGTCCGGGAGCGTGTCGCGGTTGTATTCCCGTGCGTTCGAAATAGTTTTGCGGAAAACTTTCAGCCTCTTTGACGGAACTTGTAATTTCCAAGGAGACTTTTTATGAAAACATCGGCGTTGGGCAAGGTAATTTTGGTGCTGACTGTACTGTGTTACAGTTCGTCGGCCTTCGGTCAGGGTGTCATGCTCCGAGCCATCGGAGCGGTCAATGAGTCGATGGGCAGTGCCGCCACGGCGTGTCCGCTGGACTCGGCGGGAGCGATCCAGTGGAATCCGGCGTCGATCTCCGCACTGAAGAAGAACGAAATGTCGTTCGGACTCGGGATCATTATGCCGAAAAGTATCGTCAGTTCGTCGGTCATCGATTCGAGCGGTGATGTCTGGGGAGAGGGTAGCACGGAGGGAAGAGCGGGATCTCTCCCAGCGCCAACGATGTCGCTGGTTTGGCGGCCTTGTCCGAAATCCCGAATTACTTACGGGCTCGGTATGGGAGCGGTCGGCGGTGCGGCAACCCTGTATCCATCGACCGGTAATCCCATGGACAACCCGATTTTGGGCGGACACTCCAAGTCGTCGACCGTTGTTGTCTTGCAGGTGACGCCGACCGTTGCTGTTCAGGTCTCGGATCGATTGTCGCTCGGCTTTGCTCCGATCGTTGACATCGCGGCACTGACGATCAATCCGATGCAATTGGGACAATCTCTTGCGCCGGGTGAAGACGTCCATAATTACGGAACACGGTATGCTTGGGGCGGCGGATTCCAGATGGGGGCTTATTATGATTTCAAGAATCATTTCAAGACCGGATTCATGTTCAAGAGTCCTATCTGGGCGGAGTCGTTAATGTTTCATGGCACGACCGTTGGCGCCCCCAGCACCCCCAGCCGTCCCGTTGACGGCTCATTCAACTTGAATCTCCCGATGACGTTGTCCGCCGGTATTTCCTACGACGGATTCCGCAACACGGTCCTTGCTTTGGATGTTCGGTACTTCGACTATGCCAACACGAATGGCTTCCGACACGGAGTCGTCGAAGGAAAAGTCGCGGGTCTCGATTGGGACAGCGTGATGTCGGTCGCAATGGGTGTCGAACGGACGCTTTCGAAGAAACTCAAGGTTCGTATGGGCTATTGCTGGAACCAGAATCCGATTCCCAGTCGCAGTGCCTTCCTGAACGTTTCCGCACCGTTGACGATTGAGCACGCACTCAGTTTCGGCGGCACCTACACGATTGCGAAGGACTTCGATATGAGTTTCGCTTATTCCCACGGATTCAGCGCCACGTCAGCCGGAGCATTTTATCATCCGGAGGGAACGGGTTACGTGAGCAACCGATCGTATGCCAACCTGCTCCTCGCAGGATTCACGAAACGCTGGTAGTTCGTTGTCATTTCATTCCGAGCCGGGAGCTGTGCTCCCGGCGAGAGGAGATCGTTCGACACACCGGGGGCACAGCCCCCGGCTCTGTTCGTGTGTCCGTTGATTCGAAATGTACTGATAAGCGTTCAGAAAATAGGAATCGTCGAATATCCATTTTCCGCTGCCGCCATCGGCGAACCAAGTCCGATGATGGAAACGAGTGTTCAACGCCTGTGTCAACCACGTTTTGAGCCATCTTCTGGCGGTTTTTGGTTTGACTGTCATAGAAAGCAGGGCGTGAACGTGATCCGACTGGCAACCGGCGATGTGGTAGGTCCATCCGCCGCGTTCGCAGAGTAACGGAATTTCATCTTCGACAAACAGCCGCTGTTCCAAGTCGAAGTAACAGGGCGTTTCGCTCAATGTCTTGCGGCTGAGTTCATGGAGTTCCGGGTCCCATTCGACGAAGGGATCGCCAACACGATTTTGGGGACGCATCACCGTCGGTGCCGGTCCGCCGTGAAGTCGGGTGCCATAGGTGCCGAAAGCGAAATGTACGGTTATGATTTCCATCACACGGAGTCTTAATTTACGGAGCCGGGAGCTGTGCTCCCGGCGAGTGAAAGTCGTTTGTCACGTCGGGGGCACAGCCCCCGGCTCGGAGAAATGCATTACGCTTTTACGACTTTTTCGCGTCCTTGCTTGACGTTTTGCGTGGCATTGCGGCTGTCGACGACGAGTTGGGCGTGCTTGATGATAAAATCGTAATCGAATTGCGTATGATCCGTTGCAATCAGAACGCAATCCTGCAAAGCAAGGAACTCGGCGGTCAATTCAACGCTTTGCATTGCCGGAATATGCGGCCAACTCCGCATCGGCGGCAACGACGGAACGTGCGGATCACTGTACGAAACCTCGGCTCCCTTTTCGATCAAACGTTCGATCAGTTCGAACGCCGGACTCTCCCGCGGATCGTCAACGTCTTTTTTGTACGCAACACCGAGAACACAAATCTTGCTGCCCCTGACCGGCTTGGCGTGGTCGTTCAGAGCGTCGATCACTCGCCGAATAACGTACAGCGGCATCGACGTGTTGATCTCACCGGCCAGTTCAATGAACCGCGTTGTCAGACCGGCACGGCGAGCACTCCAACTCAAATAAAACGGGTCAATCGGAATACAGTGTCCGCCGAGACCCGGTCCCGGATAAAACGCTTGAAAACCAAACGGCTTCGTTTTAGCGGCGTCGATCACTTCCCAAACGTCGATGCCGAGGCGGTCGAACACGACTTTCAGTTCGTTGACCATTGCGATATTCACGCAACGATAAGTATTCTCGACGATCTTGGCCGCCTCCGCAACTTCGCAGGACGAAACCGGTATGACCTTGACAATCGCCGCCGAATAGAGAGCCGTTGCCAACTCGCCGCTCACCGGGTCCAAGCCGCCGACGAGTTTCGGAATCCCTTCCGCCGTGAAATCCGGATTGCCGGGGTCTTCACGCTCCGGACTGTACGCCAGGAAGAAATCCTTGCCGACGGCAAGTTTCGACTTTTCGAGGATCGGTAACATCACCTCCCGTGTCGTGCCGGGATACGTCGTGCTTTCGAGAACGACCAATTGACCGGGCCGCAATGTTTTTGTAACAGCTTCGGTCGTCGATTCGACGTAACTCAAATCCGGATCGCGGCTTTCGGACAGCGGTGTCGGCACGCAGATCAGGAGAACGTCCGCTTCGCCGAGCCGGTTCATATCGACGGTCGGTTCGAAGGAACTGCTTTCGACGTAATCCTTGATCCACTCCGACGGAATGTGAGCGATGTAACTCTTTCCCGCCTTGAGCGAATCGACTTTTTTCCGGTCGAGATCGTATCCAATGGTCTTGAATCCGGCTTTGATGAACGCCCGGACCAGCGGCAAGCCGACGTAACCGAGTCCGATGATTCCGATCTTCGCCGTTTTGTCGGCAATCTTCACTGAAAGTTGTTGTTGCATTATAGTGAAAAGGTGTAACTTTTTCGAGGGATGACGTATCGTCTATTCCCCGCCAGACTAAAGAAGGGTCACAGTATAACGCATTTTTACCGGAAAAGAAACGGTCAGCACCGTCAAAATTTAGCCGGTACTCCGTCGGAACTTGCGGGTGTTGCGTGCGTGTTGACCCTTATATTGACGTGTTGCGGTGCAGAGATGGTGTGTTGAGAGATTTCACCCCAGACGATAAGATAGACACGGTAGTTGT
>Ga0099364_10014035_pt1 | contig 10700 bp, 10 predicted proteins | sample TergutTh196P3_FD_73070 | JGI IMG/M metagenome (GOLD analysis project Ga0099364, IMG submission 73070) | Microcerotermes parvus P3 segment gut microbial communities from Pointe-Noire, Republic of the Congo - Th196 P3 | ecosystem: Host-associated > Arthropoda: Insects > Digestive system > Gut ...
TAATCTCTCGCCTGAATTGGCAGTCACTGTGCCGCCCGATATAAATGCGGAAGAATTTCCAACAGTGTAAATTGCTGCTGCGTCGTTATTAGGTGTGTAGGGCATAGATACCGTGCCGCCGCGCATGATTAAACCGGCGTTGTCTGCAAGTCTAATTCCAATGGTAATATTACCCAGGCTATTGTTTGCTCCTGCAGAAATGTTTGAAATTTCTCCGCCGTTTACCATAACGATTGAGTTAACATTGGCACGTATTGCGCCGGTATTAGCCGAAGCGGTAGATATTAATCCACCGTTCATGGTAAATTTTATTTCACCATAGATTTCAAGGGCGGGGAATGTGGTAGAATTTATCTTTGTAATACTGCCGGATACCATTTCAAACTCGCCGCCGCCGACAAGTTCAACGTATCCGGTCCCAATTCCAAATTCCAAATCCGCCCGCCATTCAACCTTAACCCCGGATTGAATGTACAAATGCAAGAGTCTAAACGCATTTGTTACGGTTCCCGTTATGGTGACGACATTGCCGCTGTGCTCGGCGACAAGCTGCCCGGAACCGCCGGGGTTATGAGAAGGGTTGTAGGACTCGTTGATTGCCTCCGCCAACGCCTGCGCGGCGTTGGGGTTGTAGTAGGCGTCATTTGCAAACGCCGTGACCGGCAGTATGCCGACCACCATCACAAGCGTGAGCGCCCACGCTAAGATTTTTGAGAACATTGTTTTGGTTTTCATAGTGATTCCTCCCAAGATACGGCTGCCGCCGTTTTTGCCGACATGATAAGCCTTCGGCCAAGCGTTATTTTTGTTTTCCCGTCTGAAACGCAGCAAGGCGGCTCTCCCCGTGTGAACCGCCTGTGGCTAGTCTATATATTTTAAGGCATAACAAAATTGCGGAGCTATCCGCTTGCTTGCTTGCTTGCTTGCTTGCTTGCTTGCTTGCTTGCTTGCTTGCTAAGAAAATTGTGTCACAATTCGGCATAAATGTCAAGCCCTTTATGTAAGTTTTTTGTTCAACCAAGCAATTATACCACAACAGGAGCGGCTTGGGAAGAAGGAATTTTCGGTGTCTGCTCCGTCGATTCGCTGTGCAGAATATCCCGAACGCTCCGCTTGATTTTCTCAACCTTTGCGGTGTCCTCTTTGAGTGCGGTGTACTCCCTGTACAAAACATCGCGTTCGGCGTTTTTAGCGCCAAGCTCCCGTTTCCAAGCGTCGAGGTCTAGCGTGTGGCCGTTTAGGTGGTCGTTGAGATATTTCCGCGCCGCCGTGAACAGGATTTGCTCAGATTCCGCCAGACGCTTTTTGCCTTTATACTTGCGGTAAATCTCGCCCTGCTTGATATGCTCTTTCAATGTACCGATACGCCGTTCTATGGGTTTCATATCGTTTCTCAGTATTTGGCTGCGGCTGTACATCGACCTGACCTTGCGCTCCAATCCCGCCATATCCGCAATCTCATTCTCTTGCAGAAATATCAGCATTTGCGAAGCGGCCTTCAAGCGTGTTATACCGGACTGCCCTTGCCGATTGAGGATTTCCGTAATGACATCATAAAGTGTCGGTGGTGTGGGGTTCGCGGTTTCTTCGGCAATCCATTTGTTGAGTTTGTTTATCCGCGCGCGTAGCTGACGGATTTCCTTGTTAGTGATTTCGATAGAGCGGTTCATATCGCCGCGTTCGGTGCGGATACCCTTCCTCTCCATTTGCATCGCGGAAACGCCCATATGAACAGTCGGCACTTGCTCAACGCCCTGTCGAATAAACGAGCGATGGTCAACGGATTTTTCGATGCCGTTTTGCCCCAAAGCGGCATTTACAGCAACCGCCCAGCCTTTCCTCCATTCTTCCGCCTTGCTATACTCATTCCAGTCGGTTGTAGGAATGGATTTGCACTTGTACTGCTTCTTTTTCGGGTCATATATCTTCTCGCCGTTATGGTCGAGGATATAGTCTTTCTTCTGCTTGTCCCCCCAAGTACCGTCCATGTTTATGGGGCGGACGGTGAGCAAAATATGAGCATGGGGATTCCCTTTCCCGGTATCATGTGCGCTCACATCGGCGCACATACCCGCCGATACAAAATGCCGCTGTACATACTCACGGACAAGGGTAATGTTCTGCTCATGTGTCAGTTCTATGGGTAGTGCCAGTTCAATCTCCCGCGCAAGCTGCGCGACGCCGCTTTTCTCTTTTTTCTCCACGGCGTTCCATAAAACGGAGCGGTCTGAATATTCCATTGGCGCGTGTTCTGGTAGCATGATTTCTGTATGGATTATACCGCGCTTGCTGGTGTAATCATGAGTAATGCCGTCATAGTCATTCGTGATGGTTTCGGCGGCACGGTAAGCTGCTGCTGCGACTGCGGATTTGCCTTTGCCGCGACTGATTATTTTGATACTGCAATGGTATATTGCCATTGTGCCGCCTCCTTCCAATCGTTTTTCTATTTGCGCCGACAGGCGCAAATGCTCTCCGCAGGAGCGCAATACCACGCTCTGCGTGGTATATAAGTGCGCCCTTGTCCAAAACAAGGGTGGGAGCGGTTAAGCTCACCACCCTTGCCGTTGCTCTGTTTGCTGTCGTTTGCTCCTCTGAACTACGCCGCTGTTTCCTTTGGTTTTTCTGCGGTGGGTGTAGCTTGCGCCGCACCAATGCTGGCAAGTGTTTTGCGGGCAAATTCCGTCAGCAGGGTCTTGTCGAGGAAGGTTTGGAACTGCTCTTTTGTGAGCGATACTGTGTTGGGTAGGATGCTTTCCAAGTACCCGGCACGTTCGCAGAGACGTTTGGTTCGCGCCTTGCGTTCTTCCTCTTTTTGCTGTTGCAGAAGTTCCTTTTTGTAGTTGATAAGCTGCTCGATTTCCAGTTCGGTATCCATGATTCTCTGTTCCGTTGTTTTACGCATGGTGTGGTTTTCTCCTTTGTCATGTTGATTTTGGGGTTGGAGAAACCACCCGACCGCCTTCCGGTGCTGGGTGGCTCCGAAAGGGGTCTTATGCGCTTTGGGCTGCGGATTTCTTAGCCGCCGTGCGGCGACGGGCAGATTCGCGGCTTAGCTTGCGTTTACGTTCGAGTTTTTCAAAGGCAGTGCGTTCGGCTTCAATTTCCTCCACCGTCCGCAGGTCGGGAACATCAAAACTCCCGATATACTTTAGGAACACCTCAATCTCTTGTGTGCGCGTTCCCATGCCCCGCCGTTCGCCCTGCGGTTTTCCCTCAGACCACTTGCCCTCGTGAACAATAACCTTGTCCACAAATTCATTCAAAATTTTGGGCGTGAGTTCGTCAAACTGAGTGTATTGCCGCGATAACTCAATGAATTTTTCCAGCCTCGTATTGTCGGCATTGAAAGCATCCAACTCCGCTTGAAGCTCCGCTGTTTTTGCTATAAGCCCCTCACGTTCCTGTTCGTACCCACCGGACATTTCATCAAAACGCTTTGCGTTGATTCGGCCAAGCGCCCTGTCCTCGTAGAGACTGCGAAAAATATGTTCAAGCTCCGCAATCCGGCGTTGGTTTTTTGTGATTTGCTTTTTGGATGATTTTGCTGTTTCGCCTTGCTTGATAAAGAGTTTCTCACGGATGAGTTCCACAAACTCGGCTTCGTTTTCGCGGATGTAACCATTTGTTCTGCGGAGGGTATCAAGGATAATCTCGCGGACAGCCGCGCTTCTGATATAATGGGATGAACAAACAGTCTTATATGCTTTTTTGCCGAGGATATGCGTAGAACACTCGTAATGGTCAGCCGGTTTATAGCTGTAGGTTTTACCATTGGCTATGCCTACTTTTGGTTTGCTGTCCCGACTGTTGTAGAGCTTGGCTCCACAATCCGCGCACCAGAGCAGTCCCGTCAGCGGATTCGCCTCGCCGATTTTATCAATGCGGCGCGGCGTTCCTCGGAGTTTCTGCACGGTGTCAAAGTCTTTTTTACTGATAATCGCCTCGTGCGTGTTCTCGATTATCAGCCAGTCTTTTTGCGGCAGATAAATACGCTTTCTCGTTTTGAAATGCTCATTCTGTGTTCGGAAATTGACCGTATTCCCGACATATTCCAATCGCTTCAATATGCTGATTACCGCCGAGCCTTGCCACTTATACGGATTGTCTTTGTCGTACTTATTTTTGAAGTTTCCGTATCCGCGGCTGCCCATATAATATGACGGACATTCTACCTTATTGGCTATCAGCTTGCGTGCGATTTCGTGCGGGCCGTTTTCTTCGATAGTCATTTCAAAAATGCGCTTTATAACCTTTGCCGCGTCCGTATCGACAAGCCAATGATGCTTATCATTAGGGTCTTTGATATACCCATACGGAGGAACGGTTGCTAACGGCTTGCCGGAGCGCCCTTTTGCGTTGATGACCGCCTTGATTTTCTTGCTTGTGTCACGGGCAAACCATTCCGCAAAGATAGCCCGGAACGGAGTGAAATCGTCATCCCCGCGCAATGTGTCGATGCCATCGGAGACGGCAATCAGGCGGATGCCTTTTTCGCGGAACATTTCCATGTACAGTCCCACACGGAGGTAATCGCGCCCCATGCGGTCAAGGTTTTTGACCACGATGGTTTGCACTTTCCCGGCTTCAATTTCTTCGATGACTTTCTGCCAGCCGGGCCTGTTCCATCCTGTGCCGGAATAGCCGTCGTCAAATATATGGACATACGGCGTAAGGCTGTTTCGTTCCGCGTATTCTTGGAGTAGATTTTGCTGGTTCTTGATTGAGTTTGATACGCTGTCCTCGCCGTCGTCTCGGCTCAGACGTTCGTACAAAATCGTGAGTTTCTGCTTGTTCATTTCCGCCTCTTTCCGGCGGTCATGAAGCGTTGCGGCACAGTGAGCGTCAGGCAGCATGGTCTACCTCCCGCTCAAGGACTCGGCGGACGATGTCCGCCATCGTTTCCTTGCTTGTTTGGCTGAAATGGATTGACACTCTGTAGGTCGTGGAGCCAATCCGTTTCAGCAGATATTGAGGCTCGCTCTCTTTGCGAGAGGTCTTGGCCACACCGTTTTCGGTGTTCTGCATATTCAGATTGTCTCCTTCATAAAAAATCAATAAAAATAGTTGAGGGTTTCTTGTTTCACAACCCCAAGCCGCGTAACAGATTCGCGCATGAAAGCCTCACGGACAGTCCCTCACCGTGGCGCAGCTTTCCCGGATTCCACCCCGGCTCCCCATTTCAGCCTGAAGGGGATGTAGCGACCGAATACTTATCTCGTGCTAATGGTTTCCCATTGCCGCTCCCGCTCCATTACAGGCGGTCATCGCGTCAGCATACGGTTCACGTTTACTTGAAGTTGGAGTTGACCGCATACGGCGGTGTTTGTCAAGTACAGTTCATCCCTCCTTTGCTTTCTATCATAGCACATACGTTCGTTGTTCGTCAATAGTGTTTTAGAACATTTTTTCGGTTGCGTTCGCAGAGTCCCGTTAAAGGGACTCTGACTCGTAGACCAGTTCTGAAAGTATTGCGCTTTCAGACATCCCGCACTCGCGCCGTGTCGCCGCCGCTTCGTCTACCTCGCGGCATAACGGGTACAGGCGCTCCATCAGCACCAGCGCGGCATACAGCGCAGGTCTGTGTTCACGCAGATGCTCCTTGTTCATCATGCCATATTTGCCAAGGGGCTTTACATTGTCCGGGTTTTCGCTTAGAATAAGATTCGGGAGTAGGTAATCTCCGACTTGGCTGTAGGTGAGTTTCATAGTCTGCTCCTTTCCGAGTGAGTGGCGTTAGTCCGTTCGTGTGCCGCAAACGCTTCTGCCGCCTACATTTATAGAAGGTGTGTCATAGACACCCTCTATAACGTACCACATGGACGGAGGACAGATACTATAAAAAGCAAGCTGTTAGCTAATGCCGATTGATTATGTTGAAAATTTATTTTTTATGCGGGAGGCGGCAATGAAGCACTTGGATGTATTTGAGACTGTTCAAAAACGCATTGAGCAGACCGAGCTGAAGGCTGTTTTGCTTGCCAACGAACTGAGCGAATGGAACAATATGACGGACGAAGCAAAAACCCGAAGGATACGGCGGCTTTGCACATTGCCCCTGTGCGATGAAGATTTTACCGTTGTCTACTCATTGTATTTTCGCCTCAAATGGCTCGACGCGTTCAAGGGGCGTATTCCTCAAGACGGAAGCGTCGTTTTGGAGGTCGGTTCCGGTTCGTCTGTCAACATTCCGAATGCGCTAAGCATATTCGATCCCTCTTCAACGTATATAACCGCCAACATGAACAAAAAACTGACCGAAGGGTTAAGACAAAACACCGCGTCCTTGCCGATTGCCATTGATATTATCGAAGATGACGCCAATCATATATTAAACCATCTCGCGGCCGATTCCGTGGACATAATCGTTTTTGAGCATAGCGTGAACGACATCCTCCAAGCAATCCTTTGCGAAAGCCGGGGGATAGATACCACGCACAGCGATTGGTTTGAAATACTGCCGGAAATGATTCAAATAATCGGCGCAGAATATGTCGGGCAAACGCTTGAGCAATCCGCCAAAAGGGCCTTCCTCTCGCTGCTGGAAAACTGCCTTTCGGTATTAAAGCCTAACGGTTATCTTGTCATGTCGCATTATATGTTTCAATATGATTTAGATTTGGGCTATAATCCAGAGCTGTGGCAAAACATCCTGCCTGTCATACGTCCGTGGTTAAAGGAGCTGACTGTAGGAGAGGAAGTGTTCGCAGATACCTTTGACCCCCAGTGGTGGTTGTTCTATCAAAAGCGCATGGCGTAATATTAACCAACATTCCCCGCCGAAGGCGGGGAATGTGTGTATTCCTGCGTTGTTCGGGGCGGGGAATGGGTGTATTTTTCGGGGAACGCTTATATGTGCCGCAGGATGGCCTCGCGGCAGGCGTTCAGATGTCTGTCGGCGAGGCCGAAGGATTTGCCTTTGTACGTCCATAGGGCGCGGCCGATGCCGAGGTCGGTGAAGGCCTTGTGCGTGTCGGCGTACCAGCGGGCGGTGTCGGGCGCGGGGGCGTGGCTGATGACGCCGTATTCGCCGCAGTACAGGGCGGCGTCCGCCCGTGCGGCGGCGTCCACGGCTTCGGCCATCAGCGGCTTCATATATTCGGCGCCCATTTCCGTTACATCGCCGAACAGGCCGGAGCCGAACAAGCCGAGAGACTTTGACAGCTCTTGGTATTCCCGCATGGTCGCGGGATATTTTGTGGTGATGTTCTTCGGCATCGCGTCAATCCAGCGGGCTTTTTGGTGGGTGAACAGAAACGGCTCGTAGAAATGGAAGGTGTAAACAATACCGTCGTCCTCCGGCTTTTCAAGCAGGGACAGCGTATGGACGCTGCTCCAGTTGATGCCGCCGAGGATGATTTTTGTTTTGGGGGCGATTTTTCGGATGGCGGGAACCGTTCGCTTGATGAGGGCGTTCCAGCGGGAGCTGTCTTCCTCGACGATTTCGTTCAGCAGCTCAAAGGCGACGCCCTCGCCCGCCTCGGCGTAGCGTGAGGCCAAGTCCTCCCATGTCTGGATGAATTTGTCCTGCATCGCGACGTTGTCAAACAGCGTGTTGTCGGCGCCGTAAAAGGCGTAGCCGGCGGCTTTGTGCAAGTCCAGCACCATGTTCAGCCCGTATTTGCCGCACCATTCAAAGGCGTTGCTGATATGCGCGTGGCCTTTGCCGCGCTTGGGGTCGGGCGAGCCTTCAATCACGTCGATGTCCACGGGCAGGCGGATATGGTCAAAGCCCCACGCCGCGATGGTTCGGATATCCTTCTCGGTGATAAACCGCTTGCAGTGCGCTTCGGTGTAATCACACTGCGACAGCCACCCGCCGAGGTTGACGCCCTTGATATAGCCAGTTAAGGTTTTCAGATGAACCCCGTCCTCTCCGCTATCCCCCGCCGGAGGCGGGGGGCGTAATTTTTCAGCTTTAGGGGTAGATTTCCCGTCCGTGTTCATCCTTGACGCCGCTTTTGCGGTAAAACCATGTGTTGACGACGTCCCGCCATTCGCGGGCATTGGCGAGCTGGCGCGTCAGGCGCGCCGCCACGGACGCATACGCGCTTTCCGGCAGCAGCGGCTTCAGACCGTCCCACGTTTGGATGAAGCCCTCCACAGCCGCCACGCCTTCAAAGTGCGTGTCGTAAACGTGCTGAACCAGCGTTTTGCCGCTTTTGAGACGGTATGTATAGGGCAGGCGGTGGAAATAGAGCAGCAGCTCCTCGGGGCAGGAATCTGTGTTTTGGTATATCTCCTGCAAGTCGGGCGGGTATTGCAGCACGTAGCCGGTGCCGCTGGCCGTCCTGTCCACGCCGATGGCTTGCGCGTCGGCGCGGTGGTATGTCCCCCATTTGGAAAACTCATAGCCCTCCGGGCTGGGCCCGTAGTGATGGTTGATGTTGACCATCCAGCAGAGGCCCAGCGGCGCGTTGTATTTTTCGTAGACGCTCCGCGAGGCCAGCATCATATCCAAGAGCGGTTCGCGCAGGGCGGGGTCTGTCCCAAAAGTCAGCCCGATCCAGTCAGATAAGACCTCCCGCGCCGTCAGGCGCGCGTCCCACGCCATACGCCCGAACGCGTAGAGATTGGCCTGCGCCAGCGTGTGGCCCGTCCAGTTGCCGTCCAGCCCCGTGTTGGCGACGGCGGCGGCGGCGGAGACCTCGGCGCCCATCAAATCGCGGGTGAGGCGGGCGTTTCCCGCCGGGGCGGAGAAGATTTCCTCCCATTGCACCGCCAGCGCGTAGAGGTCAATCTGCTGCCCGGTGTATTCCTGCGTGATTTGCAGCTCGACGGCCTGCGCGGTATGCTTCATCGCCCCCAAGAGGGGCGAGTTGGGCTCGCGCACCTGAAAATCGGAAGGCCCGTGCTTGACTTGCAGAATGACGTTTTCGTCAAACGAGCCGTCCAGCGGGACAAAATGGTCATACGCAGCCTTGGGGCGGTCGGTTCGGGCGTCGCGCCAGTCTTGGGCGCAGTTGTAGACGAAGCACCGCCAGTATACTTTGCCGCCGTATGGCTTAACGGCGCGGGCAATCACGTTCGCGCCGTCGGCCTGCGTCCGTCCCAGCGCGGCGGGGCCGTCCCGGAACTCGCTGTCGGCCTTGACAAGGAAGCCCGCGAGGTCGGGAATGGCCTGATAGGCCCGTCCGGCGGCGGCGGCCCAATACCCGGCGACGGCGACGTCAAGCGGGTCGGACGTGGGCAGCCCGCCGAGCAGGACGGGACTGTTGAAGTCCACCGCGATGACGGTTTTGATATGATACGGGCGGAAAATCGCCGCCAAGCCCGCCAAATCACTCAGCTTATCGGTCAGCAGCCGCGCCGCCAGCGGGGTGACGTTGACGTTGTTGAAGCAGACGCGGTTGATGCCGACGGACGCCAGAAAGCGGGCGTAGTCCTCCATCCGCTCCGCGTCATAGCATACGTCCCCGTTTTTGAAGAAGAGGGAGCCGCCGCTGTAGCCGCGCTCCACCTCTCCGGTGAGGTTGTCCCAATGGTTCAGCATCCGCTCCGGCACCGCCGGGGCGCTCTCAAAGGCAAGCGTTTCAAGGGTTTCGCCCAAGGCCAGCTTGCTCAACAGGGCGTATTTGCCATACTGGCGGCCCGCCGCGTCCGCGCTCTCAATCAAAACGCCGTCCGCGCCGCCCGTCAGGCGGAACCCCTCCGGCGGCAAGGCCGGGTCGGACGCGAAGCGCGCGCCGGGCGGCAGGGCGTCCCCGCGCTGAAGCCACATCTTAGATTCACTGTAGCTCATCGTCCACCCGCTCCATGAATATGGCGTATACCTCGTCAAGAATCCGCTCGTCCTCCACTTCCTCCAGCAGCTCCTCGTCGCCCACCACCACCGCCTGCATAATGACGACAGCCATCTCTTCCTCGTCGTCCGGGTCTTCTATGCCGAACAGCATATACTCCCCGCCCTCATGCTCGATGGTATCCAAATGCTCCAGCTCTACCTCGTTGCCCTCTTCGTCTGTCAGGGTGATGAAATCGTTGCCGTACTCGCTCATTTTGTCCTCCTCCTTCCGCTTTTTTCATTGTACTATAGTCTCCCCCGATATGCAAGGTATAACTCTGCCCCATTCTCTCCATACTAACGGAAGAGCATTGTCTGATGAAACAAACCGATGGAGGGACAAAATGGATATTACAGCGCTGTTTGACGACGCCGACGCCGCGGAACACGCCCTTGTAAACTTACAGGCGCTTGGCATACACCCGTCACGGTATAAAATCATGGCGCTCCGCGTCCACCAAGACGCGGAACGCGCGTGGGCCGCGTTTGGCAACACCACCGGCATCCCCGGCACGGGCATGACCGCCGCCGCCGGAACCGGCTTCTCGCCGGCGGGCGGCCCCGGCTTCGCCGTGACCGGCCTCTCGCACGACGCGCCCCCGTTCGCCCGCGCCGAACAGCCCTCCCGCGAGGTGCGGCTCCTCGTAACCGTGGCCGACAGCGAGGCCCGCCGCACTCAGAGCGCCCTGATTTCAAACCACGGCCGCCAAGTGCGGCAAGCCACCCCGTAGGGGCGGGCGACCGGGGGCGGTCGCCCCTACAGAGGGGGTTGTGCAGTTTTCACAAAAATGAAAATACGAACATAACAAAAAAACGCGGTTTCGGGGAGATTTGTTCGGGATTTGGGGCGAGGATAGACGAACGGGCGTTTTGTTTTGGATTTGCGTGTGTCAAATGGCGGGAAAAAATACATAGT
>Ga0099364_10014036_pt1 | contig 10700 bp, 8 predicted proteins | sample TergutTh196P3_FD_73070 | JGI IMG/M metagenome (GOLD analysis project Ga0099364, IMG submission 73070) | Microcerotermes parvus P3 segment gut microbial communities from Pointe-Noire, Republic of the Congo - Th196 P3 | ecosystem: Host-associated > Arthropoda: Insects > Digestive system > Gut ...
GGCATTGGATAACGTCTCCATAGAATGCCGGCGCAGCAGCGTGCATGGTATTGTCGGTGAAAATGGCGCGGGGAAGTCGACTTTAATGAAAATTCTCTCGGGCGTATATACAAAAGATACCGGAACCGTTGTGTTTGACGGCGAAACGATCGAGCACACCACGCCTATCCAATCCCTTAAAAGGGGCCTCAGTATAATTTATCAGGAATTCAATCTCGTTAATACCCTTACTGTCGGTGAAAATATTTTTCTGGGCCGTTTTTCGGAAATGAAGGGTATGCGGAATATACATAAAAGAGCCCGCGAGCTTCTTGACAGCATAGGCAGCACTATCGGCACCCACAGAATAGTCGGGGAACTCAGCGCCGCCGAAAAGCAGATGGTGGAGATCACCAAGGCCCTGTCGTTTAACTCCAAGCTTATAATCATGGACGAACCAAGCAGCAGCCTAACCTCCGACGAACTCAAGCGTTTATTCTCAATCATCGGGGATTTGCGCCAAAAAGGCGTCACGGTTATCTATATCAGCCATAAGCTGGATGAAATATTTGAGCTTTGCGATATTGTCACGATTATTCGCGACGGAAGAGTTATCGATACCAAACTCATAGGCGATTTGGACCGAAGCGAGCTGATTGTGAAAATGATCGGGCGTGAAATCGAGAACGAGTTTCCTCCTCGGCCGCATTGTGCCGGTGAAACGCTGATGGAGGTCAAAACGATCAAGACGCGCAAGCTCAGCGATATTTCCTTTGAACTTAAAAAGGGAGAAATACTTGGGTTTGTAGGGCTTGTCGGCGCGGGGCGCACGGAAATTATCCGGGCTATTTACGGAGCGGATAAAGCCAAAGAATTCAAAATACATTTAAACGGAAGGCGTGTTGATATAAAAAACCCCCGCCAGGCCATGCGCGAAGGCATCGGCCTTGTCCCGGAAGATCGCAAACTACAGGGTTTAGTGCTGTCGTTTTCGGTGCAGGCCAATATAACCATGGCAAGCTTGAAGAAAATTACCAAATTCGGCTTTGTCAACGCGTCCAGGGAAAAGGATATCTGCGACAGGCAGATCAAAAATCTTGCCGTCAAGACCCCCTCCCCCAATACCAAGGCTGTGAAACTTTCGGGAGGCAACCAGCAAAAATGTATTATGGGACGCTGGTTTGAGATTGACCCGGACATACTCATACTGGACGAGCCAACAAGAGGCATTGATGTCGGCACTAAATATGAGATATATGTGCTGATTAAAGAAATTGCGGAAAAAGGCGGTTCCGTTATCATGATTTCTTCCGAGCTGCCCGAAGTGCTTGCAATGAGCAACCGTGTGCTTACGATATGCGAAGGGCGTATCACCGGGGAATTCAACCCCGAATCGGACTCGGCGCACGATATAATGAACGCCGCGATAGGTTGACGGGGGAAGAGAAATATGACTAATCAGCTTCAACTGGAAAAAATTCATATCACAAAAAATCAGATTTCTCAATTTTTACTGGAATATCTGGTTTTTTTCGCCATATTGATTCTCGTCGTTGTAACGGCCATTATTCAGCCCAACTTTCTGACGGCCCAGAACTTTACCAACCTTATGCGCCAGTTCGGCCCGCTCAGTTTTGTCGCTCTGGGTATGACGTTCATCATTATCGGCGGGTTTATCGACCTTTCGGTTCCGGGCTTAATTTCCCTTGTGGCGATTATAACCCTGTCATTGGTCGATTCCATCGGAGAGATAGGCGCAATACTTGTCGGGCTCGCGCTGGGTACTTCTTTGGGCTGCCTGAACGGCGCGGTGCTTGTGGTTTCCGGGGCTTCAACGCAGGCCAAGGCTTTGTTCATTACATTTGGAATGAGCCAGCTTTACGGAGCTATCGCGCTCTTTCACACCAGCGGAAGGTCCATGAACAGAACGCTTATCGAGCACTCAATGCCCTTAACCGTCGCCCTTGGCACAGGGATGGTGGGCTTCCTTTCCCTGTCCTTTGTCGTGTTCCTATGTTTCCTTGCCGGGCTGTACATATTCCAGTCAAGGACGCTTCTCGGAAGGTACATCAACTATACGGGAGGCAACATTGTGGCGGCGGAGCTCAGCGGCATACCCACAAAGCGCGTTATGGTTTTAATCTACGCCATATGCGGCTTTATGTCGGCTGTAGGCGCAATTATGCTGTTTTCCAGGGTCACTGTGACGACCCCCACCGTCGGCTTTGGCTTTGAGCGGGACGCCATTATGTCCGTTGTCGTCGGCGGCACTTCCCTCCTGGGCGGGAAGGGAAGCGTGGTGCGCACGATGCTGGGGGTTTCGTTGGTGGTGCTGATGTCCAATTGCATGAACCTTTTGGGCGTTCAGACCCATTTGCAAGAGGTGCTAAGGGGCGCAATACTCGTTACGGCGATATGGCTTGACCATCGCAGGCACAGGTAAGAGGGGAATGTCAATATGAACGTGAACGCGAGTACGCTGAGAAAACAGACTTTGAGCGCGCTGGGCCGGCAAAAAGCGGTTATTGCCATCGCCTTGATGTTATTTGCCATGCTGTTTTCCAATTCGAGATTCTTTACTTCGCTTAATATTCTGAATATTTTCAGGGTGGCTTCACCGAACCTGATTATTGCCTTCGGCGTTACGCTGGCGGTTATATGCCGAGGCTGCGACCTGTCCGTGGGCTCCGTGATGTCGCTCTCGGGCATTATTGCTATTCAATTGATCAACGGCGGAATGAACATGTACCCTGCCATGCTTATCGCAACATTGTCAGGCACTGTGGTCGGTTTTATCAACGGATTTCTTGTCGTGCATCAGAAGACCGAGGCGTTTATCATCACCCTTGGCATGGGTATGCTGGTCAAAGGCGTCTCTCTGCTGCTTACGGACGCCAATCCCGTTCCCGCCAGAAGTTTTGAATTTATGATGATCTCCAACGGAAGTTTTTACGGTATCCCCAACATTATGCTGCTTATGATTCTGATAGGGATTTTCACCTTTTGGCTGCTGCGGTTCACGAGTTTCGGGCGGAACTGCTATGCCCTGGGCGGGGATTATGAAGTCGCGGAGTATTCGGGCATACCCGTCATACGCACTAAATGGATTGCTTTTACTCTTACGGGAACATACGCGGCCATTGCCGGGGTGCTTCTCTCCTCTTATATGAATACGGGATCTGCCCTCTACGGAGACCCAATCCCCCTGATGATCAACTGCGGCGTCGTTATCGGCGGCACTTCCTTTGCCGGGGGCACCGGCGGCGTTGTGCACAGCTTTATCGGCATCATGGTAATGCAGCTTCTCCGAAACTGCATGAACGCGTTCCGCATCGATCCGTATATTCAGCAAATGTTCCTCGGCATTGTGATTGTAACCATCATATGCTTGGACTGCTACGCCATCAAGCGCAAGAAGGAGGACGTGTAAAACGATTTATCTTTTGCCGTCCTCCTTCCGTAACGCCGTCTCCGGCAGGGTGATCTCCTCTCCCTGCTGTGAGGTCTGATACCAGCCGCCCTCGCAGTTTGTTTCGCTTCGGTCCGTCCTGCTTCGCGCATCCCTGTCGGCGCGTCCGTGATATTTCCGCTTCCATGTCCACGAGGACTTGTTCCCTCGGGTATCGCCCACATACCGCGCGTATCGGAATCCGGGCAGAAATCCCAATCTCGCGAGCAGTATCAGGATCGCCGCTATACAGAGTATAAAAATTAATAAACTCATTATCACCGGCCCGAGAATTATCACGGCGAAAATGATTACCATCAGAATCAGAAACTCACGCATGGCACACCCCCTGTCAGAAAACGGGCGAACCGTGTTCGCCCGTTCCTACGCCCGATTGACCGCGAAATCGTGTTACATCTCCAACAGAGCCCGCTGCAACTCTCCGAGGCCGGCGCCAGGTTCGATTTTGTAACCGCACTTGATGCAGGCGCGCTCGATAGCCGCTATCACGGCCAACAGTATCCTCTCCTCGATGTTTCCCATGTGGCCTAAACGGAAACCCTTGCCGGCGAAGTCGCCGAGGCATCCGGCAATGTGCGCGCCCTCGCCGTATACTTTGTTCCTGAACGCAACGTCTTCCAGCCCGCTCCCTTCCGGGTAAGTCGCCACCGTGACCGTTGGCGAGGCTGTCTCCTCGGACGTGCCGATCCCGAATCCCATGGCCCGCAATGATCTCCTCACAGCGGACGCGTGCTGCTTGTGACGCCGGAATCGGTTTTCGAGTCCCTCCCCTTTTATTATCCTGACCGCTTCGCAGAGCGCCCAGATCATGTTTACCGCCGGGGTGCCCCAGTATTTATTGGTATCCCTCATTACAGGCACCCACTTTTCGAAGTCTATGTATGCCTCCGTTATCTGCCCCATGGACTCGCGTTTTTCCATCGCCCTCTTGCTTGCCCAGAGGATGCCGAGTCCCGGCGCGATGCCGAAGCACTTCTGCGAGCATGTGACCATCACGTCTACTCCCCAGTCCATGCAAAAATCGACGCCGCCCATTGAGGCTATACCGTCCACAACTATCAGAACCTCCGGGTGTGACTCGCGCATCATCCGGCATACTTCCCGAAGCGGGAACTCGACTCCGGTGGACGTTTCCACATGAGTGACCGCGAGGACGTCGAATTTTTTTTCTCCGAGTTTGACGCGGATGTCATCCGGGGTCACCGTCTCCCCCCATCGCGGAGGGCGGAGCACCTCGGTCTCGAAGCCCTTGCGGGAACATATGTCCAGGTACCTGTCGCCGAAGAATCCGTTGGAACATACCAGTACCCTGTCTGAGTGCGAGGCTACGTTCACGATTCCCATCTCCATCGCCATCGTGCCCGAACCGGCAAGGACGAAGGCGAGACCGTCGCACTTCCACATCGAGACGAGGTCGTCAATCAGCGCCTTGAAGTCGGCCGTGAAACTCGGGTCGTTGAACGATATTGTCTCACGCCCCATAACATCCTGTATCGAACGGACGATCGGAGTCGGACCCGGAACCATAACCGTTGGGTTCCTGAAAATCATCTTACGTAATACCTCCCTTTGGAATAATCTCGCAAGCCGAATATAATCCCTAATCTTATAGGAAAAAGCTCTCGATAACAAGACAGGGATGCTTGCTTCTTCGCCCCCTCGACGAGTTCGGACGGGGCCCGCGGATTTATCCTTTGATCCTCTTGATAAAATCCGCCATGACGTCTTCCATGTTCGGCCTGCCTATTTCCTGCAAACCGTATGTTACGCGCGTGTTTGGCTTGCTGATCCGAATGACCCGGCTCAGGTCGATGGGCGTGGCTATGATCACGGAGTCGCAATCGGTCCGGTCTATCGTTGCGGTGAGGTCGCGTATCTGTTCCTCCCCGTAACCCATGGCGGGCAGCAGTTTGCCGACATTGGGGTAGATGCGGAATGTTTCGGCGATGCGGCCCACCGCATAGGGCCTCGGATCGACGATCTCGGCAGCGCCCAGCCGTTTGGCCGCGACGATGCCCGCCCCGATTTTCATCTCGCCGTGGGTGAGGGTTGGGCCGTCTTCTATGACGAGGACTCGCTTGCCCCGGATAACCCCGGGATTTTCCACGCTTATTGTGGAGGCGGCTTCCACCACAACGGCCCTGGGATTCACCCGCTCGATGTTATTCCTGACCGTCTGGATATTTTCGAAGTCCGCGCTGTCGATCTTGTTGATAACCACGACGTCGGCCATGCGCAGCGTTACCTCGCCCGGATAATAGGACGTCTCGTGTCCCGGCCTGTGGGGATCCGTAACAGTGATCATCAGGTCGGGGCTGTAGAACGGGAAGTCGTTGTTTCCGCCATCCCAAAGGACTACGTCGCAGCCTCTGGGATCGTTCTCCGCCGCGCGCAAGATGGCCTCGTAATCGACGCCCGCGTAGATCACATTGCCCCGCGCGATATGAGGTTCGTACTCCTCCATCTCCTCGATGGTGCACTGATGTTCGGCGAGGTCTTCGATGCCGGCGAAGCGCTGCACTTTCTGCGCGGCGAGATCGCCATAGGGCATCGGGTGGCGGACGGCAATCACATTTAATCCGTTTGCCGACAGGATATCCGCGAGATGAAGCGAGGTCTGGCTCTTGCCGCAACCCGTGCGCACCGCTCCTATCGCGACTACCGGCTTTGTGCTTTTGAGCATGGTGCTCTTATAGCCCAGCAATGTGAAATCCGCGCCGGCCGCGTTCACTCTGGCGCCTACCGCCATCACCGCCGCATACGGAACATCGCTGTACGAAAAGACGCATTCGTCCGCGTCGAGGTCGATAATCAAGCTCTCCAGCTCGCTTTGGTCGTGGATGGGAATGCCCTCGGGATACCGGCTGCCCGCAAGCGCCGCAGGGTACTTGCGCCCCGCGATGTCCGGTATTTGCGCGGCAGTAAAAGCCACCACGTTATAGGCGGGATTATCCCTGAAAAAGGTGTTGAAATTGTGAAAATCCCGTCCCGCCGCCCCTATGATAATAACTTTCCGCTGTGTCATACTCATCTTCCCTTCGGTAGAATAAATTTCATACTCCTCGCGATAATGCTCTTGGTGTTATAGAATAGCGCATAATGGTGATCTATACCACAAAAAGATGTGACGGATAAGGAGGCGATCAATATGCTGACTATAGGCGACCATCCCCTTTCAGTTCGCGACGTGGCGCGGGTGGCGAGGGGCCGCGAGCGGGTGCGATTCTCGGAAAAGGCGCTGGGCCTCATGTCCGCAAGCAGGGTATGGGTCGATAAGATCATGGAGTCGGAAATCCCGATCTACGGGGTCAACACCGGTTTCGGGGAACTCAGTAAGGTTTTTATTCCCCATGACAGCCGCGAGAAACTCCAACGCAACCTGATCCTCAGCCATTGCACAGGCGTCGGCGAGCGTCTGTCGGAGGATGTTGCGCGGGCGGTCATGCTGCTTCGGGCGAATTCCCTTGCCATGGGTTATTCGGGTATCAGGCCGGAGACCGTACAGACCCTGGCCGAGCTTATTAACCGGGATATATATCCCGTAATTCCATGCAAAGGTTCCGTCGGGGCGAGCGGCGACCTCGCCCCTCTGGCGCATATGGCTGCCGTGTTGCTGGGAGAGGCCTCGGTGGTCAGGGACGGACGGGAGGTTCCCAGCCGTCAGGTGCTCGAAGCGGCCGGTATTGCCCCCATAAGGCTTGCCGGCAAGGAGGGGCTGGCCCTCATAAACGGAACGCAGGTGATGACCGCAATCGCCGCTCTGGTCTGCCATGACGCCGCGCAGTTGATGAAGATAGCCGACATAGCCGCCGCCCTTTCCCTGGAGGCATTGCGAGGCACACGCGCCGCGTTCGACCTGCGAATAGCCAAAATTCGTCCCCATAAAGGGCAGGAGGACACATGCAGGAATATTCTGGCGCTTACCGAAAACAGTTCGATAATCGAAAACCATGCCGATTGCGGCAAGGTGCAGGACGCCTATTCCATCCGCTGCGTCAGTCAGGTTCACGGCGCTTCCAAAGACGCGCTGCGCCGTACCCTTGAGGCGGTTGACGTGGAGATGAACGCCGTCACCGATAATCCCATCGTCATGCCCGAAAGCGGGGAAATAATCTCGGGAGGCAACTTCCACGGTCAGCCCATCGCGCTGGTGATGGATTATCTGAAGGTAGCCCTCGCGGAACTGGGCAATATCTCGGAACGGCGGATCAACCGCCTGGTCGATCACAGCCTGAGCGAATTGCCGACATTCCTGACGGCTTATCCGGGAGTGAACTCGGGGTTCATGATCCTTCAGTACACCGCCGCTTCATTGGTCAGCGAAAACAAGGTGCTCTGTCATCCGGCCTCGTGCGATTCCATTCCCACTTCCGCCAATCAGGAGGACCACGTCAGCATGGGAACCATCGCCGCAAGGCAAGCGCGGGAAATTCTGGAAAACGTAAAATATATCCTCGCCATAGAAATTTTAGCCTCGGCGCAGGGTATCGACTTCCTCGCCCCTGCCGTGCCCGGCGCAGGGACCGCCGCCGCGCATCGGAAGATTCGCGCGATCTCGTCCCATCTGGAAGAAGACCGCGTCCTCACCCCGGATATCATGGCGATTCGCGAAGGCATCACCGACGGCAGCCTTCTTTCCGCAGTGGAAAATGCCGCGGGGGAGATGTACGGATAGCGGTTTGGCTTCGCCGCATTTTTGTTGTTATAATGTCGTTAAGAGAAGATGAGGTTATAGTGCCTCGTTTTACGAAAAACTCAGGAGGTGGAAACAAATGAAAGAAATCAGGACGGAATCGGGAAAGAGGACAACCTCGCTGTTGATGGTGATGGTGATGGCGGTTTCGGTTTTCGGCGCGGGCGCGGCGGCCTTCGCGGACGAAACGGCGGACGTTATCTACATCAACGGCAACATCTATACGGTTGACGACTCCTTCTCGAAGGCAAGCGTCATAGCGACGCAGTCGGGCAGGATAGTGTACGTGGGGAACGATTTGGGCGAGGCGGAAGCCTACGTTACGGGCCATACGAAGCTGGTCGACCTGGAAGGCAAAACGGTGATCCCCGGCTTAATCGACAGCCACCTGCACATTCTGATGTCCGGTGACAACGCAAACACGATCTGGCCGTGGCGCGTGTCTAAAGCGGACGCCCTGCAAATGGTCGCGGATGAAGCCGACCGTTTCAGGGAGCAGGGCAAGTGGCTGGTCGGCATGGGCTGGAACCAGGAAGCGCCCGGATGGTTGCCCGACGGCGCAACCCTTTGGCCCAGCGCGGCGGAACTTGACGCCGCGGTGAGCGATATTCCCGTCGTGCTGAAGCGCCAGTGCGGCCATACGTACTGGGTCAACACGAAGGCGATGGAAGAGTCGGGGCTTGACCTGTCGACTCCCGAGAAAATCGCCGAGATAAACGCATCCCTGGGCGAGGGCGGCGAGATCGCCACCGACGAAAGCGGCAATGTGCTCGTTTTCGTGAGGGACGCAACGGAGCTTATAAAGATCCCGCCGCTGACCTATGACGAATCCCTCGCCGCCCTCTACGCGCTGCAGGACGAATGCTTCTCCTACGGCGTTACGTCGGTTATGGACGCGGGCATCAGCAAGGAAGTCGCCGATATGTTCGCCGAGGAATATGAAAAAGGCGATCTCAAGCTCAGAATCTACGGCGAGCTGGCCGTCAACAAAACCATCTATGACGACAAGGACGCTTTCGGCGATATAGTAAACTCGTTTAAGATCGACGAAAACGGCATCTACTCGCTCAGAGCGATCAAGCTTCTGCTGGACGGCTCGCTTGGAAGCGGAAGCGCCGCCATGATGGAGAACTATTCCGACGCGGAGGAAAAGGGTTATCCGCGCTTTACGGACGAAGAGCTGCACGAGGTCATGAAGGCGGGCGTCGAGGCGGGCTTTCAGATCAGCGCTCACGCGATCGGAGACGCTTCCAACAGACAGTACATCAATACATTTGAAGCGGTCCTCCAAGAACTTGGGTTAGACGCCGCGAACCATGATTTAAGGCCGAGGATCGAGCACTTCCAGATCGTCGACGTGGACGATATAGACAAGGCGGTCGGCCTTGGTATCATCCCGTCCATGCAGTTCATACACGCCGCGTCGGATATAGAGATGGCCGGAAAACGCGTTGGGCCGAGAATTGCCGGCGGATACGCGTGGAAGAGGATCATCGACCAGGGCGGCATCATCGCGAACGGCACCGACGCCCCGGTCGAGGCCGTCAACCCATACGAGGGTCTTTATGCCGGCGTCACCAAGAACAATCATAAAACCGGCCTGGGTCCCGAAAGCTATGACGGATACACGGATGAAACAGCCGCGCTCTGGAATGAGCAGGTATTGAGCAGAGAGGACGCGCTTCGCGGATACACCATTTGGGGCGCTTTCGCTCAGTATGAGGAGGGTGTCAAAGGCTCGCTCGAAGTCGGTAAACTGGCTGACTTTGTGGTGATAGACAGGGACTATATGACAATCTCCGAGGACGATATCAGGCACATAACGGCGGTTGCGACCGTAGTCGGCGGAGAAGTCGTATACGGCGATCTCCCGTATTTAGCCGTTGATAGATAAAAAGCGGCATTGATCCTCCAAATGAACGCATACAGAGCGCCCCGTATCAAGGATTCGGGGCGCTCTGCCGTGCGGTCTATAGAAACGAGCAGGCACAATCTTTGACCCTATTGGAAGAATTTCGATTTGATACGGACGCCGATTTGAGATTGAAATTCAAACTATTTGGAAAAGTTTTTCGGCGATTAGAGTTTATCTCTACAGCGGCAAAGCTTCACAAAATCTATAAGAAACTCAATATCTTCGTCGGGAGCGTTTTTAAGCATTGTAAAAAGTGTATCGCGCTTATCTGTGGGGCGGGAATTTTCCTCTCGCCCTTCCATCAACAGAGAGTCAGTGGTCACGTCAAGCGCGTCACAAACGGCAATCAAAGTTTCAAGACTTAGGCTTGACGCTCCACGCTCCACCATGCCTAAAAAGGATTCGGACACTCCCGAAAGACCGGAAAGAACTTCAAGGGTTAAATCTTTTTTCTTCCTTGCCGCTCGGATGTTTTCTCCTACATGTTTTAAATTGTCCTTCATAACAAATCCCCTCTTTATGTAGTCTAAGCAGGAGAGGACTAAAAACTGATGTGACAGTTTTGTTTGTAAAAACTATATTGCTTTTGTTTGGGCTTGTATTTATAATAATTGCTGAAAAGGGAGCAGGGAGAAAGTATCAAA
>Ga0099364_10014037_pt1 | contig 10699 bp, 12 predicted proteins | sample TergutTh196P3_FD_73070 | JGI IMG/M metagenome (GOLD analysis project Ga0099364, IMG submission 73070) | Microcerotermes parvus P3 segment gut microbial communities from Pointe-Noire, Republic of the Congo - Th196 P3 | ecosystem: Host-associated > Arthropoda: Insects > Digestive system > Gut ...
TCAATCCCCGCATTTATAATATTAAGCAATTTCCTCCATCCTGTCAATACATGATAATTTTTATGCATTTGTTCTTTGAAGCTCTGCTTTTATTTCCTCTGTCGGACGTGAAAAAATTTCCACGTCTTTGCTGATGCCTGTCATACTGCACTGGCCCTCGAAAAGGACGCCGTCAGCAATACGCAGCCTGGCAGCAGTAAGATCCCCTTTAACCTCCGCACCAGGGAACATATCTATTTTATCAACAGCATGCACCGCGCCCGAAACAGTGCCATAAACAATAAGAGAAGCAACTGAAATATGATCTGCATCAACTACAGCACCTTTATCCACGATAAGATCCCCTGAAGCCTGGATGGTCCCCTTAAATCTGCCTTGAATACAAAGTGATTCCTTAAAACTTAAATGTCCATTAAAACTGGTACTGCTTCCAAAGACCACAACATAAGAAGAATCTTTTTTTTTCCACCCAGACTTTGCCATTCCGAATGATTACTCCACATTAATATTTTTGCGGATTTCTGTTTCCAGCATAGAAAGACCAATTTCGTTCTTTTTAAGCCGCTCCCATTCCGCGATAGTTTTTTCAATTCTGGCGTCCAATTCAGCTACATGCTTTCGCACTTTTTTGGATTTTTCTGTAACTGCCTGAATAAGCTTGCCGTGCTTTTCATCTTTATTTTCGGTCCCTTGCGGAGCATCGGTGCTAATAAGACCAATAGCAGTGTCAAGCTCATCGATCGTTTTAATAAAATCCAGTAAATTCGTCTTCATATCGGTAGAAAGTTCTTCTGCAAGAGAGAGCCGTGATTCACGTGCTACAATCTGCGCATAAAGTTCACGGTTTCTAAGAACTGCCCTTATTCTGGCTAAAACTTCAGAGAAGTTAAAAGGCTTTGTTATATAGTCATCAACCCCAAGTTCAAAACCTTCAACCTTATCTTTGACATCATCAAGGGCCGAAAACATAACTATTGGGATTTCTTTGTATTTGGCGTCATTTTTTAGGATCTTAGTTACTTCCCACCCGGTCATATTAGGCATGATATTGTCCAGAAGTATGATATCCGGGAAAAATTTTTTAACCTTTTCCAGAGCCTCTACTCCATCACCTGCTTTTTCAACCGTAAAACCCAATTTGGAAAGCATAACATCGAAGAAATCCAAATTTATAGTTTCATCGTCTACAATTAATATTTTCCTCTGGGTATTCATACAAAACCTTCCTTGCCTTTTTTCTTATTTGGAAACTTTTCTCAGTTTCAATTAACGATGCTTTTGCATTCTTATTATATATATAAATAAACCAGGGATCAACAGCAAAAAAGCGACCCAGGTGAAACCTAAACCTAAATAGTCTCCGAAACGTGTATAAATTGTTTGTGAAGTTACAATAGGTACAACCGCATAAAGATAGTTTTCTACAAAGGGTTCTGCCATAGCAAGTATCTTTCCGTTGGGATCAATTGCGCAAGTTTGGCCTGAAGCCGTAGATCGGACCATCGAGCGACGGTTTTCCACAGTCCTGAAAACGGCCATGGAAAGATGCTGCATTTGTGCCGGAAGGCTTGCAGACCACGCATCGTTAGAAAGGTTGACAATCAATTCTGCACCATTTATCACAAAGTTCCTGGTAAGATAGCCGAAGGTATCTTCAAAACAAATTGGCGTTGAAAATTTAATACCGCGGGAATTAAAAACAGTAGCTTCAATACCCTTTTCCCAGAAATGGGTGTCAGCATTAATTAAAGCCTGATGAATTGCAGGAAGCTGTTTTTCATAGGGAAAATGCTCTGTAAAAGGAACAAGATGCAGTTTGCGGTAAATAGTCTTTATTTCTCCCCTTTCAAAAAGCATTGCCGCGTTATAATCAACCCGATTATTCCCATACGGGTTTAATGCGGGATCTTTGCGGGCATCGTCATTGCCCAATATAAAAGGAACATCCTGAGCCTTTAAAAAATCCAGGAGTTCCTTTACCAGTTCCCAGGAATAAGGATCGTCACGAATGGTTTCATGCCAATAAATCCTTGGAACAAAGGCTGTTTCTGACCAGACTACAAGGTCTGTATCCGAATGAGCTGCCAAAGCTTCCTCGGAAAGGCGTTTTAAAATTAAAAAATCCTTGCGGTATTCTTCGATAGGATTATTTGTCTTTGATGGCTGCCATGGATCGGTATTGTGCTGAATCAAGGCAACTTTTACAACGAGGGCATCACTATAATCAACAGGCGAGGTAAAACCGTAAATAAGGCAGGCCAAAAGCAGTACAGCCCAAACCAATGCAGAAACCCATTCCTTACGGAAAAAATTTTTGATATTTGAACTCATACAAAGGCACAAAGATACAAAGTTCTGCACAAAATTTACATTTTTATCATTTTCTTCGCGCGTTTTTGTGTGATTAATTCCCGATAAGGCAGCAGCCAGCCAGGCGGAAGGGAAAACCACCAGGGCAGTAACTCCCCACACGCCAGTAATATCAGCGATTTGGATGATTGGAAGAATATGCCATTGTGAATAACCGGCAACTCCATAGGAATATGCTAAAAAGCCCTGCGTCCTAAGATATTCAAATGCCATCCAGATAAGCCATTGGACTATATAACCATGCCGCTTAAAAACTAACGCCGCCAAGCGGAGGAGCGGAAAAAGAAAGGCCATGTAAACAAGGTAAATAGAACCGACTATTAAACCCGCAAGCGGATGGAAAACACTGAGCCAGTAATTGAAAAGCCCGTAAGAAGCATAACCATAAAGTGCGCCCCAAAAAAAACAATGTACAAACCCAGAGCGGCGTACAATCCAGAATACCGGCACAAAGGCAATCCATGCCAAAAGAGGCAGGCCATTTTCAAACAAGAGATTGGGAAAAGATGCCGCAAAAAGAATTGATGCAATTATCAATGCGGTAAAATTTTCCAGGTATGCCTTGAACCCTTTCTCCGCTGTTAACTGGTCAACGCTTTGCTCACTGACAACGCTTTGCTCACTGACAACGCTTCGCTTACGATCAACGCTTCGCTTATGTTCGGCGCTTTGTTTATTTGCGCTCATTTGTTTCAATTATTTCCTGCTTAGGTATTTCTTGTTTTAGTATATCCTGTTCCGGCTCCAAGCGCCAAACATCCTGCTTTAATTCTCGCCCAGCCCTAAAAGAGACAATAGCATGTGGAGTAACTGACATTTTTTCACCGGTTTTTGGATTTCGTGCCCTCACTCGCTTACGGATTTTAATTTCAAAAGTTCCAAAACCTCTAAATTCAATTACCTTTCGGGAAATTAAAGCGGATTTTATTTCTTCTAAAAAAATATCAACCACATCCCGTATATCTTTGCGATCCATTTTGATTTTGTTATAAATGGAGTCTACGATTTCCGCTTTGGTGACTTTATTCAAGCCGTCCACCTCCATTTGAACGGTCCGGCGGGATATATAACTAAAGCCAAACCGGATTTATTGGGCCGTTTTGATGGAATTAAAAAGCCGCTGCATCCTGGATTTTTTACGGGCTGCGGTATTCTTTTTGATTATTCCCTTTTGGGCTGCTGTATCTATCTTCTTAATCATTTCTCTTAAGGCAGTTTCCGTTTCGTTTATTTCCGCAGAACCACGTTCCGATTTATGAGCCAGGGCAACAAATTTCTTTGCGCTGGTTCTAACAGAAGATTTTACCGACTTATTCCTGAGCCGTCGTTCTTCGCTCTGCCGCCGCCTCTTCTCAGCAGATGACTTTTTCTTTGCCAAATGATTCCCCCACTATAATTGTATAAAACTTAAGGCTTAAATTATTTTTCAAAACAGAAGTTTTAAAAAAGCCTTTCTTAATTGAAGTCCGAAGGCCGTCGTTCTAAACGCTTGCATTTTTCACATTCGGCTTGGTTTCTCACTTTTCCCTTTTCAAAGAGAGTTTTCATTTTAACTTCACCACCACATGAGCAAAAGAATTTTTGCGTTGCGCTGGTGGTACGTGAATTTTTACTGGCCTGTGCCATAGTATTTCTCCTTACCCTGCTGAAACCCTTCTGGGCTTTTGAATTCTTATTTGCAAACTACCATTATTTACGTATTTTTGTCAATCTATCTCAACCAGCAGGTGCCAAGAGCTTGGTATAGCCAGAATAGGAATAAAGGCGGCCCCACTTCTTTTTTTTGCATTTATTGCTGTTTCCGCCACGCCCTCCAGAAAAAAGTTTATCCACGCTTCCCAATCGCCTGTTTTTCGCGGCTCGGATAGTTTTTCATAATAAAGGTCGCGATTTTGCTTGAAAAACAAGCTTAAATACAAGAATGGCGATCGTAAAAAACCAGTAACACAAAGGTACAATGTGATTAAAAGCCTCCCGGCGCGCCCGTTGCCGTCAAGAAATGGATGTATTGTTTCAAATTGATGATGAATAAGAGCCGTCTTTACCAGGGTAGGCATTTTGTCTTTTGAGTGCATGAACCTTTACAAGTCAATAGAGAAAGTAAAGGATAAGCGGTTATTCTTTACTTTCAGGCTGAAGAACTTGTTCGACCTCATTCGATATTCTGGCTAGCTGGATTGTAAAAGAAAAAGCCTACGGCATCTCAACCGGACGCTCTATTAGAGGGTTGGGGTTTCTCCTGGCGCGTTCTCCCCACTCGCCAGCTTCTCTTGAGCTGGCAAGAAATGCCCAAAGTTCTCGCGAAGGGCGGATTTTCCCGTTTGCATAAAGGGCAGAAGCCAGGTAATATGCAGTTCTATAATAATCAGTATCTTCAATAAAAGCAGTTAATTCCGGCCTGGCTCTGACATATAACATTAGGTTGCTTAAGCTTTCAAATGTAAACTCAGGGTCACGCCTTATAACTTCCTGTATTAATATAGAATTCTGGATTAGAAAGGCAACCATAAGATGCTCTGTCCCTTGAATTAATCGGTTAGTTGCATAGTAAAAAAAACCTAATAGCCTATGAGCCCTTTCTGTATCGGTATTATTATGTCTGTAAAGGGTAAGAAAGCGGTTTATCCCTTCGTTTTCAAGTATCCTTGCCATTGCAGAGCGTATCTGGGTTCCGGAGCCTTCAATCCAAAGACTATCCCGGGGAAGACCGTTATGTCCTTTTCCTTCGATAATCTCTTTTGCCCGCCTTTCCATTTCCTGGTAATTTCCCCGAATTCGGTGTATATCAACAGTTTTATAGATAATTTCAATGTCAAACCCCGGAATTTCAAGCAGAGCCCTTTCATTCCAGGCTCTCTCGTATTGGCGAAGGGCCATAACCAACTCCCCTTCGGCCCTATAGGTTTCACCCAGCCAAAATTCCGCCTCTGGATAACTTTTTAGGCGGTCAAGCTCTTTTAGCGCTTCGGTAACTGAGCCTTTAAGCGACTCTTTCGGCACACGATAATAAAGCTCCGCTAGAGCGGTGGCGGCGGCGGTTTCAAGATTCCTGTCAATATATATTTCTACGAACTCCAGGGAGTCACCAAAGCGGCGAACATCAGGCTTGGAAAGGAGGAGAATAAGGTCCTGCTCCATTTTAGTAAATTGGTTAAGGCGGCCACGGCGGGCGTCTTCAAAAGCGATTAGGGCATCCCCATATGAACCATTGCGAAAGAAAAGCTTCCCCTGCTCCAGAGTATACCACCAGGGCTGACCGATTATTTGCGCCCAGGAGAACCCCATAACGAGAAAAATCAGAGCAAATAGAAAGAACAGCTTTCTATACATAAATCAATCCTTTACTCGAAAGTAATCACACAAAGGCACAAAGGCACGAAGAAAAAACGCTTTTTATTCACTTTAAACATTCCTTAATAAAATTAACCACAAACCACACTAACCAACACGAACAAAGGAAAATCAAAAAATTGGAGTTCGTGAGGTTAGTGGTAAAAATTCTTTAGTTCCTCCTCAAAGGCGGTGTCGGCATCGGCGGCGTTTATGGTGCGGACGACTTCGCCATGGCGGAAAATCAACACCTTATCCCCCGCGCCGGTAATGCCAATATCCGCATGGCGGGCCTCTCCAGGACCGTTTACAGTGCAGCCCATAATCGCCACGGTAATGTTTTCATACATGGCGTAAAGCCGGTTTTGCCAGCGTCCGGTAAAACCGTGAGTGTCGAAGCTGCTCCGTCCGCATCGCGGGCAGGACACGATTGTAACACCCATGGCGCCATGAGTACCCTCGGCGTTCCCAGCCATCTCATTCACCGCTCTTAAAATTTCCCGTCCTGCAATAACTTCATTCTCCATGGAGTCCGAGAGGGAAACACGGATGGTATCGCCAATACCTTCACCAAGCAAAACCATGAGGGCTGTGGTATTCCGCACAACCCCGGCAATAAGAGGTCCCGCTTCTGTGACACCAATATGCAGAGGCACATCGCTCTTTCCCGCCAAAAGACGGTTTGCCTTTATAGTATCGGCAATAGAAGATGCCTTCATTGAGACTAGCAGGTCATTAAAACCGAATTCATTAAAGAAGGCAATTTCCCGCTCAGCTGCTAAAACTAAAGCCTCAGCGCTTTCCAGGGATTTTTCTTCTATGCGGCGCTGTAAATCCGATGAAAGACTTCCTGCATTTACGCCAATGCGTATTGGCCGCGAGGCAGACGCCGCTTTCGATAAAATTGCCTCAAGCTTCTTCTTGCCATCGTTTCCATGCAGAGCGAGGTTTCCGGGATTAATACGTATTTTTGCTATGGGGAAGTCAAGGCAACGAAGGGCGATTTTAAAATCATAGTTGATATCCGCAACGATAGGCATGGAAACCATAAGGGCTAAGCTGCCAATAAGGGCGGCGGAGTCAAGGTCCGGGACCGCAAAACGAAGCAGACCGCAGCCTAAGTTTTTAAGGGTATTGATCCGCTCGATAAGATCTTGCCCAGCCTTTCCTTCTAAATCAGAAAAAGAAAGGCGGTCCTTCCACATGGTTTGAATAAACGGAGGAAGTCCGCCTCCTATATTTACGGCTTGGACATGGTCAAACCCGCCTATTGTTACCTGCCTCGATATTCGGGACAAGGAAGCAGGTTTTTAGAGGCTGATCATTGAAAGAACCATTGCAAAAATTGCAACAGTTTCGCAGATACCTACGATCATCATGTAATTGACAAAGCCCTTACCTGTTTCTCCGGTAGCATCAGCGCCGGAAGCTCCGGCCATGCCTTGTGCAATGGCAGAAGCGCCGATTGCTAAACCTGCCGCAAGACCCATCGCTAAATAAAGGGAACCCGCAGCGGGATTCGCTTCTGCCGCAGGCTTCATGAACAAGAGGCCCAATATAAAGCCATAGAAGGTCTGAGTTAGCGGGGCGCCGCCAAATGCCAATAGGGTCATTGGCGCAGGCCTGTTTGCAATATAACACTTTTTCCAGGCCCCTATTACCGCTTGACCAGCGATAGCAATACCAATTGCCGAACCAACCGCTCCAAGCCCCATCACAAGACCAGCACCAATTAATCCTAAATTCATGCCAAACTCCTCAATTATTGAAATTATTGATACAAATCACAAATTAAAACCATTTATTATGATTATAATTAAAAAAACCTAAGTTATCTGGAACCGTCAGATACCTCCCTTGACGGTGGAATTCCTTTTTCCGAAAAAGGTTTATAGGCCGTTCCGGCCCATGTGAGCCCCACATGGCTGGAAAATTCCAGGGTATTAAGCCGCACGCCATGCACCAGAACTGAAAGTGCATTCAAAACAAGGTTTAAACTATGCCCGAAAACCAAAAGAAGAACTCCAAATATAAAGAAGATAAAATGCCCCAGCATTGGCCCGGCCATTGTATTCACGGTTGATGATATAGCTGCACCGGCAAGGCCAACCGCCCACAGCCTTATATATGACATTATATCAGAAAAAACGTTGGCAATTCCAAGTATCATGGAAATAAAGTTTTTAAGGCTTTCCAGAATTGATTTGCCAATGCTCCCCTCGTAGTTAATAAAAACAAAATTAAATACAAAACCGCCGCCCAATGCGTACACACATTGCATTAAAAGGGGAATCTGGCGATATTCATTGCTGGCTATTAGGGAAAGTACCAAACCGTACATACCGACAAGCATGGCAATAGAACCTAATTCGCCAAGGATTTTTATGCTCCTAAGGCGGCTAATGGCAATGATGTGCCCAATGCATAGCTGTACCAGTGCAAGACTGAAACAGAAAATCATTATATTCTGTCTGACTATTCCCTCGTCTGAGGCAGACCTTGAAGCGGTTACATTGGAAATCAGCGGTAAAGAGATTCTCTGTAATACTTCCGGAATCTGATGCGGTTCCATTCCGAGCCATGAGCAGGTGAGTAAGCCCCAGATAAAATTAGAACTGCCAAGTAAAAGGAGGAGCTTTAATATGGGCGGGACTCCCTTTTTAGCGGTCTTTATAATTCCAACTATTGCGGCAATTACGAAAATAGCTCCATAGACTGCATCGCCGAAAATCATCCCAAAGAATATCGTAAAAAAGATGAGGAACCAAGACGAAATATCGGCTTCATTGTAACCGGGTGCAACTTCCAGGAAGTCCGTAAGAGGGTTTAACAATTTAACCAGGCGATTATGCCTTAATTTTGTGGGAACCATGTCATCCGGAGCGGGATCATCGGCAGCAAGAGCCCAGCCATTTTCCGCGGCCCCTCTTTTTAGAAGCCCAAGATCCTCTTGTGGAACAAAGCCGGTTATCCAAGATAATGCGACTTGTGGTAAATCCGCAAGAGTGTCCATTCCAGCTCTGGCAGTTTCAAATTCTATTCTTCCAATTAAGACTTTAGCTTCCCTTTCTATAAAGGTTTTGCCTTCCGCCAGAGATTCCAGCTGCTTTTCAATATCAGCTAGTTTATTGTGAACATCCGATATCTGAAAATCAACTTCTTTAAGTGAATGTTCCGGCAAACTAACCGGTTCCTCTCCGTTTAGTTCTGAGTCCAGCACCAGAAACCTGAACGAAATTTTATCCTCTCCTAATTTTATATAACGACTTTCTTTTGGAAGCCCCGTAAAACCCTTTCGGCTTAATTTGTAAAGAAATAGTTTAAGATTAGCCTTCTCAGCTAAAAATGCAAAATCTTCCGGGTCAAAATTCCCCCATTCTTCAATACGGCTTCGTTCCCTGCCAAGCAATGCAATTTTTTCTTGCAAAGTCTTTTTCTCATCGGCATATTCCAGAACCTTAGAAACGAAATCGACTCTGTCAGGTCCATCCAGCGCATCGTAGCTAAAGGGAAGCATTTTGTTAAAGTCTTCAGCCCTTCTGTTATAGGAGGAAGATTTTGCTTGAGGCGCCTCGGTCTTTTTAACAGTTATTTTTTCGGCTGCAACACTCTTTGTTTCTGCATTTTTTGAGTCAGCAGTCTTTGCTGAAGCACTCTTTGCTGCAGCACTCTTTGCTGAAGCTTTTAAGGCTTTTTCATAAGGCTGTAAAATACCCAATACGGTTTCTATTTTGGTTTTTCGATCCAAAAGTTTTGCAAGTGCATCGGAAGAAACAGTCTTCCTTTCAAGATGAATTACCCCGATTTTTCTGAGCTTCCTAAGACAATCTTCACGGTGCTTATCTTGTACCACCAACGAGACTTTCTTCATGGGTACTATCATGCACTGCCTCCTTGAGCTGCCCTGGCTAGACCCCGCTTTGCGATTTTACCTCTGACCACTGCCGCAGTCTGCTGATCCCCCAGGTAAACCTGAATCTTCTTAATGTTTTCCCTGGTCTCGGGGATCTTTACCTTTTCAAAAAGATTTACACGCTGTGTTGTAACTCTTAGCTCTTTATCAAGACGCCGCCGCTGCTCTTCTACAGTTTGTGCTTCTAAATCGATTAGAAAAACCTGCTTTAACTTTTCCACTGCAAAATCAAGCCAGAGGGGCAGGCGGATTAAATCATAGGGGAATACTTCAAACTCCGCTCCTTCAAAAAGAGGAATTGCAACCCCGGCAATATTGCCTTGCCCGATTTTAATACCGGTAATTTTTAGAATTTCCGTAGTGAAAATCCCTTTTTCACCGAATACTGCAATCCAAGATTTATAGGATTCGTCTATGCGTTTCTTTTCGTCCCTTAGCTCTCTAAGGCGAATCTCAGTAAGCCGGATCTCCGCCTGGAGCTGCTGCTTTTTTAGAATCAGGGTAGGAAGATAGCGCTGGTACATTTTAAGAGAATCTTTTTGCTTTTTCAGCTCATTTTTTGTGAGCCTAACCTTCGCCATACCCTACCCTTTTTCTCACGTTTTTTGCGGCCAGAATTTGTTGATCAATTCCGTCCTTAATCCAGTTTCTTCGGGGTTAAAACATGACGATAAAATTTCCCAACCAAGATCCAGCGCTCTTTCAAGCGGAATATTAACTGATAAATCCATCATCCTTGTTTCAAACATATCTCCGTATTTTAAGAGCTTTTCGTCCCAGTAGGTCATTATAAAGCCCATCGCTTTCTTTTCCATTGTGTCGCGGAACGCGGAATACAGCTTGATCATACCGTCCATTAAAGCGCGGTGATCTTCGCGTGTTTTTCCGTTAACCTGTTGTTTAAGACGCGACAGCGAACCGAAAGGTTCGATGCGTCCATTTTTTAAGTAGTATTGTCCCTCTGTTATGTAGCCCGTATTGTCGGGAACGGGGTGGGTAACATCATCGCCCGGCATTGTAGTAACACCTAAAACAGTAATTGACCCCGCAGTCTCAAAGTCAACGGCTTTTTCATACCGGCTGGCA
>Ga0099364_10014038_pt1 | contig 10699 bp, 12 predicted proteins | sample TergutTh196P3_FD_73070 | JGI IMG/M metagenome (GOLD analysis project Ga0099364, IMG submission 73070) | Microcerotermes parvus P3 segment gut microbial communities from Pointe-Noire, Republic of the Congo - Th196 P3 | ecosystem: Host-associated > Arthropoda: Insects > Digestive system > Gut ...
GAAATCCTCACCCAAAAGGGCATAGAGTTCTTCCTTGATTTTATTTGAAATTTCTCCGGCTTGAATCGCAATCAAGCCCTTCATAATGATTGAATGGCGTAATTGTTCTATTTCGGTCAACTCAAGCGAATCAATATATGCTTTGAGTGTGGCTTCTACTGTTTCAACCCCAACCCCGTCACTCAACAGTATTATTCCGATTTTCATTATTGTTTCATTTGCTTCAGGAGTATAGTTTCCCAAGATTAACAGACCGTCCTTACGCGCCATGTGCGAAATACCCAGTATTTCGTCAATGAGATTTAAGCAGTTCGTCCGTTCATCTTCAAACGCATCGAAAGTAACGGTAAGGCGCTTGTCAACGATTTCTTCAAGCAGTTTTAGCGCGTCCGTTTGCCCGGCTTCGACGGCCTCACTCGCCCAATGTTCGGCTCTTTCCAAATTGTTTTCTGAGTAGTGTTTCGCCAGCTCGTACATTGCCTGTGCGTTGCCCTGTTCGGCGGCTTTGATTAACAAGTTAAGTTTTTCCATTGATATGTCCTCTCTTTCTTTAATCCAACCGCTAATACCAGTATACACGGTTTGCCGATGGTTTTGGTCGCTGCTGCGGCGACATTTTATACTTTGGCGGATTCATCATATGAAATATAGCGAAATCTTTTTTCACATTTGAAACATTTCACTATATCATTCTTTTGCAATTTCTCGCCGAATGTGGATGGCTCGCCGCACCACGGGCAGGTCGCGATATACGCCAAAAAGCTGTCCGCTGAAAATAAATCTTCTACCATTACAGCGACTAAATCTCTTTCTCTTTCTTCTGCTTCTTGCGCCTGTTTTGCGGCGACTTCTTCTCTTAAATCGTTAAGCGTATCTTCGGCGGAGTCCGCGTGTTCGCCGCCTGTCCTTGCGACTTTTGTCAGCCATTTAATCGCCTCGTCAACATTCTTTTTACAACCCCAACCCTCGGCGTACATAAACCCAAGTTGAAGCTGTGATTCGACATTGCCATTTTCGGCAGACTTTTTGTAAAGCGGAAACGCTTTGTCGTATTCCTTTAGCTTATAGTGCTTATCTGCCAGCTTCGCTTCATCGAATAAATCTTCTTCCTCAATCGTTAGGGATTCTATTTCCCTGCGGGCGTAATTATCACCGGCAGGGGCGTGTCTGGCGGCTTTCTTAAACCACTCGACGGCGAGAGCGTGATTGACCGGAATCTTATTGCTCATCAATGACCCGTCACGGTACAATTTCGCAATATCGCACATTGCTTCATAGTGACCTTGTTCGGCGGCTTTTTTGTACCAATGCAACGCTTTTTCGTAGTCTTCTTCATCCATTCCCTCGCCGGTTTCGTATAGCTCCCCAAGACGGTATTGCGCTTCTGCGCTACCTTCTTTAGCGGCTTTTGTAAACAGCAAGAGCGCCTCTTCAAATTCATCCTGGTCAAAGTGTTCGTTGGCTAACTCAACCCACATTTCGATTTTTTGCTTGCTCTCTGGCATGACATTTTCCTCCTTAAATTTTATTGAATTGTTTTTGCTTTCGCTTGTTCGCAAATTTGTAACATCGCCGTCTGAATCTCCGGGTTTGCCGATGTTTCAAGACTGCCTTTGATTTGTTCTATGACACTATCTATAGGGTAATAATAACGAAAAATCTTGTCGCCCATTTCTGTCAGTTTGCCGCAAGGGTCGTCGTTGCCGCTTGCAGCATCGAACAATAGCTCATAGCTAAACTTCTCAAAATCATAAGCGGAATAGTTTTCATCAGAAACAAGGAGCGAAAGCGGAGTGCTGTCAAATTTTTTATCGAATGTGCGCTTCCTTTTCTTGTTGCCGATGATGGCCTTGGGAACAAGGAAGAAGAAGGCGAATCCAATTAAGCCCATTGAAAATGCCATCTGCGCTATTTGGTCTAAATCCCAACTCCACCCTTGCTGAAGGATTAGCAGACCAAAAAACACTAACGCTGCCACGCCCATAAAGCCTAACACAATCGCGCTCACCACATTCCAGTTTGACGATGCTTTCACGCCCTTTGCGATGCAGTCTCGGCAAAGCGAAAACCTAATACAACCCATAAACCTTGTTTCGTCCGTTTTCTTATTACCCTCGCCGTCATGGGGTATGTCAAAAACCCCGAAACTCTCTATTTTAACGGCTTCCGCGCCGCAGTTTGTGCATTTCATTTTTGGCTTACTCCTTTCGTATTAGCTTTAATTCAAATCCGCGACGCTCGGCGCGCCTTGCGTGGTGTAAGGTGGCCGATTAAGACGTATCCACCGAAAACCGGACACTTAACACAAAGGTCTCGTCTGTGTAAACATAATCCTGCCTATATAGCCGCATCTCATAACTGCCGCCCGCCGGGGCGGTAAATTCGAGAACACTGTCACCCGCCTCCGGGTATTTATACTCTCCATATGCGCCGTGTGCCGCGCCCTCGTCATATATGGAGACGAACGCCCTGGCATCGCTCATCTCCTCCGACAAGCCCCTCACTGTCACCGTCATGCTTTCACCCGCCGCATAAACGGCCTTATCCAGCGATAGGGTGATGCCCTCGGCAAGTGCGGAAGCAGGCGCGGGGGATGAAGCCGCTGGTAGTTGCTTAGGTTCTTCCGGCACTGCGCCGCTATTATCGGATTCCCCGCTCGGCTCGGCCCGGTCGTTGAAATCAGCGACGCTCGGATTATCAACGGGTATGTCCTCGTAGTAATAACTTGCCGTTATCTGCCACTCTATCCCCGTTTCCTTGTCACGGTCGCAGTCGTACCAGCTTATCGGTTTATGCTGATACGTCCGCAGTTCGCTCCTGTACTGGCTGTCGTCGTAAATCTTCAAGCCGCTGCCCACATCATCATGGGAAATGGCGTAAAGGTCGCCGCCCATGTAATACAGCGCCATAATACCGCTGTCGGTGATGAACTCTGTCTGCACAAGGTTTTCCATGACATAACCCATCAGGAAATCGTAAATCACCCTGTCATCGCTGATGTCGGTCGCCGTCCGTCTGCCACCGCCGTGGTGGAGTACATATGTCGCTCCGTTTTCGCTTACGATGTAATATGTTCCCTCCGCAATCCGTAAATGCGCCAGCCCCTCGGCATCGTTGCCGCTGTTTTCGATCACAAATCTGTAAACGTCATTCTCGCTGTCATAGGACATTGCGATATTGCTTCTCGCCCTCTTTTCATGCCCCATGTCGCTGTAATCATAAAAAGCGTATTCAAAAATTCCGTTCATCCGGTAACTCTCGCCGCTGTTCATGGCCGCCGTTATTGCGGCGGCGTTTTCCGGCAGGGTTTCGGTTGGTATCCGCTCACCCCGGTTGACGAAGTCGGAATATCGTATATCCCGCAACATATTCATCGTGCCGACCTCGCCCGTTGTTTGGCTCCATCTGCTCATCAGGGCGGGGATGGTGTTATACATTGTAACACCAATCACCGCGATAACCAAGAGAACAAGGGCAATGTGGCGGATGCTCCGGATAAGCCACCGCCAATCCCCTCGGCGTATGGGCGGTGCGGGCGGTCGCAATAGTGGTTTCGATGGACGCAGGGGGCCCCGCATTAAAACATTGCGGGGTGACGGGGCGGGTGCTGTCCACGGCGCATCTTCGACTATCGGCGGCAGGTGCCGCCCACGGGCATGACAGTCATGGCAATAACCGTCGATTATTTTAGAGCCGACCCATACCTCACAGCCGCAGCCCTTGCATGTGACGGTGTTTTTCTTTGCCACGCCGGGCACTCCTTTCTAAAACCATCGGCTGTTTCTCCTGCCGCCGAAAAGGGCGCGTATTATCAGTATCATCAGCACGATACAGAGTATTATCATCAGCACCCCGAACGCGAAGAACATAAATGCGAGGTAGACGATAAGGTAGAGAACTATTGCTGCCGCAACAATCCCAATGCTGTCAAAGGGCGGCTTCCATTTGTAGATGAAACTTAGCCTGTCGCTCGTCGCGCCGACCGTGAACGTCACGCATAAAAGCAAGGTGGTTGATAATACATTCCAAAAGCTCTCATATCTCAAATTGGCAATCATGGCGATTACCGCCGCGCCCGTGAATATCAGCGCGGCAGGGTGCGCAAGGGTGCGATTCCATCTGCGGATTTGCAGAACGGTCAGCATCGGCAGAAAACAGGAAAGCCCGTAGCCGCCGAAGAAACGGACAGCCGCATTGTACGGCCATATCAGCGCCGCCGCCATCGCCAGCGCGGTAACGCCGACCACAACCGCAAACACCTTGCCGTATGTTGTGTTGATATTATTGCGATAATGGTTTTTCACCGAACCCCACGCAGGGCGGTGAAGCTGTAATATCCGTGATAATCTCATTGCGCTGTCCTCCTTCCTGTTTTCTAATCCCCGCCCCGCAGAATAAACTGCGCTTTTCCGTGTCCGAGTTCCGCTGCCCGTTCTAACATGGCTCTCGCTTCATCATCGGGGACAAGCGATACGCCGTTTGAGTTCATTTCATAAATGCCGAAACAGGCTTTCATGTCGCCCATTTCCGCACCTCTACGGTAGCAATCCAGCGCTTTCTCGGAGTCGTATTCACAGCCCAAGCCATGCAGATAGATGTAGCCCAAGTCAGCCCATGCCGCCACGTCGCCCGCTTCGGCTCTTTGCAGGGCATCGGTGTGTAGAACGTCAAAACGCGGCGTTTCGCTCGTTGCCTTATTCCGGCGTTCTTTGCGCTTATCCCGTAGCATCGCCATTATAAATCCGGTAACAAGGCAAAGGATGATGAATGTGACAGCACTTGCCCACGTCCAATTAACCAATCCCCATGTTTTTATCCAGTCAAAAAGCTCACCCATAATGCTCTACCGCAAACCTCCGTCTATTGCCTTGCAAATCTGTTTCCCCCATCTATTGTGAACGCGTCGCCGTCGCCCTCAACCGTGAACGGTATATCCCTGTGGCTGAACATTGACGGCTCCGATGTGTCGATATACAGCACTCCGTTCTCTGCCGAAAAAGTTCCCTCTATAACCCAGCCGTCAAAGTCCATTGATACCGTATCGCCCGTAAAAGTAAAAATAAGCGAACCTGAAAAATCGTCAATGTATGTACCGCTTATCACACCGTCACCGGGTAAGGCGATGTCAATGGGATCAGGATCAGCGGGATCAGGGTCAATGGGGTCAGGGTCGCTGGGAGTGGGAGTGCTGGATTCTGCGGCCGGAGCTTCGCTCGGGGTCGGGCTGGGGCTGGGTGTTTCGATTTGGAAGGGGGCATCAACCTGGTTGCCGATTTCGACTACTTCTTTGGTGAGCTGGTTATACACATAATAACCCGTACCCACGATGACCACCACCGCCCCAATGGCAGCGGCGGCTTTGGCGCAAACGGCTACCTTGGCGGCGATTTTCACCCCTTTCATCCCATATTTTACGGCTAATTTGGCCTTGACCCATTTCACACCTTTGAGCTTTACGCCCTGCGCCTTTACGAAATCCACGGCCCTGCCCCAAAGATTGTCCTCTACATGTTCCGTCAAAATTTCTTTCGCAGACCTTTTCCCGGTGATGTAGTCCACGGCCGCTTTTACTTTGTCATCGACGATGTTATCCATGAATTGACTGAGATTAACTTTGTCCACCGTATTTCTTTTGATAACAGCTTTGATTCGCTCGAACATGATTTTGCCCTCCTGTGTCATTGCGAGCCTGCCCCGCAATCTCGTTTTTCATAATTCACTTTACACTATCATATTTTATGAAATGCCAACGGTTAAGGTCACTATACAGCATCCGCCGAGAGATTAGGTCGCCGCAAAGGCGACATTTTATCTTTCATGGCGCGCCCCCACTCATCGGCTTTGTCAGCCAGCTTTATAATGCCGAGGTCGATGGCTTTCAGCATGACGGCAATATCCCGCCACCCATCTACAGGTTCTCCATCATTTCCGATAACATCAACGCCTTTTTCCAAGCAATAGCGAATGCCGCTCCCGGCTTCGGCATTATGAAAGCTCTGCCAGAGTTCCTCAAGTTTAGGATTGGAATAATCCGGCATATCGCCGAACAACGCAAGCAGCAACTGGTCGCTCGTCGGCAAGGCAAAATCGTGGTCGTCATCGTCGTCGCCCGGTAGGGGTAAGTAGTCGGCGGCGCGGATGATTTTCTTGTTTTCCATGTGTAGGCCTCGCTTTCCTTTGGTCTATACATCTACTATAAATCATTCAAATTAAAAAAGGTCGCCGCAGCAGCGACATTTTTTCCACCCTGGCGACCACCCCGGCGCTTCGCGCCACCCCTCCAGGGGAGGGGAATAGCGACACCCTTACAAGGAGGGGAATTAAAAGACCTCGAAGCCGAAATAATCCAGCACCTCGTTTATCTCAAAGAAATCATAGACCCCGCGCTCAATGCAAAAGGCAATCGCCAAATCAAAATCATCGGCGCGGGAAAGGCTGTAGCCGGCAGACGACATTAAGAGGTCGGCGTCGCTGCGCGGCAGTTCCAGGGCCAAGCAGAGGGCGATGACGGTCTTTTTGGCGGGGGTGTATGTCAGATTCGAGCGTATTTTCGAGAACAGCCGCCGGTCTATGCCCGCTTTTTTGTAGATGTCGCTGTCTTTCTTGCCGCTTAGGTCAATCAGCGCGAGTAATTGCTGGACGAAGAAGACATCGCGGTTTTTCGCCAGGTATGTCTCTGCCTCCGATGGGTCGAGGGCTTCGTGGGTCGGAATGTCCACGGGCGTGAAGGTCGCACCGGAGAGGATGCCGCCGTTTTTGATGTAGCGTTCACATTCCAGTAGAAAGTTTTGGTTTAGCATATGTTTTCCTCCATCGTCTCATCTCCACTCCGCCACACCCGGCACTACCGCCGGAACATTATCATAATAAAAATCCACCACGCTCTGCCACTCCACGGCACTTTCGCCATCCCCGTCGCAGTCGTACCAGCTTATCGGTCTATTTTGGTAGGTCTTTAGCTCAGTTTTATGCTGACCGCCGTATGCTGGCGGATGATCGCTCAGGTAGTCATGTGGGAGCGAGTAGAAGCCGCCATCCCCATAACTGAGCGCGGTCGTGTCCGTGGCAGTGATAAAATCCGTCCGGACGATATTTTCCATCATGTATTGCGACAAAAACTCGAAAACCACCACACCCTCGTCTATGCCTATCACCGTCCGGGCGCCGTCGCCCTCGTGCAGTATGTACGTCATACCGTTTTCCCGCACGATGTAATAAGTGCCTAAATCCTCAGGGGTTTCGGAGATGTCGCCACTGCCGGCGAGGGCGAAGATATAAACATCGGTATCGCCATTGTATGACATACTAACTGCGGTACGGTTTTTCTTTAGTTGCCCCATGTCGGCATAATCGTAATACGCATATTCAAAGCTGCCGCTCATGCGGTAGCTGGCGCCGCTGCTCATGAAGGTCGTGATGGCTTCGGCGTTTGCGGCCAAGGCTGCGGTGCTTATACGCTCGCCCGCATTTTCAAAGTCCACCGCGTCCATGGCGCGTAATAACCCGATTTCCTCCGCCTCGCTTTCCGAGCTGCCCCCAGAGTTCGTCCAGGCATAAATCCCATAGGCCACGCCGCAGATGATGGCGGTAACGGCCAACAATAAAAACGCCCGCTTCCACCATGGCAGATGACGGAGCCGTACACGCCAGTCACCCCATGCGTTGCTGCGTGGCTCCGCCCTCCCGGGCTTTCGTTCGGGCGATGGCGGCCGCGGAGCGAAAACAGGGCGCGGCTGTTTCATTTGCGGTTGATACGGTGGATCCTCGACGATCGGCGGCAGATGCCGCCCACGGGCATGACAGTCATGGCAGTAGCCGTCGATTATTTTTGAGCCGACCCAAACCGCGTGGCCGCAGCCCTTGCATTGGACAGCGTTTTTTTCTGCCATATGCCTGTACTCTCCCTAGTTCCAGTTATTTTTGACCCTGGTATCATACCATATTAGCATAATAGTGTGCTATGCGCTATAATAAAAATGTCGCCACCACGGCGACCACAGGGGTGCTGCTTGCGCTATAATGGCAATACAGTACAGCGCGAGGGAATGACATGAGTGGAATAGGTCTGGGCTTATCAGAAGAAAAAACGAAACTGCCCACCGGGGCCAGCAAGGTCTTCGGCAACCCCGATGTCTGGGAGGGTTTCGCATGGCCGCAGTTTAGCGAGGGCGGGGAAGGCTACGACTTGAGCTTCATATGCCAGATCAACTGCGCCGAGGCCGCGCCCTTCGACACAGAGGGCTTGCTGCCAGAAAGCGGTATGCTGTATTTTTTCTACGACATGGACGAAATGCCGAAGGAATCTGTCAGTGCGAAAGCGTCACGGCTGCTGTATCATGACGGCGACGGGGCGGCTCTGTTTGAAATGCTGCGTACCGACCATGAGGGAAACGACATGAGCCTGCCGGAGCTGGGCATATGTTTTGCCCCGCCGCAGGGCAGTGGCGGTCCATCCCATACCCTGCTTGGTGAGACCTTCCCGAACGGATGGCAGCCGCTTCTTAGAATAAAGGCCTTTGACACAGACAAGCTAAGCCTACGGTTTGCAAACAAGGATGCCCTGTGTTTTTGTGTGAAAGCGGATAAACTAAAAAGCAGGGATTTTTCGGAAGTATTTGTCCGGCAGATATGATGATGGATATTGGCATAAAGTGAGGTATGTATATGCTCCGGGCGGGTTCAAAATTTTATTTATCCCAGTTGACAGGCGGCGAGAAAAATCTCTATACGCGCATTTACGACGCGCTCGGACGCTTTGACCCGGCACTGTCCATCCATGCCGGGATGGGCCAGGATTTCACGGTGGACATGGAGAGAATATTGACATGGGTGCTGCTGGATAATCCCGGCCTCTTCTATTTGGACACCAGGCGTGTCGTCATCAAGCAAACGCCGATGTATATCCAGCTGTGCTTCCCCTACGACTACACGCAGGCCGAGGCCGAGAGCCTGTCCAATGAGATAAAAGAGAAAATCCTGGCCTTCATGTGCGATTGTATCGAGCCGAAGATGAGTCCGCTGGCCAAGCAGTTAGCCGTCCACAAGTACTTGCAAAGCAGCGTCACCCCGCAGAAAGAAAACACGGACCGTGACAGCTACTCCGTCATCGGTGCCCTGATCCGCCGCTCCTGCGTCTGCGAGGGCTATGCAAAGGCTTATAAATTGCTCTGCGACTATCTGCGGATAGCCTCGATCGTGGTGAGCGGCGAGGCGACGCGGGAGGGCAAAATCGAGCCTCACGCCTGGAATATCACCCGCATTAAAGACGTGACGGCGCATACGGATGTGACCTGGGACACTGTTTCCGGGATCGGCTCCTATAATTATTTCAATCTCTGCGATGCGGACATCGCCGCCGACCACAGCTTCGACAGCGCCCTTTACCCGAAATGCGCCCCGAACAAGATAAATTATTTCTATAAAAACGGCCTGATTGCCGCCGATGAAGACGAGGCGAAAAAGATTATCACGAAAAACACCGACAAGGATTTCTTTTCGGTCAAATTATTGTTTCCCATGAGCGAGGACTTACTCGGCGGCCTGGGCTTTCCGGATGGCAAGCTGCGCTTCAATGCCACGCAGAATGTGGTCATGTACTCACGCCACCATTAAACACTTCATGAAATACGCGAATGTACCTGAGCATTTGCTCGTACGATACCTCCGGCGGTATCCTATGGTCGGGTATCGGTATATAACCGCCCTCCAACACGCTGGGCCTAAGGCTCTCCAAATGGCTACGGAGCGCTGCTTCTTCGCCGTAAATAAAACGTTTGTCCACGGCACCAAAAATCCGGATGGGCCCAAACTTTTTTCTTAAATCGGCCGGGTTGGCGCCCCATTTGCCGACCTCGATGGGAAAGAACAGGTCAAAGCCCGAATCCTGCCAGCACGGTATCAAAGCCTCCGACCAGCCATCGCTGTCGATCAGCGCAAAGTTCACCCCTCTTTGCTTGTAAAATTCTATCATGCGCTTGTAATGGGTATCAAACAGTTTTTTGTAGATGGCGGGGGAGAACAAGGGCCCGGAGGAGCCGCAACAATCCTCGAAAAAGTAAACAAAGTCAAACTGCACTTTCTTAAGTACGGGCTCCATCAAGCGCATAAAATGATCAGCGATATGGGCTATCATTTCCTCCATCAGCTCCGGGTCGTCGTACATGAAATAAGAAATGTTTTCCACGCCCATCCAACTGCGCATCCACGCATAGAGGCTGCCGCCCATGAAGGCCAGCACCCGGTCGGATTTGTTTAAGGCCTCGGCCCTTTGCTCCCAATCAGGCGGATATCTGCCCGGACCGTCTGTGTCTAAATACGCTTTAAAACGCTCCCAGGACTCCCGCGTCGGCTCCATCGGGTATTTGGTGGTGTGGGGAATCGAGGTGCCGTCTTTTCGCACGACATACTCTTCCCCAATGGAGGAGCGCAGAACCCTGCGCTCCTCATCTTCACTTAATACACAAGGCTCGATGTCGCCAATGGGGCCGATATGCACTAAACCATGGACGCTCCACACACCGTTTTCCCAATCCGGATCCATGCCGGGCAGCTCGGGGCCGCGGTCGGCATTCCAGTCGGTGGAACCGGGGACTAACTCCACAAACCCTTCCTTGGCCCAACGGGCCTTGGTCTCGGCCCAGGATCCGAAAAAGTAACAGGGGTAACGACCTACTTCTTAAAAGAAAAAAAGTTGTTTAAA
>Ga0099364_10014039_pt1 | contig 10698 bp, 8 predicted proteins | sample TergutTh196P3_FD_73070 | JGI IMG/M metagenome (GOLD analysis project Ga0099364, IMG submission 73070) | Microcerotermes parvus P3 segment gut microbial communities from Pointe-Noire, Republic of the Congo - Th196 P3 | ecosystem: Host-associated > Arthropoda: Insects > Digestive system > Gut ...
GCTGGTTATGTGGGTGAAGGAGGCGTGGGAGCGAGCCCGTAGGGCGACCGACCTAGCCGACTGAACCCCGAGCCGCCGAATAGGCGGTGCAGCGTTAACCGTTTGTTATGCGCCATTGTTTTATTTAATTACTATTCTTTTCATTTCATTTTCTATTTCATTATTAATTCTCGCTAATATACTATTGTTTAATTCAATTAATCTATTTATCTCAGAAATAACTAAACGATTTACTCTTGTTTGTGCTATCAAATAATCATTAATTATTTGTCTTTCCTGAATAAGAGAAATTGTTTCACGCATTTCGCTTATCCTTGACTCATCAATTTCTATAATATTTTGACCTTCGGTATTATTTGTAATTATTGATAAAATAGTTGATAATTCATTCATATCATTTTCTAACTGTTGTATATCTTTTTCAATATTTAATATTGATTCTCTCAAATTATATCCTCCTACAAATTGTAATCGATTAAGTTCATTCCTAATTAAAATAGTATTTTCAATAAAATGAATCATCTCTCTTAAAATTACCCTATTTTTTTCAAATATTGTGTTTTCATATATATTTCGTAGACTTGATTCTTTTTCTATTATAGCGTTATTTTGCACTATTAATAATTCATATAAATCAAATCGACCATTAACAATAACATCTCTGATAAAACTATTCGCAAGAGCCAAATTATTATTAATATAACTTAATATAATATTTCTTTCATTTAAACTATCAAGAAATTCTTGTTGTATTGGATCAAAGGTATATATATATGTTCTGCCTCTATAGATAAAACTAAATTGGTTTTGGAATATTAAGGAAAAGTTACTATAAATGAAAAATATTGCAATAAATAATCTAATAATCATTGCAATTTTAATTGAACCTCTAAGCCTAAAAATATAACGAAATGGAATAAAATGTAAATTTGATAATATCATTAAAGCAATCATAATATAATAAAAAAAATATGTTTCAAAAATAATAAAAACGGAGTAAAGTATAATGATAATAGAACAATAAAATGAAACTAATAATAAACAAGAGAATATTATATGTTTTATATTATATAAAATTCTATTCTTAAGTAATTTAAAAGGATAAATAAAAAAGTTTACAAGTAAGTATATGAATGAAAAAATTAAAACATAGATTGGTAAAAATTTAATAGGAAGAGGTTTATTTATACTATATATATTTGCAATTGAGTGCACAATCGTAGTGATAACACCAATAAATATTGTGACATGTATAAATATTTCTTTACAAGTATGTTTATTTAAATAATCTACCTTTCTTTTTCGATTAAAGACGATTATAATATATTGAGAAAAAAAATATGCAAAATCTCTTAAAGATTTTTCTATTATGTCTTTGCTAATCATGAATTAAGTATAAAATTATAATCAATTTTTGTCAAGCATGTTTTTCTAATTTTTTATAGGGATCTACAATGGCGCATAACATGTAATTAACGATCAGGACGTTTGAAGAAGTTATTATTAGAGAAAGATACTCTAGCCAAACACCACCCGTCCCTCATGCAAAGTCATCAGCACTTTCCCGTATAGCTGATGTCCCTGATAAGGCGAGTTCTTCCCTCGTGTCATAAAAGCCGCCTGGTCAACTACCCATGACGCTTCCGTATCCACAATGACAAGGTCAGCCTTATAACCAGGAGCTATACGGCCCCGTTTCAAGGTACGCTCAGAGGAGCCTCCGCCAAGGCCAATCAGTCTTGCCGGGTTTGCACTCATCAGAGACGAAAGCTGCGAAAGGGTGATTTTTGTTCCGGGTTTGGCATCACTCGCATCTAGGCCCCGGACAAGCTCGGTGTAAGCGGCGGCAAAGGCGGTTTCAAAGGCGGTGAAACCAGGCACGCCGGCTTCCTTGTCGGGGCGGCTGTGGGGAGCATGGTCAGTTGCAATGGCGTCGATGGTTCCGTCCGCCAGTGCTCGTTTCAGGGCTGCCCTGTCTTCATCAGTGCGCAGGGGAGGATTCACCCTTCCCCAGGACTCAGCACCCATTTTTTCAGCATCCTTTTCAGTGAGGTTTAGGTTGTGGGGCATTACTTCGCAGGTTAGGCGAAAGGCATTGTCATATCGGGATAATTCAGATTTCGCCTGACGTATTATTTCAACCGCCTCCTTCTTTGACACATGGGCAATGTGAATATGACATCCGGCCTTTTTCCCCAGTTCGATCACCCTGCGTACAGCGCCATTTTCATCTCCGCCGAAATCACAATGGCAGGAAACGGGAAGACCCAATCGCTTTGCCTCCTTCATTGCTGATAAGAAAAGGTTATCATCCGCCAGATCCTTTCCATCCTCAGAAAGCATGAGCGGGAAATAATTATCTGAAGATATATTAGCGGCAAGGTCGCTATTTTTCTCAAGCTTGCAAATTTCAGATAACTTTCTACCTTCCAAATTTTTCGTAAGTGATAATACAGGATAAAGATCAACCAGACCAAGCTCATCACAACGGCTTTTTATAACAGCGGCCTTTTCAAGGGTATCAATCACCGGTCTTGTGTTAGCCATGCAAACAACAGTTCCAAAGCCCCCGGCAGCAGCAGATAAGGAAGCTGATTCCAGTGTTTCGGAAGGAAAGACACCATCCTTATAAACAAGCGAATCCCGAAAATGAGCATGAAGATCAACAAAAGCCGGCATAAGCGTTAGACGTCCATGACCGTCAATGATCATCACCGCATCCTCAGCGCCCTCTGCGCACCCCGCGCCCTCTGCGATCCCTGCGATCTCCTCTCCCTCAACAACAACCGTCCCCAGCTTGTTCGTATTTTCATCAACAACGCGAAAATTCTTCAGTACAACCTTCACTCAAGCCTCCTCAACTGCACCCTGAACTAACTAAAATCTCCTGCTGAACGAATCTCGTCGCAGTACTCACAGCGGTAGGTTCTCTGTTCGGCATCTTCAAGGATAAAGATGTGCGGCACATACTTTTCTGTGGTGGTGATGCAACGGGGGTTTTTGCAATGGATTACATTCCTGACTTTATCCGGCAGTTTAAGGATTATTTTTTCTTTCACCTTTTCGTCCTTGATGATGTTTACGGTGATGTTGGGGTCAATAAGACCCAAGATATTAAAATTGATGTCGATGGTATTGTCAATTTTGATGACATCCTTGCGTTTGTGCCGCTGGGAGATGGCGTTTACCACAAAGGCGACGGTGTGCGGTGATTTGTCCAGACCCAGCCAGTTAAAAATGCGTATGCCCTGGCCTGATTTTATATGATCGATAACCACTCCGTTTTTTATTTTTTCTATGTTAAGCATTGGTTCCTCCCAGTATGGACGACAGGAGTGCCATCCTTATATACATTCCATATTTAGCCTGCTCAAAGTATTTTGCCCTTGGGTCATTATCCACTTCCACATCAATTTCGTTTACTCTGGGAAGAGGATGAAGAATCATCATGTCTTTTTTCGCCAGCGACATTTTCTCCGTATTGAGTATGTAACTGTCCTTGAGGCGGATATATTCTTCCTCGTTAAAGAAGCGTTCCCTCTGAACGCGCGTCATGTAAAGAATATCCAGATCCCCAATCACTTTATCCAGGCTGTTAGTTTCCGTAAATGATATTTTATTTTTAGCCAGTGCCTGGCTTTTTATAAAATCCGGGACAGTGAGTTCTTTGGGAGAGATAAAGACCATGCTGATTCCCCCGAATCTTGACAGGGCTTCTACCAGAGAGTGAACAGTGCGGCCAAACTTTAAGTCCCCGCAAAAACCTACGCATAGGTTTTTTATTTCGCCCCTGGTCTGGCGTATGGTTAGGAGATCCGTCAATGTCTGGGTTGGATGATGATGGCCGCCATCACCGCCGTTTATTACAGGCACGTCCGAGTAACGTGATGCCAGGAGGGCGGAACCTTCCTTTGGGTTTCGCATAACGATAGCATCAGCATAGCAGGCGACGGTGCGGATTGTGTCCGCCAGACTTTCACCTTTTGCTGTGGAACTGGAACCGGGCTCCGCAAACCCCAGGCAGCTTCCGCCCAGCCGCAGCATGGCCGCCTCGAATGAAAACCTGGTTCTGGTGCTTGGTTCAAAAAAAAGCGTCGCAAGGACATTGCCCCGGCAGATTTCACGGTATTCCTTGGGCTTCTTTGCAATTTTTGCGGCCAGTATAAAAAGTTTTTCCATTTCTTTTATGGAAAAATCCAGCGGCTGAATTAAGTGCCGTCCCTTTAACATATTACCTCCCTAAATTTCCCTTTCCAAATGTTTATCATTTCAGTGAAAGGGGCATAAAAAAACCGCCAAAAAGGCGGTTAATATACAATAAAAAATTCTATTCTGCTGTCACAGGTTTTAAGTTTAATCGTCATCAAATCCATACCGGAATCAGCATATCATAAATTGAGGGAAGGATGCAAGGGGCCAATAACGAGAAGATGCCTTTCATCATCAAGAAAAGGTACATTCAGGGGGATTATTTCCCGGGGAGGAACTTCATATTTGCACGATATCTCCAATTCCTTCATTTCTTCTTCTATTGATTCCCTGCGCCCCTTGTAAGCTGTAACATAGCCACCGGGCGTCAAAAGCATTAGAAGGCTTTTCAAAATACCGGCTTCTATCGGAGTAAAAGCCCTGAACATAACAAGATCAAAACGCCCTGCCCATTCAGGCTTGAGGACAAGCTCCTCCACATCAGCCTCCTCGACTTTGACATTGGACAGTCCAAGGACAGCCTGCGTGTTTTGTAAAAACCCTGCCCTTCTGCCCATACGTTCAATGAGGGTAAAATCCGCTTCCCCGCCCATGCACACAGCCAGAGGGATGCCCGGAAGGCCCGCCCCGGAACCCACATCGACAGCCTGTCCCGCCAGCGAAACGGCGGTGCTTCCCTGTCTAGTTTGCAGGGATTTTTTCATTAAATCACGCAAAATGTTTACGGGAGACAGGCTGTCAAGAATATGTTTGACAATCAGTTCAGTGCGGCTGGAAACCTTGACAAGACCGTAAGCAGGATTAAAAAGTTCGATTTCTTCTATATAACGGGTAAGCAGGGCGAGGGTTTTATCATCATCAAGCCCCAGGCTGATAAGCCCTTTTTTTAGAATACTGTCGGTTACGATATTTTTCACCTGCCTGTCTACTTTTTTGATCCACGCTGACGCATTACTTCATAAAACATCACTCCAGCTGCCACAGATACGTTAAGTGAATCGATGCGGCCGAGGGAAGGTATCGCAAGCATGGCGTCGCAGTTTTCCTGCAGAAGCCGGGTAAGACCTGTACCTTCGCCGCCAAGAATAATGGCAGTCCTGCCCCGAAGGTCTTTCTTGTAAATTGTTTCCCCCTCCATGTCGGCGCCATATATCCAGAAACCTGCTTCCTTGAGTACTTCTATCGCCCGCATGAGGTTGGCGGTCTCGGCCTGGGGAACCCAGGAGACAGCTCCTGCCGAAGTCTTTGAAACCGCCTCAGCATATTTCGCAATGCGCCGCTTTCGGGTAAGAACTAGATCCACCCCAAACTGATCACAGGAACGGAGAATGGCCCCGTAGTTATGCGGATCGGTAATTTCATCAAGGATCGCAACCAGAACATCCCGCCGGCCGCCCTCATCAATACTGCCAATGCTTTCCAGAAATTCTTCCAGTGAAGCGTCAGACTCAAGGCCGCCTTCGTCAACAATCAGGGCAATGCCCCGGTGATCAGGCGCAAGGCGGTCAAGCTCGGCCGTCCCCACCCTGTCTATTCTGATTTTCATTTGATTGGCGATACCTGTAAGCTCTTTTGCCCTTGGGCCGGGCTTGGCAACCATAAGGGGCCCGCAGAGCCTGCCCGATCTCATTCGTTCTTCGATGGCGTGAAAGCCTGTAAGATAGATCATTCTGACAGCATTTTAGGCAGGATGGGGAAAAAAGTCAAACAACTCTCACAAACCTGACCACTCAAGAGTGGTCAGGAAAGCTCACTAAGACCACGAAGGAGACGCAGGTGGTTCACAAGCGGGCGGTTTTTCTTGTGGCCTTTGTTTCTTTGTGAGAAAAACTTCCTAAATCCATAGTTTTTCCTGGAAAAAAAGTACGAATTCATAAAGTTTTTTGAATGCGTCTGTTATCTGGCACTTTCACAAAATCTTCTTTTTAGCTATTCTCTGTACTTATGGATTTGAATCAGACACCGTTTTCTGCGGAGATTATCGAACAGCTCAAAGTGAACGAAGTGGAGCTTATGCGGCGTATTGCCAGCGGGCTTTCAGACCAAGGATCTTCTGTAAGCATCGGGCAGGTTTCTGCTGTGGTGGGACTTATTGCCGAGGGGGGCACTGTGCCCTTTATTGCCCGTTACCGGAAGGAACAGACCGGCAGCCTGGACGAGGTGCAGGTTAGAGATATTGACCGGTTTTTTAAAAGCGGGATGAATCTTGAAACCCGCCGTATCGAGATCATCCGGCTGATTTTTGAGCAGGGGAAACTCACAGAGCTCTTGTTTGAAAACATCAACAAGGCACAGAGTCTTACCGAGCTTGAAGACCTCTACGCTCCTTACAAACGCAAGAGAAAGACAAGGGGAATGCTCGCCGCGGAGAAGGGCCTCGGCCCTCTGGCGGAAGCCATGAAGGTAATGGAAACCCCTGCCCTGTTGGAAAAAGCCGCAGAGTTCATCATGAGCGAAGACGATCCCCGTATAGCCGAAAATCCCGAACTGGCGGTGGCAACCGTGAAAGATGCTTTACAGGGTGCCATGGATATTATTGCCGAGGAAGTCAGTCAGGAAAGTGAGAACCGCGCTACCGTGAAGAAATTCTATCTGGCTGACGGGAAGATCATCGTCAAGGGATCGGAAAAAACAGGCAAGGGCGACGAGGAAGCAAAAAAAACTTCCGTATACCAGATGTACTGGGATTATACGGAGAGGCTTTCACAGATAAAACCTCACCGCATTCTTGCGATTAACAGGGGCGAACGTGAAGAAGTTCTGGATGTTACCATTGATGTTGACGAGAACAGCGCCGCGGAAATGCTCCAAAAGAAATATGTCAGACACAACGAGTATCACAATACAGCCATAGAGGACGGTCTTAAACGGCTCCTGTCTCCGGCGGTGATCCGGGAAATCCGCGGCGACCAGAGCGATTCCGCCGATGACCACGGCATTTCCGTGTTCAGTGAAAACCTGAAAAACCTTCTCATGCAGCAGCCCATCAAGGGAACGCGGGTTTTAGGGGTAGATCCCGGGATTCGCACCGGCACAAAGTGCGCCTTCCTTGATGATACGGGCAAATACCTCGGCAGTGTCGTTATTTACAACCACAAGGTTGAGGAAGCGAAAAAATCGATCCTTACGGGGGTGAAGCAGTATGATGTGCAGCTTATTGCCGTGGGAAACGGAACCGGCAGCCGTGAGGTGCAGGACATTGTCTCGGCGGTGATTTCCGAAAACTCCCTGGAAGTTCTTTTTACAGTGGTTGATGAGGACGGAGCTTCCGTCTATTCCGCAGGCGACATTGCCCGTGAAGAATTTCCCGATCTCGATCTCACCATCAGAGGTGCCATTTCCATTGGCCGCCGTTTGCAGGATCCCCTTGCGGAACTGGTTAAAATCGATCCCAAGTCCATTGGCGTGGGTCTTTATCAGCATGATGTAAATCAGAGGAAGCTTTCGGAAACTTTGGACGACGTGGTTTCTTCTGTTGTGAATAACGTGGGTGTCAACCTGAACACTGCCAGCGCGTCCCTTTTAAAATATGTTTCCGGAATAAACAGCTCCCTTGCAAAGAAGATCGTAAAGTACAGGGAAGAAAAAGGCAAAATAGGGAGCCGTGAGGAACTTGGAAATATTCCAGGAATGGGTCCGAAAAGTTTTGAGCAGGCTGCGGGCTTCCTAAAAATCCCCGAAAGTGCGGAAGCTCTGGACAATACCTGGGTTCACCCAGAAAATTACGCCGTTGCAAGAGATATACAGGAAAAACTCAAACAGAGCACCATTACCGTTACAGGCAGTCTTTCTTCTGATGTTCTTGCCGGAATAAAAGAGCAGTACAAGACCGGGGACACAACAATCAACGACATCATCGAAGAACTGAAAAAACCCAACCGTGACCCCCGTGAGGATTATCCCAGACCTGTCATGCAGAAGGGAGTGATCACCTTCGAGGATCTCAGCGAGGGCATGACCGTTACGGGCAAGATCAAAAACGTGGTGGATTTCGGTGCATTTGTAGACCTTGGAATAAAAGAGACTGCTCTGGTTCACATTTCCGAGTTAAGCGATACTTTTGTCAAGGACCCAATGAACATTGTCAAGGCCGGTGATGTACTGGAATTTCGCATAATAGGGCTGGATCAGGACAGGCGGCGTATCAGCCTTAGCCGAAAAAGCGGACAGACAAGACCCGCTTCACCCGCTGCTCCGGCTGTTACGAAGCCTGCGGTTAAAAAGCCTGCTGTTAAGCAACCATCTGCTCATAGAGCAGGCGCTCATAGAGCGGGCACTCAAAGCGATTCAAAACGTGAATCGCCTGTCGATTCACGAGATGACGGAACCATGTACAACCCCTTTGCGGATGCACTGAAGAAGATGCAGGAGAAGAGGTAGGGAAGAAACCCACTGCCCGTTTATTGACAAGATTGGATTTATTGGATATCTTACCAGGAATATTTTACACAAGGAGATTAAGAGTTGAAAAAAATTGTATTGGGACTGCTTGTCTGCGTGTTGTTGTTTGCCGGCTGTGACAGAAGGGAAAGGCTGTATATTTATAACTGGGCCTACTTTATCCCCCATTCCATTATTGAGCAATTTGAACAAGAGTTTAATGTCAGGATTGTTCTTGATGAGTATGCGTCTAACGAAGAGATGTTTGCCAAACTAATGACCATTGGAGCCCGCGGCAGAATGTATGATCTTGTTTTTCCGTCAGAAGATTTTGTGCCCCTAATGTTCAGAGAAGGAATGCTGGCTGAACTGGATCATTCCCTGCTTCCCAATTTACGATATATAAACCCAATGGTAACGGATATGATGTTTTACGACCCAGGAATGAATTACTCCGTTCCTTATGCCATAGGCGCGGCTGCTATCATTGTAAATACCGCAATGGTTCCTGAGTACGAAGAAAGCTGGAATATTTTTGCCAGGGAAGATCTAAGGGGCAGAATGACGCTCCTGGATGATCTGCGTGAGACGATAGGCGGCGCATTGATATATTTGGGTTATTCGGTAAACACAGTTAATCCCAATGAAATTGATGAAGCCGTTGAACTAATTTTAAACGATTGGGCCCCCAACCTGCTTGCGTTTGACGCTGGCTCTTTTGGCAGGGTATATGCTTCCGGAGATGCGTGGATTGTTCACGGCTGGCCGGAAACAGTGTTTGAAGAAATAGACGGGGACGATGAACTTATTGCAAATACGGCTTTCTTTTTCCCGCGTGAAGGTATAACAGGTTACGTTGACAATATGGCCGTATTGAACCGCGGCAGTAATCAAAAAATGGCTCACGAGTTTATCAACTTTATCCACAGGCCGGAAATATACGCAATATTTTTGGATGAGTTCAGGTATCCCACCGCAATAAATTTGTTTGCCGTAGAACACATGGAAAGAGAGCCCCTTTACTCGGCGGAGGACATTTATGGCGCTGAACTTAAAGACGGGCTGGGTGAAGATATTAGCTTATATACCAGGGCCTGGTTTGACAGAATAAGGATCGGTAATTGAGCAAGAGGTTGTTTCTCTTTATACTGATAGTATGAAAATAACCCTTGCGAAAAAACATCTCTTTTGGGCAGTTCTTTTAGCTGCCCTTTTTACATTTATAATAGCCTGCCAGACCGGTGCCAGGGCCTTGTACGGCGAACTGGGCCGGTCCTCGGATCCGGTTCCGTTTATGCAGAACGCCAGAACCGGGGTTTTGCCGAATGGACTCAGGTACTATATTCTCGAAAATTCCATGCCTGCGGGCCGGGCCTTCCTGACCCTGGCCATTGATACAGGCTCGGTGCTGGAAGCCGAAAACGAAAGGGGACTGGCTCACTTCGTGGAACACATGGCGTTCAGAGGCACGGAGCGTTTCCCGGAAACAGAACTCCTGAACTACCTCCGCTCTCTGGGCGCGCGCTTCGGGCCCGATGTTAATGCTCACGTTTCCTTTGATGAAACCGTGTTCAGAATAGAGGTTCCGGTAGAAACTATTGACGGACATAGGCGAATTCCCGACACTGCTCTGACGGTGATTGATGACTGGTCAAGAGCAATCACCTTCGCGCCCGAAAATGTTGACAGCGAAAGGCCGGTCATCATGGAAGAGTACCGCGCCCGCCTGGGTGCGTCGGAGCGGATGCTGCGCCAGATGCTGCCCTATCTTTTCCGGGGTTCTCCCTATGTGGACAGGCATCCCATGGGTTCAATGGATGTAATAGAAAACGCCACGGCGGAACAGCTAAGGGGCTTTTACAATAGATGGTACAGGCCTGATAACATGGCTGTCATTTTAGTTGGGGATTTTGACGGGGCTCTTTTGGAAGCCTCGCTCACAGATCACTTCCGTATTGCTCCAGCTGAAGGCCACCTTCAAAGGCCCCGTTATTCTCTGCCTGAACCGGAAAGGGGGAACTTTCAGGCTTTGATCCAGACTGATCCGGAGTACTTCCAAACCAGTGTAAATTTGTACTTCAGACAGAGAAACCATGTTCCCGGAAACGA
>Ga0099364_10014040_pt1 | contig 10698 bp, 9 predicted proteins | sample TergutTh196P3_FD_73070 | JGI IMG/M metagenome (GOLD analysis project Ga0099364, IMG submission 73070) | Microcerotermes parvus P3 segment gut microbial communities from Pointe-Noire, Republic of the Congo - Th196 P3 | ecosystem: Host-associated > Arthropoda: Insects > Digestive system > Gut ...
GCTCTGAATGACAGGTCGTGAGCCACAATCTTATCCTGCAATTCTTTTGACAGTTCGGCTTTTAATAACCAATCGCCAAACCTTACATCGCGAATAGCAATATACGCCGATTCAAGTTTCTTTCGGGGTATTTTTTCTAAAATTGGCTTCTTTGCCACTGTAAACGAGCCGCTAAAATCTTCTGCGGGGTCGTCCCAAAAGCGCTTGTCGCCGCTAAAACTCAAAGAACACATACGCAAGTAGTTTACTGCCTCACCGTCATTTTCAGTATAAGCCACCATGCCGATATTATCCCACATGAGCGTCAGTTTTTTGTTGTCTTTGCTTTCGATAACACGCGGCTCGCCAAGAGTTTGCGTTAAAAATTCTTTTGACATTTGGGCAGTAAAAACGCCGTTTATCAAAATTCCGTCTTTTTCGAGATTGATTACCATTTTTTATCCTCTTATTTGTTTATTATATTTTATAGATTTTCAACAATTTTATCTATTTCAGCCATTTCTTTCGACAGATGCTTTTTTATTTCTACCCGTATTTTTCCAAGAAAATGTGCTGCAAGTTCTTTTTGAGGCAAATTGTTTTCAACAAACGTTTTTGCTTTTTCTGCACAAAGTCTTCCAAATTCTGAAAGTCGTAAATGTTGCTTGTTAAATTCATCAAACTTTGGAAAATAAACATCGAGTATTTTTTTGCTTACATGTCTTGGACCAAACAAACCTTTAGCCTGAAAATCTTTGATTTGTTTGTTAGGAATAGATGAATTTAATATTGCAGCCAAATAGTTGGCTTCTTTAAGATTATCTGTATAATAAACGTATGTTGAACATTCTACAAAAAAATCAAAATCAAGAGATTGTCTGTCAAAAACTAATGCGTTGGCATCTTTAGCCGAGGCAGTATATAGAACTAAATAAGGCACATTTAAGTTTTGGTTTGTCAATTTATTCAGCCAGTTCAAATAATCAGACGCTGCGATGTGTTTGTTTTTCTCTGTTTTATTTGTATTCCAAATTGTTTCAGTATTCGCGAACCATCGCCATGTTTTTAGTTCGCCCATGTTCATCAGTTGTTCGGAAGTGTGAAGTCTTATACTTTTTAGTTCGTCTATTTCTTTTTCTATTGTGATAGGCAACGCAATCCAAGCGGGTTTAAACATACAAAACGGTAATATGGATTTTGAAATTGCAGTACGAAAAATAAATTTACTTTCTACCTGTCCCGATAGTGGTATTTTCCAAGGCGCTTTGGCTTCCGGTAAAATGTTCGCAGAAGTTTTTATGTTTATGATGCGGTCTACAAAATCTTCCGGCATTTCCTGATTAAAATCTATAAAATAAAATGCGCGCGGTACAATGGTTGCGCCATTTTTAAAGTCTTGTTTATAAGGATTATGTTTCGTATTTTTAATTTCTTTTTTTGTAGAAATGGCAGATTCCGAGCCTAATCTTATTATGTTCCATTTTACTGCTATTTCCGTCAATTTGGTTTTGGCAACATCGTAATGGCAGTTGTGAGCCGGAAGACGACCTTCAAACTGCTTACCTTCTATTTCCATAATTTTACTATTCTTGTTTTCTGTCTTCTTTTCAACAAAAAATGTACAACTTGGTATATTAAACAACGGATATACATCATTTAAGTCCCATATTTCTGTAAGTTTAAAGCCTTTTGCTATACCGCTTCGTGTGTTTTCGTGTTGACTGCCTGAAAAAAACGAACGTGGTAATACAAATGCCATTTTGCCATTTTCTTTTAGAAAAAAACTGCTGCAATGCGCTAAAAATATTGCTGCGATTTCCATTTGAGGATAATTGGCAACTTTTTGAGGTTTAACATTGTACTTATTTGCAAGCGAATCTAATATATTTTGGTATGTTTCGTTATTGATAGACTTGTATGTAAACCATGGTGGATTGCCAATTATATAATCAAAAAAATCACGCAAAAAATATGGTTTATAAAGATTTGAAATTATGAATTTCCATATACTGTCGCGTTTCTCTTCCTTTGCTATTCTAAAGCCTTTGTATATTTCATAATAACTGTTTGCTATCAAGCCTTTTGAATTTGTTGTAATATGTTTGTTTAAAATATTAGTAAAATTTTCTAAACTAATTGGTTTTTCTTTTATGCCGTGCGATGAAAGTTGCTCGCATATTTCTATTCCCTTATTAAATTCTGTAATATTATTAAGAATTAATGAATTGACTTTGTACTCTTTACGGTCAATGGGCATTTTAAACTCTTCGCCAAATAATGTATTTTCATTTATTGGCGAGTATAAAGTGTTGGCAAGCAAAACATTGATTTGCATTGGCTGACGCGCTTTTTTAATATCTTTTCCCAATGCAAGCAATACGGTTGTTTTTGCTATTTGCACCGAAAGCGGGTGAATATCAATACCGTAAATTTGTCTGTTTATTTCTTCTGATGATTTTTCGGGGTTTTGGCGTTTAATTCTTTGAATGGCCGCACGAAGGAATGAGCCGCTACCACACGATGGGTCAAGAATTTTTTTACAACCGCTAAAATCAAATTCGCTTACAATGCGCTCACATAGCCAGTCGGGAGTATAATATTCGCCTAATTGCTGGCGTGTGTCAATATCAATCAATTCCTGATATACGCCTTTTAGAATATCTTCATCAATGTTTTCAAAATCAAACATCGAAAGTTCCTGCGCAATAAGACGAAAAACTTTCTTTAACTTTGGAAAATTTTGACTGTCAGTTACCCAATAGAAAAAATCATTTTCGACAAAATTTGTTATATTAAATGTTTCAAAAATACTGCCATTCAAAATGTTAAGCATTTTGTCTTCTTCAATATAATCGTCATTAGACGCAACCGAATATGCAAGCATTTTAGAAAAAATACTCAAATAAGAGTGTATCAAAAATGCGTCTTCCCGTTTCTCAAACTTCCCGTAGGCAATACTTAAAAACTTGTGCCACTGCTCAAATGATACTTGAATTTCGCCGTATTTTTTGGCGTCGTTATACCAATGATTTAATTCCCGAAACGCTTCTATAAAAATATTGCTTTTAAAACCAAATGCCTGTTCAATGCTCTTTAGCGTTGCACGTTGCTTTGTTTCGCGAAAAAGAAAACGGTCTAACCAAAAGTAAAAATCTTCGCTATTGTCTTCAGTCAATGTAAAAGAAAAATCCGTTTCATTGAGTATAAGTTCGTGTTCCTGCAATGTTTCAAGCCTGTCAATGCAGGAAATATCGGGAACAAGTATTTTCCAGTTGATAAAATCGGAAGCGATAAGTGTAAAATCAAACCCTGCGCCAGAGCGCATTTTGCCCAACATATAACCAGCCAACTGCTCTTTTGCGTGAACGTAGGTTGCCCGTAAATCGTTCTCAAATTCGATGATTATGTTATTATAAAGCGTGTCGGCTCTGCCTTTGTGAAGTTTGTCCCTGCGCGGAATGTTCAAAATCGTTGCTTCAGCGCCAAGCGTAATTTTGTCGATAATATTCTGAATTTCAGCGTTACCGTGATAAAGACGGTTTAAAAGGTCTTTAAACGCCTCTTTTTTAGTCATTTCCATGTTCGCAGATTTGACTTTTTGGTAAAATTGCTTGATATGTTTGGTTTTTTCGCTCATGGTTTCCTATTTATCAGTATATTAAACTTTTACAGATGTTTTCCGCCGCTTCAACGCAGCCCATGGCTTCGCCCCGTCGTGTTCTGCAAAGTGCTGATACACGCCGCATTACCTCGTTTTGAGGCGGTATATTTCGGCTACAAAACATGCGGCAAAGATACGTTTTTTTTTTGGAAACAAACAAAAAAAAATCACGAAATTCCATTTTTTCATCGCTCAAATATATAATGCGATTATCTTTCATTTGCTTTACAGTTCATTTTGTCCTCCTATTTATTTTCGTCAAACAGTTCTGCATAAACTTGAAATGTCTTTTCGATAATATTGTCGGTATTCTCCCAATACTGCTTGTCAAGTTCATCGCTAATTTTTGTATGCTCTTCTTCTGTTAAGTATTCGGGAATATCCCAATATTTTTTTAACCGCGTATCATTTTCAAGTCGCTGAATTATTTGATATTGCTGTTGAACAATACCTAATGCCTGTTCAGCGTTCAATCGGGTTAAACATCTGATGGCGTGGTGGTAACAAGTTATTCCCCAGTTACAAAAAAACTGGATAAAACCGCCGTTATACATATCCGCCTCAAGTTTCCATAGAGCCGCTAACTCTTGTTCTTGCTCTGATAGAGCGTTCCAATCTTCGCCGTTTGCTGAAAGTTTTTTTACAAATTTTATTGTAAAATCAAACCATTTCTTGTCCAAATCGGCGTCATCTGCTTTTTCAATTTCACTGTTCATTCAGTTCCTCCTATTTATCTATATATTAAACTTTTACTTACTTTTTCTTTCGCTTCGACGCAGCCCACGGCTTCGCCCCGTCGTGTTCTGCAAAGTGCTGATACACGCCGCATTGCCTCGTTTTGAGGCGGTATATTTCGGCTACAAAACATGCGGCAAAGATACGGATTTTTTGGGGAAACAAACAAAAAATTTTCTACAAACATTTCTACCGACATAAATATTTCCCCAAACAGGCTAATGCATATCAATTCTAACATTTTTAAATAATCCAATTTCATTTTGTATTCTGCTTGTTATTAAATTTTTAAATCCATCGTTGTATTCAAATCCGTAGCAATTTCTGTTTGCTAATACTGATGCAATTAGAGTTGTGCCGCTACCTAAAAATGGGTCTAAAACTGTTTGATATTCAGATGTGCATGATTCTACTATTCGGGAAACAAGTGCATTAGGGTAAATTGCGGGGTGTAATTGTTTTCCGACGCTACCCGCTTTTCTGTTTATGTTCCAAAATAAACCGCCATTTATTTTGGAGTTTTTGTAGTCTGAAAAATGTTTTATTTTTTCATTAATTCTTAAATTTTTATTTTTTGAAAAAACAAGCACATATTCGTGTCTATCAACAATATTTTTGTCGTGGGTGGGAATACCGGAGGATTTATGCCAAATCAAAATTCCTTTGTAATAAAAACCTATTTTTTTGCACTGGGTAATAAAATCTCTCGGCAAAAGTATTGATTTATTGTTCTTTACCCTAACATTGATATTGACCCACATAGAGCCATTTTTAGTTAATTTGTTGTAGCACTCACTCCAAACTTTGCACATTCTTTTGAGATAAACTTGATATGATTCCTGTCCGATTTGTCCTTTTTTAAAATAATCTTTCAAATCCCAGTAAGGTGGCGAAGTTACTACTAAATCGACTGATTCGTTGTCTATTTCTGCCATATTCTCGGAAGTGCCAAACATTATTTTTGCAAAAATACCATCCGTATTATTAGATTTTAATTCGTTGTGTTTTTGTATTTTTGGCAGTGATACAATTTTCAAAATCGGTTCATTTTCAGGATATTGAAATTCAATATTTTCATCGCAAAATTCCTTATCATTTGAATTATTTGAAATAAAAAGTGTTTTATATGATTGTTGGTGTCCACAATTAAACAGACGATTAATAATTTCTTGCATATTCATTAAAATATGTTCTGTAATATTTCCTTTACCATCATCTTTTGTCGGAATCCAAACATTACCGGGGTCTTTTCCTTTCGGGTTATAGTTTTTTTCTCGTTTTCCCCATTCCACATCTTTCCAAATGTGAGTTTCACGCATTGAATCTTTGTTGAAAAATTGTTTTTGCCTGTCTTTTGCAAACCATACTATATACAACACATTATCAGGAAGTTCTGCCTCATTTATTTCTTTTGTTGGCACAACGATTGTATTAACATAATGTAAACCTGTTTTTTCACCAAAATCTATTATATCGAAAAAATCGTTATTAACATCGCCATTTTCATCATAATCAATGCGTACTAAAACAAATAAATTGCCCGAATCAATAATTATATCATGGATTTTTGCTAATGCTTTTTTTGCATTTATTATGTCGTCTTTTATAATGGCAGTACAGTATTGCATAAAGTATTTTTAATTCTTTTTTCGGTTATTTCACAATATTCTTTGGATATATCAATATGTATCCATTGTCTTTTTAATTCTATTGCTTTTTTAACGACAGTTCCACTGCCGCCAAAGGGGTCTAAAACTATATCGCCCTCGTTAGACCATGCTAAAATGTGGTCTTCGGCTAATTTTTCAGGAAAAATAGCGGGATGGTGGTAAGCAATTTTATCTTTTGTTGTAAAACCGTTACCATTATTGTATTTCCAAATGTTTGTTCGGGCGCCATATTCATTAACGATTTTTTTTCCTTTATCAGTCAAAGTCCCATCTTTTTCTCTGCGGGTAATATTCCCATAAGTAGAACTATTTGCCCATCTGTTTTTCTTGTCTTTAAGAATATTAATTGTTTTGGGCAACCCTTTTGATAGGATAAACATATATTCAAATGTGTTAAAATACCTGTTTTTATGCGGCGGACCTGAACCTGATTTTTCATAAATAATAACGTCGAACATACTAAATCCTATTTCCTGAAAAAAGAGCGCTTGTTTGAAACTTGTAAGTGATTTATTACCTTTATCCACCTTATCGCCTACAACCCAGACAACAACCCCACCTGTTTTCATTATTCTAAACACCTGCTTTGCAATTTCTTGAAAACTATTAAAATCCCAAACAGTATCCTGTGTATAGTCACGCAAATCATCGTAGGGCGGACTTGTGACTACGAGGTCAATTGTATTCTCATCAAAATTTGACAATATTTCTTTGCAATTGCCATTGATAACTTTATTGATATATTTTGCTGTATTTTCTGAAAAATTAATCATTATGCTGCGTTTATAATTTGTGAATACTCATTTTCTGTAATTGCATCATCGGCTAACAAAAATTCCAAATGATAAGAGCGTATCCTTTTTGAACGCAACAAATCAGTCAGTCTTTGCATTATGCTTTTGTTAATGAAATTATTGGAAGATAATTGTCTGTAAAGTTCTTGCTTGTAATCTTGTTTTATGAAGTGCATTTTTCGGTGGCACAAGGGACAAAGAGCAAAAATAGTTAAATAATGGTCAGGTCCATCATTTTCGTTGAACGGAATTAAATGATGATATTCTAAATATGTTTCGTTGTTGTAAGAAATAAATGAAGAGGCGCCACAACATTCGCAATTCATGAAACCCGATTCTGAAGCAAATAATTTTTTATTATATGCTCTGATTAAGTTAATTAATGTGATATTTCGCTTTTTTACGCCATCTACAACAACAGATGGCAAGTTTGATTCCGTTTCTATTTTAGATTTAATATCTTCTGCACTGTCAGTCTTATATTTAGAGACAGCCAATTCATAATCAGATTGTTCTACTTTCATATATTTCTCAAAATTCCCTGTCTCTAATGCGTTTTGTAAAATTTTTAATTCTTTGAGTAAAGATTGTTTCTTTTGTAGACCTGTTCCTTTTAGTATATTAGGCATATTATCTCGCATAAAATCAGCAAAAGTATCAATCGAATTTATCCCAAAATTAAGCGATAACTTTGATTGAATTATTTGAATAATTGAAGATAATAATATCGGCAAATCGACATGAATATTGTACATATCCCATTCGATTTTGATTTTTCTATCAATTACGTAATCTTTGCCCGACACGCCTAATGTGTATTGCCTCCTTATTTCATTTTGGCATTTCTCAAACAAATTAAAATATTTTTCTTCCTTATATTTTGCAATAATTGAATACTGCTCTATCAGCGAACTTAACATTTCTTTATTAGTAGTTTCAACTTTAGATTTTCCTAATTTACAAACTCCCAGTGGATTGGTTTGTTTGTCAAATTTTAAGTCGGAACGAATACCTAACAAATATTTTAAGTATTCTTTACGAAAATCTTCATTTGCAATATCTGCGGTTCGTCCAAATGATTGAACTTTGTGTTTTATCATGTCAATATAAGAAATTAGATTATTTATGTTTTGAATATCAGAAATTGGCTCGTGTAAACGTGATATTATGTATTGATATTCATCATTTGTAAAAGTTTCTTTTGAACATAACCATTGTAAAATAGACAAATATGGGTGTATATTTACATAAAATTTATTAGCGTCATAGTTTTGATTTCTAATTTTTTGTATATCAATTGTTACAGGTTGCGAAATCATTTTTATTTTTTGGTGCTCCCAAATTGCGAGAAATTCATAAAAATTACTATTTAGCGCTAACTCGCCAACAGGGGTTAAACTGCTAAATTCTTTGTCATTGCTACCGCTTGACTTGGAATGAAAAAATCCGTAATAGAAAAGAATTTGCCTTTCGTTTCGTAAAAAAGCCATATAATCGTTCTTGATTTGTGATAGATTGTATCGTTTTTCGCCGTGATATTCAGATATTATCTCGTCAAGGTGTGAAAAACAAAAATCATTTTGATACATTTTTTCTTTTATGTGCTTGTTCACCTCCGACTGTCCGCCTGATTCCATTAGAAACGCAAAATAGTATTTTTTTGCCATTTCGTTGTAATCATTTTGTTCATTTGCGTTAGTAAAGTTTATATTTCCGGTAAAGTCGTTAAAAAAACGAAAATTTTCACTTCGCAAATCAGCAGTTTCGTGATTGGAATAGAAAAAATTCTTTGCATTTTCTTGAACCGCATCGGGCAAAGAACTAATATACTCGTCAAAAATTTCACGAATACGTTTTACTTCATCGCGAAAGGTTATGTTGTCAGACAAAAAAATATGGTAGTAGTATACCAAAAATTTTTTTGTGTACCACAACGACCCCGAGGTCGTAATTTTTGACAATTCCATCGATTTTGTCAAAAAATAATTTCCCGGAATGATTGAATCAAGAAATTGAGCGTTTGTCATACTATCCTCCTATTTATCTATATGTTAAACATTTACAAACTTTTCCATCCGCTTCGACGCAGCCCACGGCTATGCCCCGCCGTGTTCCGCAAGATGCTGATACACGCCGCATTGCCTCGTTTTGAGGTGGTATATTTCGACTACAAAACATGCGGCAAAGATAGGGCTTTTTTTGAAACAAACAAATTTTAATTAATTTATTTTTTTGTAAACATTTTGATATCATCCAATGCATCTTCAATAACTCCAGTCAATTCTTTATCTTTTATTTTTTCATTAAGCATTTTTATTACTTATATGTTAAAATTTTTCTCTTATTTTGCTCACTAATCAATCCAATTCGGCACGGGAAAATAAATCGTTTATTAAATCACTGTCTTCACAGGCTGACTTGAACCCCAATGCAAATTCTTTCAGATAATCTGCATCTTCAGAATATGCGCAAAACATTGAAGATTCTGAATCAAATTTTACATAACCCACAAGCGCGGGCATCTTTTCGTTTATGAATACTTGAGCCAGTGATTGCCAATCATAACCGCCACCTTCAAACCCTTCATCTGCTCTTGATTCAAAGACTTCGTTTTTATACTCGCCTACAGTTAATTTTTTAAATATAATTGAGGACAATATGACTAACAACAATTTGACCACCCGCGCGGATGTAATCGCCGCCGTAGAAAAAAGTTTTAAGGCAGCCGGCTAGTTTGAAAAGATCACCCCTGCGGGTGAAGTTACGCAACATGAAATTAAAGGACAACAAGACGACTACTATGAAACATATAACGACCGGGAAGGAAAATGCAGCTTATCCGCCCTATCCGCAAAGAACACAATATGCCACCTGAAAGGGTTAACGGAGAAATAAAATGACAAAACAAGAGCGTATTGAAAAATTGTTCAAACCATTGTTTGATGTTTATAGGAAAAAAATAACCCCGGCGAATGAAGAATTGCTGGATATTTTTCGTCAAACTGCATCTGAACGCAATGTTCCTAGTGCTTTAATAGAAGAATTAATCGAGTTTTATAAAATTTCAAATGGAGTAAACCCATGTCTTGATGGTTTTAGTTTTCACCCTTGTAATGATACGGTATTATATGAATGGTGGGAAGATTATGAACAACTTTGGCTTGGTGGACGCGATGATGATGTATTAAGATGGTCTGAAGGTAAATTCTGTTTAGGAGATGCCTTTGATGATAGCTATGGAAAAGAATATGAATTTTCCACATTGATAGAGTTGTTAGAAAAAGGATTTGCGGAATGGTTCCCAGATGAAAATACAATAAATGAGAGTTAGATTAGTTTATGGCTAAACTACCAATAAAAACATTCTATCAATTAAACGAAGAAAATAAAACCTTACTTTTAGTATTATTAGCCAATACATTAATTGAAAACCTAACAAAATCAGACGGCTATGAAACAGCCAAAATATCTTTAGAAAAATGCCTCGACTGGTTGGTAACCAAAAATATTACAGCATATAATTTATACCTTTATCTTGAAAACATGGATTACAATTCTGTTCTGCATTATATGTCAAAAGAAAAGGATTGTGAAAAATTAATATATTGGAATTGCGTTAGTAATGCACTGGCATACACAATCAAAAAAGCGTATGAATTTGAAAAAGCGCATGATTTTCCACAGGCCATAGAATGTGTTGATAATAATACCACGGTACGGATAAAAAAAACCGGTACAGCTCGCATTTCCGGACTGGCGTAAGCATGTCTGCCTCACCAAATAAAAAAACGCTTTCATTTTACAAAATTCAGGTGTACAATCAAGCCTTTTAGTGGCCAGCGGCGGTTTTTGAGCGTTT
>Ga0099364_10014041_pt1 | contig 10697 bp, 12 predicted proteins | sample TergutTh196P3_FD_73070 | JGI IMG/M metagenome (GOLD analysis project Ga0099364, IMG submission 73070) | Microcerotermes parvus P3 segment gut microbial communities from Pointe-Noire, Republic of the Congo - Th196 P3 | ecosystem: Host-associated > Arthropoda: Insects > Digestive system > Gut ...
AGGCGATATTTATTTTATTTGTTTTCATACTAACAAGTTGTAATGTGGACCCTAAAGGATGTATTGGGTATTTGGTAGTGGAAAATGGAAGCAGTACCCCTATTGTTGTAACATTTGAAGTGTTAATTGAAAATGGCACTAAAACTTCTATGTGTATTTCCTCTCAAACGAAAGATACTGTGTATGTGGATGAAGGTATGGGAGGCGGTTTTGAGCTATGGCAACTTTTAAAATTTGAAATTGCTGCGTGTGATAATCCTGAAGAAATTATCTATAAACAAAATCCAATAGATAAAACATTATGGATTATAGACGAGAAACATGATGAAAAAGGGTTTTGTTATTATTCGAATAATACGTTTGTTTTTACAGATGAATTAATAAACCAATAATTACAAAAACTCACCAAACTAAAAGAGACGTGTAAACTTTGCGGGTTTTACACGTTTTTTTTATACAAATCCACATTTTTTACTTATTTTTGCAAAAAAATCAGAACCAATACCAATGCACAATCGGCGTTAAAAAAACTATAAGTGCATTTAGGATTTACTATTTACGATTATAGCGTTTCTAATAATTTTGAACGATTTAATATCGAAATCAACGGGAAGAACTATACGGTTTTTGTAGTCAAAAGCTATCTTTCTAAAACAAGTGCGCGAGCTGATAGTATTTATTATTCCTACAAAGAAGGTCTTTTGAGATATTTTCATTCGGATACGATTTATAATCGAATAAATTTTTAATTATGGATTTACTTAAAAATCACAAAACGATACGCAACTATTCTTCTCGAAAAATAGAAGAGCATATTTTGACAGAATTACTGGAATGCGCCGCAAGGACTTCAAATACAGGTAACATGCAGACATATAGCATTGTAGTAACTACTGATGCGGAATTGAAAGCGCGGCTTTCGCCCTGTCATTTCAATCAGAAAATGACAACCGAAGCTCCGGCGGTAGTTACATTTTGCGCCGATTTTAACCGGTTTAATAAATGGTGTGAGCAGCGTAATGCCACGCCGGGCTACGATAATTTTCTTTCGTTTTCGTCGGCAATGATAGATGCGATGCTTGCTGCACAGAATTTTTGCATTGCTGCCGAAAGCAAAGGTCTTGGCATTTGCTACTTGGGCACAACCACCTACACTGCCGACAAGATTATCGACATTTTGAACTTGCCGAAATTTGTAGTTCCAATTACCACAGTAACAGTTGGTTATCCTGCCGAAATTCCCACTTTGCAAGAAGACAGGCTACCGTTAAATGGCATTGTTCATTATGAAACCTATAAAGATTATTCGCCGGAAAATATTGACGAAATTTATCGGAAAAAAGAAGCATTGGAAAGTTCGGCGAAATTTATCGAGGAACATAACAAGGAAACTTTAGCTCAAATTTTTACGGATATTCGCTACACCAAGCAAAACAATGTGCATTTTTCAAAAGTGTTTTTAAAAGTCTTGGAAAAACAGGGATTTATGTGTCAATAAGAAAGTTAGTCGCCATTTGGGGACAGCACAGTGGGGAAAACGAAACATAAAAAACGATTGAATGAAAAGAGTACTTTTAAAAATATTACCTTTTGTGTTGACAAGTTTAGTTGTCGTTATTTTTTGGAAAATATGGACAGAGACAGACAACTATGCTTGGAACCCACAAGGAAAAGAATTGCTGTTTTTGGACATAGCATTGACTTCAATATTTTTTTACAAGACAGTATTTTGGTTGTTTGTTGCCAATTTAGCCGTATTGATAGTTATTCAACTAAAACGGAAAAAATATAAAATTGCGGGAATTACGCTTTTAATAGTGATTGTCTTTTATGTTTTTGTCGGACAATATGTAAATAAAAAATGTGCGCCTTCCTACTATCAAGTTTTTCTCAATCAATCTGTTGCAGAAGGATATATTACAAAACCTATTTTGGAAGCAGGTTACTATATTGGAGCAGTTCTGACTGAAGAAATCGCAAACAAGGAGATGAAATATCGTAGATACGCAATCAGTGGACTTGAGAAAATAAAATACAGACCAGCAACAGAAACTTTAGAACGAATTTTACTTGATAAAACAGAAATTGAAGTTTTTAGAGCAGATGCTTATGAAACTTTACATAGTTTTGACACAGAAGAAACAAGAAAAATATTGAATGATTTTAGAAGTCAAGCAACAGATACACTCGACAAAAAAGTGATTGAACTTGGCGATTATTTTATAAAGAATAAATGATGAAAACGGCGTCTAACGAGCGGAATTCTATGTTTCCCTCCAAATAAAAACTATTAAAAAATCATAAACGTATTGGCAAAATAGCACAAGAAAAAGGACACTCAAAGGGGTGGTATCAGTTTCTATTTGTTGTTCATAGAAAATGAGATTGACAATCAAGAAAAAAGTATTTAGATAATTATGCGGTAAAAAATTTTATTATTCGCCGCAAAAATGCGGAAAATATTTTGTATTAAAAAACTCATTTGTCAATTCCGAAAAACCGCGTTGAATAGTACAGCGATATTTTTAAAACTTGTACCCTATCCCAAAATTGACGACTTGGTGTTTTTTGCTTCGATTGTCTTTTTCTGCGCTCAATACGTTGATTAATCCACCCTGATAACAACCTGCATTAATGCTTATGCCGTTGTTTTCCAATATTATATATACCTTTGCGCTAAAATTTTTGCCCCCTTTTGGACACATTTTATTGAATTTTTGAGCATTTTATAACAACAAAAAACTCGTAAATCCTTGATTTTACGAGTTTTGTTGTTTTTTGATTTTTGCTTTGCGGAAAGAGAGGGATTCGAACCCCCGGAACCTCTCAGTTCAACGGTTTTCAAGACCGCCGCAATCGACCACTCTGCCATCTTTCCGGCGGCAAAGGTACGCAAAAAAATGAAGACCGAAAAATGAAGAATAAAAAAATCTTACATTTTTTTCAAATAATCCGAAATGTTTTTCTCAATCCGTTCCGAAATGTTGCTAATGTCTTCTTTTACAAACTTTTCGCCGGTAATATTTTCGTACAATTCAATGTAGCGTTCGCTGATACCGGTAACAATTTCATCGGTCATTTCGGGAACTTGCTGACCGGTTTTTCCCTGAAAACCGTTGTCCATCAGCCACTCGCGCACAAATTCCTTGGAAAGTTGTTTTTGCGCTTCGCCTTTTTCAAAGCGTTCTTGGTAGCCTTCGGCATAAAAATAGCGCGAACTGTCGGGCGTGTGAATTTCGTCAATCAGGTAGATTTTGCCGTCGCGTTTGCCAAATTCGTATTTGGTATCCACCAATATCAAACCGCGCTCACGGGCAATTTTACTGCCGCGCTCGAAAAGCGCAAGGGTGTATTTTTCCAGCAATTCGTAGTCTTCTTTCGACACCAAACCCTGCGCGAGGATTTCCTCTTTGGAAATATCCTCGTCATGCAAACCGAGTTCGGCTTTGGTTGTTGGCGTGATAATCGGTGTTTCAAATTTTTGATTTTCGCCCATTCCATCGGGGATTTTCACGCCGCAGATTTCGCGCACGCCGCTTTTGTAAGCCCGCCACGCGCTGCCGCAAAGGTAGCCGCGCACAATCATTTCCACTGGAAAGCCCTCGCAGCGCACGCCAACGGTTACCATTGGGTCGGGCGTGGCGAGTTTCCAGTTTGGCACAATATCGGCAGTGGCGTTGAGAAATTTCGCTGCTATCTGGTTGAGCATCTGCCCTTTGTAAGGTATGCCTTTCGGCAGCACAACATCGAATGCTGAAATGCGGTCAGTGGCGACCATCACGAGCAAATCGTTTTTTACGGTGTATACATCGCGCACTTTGCCGTGATATACTTTTTTTTGTCCATCGAAATGGAAGTTGGTTTTTGTTAAGGCGTTCATTGTTTATGTGTTTTATTCATTGCGTAATTATAAAATCGTTCTATTTCAAAATCATTATTCTTTAGTTTTATTACATCTAAACAGTCTAATAATTCAGGCGCTGTTTTCAATTTTCCGTATTTTATCTTTTTAGAATAATCAGTTTCTTTTCTGAAAAAATATTGAATAATCGTTTTGAGTTTTTCCGATGGTTTTGTAATATCTTCAATATTTTTTCCGTTGATTGAGTTATGCGAAGCAACTAATTCTTCTGAATGTGCGCGTTGATAACGATTTTTCATTCCCCATTGTTCAATGGCTTCGGGCTGCTTTAATATCCACGCTTCCATTTCTTGAACCATAAAAAAGACTTTTTCCTTACTGTCCGTTGGAATAATGATTGGATTATTTTCCGTTTTTTCTAATTTATCAAACCAATTGGCGATATTTTGTTTTTTGTCGTCTAAATCAACAAATAAGCAAAGGTTATCGCCGGAAGATTTGGAAAATATACGGGCAGCATTTCTATAACCAGCCTCCGGCAGCACACTTATGTTTACTTCGCTGCCTAACAGTTCCGAAAAAATGCGATAAAATGATTGCCGTAAAGACGCTGTGTTTTCTACTGTTGCTGCATCATCAACATTAGAATTTATTGCACCTCCTTCTATCATAATGGATATATTTACCATCTTTTACCTCCGATTTGTCCTCTTAACCACATTTGCCCTATAAGAAATTCTCCTTCCCAATTAGGAAAATCGTCATCATTAAATCTATTTACGTTGGTTTCATTTTGTTCATTTTTTTCAAAAACAAGAATATTGTCTAATTCAAAGTGATTTAAAAATAAAGGCGAATGAGTTGCAATGATCATTTGGCTATCTTCTGCTTCTTTTATCATATCACAGATAGATTTTATCATATCAGGGTGCAATCCGCATTCGGGTTCGTCTATTCCAATAAAAAGACCTCTGTTTGGATTGCAAAATATTGCCATTAACAACAAATACCGCAATGTCCCATCAGATAAATGTAACGCGCCTATCGTTTTATCCAAATCTTTTTCTTTCAACGAAAGATATAGTTGCGCTCCGTAGGGGGTAAATTCAATACTTTTATAGGCAGAATTTACTTTCGACAAGTTTTTTTCTATTTTATCATAGATCAAAGTTCGGTTATTTTTAAGATAACTAAATAATGAGGTAAGATTATCGCCTGTTTTTTTCAACTTTAATCCTGCGTATTCATTGGTTGGCTGCCTTAATAAACCTGTATCGAAATAACTGTAAATAGACATACTGTCAATTGCTTTTTTAATAGTATGGGTGGGTAAATATCTCAAAGGGTCGGTAATTTGCCGTAAAACTAATTCTTGTCCTGAAACCTCGCCTTCTTTATAATTTTCAAAGACAATATTTCTATTTTCTCTTATCGACAATTTCCCATTTCCATTTTTAAAATCCAGATACTTGAATTGCTTTGCTTTTTCGCCTTTGCTTTGTGTGCAAAGAGATTCTCTGATGCTGTAACTTGTCCCCGACGGAGATACTGATATACGATAATGAACATCTGTATCAAAAGGGGAAGAAGGATTAATTTTTTTTAATGCCTTATGGTCAAAAACATAAGTCAATTGAATGTATGGCGCTTGCCTTTTATTTACATTGACAACTTGATAAAAACCACCCCATTGATTTTGAAATAATGCTTCAAAACCAATACCTGAAACTCCTTCATACAACAATTTGAATGCATTGAGAAAAGAGGTTTTTCCACTTCCGTTTATACCAAGTAGAATGTTTATCCCACTTTTTAATTCTATCTCATTTTTTCCTTTGAATGAGAAGAAATCTTGAATTATAACTTTCTTTATCATAATTTTGTGTTATTTGTCTGCAAATTTACATTTTTATCCTGTTATCTCATCATCCTCCTAAAAAAATCCTCTCCAAAAGGCAGCAAGCAATTGTACGACAACGGAATATCCGTATAATTCTCCATAAATTTTTTATATTTGCTTGGTTTTATCAATACTTCATCATATTTCGCTTCAATGGCAAATGGTTTTTCGATGTGAGGCAGTACAAAATCCACTTCGTTATCATCGCTTGTGCGCCAGAAGAAAACCTCGTCGGCTCCATATTTGTCATACAACAGGCGGAAACAGGTGTTTTCCCAAATCATACCTTTGTCCGGACGCAAGGCAAGCGGTTGAAAATTGTTGAGCAAACTGTTGAGCAAGCCGGTATCCAACATATATGATTTCGGCATTTTTACCAATTCTTTCCGAAGGTTGCGGTAAAACGGTTTGACCAAAACAATGTGAAAACATTTTTGCAAAATGGTCAGATACGAGACTATCGTTTCGCTTTTGATACGCAATGACAACGACAATTCGTTTATATTCAGCAAATTGCCTGATTGAGCGGCAATGACACGGAAAAGATTGTAAAATGCCGTTTCGTTTTGCACGCCCGATTCCAGCACATCGCGCTTAATGTACGAATCGCGAATTTCGGCAATCCGTGCCGTTTTTTCTTTTTTATCCGGCTCGGAAATCACAGCGGGGTAGCCGCCATACAATATATAATCCTCCCATTCCTGTTGCAAAACATCAATGTAAATAGACTTTGCCTTATCGTTTGAGCAGATGCGTTGTACGTCGCCCAACAAATCCTGGCGATTACGCAACAGCAAATACTCGTCAAACGAACAAGTGGGCAGGTTGAATATTTTTTTTCGTCCGGCAAGCGAATCCTTAAACGAACTGTCAATATAAAATGCACTACTCCCGGTTGCTATAATCTTGATTTTCTGTGCATAATCATCGTATAATAATTTCAAAAAATTTGACGGGTCTTGCAAATATTGTACTTCGTCGATAAAAACAACAACACGTTCGTCGCTTTCGGGAATGTACGAAAACAGGTTCAAAGGCGATTTGTCCAAATCAAGCAAAATATTCTTATTTTCGAGATTTAGAAATGCAACAGGCATTTGAATGTTTTTGCAATGCTCTTCCAATTGCTTCATCAAGGTCGATTTACCTGTTTGCCGTGCGCCGGTTATAATGGTAAATTCCTTTTTCTCAATATGTTGCAATAATTTTTCAAACAGATTTCTTTTTATCATCTCTCCTACTTTTGCGGCAAAGATACGTATTATTTTTTAACGACCGGTAAAATTATCCGATATTTTTACCGGTATAGGGGGTAAATTATCCGATATTTTTACCGATGCAGGGGTAAAAATATCGAAAAATATCATTTTTTGCTAATAATTTTCTCTTTTTTATCCCGTTTCCCATACGCCTCCACAATATCCTGCACCAACCGATGCCGCACAATATCCTTCACATTAAACTCAATTTTAGAAATTCCTTTTACCGATTTCAAAATTTCCAGCGCATCAATCAATCCCGATTTCTGTTGAATGGGCAAGTCAATTTGCGTAATATCGCCCGTAATAATCATTTTGCTGTTGAAACCCATACGGGTCAGGAACATTTTGATTTGCGCGGTGGTCGTGTTTTGCGCTTCGTCCAAAATAATAATGGCGTCGTTGAGCGTGCGACCGCGCATAAAGGCGAGCGGGGCAATCTGAATCGTGCCGCGTTCGATGTATTCTTTCAGTTTCGCAGCCGGTATCATATCTTCGAGCGCATCGTAAAGCGGTTGCAGGTAGGGGTCGATTTTTTCCTTCATATCGCCGGGCAGAAAACCGAGTTTTTCGCCTGCTTCTACGGCGGGACGGCTGAGAATAATTTTTCGTACTGTCTTGTTTTTCAATGCTTTTACTGCCAAAGCAATAGCCGTATAAGTTTTGCCGGAGCCGGCAGGACCAATGGCAAAAAGCATATCGTTTTTCTCGAAATCTTTGACAAGTTTTTGCTGATTTTCGGTGCGGGCAACAATGGGTTTGCCGCTTACACCGTGAAGTATTAAATTATCGTTGTGCGCTTCTTTGGGTGTATTTCCTTTTACAATATCGGCAATAATTATTTCGGTAAGTTGGTTGTATTCAACGCAATACGTTTCTAATGTCTGAAAAACTTTCTCAAAATGAATTATATCTTCGGTATCGCCCAACACCTTAATAATATTGCCCCGCGCTACGATTTTGAGTTTCGGACACAGGGTTTTTATCAGTTGCATATGGGCGTTGTTGATGCCGTAAAATGTGACCGGGTCAATTAGTTCGTTGAGAGTGAAAATTCGTTCAATCATATTATTTTTCAAATTATTTTGTCTGCCCAAAGTTCTAAAAGCACTTTCCAAGGTAAAATCAAAATATTATTCACTAACCGGGGCGTGTTATTGCTATGGCAAAGATACATCTTGTTTTTGAATTGGCAAAAAAAAGATCAGATGGAACATTGCGCATTGTAAATTCGTCCGATTTGTCTGATTTGTCTGAATGGTAGTGTGTAAATCAACCAAGAAAAATAAAACTTAGCGAAACACCCATGTCAAAAACTGACACACAAGCAGATGATTATCTTGGGTGTTCCATCTGACAAATATTAACAAAATAAATTATAATCAGATGAATAAATAAATATAAAGATTAAAATGCTTATTTTTGCATTTTGGCAATAAAATTTATAGATATGGCAAACGAAGCAAATATGTATTACAGGTTCACAACGGAAAATATTCAGAAAGAGTACGAAAATATCAAAAAAATATTTCCAAATCTGTAAATATATGAGGTTGTAAAAAGAACTATTACGAAAAACAGTTAATTTGTTTATATCTTGTTCTCTAATTTTATGTTAAATTGAAATGGGAAGCGTAATTTTGCGAGGTCGAAAAACAAAGACAAAATGAAAGAATTACAATTTTTGATATACAACACGCCGCAGGAAAACATAAAAATTAATGTGGTGGTAAAAGACGAAACCATTTGGCTGACACAAAAGGCGATGGCTGCGTTGTTTGGTACTTCGCGCGAAAATATTACAATGCACTTGAAAAGTGTGTTTGAAAGCGCTGAATTACAGGAAGTTTCAGTATGTAAGAAATTCTTACTAAACCAAAGGTTTCGTGCTCGACGATGTTGAAAATGAGAATTATTAAAATAAAAACAGGAAAATTTTGAAAATGAATATATTAAACGAATGGAAAAATAGTATTGATTGCCATTTGAAAAAAATAAAACATTTGATAAATAAAAGTAAACTCATTGCTAATGAGTTTGATAAATCAAGACAAGATGTTTTTGAAGTTGGTTTTAATGCATTTACGCTTGTTTCCGATTTGTATCGTAGAGAGAATTTTCATAGCGATGTAATTAAAGCACTTTTAGACCCCAAAGAAAAACACAAACAAAAAGAAAAATATCTGTATCTGTTTATTGATTTATTGAATAAATTGCACCCGGCACATTTTATTATTGATAAAAATAATTTTCAAAATACAATAGTTTTAAGAGAAAAACAGGACATTGATATTCTTATAAAAGACGAAACGAGCAAAAAAGCAATTATTATTGAAAATAAAATCAATAATGCTGCCGATACATATAGACAACTACCCAAATATTACGAAAGAGTTCGTTTGGAATACGAGGTACAAGCCATCGTTTATCTTCCATTAGATGCCTCTAAAAAACCAAATAAAACAGATTGGACAGAAGATGAAATAGCGCAAATAAATAAATTATTGATTATAATTCCGGCATACGAAAAAAACAGTAGACCGAATTTATACGAACATTGGATTGTGCCGTCAATGCTTGAAACACAAGATATTGACAGTTTGTTTCTATTAAAACAATACGGAAATTTGTTAAAATTTTTAAACACTAATAATATGGATAAAATAAGTTTAGAAAAGTTTTACGAAACATTAAAAGAAGAAGATAATTTTAAAACTTCTATTTCAATTAAAAATATGCTAAACGATTTACCTGAATATTTGGCAATTCGCATAGAAGATAAGTATAAAAACCATTGTTACCCGTTTAAAAGTATCTGGCGATACAAAGGAAGAGACACCGTTTTTGATGGATTTGAATTAGGGGATTTGTATTTTAAGTTGGATATATGGTGTTGGGAAGATGGTTATACGGTTTATTTTTGGGAGCAAAATCATAAAGACTGTGAAATTAAAGATATTTTTCAAGACATTGAAGTGTTGAATGATTTTAAGTATCACAGTGATAGCAAAAATTCCACAGTAAAACGGTTTAATCTCTTTGATGAAGAGATTTTATTTGACTTTATTGATAATCTATTGAGTGCATTAAAAAATAAAAAAATAATTCATAAATAAAACCAAAAACGAAACAAAACACACAAATCTCCGAAATGATTGAAAAAGAAAAAAAAATGGCAAATAAAGTGAAAAAATACAAACAAACCGAAATTCCAAAAGTAACTATTATTGAAAACAGAGATTTAGGAAAGTATATGAGTAAATTTTACGCAGAAAATTTACAGGGAAAATCGGTTGTCAATAAAGATTTAGGAATGACCATTACATTTACGAGTGTAGGAAAAAATGAAATTTCTTATGGTAGAGCGTTGTATGCAAAAAAAGCAGCCATTATTACTTGTTTGGAAAAATTGATGGAAGTTGCAGAATACAATAATTTTGGCGAAAGAAAAGAAACAGACAAAAAGAATATAATTGGTTATTTGAATTTCAAAGCAAAAGTGCTGATTAATGATAAATTAGAAAATGTGAGAATTACAGTACAGTTTAAAAAAGATGGAAAAATGTACTTTAAACCATATTACAACCACGAAATAAACATAAAAAAATAAACCTTGCTTATCAGGGTTCGTAACCTACTCCCTATTAGCCACAAGGTTTATTCTTTTTGTTGAGGA
>Ga0099364_10014042_pt1 | contig 10697 bp, 6 predicted proteins | sample TergutTh196P3_FD_73070 | JGI IMG/M metagenome (GOLD analysis project Ga0099364, IMG submission 73070) | Microcerotermes parvus P3 segment gut microbial communities from Pointe-Noire, Republic of the Congo - Th196 P3 | ecosystem: Host-associated > Arthropoda: Insects > Digestive system > Gut ...
TATTGGCGCAGGTACAATGACTTACAATGCACATGGGAATTTTACTGCCTCACATGGTTACACCCACCGTCTGAACACTGGCGGTAATGGATCATTAACAGATGGCATTCCAACAAACAGAGCCTTGAAGTTTGATGTTAATGATGCTTGTACGATAACTGTCTTTGCGATAACCGGAAGTAATGGTAATGCCAGACCGGTAGTGTTACATGATGGAACTGCAGTAGTTGCCGAGGGCGCGACTAATGCTAGTAATGCCGTGATGTCAGAGATAGTACTCAATTATACCGGCAGCGGAGGAACAGTCTATCTGTATTCAACAGGCGGCGGTATACAGATTTATGAGATCAGAATAGAATATTCTGCGCCAAAAATAGCGTGGAATTTCTCGGAAGCACCATTTAGAACGATTGCAGATAATGCCACTTTTAATGAAGGCGCAGAGATTGCAGGTTCAGGCTTGTATGTTATTGGCGCAGGTACAATGACTTACAATGCACATGGGAATTTTACTGCCTCACATGGTTACACCCACCGTCTGAACACTGGCGGTAATGGATCATTAACAGATGGTGTTCCAACAAACAGAGCTTTGAGATTTGATGTCAATGGAGCTTGTACGGTAACTGTCTTCGCGATAACCGGAAGTAATAATAATTCCAGGCCGGTAGTACTGCATGATGGGACTGCGGTAGTTGCTAATGGTGCGACTGATGCCAGTAATGCCGTGATGTCAGAGATAGTACTCAATTATACCGGCAACGGAGGAACAGTCTATCTGTATTCAACAGGCGGCGGTATACAGATTTATGAGATCAGTATAGGATACTAAACGGCACTTAACCGTTTAAACATGGGGCTGTCCCAGACCACTTGAACCAAGTGGTCTGGAGACAGCCTCTTTTTATAGAAACTCCGTGTTCCTATGTGCCTTCTGTGGTAAATATCTCTTAGGTTAACGCATACGTTGCAAGCTCCCTTAACCCATGTATAGTAGTTCCACGAAAAATCTTACAAAGCGTCACGCCTTTTCGATTTTTTATCCACACCCTACGGGTGCATCACTCGGCGCCATATATATTATGTAGCTTTTTAACAAGTTACATAAATCAATTTTCTGGCTGCTTTGAAGTAGAGGTTTATAACATCAACCACGGACAGAACAAGGAAATCCAGCAAAAGTGCGATACCTTGAATGAGTACGGCCTATTTATTGACAAAATCAGGGAATATGAAAGTACAGGAAGCCTTAGCCGCTGAATAGCGGCGTTTAAATAATTTCCTATAGGCTCGCCGACCGAAGGGAGGCATTAACGCTTGATGAATCCTTAAAATGCGCTGTAAAATATTGTATAGAGAATAATATCCTAAAGGCGTTCCTTAGGGAGCACGGCTCGGAGGTAATAAGTATGATGGTAGAAGAATACACCACAGAAGACTTTTTGGAAGCAATGGTCGAAGAGGCCCGAGAGGAAGGCCGTGAGGAAGGCCAAAATGGTGTTCTGGAACTTATGGATCAAGGCTGGTCATCAGAAAAAATAAAGGCACATTTGAAGGAAACATCAGGGAGCACGGCTCGGATGTGATAAGGTAAATTTTATGCTATAATGGCGATACTATAGCTTTGGAGGATAATATGGCAGATTCAGCGTATAACTATGATGATATAAAAACCGTCAAGACACAAACCGTACCCTTAAAAGAGGTTAAGTGGACATACAAGGATTACAAAGATTGGGAGCTAAAACCAGGCGAAAGAGTTGAGTTAATATACGGCATTGTCTATGCAATGTCCGCCCCGAATACATCGCACCAACGGCTGTCTACAATCTTGACTGGTGAATTTTACAATTTTTTAAAAGGCAAAACTTGCGAATCTTTTACCGCCCCCTATGATGTACGCCTTTTTTACAAAGAAGACGAAAGTGACGACACTGTTGTTCAGCCGGATTTAATTGTCGTCTGCGATCCTCAAAAGCTGGGAAAAGAGGGCTGCAGAGGAGCGCCCGATTTAGTTATAGAAATACTTTCCCCTTCCAATACAATAACAGAGATGTTTCGTAAAAAAAATCTTTACATGAAAGCCGGGGTGCTTGAGTTTTGGATTATCGACCCGGAAGAAAAACAAATCGAGGTAAATATCTTAAAAGAAGGTCATTATTCAGTACATTTTTTGAACATGGGCGAAACGCTTAAATCTTTCAACTTTCCCGCCTTCGAGCTGCCTTTGGATGTTCTTTTTGCCAATACGATTATTTAAGTTACATATGGTGACAGATGCTATCTGCGATATACATTTTTTAAAGGAATAGTACTGTAAAATACAAGATAACAACGGAAAAAAACAATTATCCCCTCTTATCATACTAATATGAAAAGAAAACCTTTCAGAACAACTATTTTTTTTACAGCGGTTTTATCAATAATTACGGTTTTGCTGTTTGCTGTGTGTGAGCCAGAAGAAAAAACCGAACCGGAAAAACCCGTTCTTGTAACCAATATTACAATAAGTAACGGGGATATTTCGCTAAAAGAAGGCGCTAATTTAAAACTGAATGTAACGATAACGCCTGACAATGCTTCCAATAAAAATGTTACATGGAGTTCAAGCGCCCCGGAAATTGTAGCTGTCAACGATGAAGGAATTATAACTACGGTTGCTGTTGGAGAAGCGGATATTATCGCAACAGCAAAAGACGACAGCGGTGTTTCCGGCAAAGTAACAATAACGGTTATTCCTCCAATGCCAATGACAGCTTTGGAAATTTTCGAATCGCTTAAAGGACAAAGCGTAATTACCAATGGCTGGGCAGACATTTATGATGACGGCAAAGGAGTGTCCTATGCCAATCCCGAGAGCCTCATCTTGATTGACGATGAAACCTATCCTAACCCAGCAGATAAGTACATGGCATTTATCAATGCGTTTTTTACAAATCCGCCAAACATCAATCCCAATACAGGAGTTATAAGCGGAGGAACATTAAACGATGAGCATAAGTTTATTATATTATCCGGCGATGTTGATCTTTCAGACGGCAGGATATCTGATCATAACAAATCTTTTTATGATCAATTTCATGGCCCAGAGCATACCACCCCTCATGGGCGCGTGAACGGAGATATTATTCTTAATATTGGTTCCAATACTACAATTATTGGCATTAATAATGCGCGAATCATGTTCGGCGGGATAAGGATCAATAACAGGGAAAATATTATAATAAGAAACATAACTTTTTGGGACGCCCACGGTTCAACTTCTCAGAATACGCAGTTTTTTTCAAGTTCTACAGCAAGCATTGATACTCTTGAAGTTCGCGGAAACTCAAGCGGTATTTGGGTAGATCACTGTAAATTCACAAATGGCTTGTGCAGCGATCTGGTTCGTAACTATAACCACGACGGCGGTTTTGATATTCCACAGGGAAAAAACATAACTGTATCCTGGAATGAATTTACAAACATTGACAAAGTAATGCTTGTTGCCGGCAGTAACGATCTTACAAATCCTTATGACAGGCAGATTACGCTTCATCATAACTGGTTCCATGGAAATACTCAAAGAATGCCAAGAACACGCGGAACACAGATGCATATCTATAACAATTATTACAATAACATTGGGGTTCCCGGAAATAACGGTTCTTTTATGGGGCCGGGTGTAGGCGCTCAATTTATTGTTCAGAATAACTTTTTTGGTTCAAAGCTGGGCAACAGAAACATTGAATGGTTTACAGGCGATCCGCCGCCAACTCCTCTTTTCCACTATTCCGGGAATAATATTGCAGATGACAATTATAGATGGTGGGGAAGTGATCGTATTCCTGCCGGCAGACCATCAGACCCCATGCCTTGGATACCTGCCTACGAATACGCATTGGATGATAATGCGGTACTGCCCACGCTTATCCCTGCAAAAGCAGGCCCAACATTGGTTTTTGAGAAATAATATGCTGCAAATAGATCGCAGGGAGATTATTTTTTAACATACTTGGTATTTCGTGCGATGCCTATCTTTTCAATCAAGCCGTTTTTAACCATTGCGGCAAGGATAGCTTCTACTGTAGTCGGGCTGACATCGGGCAGGATGTAGCAGACTTCCTGTTTGGAAATCGGCAAAAGACTGTTCAACACAGCAGCTTCGATACGCTCGCGCTTGGTAACCTTTTTGCTATTCACCACAGCGAAACGCTTGTCAAGTTCTTTATAACACAATAATAATGTCGTAACAAAATTTTCAACAAACGGGAAATAGTTGTTTTTCCCTTCGTGCCAACCTACAGAACTATCCTTTAGGGCTTGGTAATAAGCAACTTTCGCCCGGTTTATTTGCTCCTCAAAAGAAATATACCGCCCTGCGTTAAATCCGTTTTTATAAAGCATAAGCAGAGAAAGCAAGCGCGACATTCTGCCATTGCCGTCCATGAACGGGTGGATACACAGAAAATCCAAAACAAAACATGGTATCAGTAAAAGCTGATTGATATTGTAATTATTACGTGCATCCATATACGCCAAAACAAGCTGCTCCATAGCTTCTGCAGTTTCGCTTGCAGGAACAGTTTCAAAACGGACGCGCCTAATGCCGCCTACCGTTTCCATTATCACATTGTCAACTTCCTTGTACCGGCCTCCGACAGAGGGCGTATAAGACAGCATGATTTCATGAAAATGCAGTATGTCGCGCTCCCGAACATCAAGAGAATCCTGCTGTTCGTGTATCAGACTGAGCGCATCACAATATCCGGCAATTTCCGCTTCATTATGATTCAGCGGCGCGCTGTTTTGATTTACGATTTCGTGAATTCTCTGTTCGCTGGTAACAATACCCTCAATTTCATTGGAGCCTTTGACAGATTGTACTTTGGCAATACTTTCCAAACGGTCAAAGACCTCGCCAAAACTGTCCCTGCGTTCGTTTTCACGCTCGCGCAGTTCGCTTATCGAGCTGACAATATTGATAAAACCGGCAGGAAGCATTCCATGCTCTAAAAAAGAATAATCAAAATATCTCATAGCCGCCTCTTAATTATCTGCATATAAATCTATTGTATTATATGCAGATAGTCAAGGATATATGGCGATTATCTGCATAAAAAAAATCCTTTTTATGCAGATATTTTTTCATGAATGTTGAGTATTTTTACCATTCATGGTATATTAATAATATGCTGCAAATAGGCCTTCGCGCACATGATTACGGGGTAAATGTCCCACCAGAAGAGCTGGCAGAAATCCTTGCCGAATACCGCCCTGCTTCCATTCAGCTTGCCCTGGCAAAATCCCTTTCCGATGCTCCCAAGGCTGGCGGTTTTAGTCACGGTTATGCACGGCGTGTCAGGCTGGCATTGGAAAAACGGGACATAGCCATTGCAGTACTTGGCTGTTATATCAACCCAATCCATCCCGACCCAGCAGTACGGGAAAGCCATTTGTACCGATTTGAAGAACACTTGCGGTTTGCCCGCGATTTTGGCTGTGCAGTTGTGGGAACCGAAACAGGTTCCTGTAATGCAGACTGTTCGTTTCACCCAGACACAGAAAAGGCCGGGACGTTTGACCTGTTCTGCCGTTCTCTGGAACGGCTTGTTACAACTGCGGAAAAATGCGGTTCCATTGCCGCCATAGAAGCTGTGGCGGATCAGCACACCATTTCCAGCATAGAAAAAATGGAACTTGTACAAAGCCGCCTTGCTTCCCCTGCCCTTAAAGTTATCTATGATCCTGTTAATCTGATTCCAAAAGCTGGACTTGCCGAGAACCAAAAAGATTTTTTTACACGGGCATTTGATACCTTTGGGGATAAGATTGTTGCAATTCACGCAAAAGATTTTCGAATGGAAGGCGGCAAAAAGAAAGGCACTCTGCCCGCCGGTACCGGAGAGCTTGACTACCCTGCCCTTTTGCAACTTGTTATTGAACGAAAGCCCGGCGTTGATATACTTTTAGAAAACTCCTGCCCTGCCACCGGAAAAGAAGCTGCGGCTTTTTTACAAAACATCGCATTAAAATTTAACTGATTCCCAGTAACTCCAGGTGTCTCCCGATATGCCTTACCAGAGCATTGCGGTATTCGCCTTCGTGTTCCCGCCAAAGTTTATACAGCCTGTCTTTAAAAGCAAAAGAACCATCAGGATTTTTTTTGCCAAGTATAAGCCCGTATGTAATATGGATAAGCTGGCGGGCATCGTCTTGTTCAAACAATTTCGCCAAATCCTCATCCCTGACAGTTGAAATGTCGGGGATCTTTGCCAGGTCTGTCGTTACATGATAGTACTGTCTGGCCTCATCGAAAGCGGCAATCGCGTAACTGTGAATTTCGCGGTATAGAGAAGGGTCTGTTAAAGCCGCAACCCGCATGGCCTCCAGCCAGTTGGTTCCGGCAGTCTTTACATGGAATAACCCGCGGGTTTCCCTGCCGACACTGGGGAATATACTGAATTTGTCCGAACCTGAATGAATGCTAAGTTTGTATTTAAAGAACCGGGCAATTGCCGCATGGATTTTTATTTCCCTGTCAAATTGCGCAATATCGCCCCTGTAATCAATACCTTTCTGAAACTCGCCGCAGAACCGGGGCGCTATAGTGGCAAATGAAACACCCGCATCCAGAAGCTCGCGGGCAACAAAAAAATGCTGTAACGGAGTGGTAGTTGAAACAGTTTCGTCTATTGAGATTTCCAAATCTGCATCATACTTGCCGGATGAAAAAAAGCGGTTATAAATATCCGCCGCAAACAAAATAGCATCCCCATAAATGGCGGCGCATTGTTTAAGTTCATCTTCGTTAAAAGCAAGAGAAACGCCTTCTTCGATATCAAATGATTTATTCAGATACTTGTCCCTGTATTGATCGGCAAGAGGAGGCGCGTTGTCGGCAGTTATATCGTTTTTAATATGTTCAGAACAGTCAAGAGTAATCATAGTGAAACCCAGAGACAGGGCGTATTCCACGTCCTTTTCGGTTTTTAAGTGATCCCCGTCAGCGCCAAAGCCTTTTTTATACCCTTCCCGAAATACCGCAAAAGTAGCCGCATCCAGTACATCTTCGTAGGTACGGTTGGTAAGATTCAATTCCCGGATAGATTGCTGGGCAAAAATGGGAAACACATCATTTTTTTCAAAAAGATCAATGTGCCCCGGCGCAGCTATTCCCAGACGGTCTCCCAGTCCAAAACTTTTGGGCTTTCTTAACCCCCTGACCGGAGAAGTAAAGGGAAAAAGCTTACGCAAAACCACTGCATTTTCATGAGTCAGGGGTGCGCAAAATATTCCATTGCCAAGGTCTTGCCCGTTAAACCCCAATTGCGCCCCGGACTTCCCTTCCCGCTTGTTAATAACAATAACCGTTTCGTCCGCGTTTTTAGCCATAAAAACAACGGACGATTCAAAATCATTTATTGACTTTTCATAGCCATCAAAACCAAAATACTGCATATTATGTTTTAATCTAACATATAGCTAGAAAACATACAACCTAAGTCCGATTATAAAGTGCGGAATAACAACACTAATATTGCTTTCCGAAGCCTTAACATCCGTAGGAACAAACCATAACTGCCCTTCCGTAAACATACTGAATGTACGCAGGAAAGTCCTCCTGGGCAGGGTTACCTTGGGAAACTCTATCTGCATCAATATAGCGCTAAGCCAAGTCGGCTCACCGCTTTGGGTATAACCTTCCCTTCCAATGTCGAACAACGAAAAGTTTGCGCCCAATGTAAAAGATGCGCTAAGCCAGTCAAAGTCCGGTCCCAAAACAGAACCCAACGGCAGGGTATAAATGTTGGCAAGCAGTTTCACGCCAAACACATTACCGCCGTAGCGCAACGGTCCCTTTCCGCCCAATGATTCGTAATGCTCCTGCTTCATAAATCCGTACTGCCCTTGTATCTTTACATTGTCGTCAAAGAAACTTAAACCCAGACCAAGGTCCATGTAAGTGGCTCCGCCGGAAAAGAACACAGGAACCTCATGTGATATCTGCCTTAAAAACGGGGGAATAATTCCTTCTATGTAAAGCCCCTGCAAGAACCCGGGCACTTCATAAGCTGCCTTGTCACCACTGCGCAGATGGTATGTCAAACCTACAAGTTCAACATCGTCCGTTGCGGAAGCGGAAAAAGCTATAGCGGTATTGTATACCCCGCCCGATTCGGGGGAAATAAGCCGTATTTCCGGCGGCGTTTTGTCTACCTGTACCAGCATCCTTGTCATTGCGGTTTCGCCGTTTTTCATGGTCGCCCTTACAAGTATATAGTGTATTCCTTCGACCATGTCTCCGGTTTCCAGACGGTAGCGGTAATCAATATCCCTCGCCAACGCCCTGCTGGTGGAGAGAAAGGTCTTTCCGTTGTCAAAACTGATTTCCGCAAAATCGGGAACCTTTGCCTGAATAGCGGATCTCACTTCTCTTTCGGTACTCCTGTCCGCCAGAAGCTCGCTTTCCTCCCAGCTTAACTCATAACCAAACCGCCCTGTAAGGTACGGCCTGTCAAAGGCAAAGTCGCCAAAAGTAAGACTGTCTATAGTAACCCACGGCCCGGAAGCTGAGTAAACAATACTCTGAGTCTGGGAACTTACCATTTCGCCTCCGCCAAAACTACTGTGAACCGATATGGTATTTACTCCTTCAATCAACATTTCCGAATTAAGCGAAAAGCGGTAGAAACCCGAATCGTCAACATAGGTTACATGACGATCTATATCGTTTATCCTGATTGTTACAGTTCCCGGATGCTCCGTGCCGCCGGCGAAACCGTACAGGTTAAACTCTCCCTGCATATTTTCATTATCCAGCGGATAATAGATATTTACAAAATTCCTGAATGTCTCGCGGGCAAGCTGATAGTTACGCGAAAGACGGGTAATGTTTCCCGCCCTGTCTGTCGCTACAACTTCAATATTATAAAGCCCGTCACTCATTCCTATAAGATCATAATCTTCTTTAATAACTTCGATATTTCCAAACTGGCGGGTTCTTATATCCGCGCTTACGGCAGCGCCTTCCAGACTCCTGATTTCTATTGTAACGTCTTCCAGATTGGGATCAAGTACACGTCCCATTATGGAAAGCCTTCCTATAGAAATTGAACCGTCATCCGGGCTGTCAACCATAATTTCCGGTCCTGTATTGTCAATGTTAATCATGCCAGCATAAGTTGCGGGAATATCATAGTTGTCAAATACACGGATAAATACAACATGAGGCCCATCCTCTAATATTCTGGAATTAAACTGATAAGCCCACTCCTCCGTACCATGAGCCTGATTAAAAGTATTTCCGTTATCAACTGAAATCTGCACCTCGCGAATACCGTTTGCGTCAAAGGAAGTTCCCCTAATCTCGATAATATCCCTTAACACCGTTTCAAAAGTCGGGTATTCAATAACCGCCTCGGGTTCGGACAACGAAACCCTGAAATTGCGTGTAACAGGCTCGCTTTTTACTCCATAAATATCTTCGGCAACTACAGTTATGACATGATCGTTATCTGTAAGAGTTAAAAGTAAAATTGGTATGGAAAACCCGTTTTCGGCTTCGACTATCTGATCCGTACCGTCGTCTATATTCCAGTAAATCTGCTTAATACCGTCATCGTCGAACATAATTCCCGACACAATAAAATCGGTGGTTATTACTTCGTCTTCAAGCGGCAGAATAATATGCACTACAGGAATGTCGTCTTCAGGAGCTATGATAAAATCCCATAACGTAACTTCGCTGCTGTTGCCTGCCATATCCTCAAAAACAAAGCGCATATTTTCGTCCAGCGGCATTTCGATAGAGTCCATCAGCACTTCCAGGAATCCAGGCGCATATTCCATTTCCCAATTGTCAATATCAAAAACGCCTGTGGAAATTGCCTGAACCTCTCCGTCTGCCGGCCTGTGGTAAGTAACAGACCTAAGAGCGCCCGCTTCCTTAATTTCAAACCCCAGATGTACTGTTCCGTTTACCCTAGCTTCAGCAAACGGCATTATAACCCTAGCTTCCGGCGCAGTAGTATCCTTTAATACAGTAAAGTCTGCCATTGTACTGCGCCCGGCTTCGTTAACTGCCCTTACAAGTATGGTAACAGCGCCGTCTTCTGACAAAGAAATATCAAAAGTGTGTGTAATACTGGATTCGTTGGGCAGAGGATGCCATGAGTCGCCCATATCAAGAGAAAAATCTACAGAAGTAACGCTGATACCGCCCGACACATCAATACTAACCGGCACGCTTGTCTGTACCCACCCTTGGGGCGCTTGGGAAATATTTACCCTTGGGCCGTTAAAATCTGCAATTATACTAAATGGCGGACTTTCAACATCGTCAACCGTAACAGTAAGCGGGCCATAAATGCCTTCTGTTAAGGCTCTAAGGATAACCCTTCCGTGTTCATCAGTATTGACACGCAGGTTTTCAGACCCGCTGCCGTCTATAACTGCCCGTGATACCGGAATGTTCGCAAGAGAAAGCCCCAAAAGAATTTCTTCGGCTGAACCAAGCAGTATACGTCCGCCCTGTTCATTGGGCCTTATCCATCTGAACCCTCGTCCCGGCGCCGCCCAATTCGCGGGGATAGCCGGATCGTTTTGTTCTATAAATACATATTCTGGATAAACAATTTCCCGTCCGAAACGGTCGGTTACTTTTAATTCAATTTCTGTAAAACCGGAAGGAAGATTCGCTGGAACCGGCACTGTTA
>Ga0099364_10014043_pt1 | contig 10696 bp, 14 predicted proteins | sample TergutTh196P3_FD_73070 | JGI IMG/M metagenome (GOLD analysis project Ga0099364, IMG submission 73070) | Microcerotermes parvus P3 segment gut microbial communities from Pointe-Noire, Republic of the Congo - Th196 P3 | ecosystem: Host-associated > Arthropoda: Insects > Digestive system > Gut ...
TTCGGCATACGCGGTAATTTTAAGTATCCATTGACGGATTCTTTTGCGGGTTACGGTTGTGCCGCAGCGCTCGCAATTACCGTCTTTTACCTCTTCATTGGCAAGCCCTGTCAAGCAGGAGGGGCACCAGTTAATTGGGCTGTCCGCTTCATAGGCAAGCCCTTTTTCAAAAAGCTTCAAAAAAATCCACTGTGTCCATTTGTAGTAGTCCTCGCTTGAGGTGTCCACTTCCCTATCCCAATCATAGGAAAAACCAAGTGCTTTGATTTGGTTCCTAAAAAGATTGATGTTTGCCGCTGTGGTCACGGCAGGGTGAGTGCCGGTCTTTATTGCGTAGTTTTCAGCAGGAAGCCCAAAAGCGTCAAAACCCATTGGATGCAGCACATTATAGCCGTTCATACGCAGAAAACGGCAGTAAATGTCGGTGGCGGTATAGCCTTCGGGGTGGCCGACATGGAGCCCTGCGGACGACGGATACGGGAACATATCCAGTACATAACGCCGTTTTTCCTTGGGAATGGACGGATCTTCCATTGTCTTAAAAGTCTTGTCTTTGTCCCAATATTTTTGCCATTTGGGCTCGATTTCATTAAAAGGATATTTCATATAAAAATATTGTAGCATAAAATTAAAAATCATGATATAATGTGACCATGAATTTATTATTAATTGCACAGACACTTACAGAAATATGTGAGCGTTCTCTTATTGTTCCCGGGCAGGCTTTGAACTGCACCATTATTGTAAATCCGGCAGCAGGCGGTTACAAGATAGCCAATAGATGGAAGTCTCATGCCGCTACTTTGGAAGAATACAGGGATAAAGCCCAAAAAAACCCCAAACGGCCAATGCATAAATTTGCAAATATGCTAATAACGGAAGGCAAGGGATCGGCAGCTAAAATTACTAAATTGGTAGTGGAAAAGGCTGAAAAAAATCCGGATCCTTTTTACCTTATAATTAGCGCGGGCGGCGATGGCACCCATTGCGAGGTTATGCTCAATCTTTACAACGCGCCGGTTGCGGTAAGATCAAACCTGGCAGTTCTAAGGTTGCCGATGGGAACTGGTAATGACGGCGCAGACAGTTCTTCTTTAGCGGAAGCTTTAGAGCTTTTAATTAACCCTGTAAAAATTGAGCTTGCTTCTGCAGTTCAGCTTAAAACCGCGCCCGACGGGCCCGCAAGCAAGCTAGGGCCCTTCCTTGCTTTTAACATTATGTCTATTGGGCTGGATGCCTACGTAACCCACATGACCAATAAAATGAAAAGAAAAAAAGCGGGTGACTCTTACAGGCTTTGGGTAGATATAGCTGCTCTATTCTATGACTGGACTTATAAGGTTGATGTTATGGATATGGTCGTAAGCGATCAGCAAGGTTCTGTTATTCAGACGTTCCATGATAAATTTCTGTTAATTGCCATGGGTGTTACAGGAAACCGTACTTACGGCTCACAGCAAAAAATTCTGCCTGATTTCCGTAATGTTTGCGCAATTCAGCAAATGCCACTGTTCCGCAAATTGTCATTAAAAAGTCAGGTTGCCAAAGGCACTCATACACATAGTAAGGAACCGGTATTTTTATCCGCGCATAAAATAGAAATTAACGGTAAAAATAAAATACTGGCACAGATGGATGGAGAACCATTTCCTTTAACCCCGGCAGATTTCCCAATAACAATGGAAATTACCCTGCCGTCAATACCGGTGCTTAAGAAATAACAACTTGACAAATCTTGTTACTTGTTACAATACTATTCAAGTTTACACAAGTATAAAATTTTAAGGAGGATACAATGTCTGCAACAGGGAAAAAGAAAAAATTACCGCCAATTGATCAGGAATTTATCCAGGAAATGGAAAGTTCGCTTATGATCCTAAAAACCGAAATTGCTGACAAATTACATGCCAGCAGCGAGGATTTTAAAGGAATTATGGAGGGGATGGATTCTAAAGATATAGCTGACATAGCATCTGATGATATTGACCGCAGGATGATTGAAGCCATAGGGGCACAAGAATTAAAAAGGCTTAAATCCATTGAGTCCGCCCTGACCCGCATTAAACAGGGAAAGTACGGGCACTGCGTTAAATGCAGCCACCGGATTCCACAGGAAAGATTAATAGCAATACCGTATGCGGTTATGTGTATTGACTGTAAGTCCGAAGAAGAACGGAGAAACAGATAACAATGTCAAAAAAAGCATTAGTTTTATTAGCAGAAGGGTTTGAAGAGGTTGAAGCTATTACACCGATTGACTACTTAAAACGAGCCGGTATTGCGGTTACTACTGCGTCTATCAGTGATAGCTTAACTGTTAAGGGGGCTCGTGCGGAGCTTAATGTAATTGCAGATACTACTTTGGAAAAACTTTCACCGGGTGCCTGTTGTTTTGACGCAATTATACTCCCCGGAGGAATACCCGGCGCAAAAAACCTTGCGGTATGTAAAAGGACTTCTACATTATTGGTTGACATGACAGGCGCCGGAAAATTGATTTGCGCTATTTGCGCCTCCCCTGCTTTGGTACTTGCTCCTTTGGGGTTACTCTCCGGTAAAGAGTTTACCTGTTACCCCGGTATGGAAGAAAAAGTAACGGGCGCAAAATGGTCATCTGACCGCGTAGTTATAGACGGAAACATCATCACAAGCCGGGGGGCGGGGACATCAGGAGAATTCTCTATAGCGATAATTTCTGAGTTACTTGGGAAAGATGAAGCAAAGAAGATAGCTGATACGGTGTTGCTGTAGGCGGGATCACGACTGACACTGATTTGCACTGATTATGATTGCTGTTGTTTGATATTGCTTTGATCTCTAGATATATTTTCTTGCTTCTGGATTTACATTGATTAAATCTTCCTTTGCGTAAATCTGCGTTCAATCCGCGTTAATCTGTGTTAATGGGTGACCACGCTTATGGGAAACTAGTTTACGGCACACCGAACTAGAATATCCCTCAAGGGAAGGTTCAATCGTTGGGCTACATTCAACAAAGCAGTACGCCCTATACAGTGGCGGCTCTCTTTTATATATACGACAAACCCAGCCCTTCTTGCAGATTCTGAGAGTTCAAACATCACATTATAGTGGGGTTTTTCACCTAATGTATTTTTCCATACTTTTAATGCAAAAATACCATCGGAAATAAGTGTGCCAAAAACACAGTCAGCATCAAGATAATCACCCATATATTATGCAGCTTTAAGTTCTCTATATTCGGCACTTACAGCTATTTTTACTGCCGGGATTTTTCCTTGTAGAGCAGATAGAACTTCTTCTGCATCATGTTTGGCGGCTTTGTAAATAATATCTCTAAAATCATCATCCCAAGTTTCTTTTACAGCTTCAATAAAGTGCCTGTCCAATTTATGCCCCATATCTTGCCCTGTTCTGGAAAGTTTAACTTCTGCCTTGCGATACTCCCGCCAATAACTTTCCATTGCATCACTGTCTACAAGCTCAATGAGTTCATCATGTCCTCGCCCTTTTATCATTACTTCCTTAACATAATCTGCGGTAAGACGCACCAATAAACGAGCAGCCTCATCTATAGATGAGCCAATAGAATCCAGAACTAATTCAATATTAGTAGCTTCATAGAGACCGGATGGAGTCTTATTCACTATAAAATGGGTATGAGGAATATTCCAAGGAACCCCCAATGTTTCGCATATTATCTTCCCGATAGCAACAAACCGCTTATTTTCTGCCATTTTGCAACCCCATTGACTTTATACGCCAAATTACCGATGATATATTAAAGTATAACAGCATCTATTCTCTTTTTGCAAGGGCTATTTGTAGTGTTAATCTGTGCTTAATCCGTGTTAATCTGTGTTAAATGGTAACCACGCTTGTTTTGATGGTTGCATATTCATTACCTCGCGCAGAGGTACTGAGGGCGCGGAGATATTAGCTTGTTAAGATAAATATATCTAACCTAGAAATCTTAAAAATTTAAAGTTTTAATATAGCCAGGTTAGGATAAGATATATTAGCTCTCATAGTTCTCCACGCTCTCACATCTCTGCGCCTCCGCGCGAGGGTTTTTGTATACCTATCCATTTCTTTTCTTCCTACAAAGGTTTAGTTTTGAAGGTCAGTTTATTTTACTTTCTTAATTAGTGGTAGAAGGGGTTGTTATGATGGTTTTCCACATGCGGGGTCACGCATTAACACTGATTTGGAAAGCAAATCTTCTTCTCACTGAGGGCACAGAGGCACAGGGTTCACGGAGGAGGGAATTACGCTACGCCACTTGATAAATAACAGGGCGATATTGAGGACTGGGAATGTTTGCATTTGCGTTTTTTGCTTCTTCAAGCCACAGTTTTTGTGCGATTAGAACTTGTTGTAATGCCTCGTTCGGTGTTGTACCAAACGCACTACAATTTTTTAAGTCGGGAATATCGGCGATATATCCTTCATCATCATCGCTATAGAATAAATTTATGTGATAGTCCTTCATTGTTTTTCCTCCATTCTTAAGTTATATTTTTCCACCAAGGAGAAGAATTGCCTGATTTGATACGGCTTTGCTTCTCCATTCACATTCTGAATATTGATGATTTCCGCAACTGCTTCATTCTTGTAAATGCTATGGCTTCCTTCACCTCTTGTACGGTTAAACCCAAAAGCCTCAAGTATAGCAACAAAGTCGTTGTATTTAACATTCTTTTGGTTATTCAGTATTTGTTGAAACAGTTTTCTTTTATTCATATCTATATTATACCACCATTGGCTATATTTTGCAAGGATTATGGCTTGCTTTTTATTACCATACACCTTTTCTACTCATTCCCCTTTCTTCTTCACTGTAATGCATTCTTTTTTACTTTCTCTCTCTGCGGTAGAAGGGGTTGTTTTGACGGTTACACTAAAATTCCCGCACAGCGCGGACTTTATATGAAACAAGCCCTCTGCCAACGCGATCCGCGAATAATACTAAAAAACATAGACTTATGCAGATTAAGTGCTGATTTTAGCCAAATCCTTAACACCCGTATAGTTAAATTTGCAACTTTTTTCAAAATTCTTCAAAATTCCTCCAAAAACGATAAAGCAAAATAGCACTTCCACCCCATATATATGTGCACAAAATCAGCCTTAATTTTTTACCTATTCTCATGTTACTACATTCTCGGAAGCTTGTCAAGCGGTTTTTTAACTTTTTTTAAATATTTTTTCGCCCTGTCTCAAATATGTCTCAAGAATTTGAAAAAATATACCGTTTAATAATTTATGCAAAAGCTACTAACCACTGAACAAATGGCGTATGTTATGTCAATAAACCCTTATACACTGCGTGTATTAACCGACACCGGTACAATACCGCATACTTACATACATGGTCAAGAGGCCAAAGAGATACGGTACAACCCCTATATAGTCAATGATCACCTGCGGCGGATAAACAAAATAAGCCTGAACAGCAATAATCAAAATGAGCTGGATGACATACGTAATTATTTTAACACCACCGCACCTGATGTAGTAAAAAACCTGAAAAAAATCGATAGTGGATTTGCCCAAAAAAGAGTACCCAAAGGTTATAGCCTACAGATAGTAAAAAATAAAAAGTATGAATTCCTGTATTATGTAAGATATTTTCATAACGGCAGAACAATATCCAGATACAATACACATACAAACAATTTAGCATTTGCAGAAAAATTCGCAGTTGAAAATCGGGATAGAATTATTAATGAGTACTATGCAAAAAGAGCCCCCGGTTATGCTAAAAATAGTTTTTATGATATATTGTCAACGGCCTATAAAGAAGATTCCCCGTATGATGAATGGGCTGCCACACATGGAAAATTAATAACAGATAGGGTTAGAAGTCTATACAATAATTGTATGTTAGATACATTAATACCATACCTAAAAAATCATGGGGTTAAAACCGCGCATGATGTAAGACCTTCTCTAATTTCAAAATTGCAGGTTTATTTGCGTAAAAAAGGAATATCTCCATACACCATTAACCGCAAGATAAGTCTCTTAGCAATGATTTTTGACTATCTTGTAGCAGAGGAAATTATAGCTGATAATGTATTTCGTAAAGTAAGCAAGTTAAAAGGCCAAAAAAAACATGCAAAAACCAAAGATATTCATGATATCGATAAGATAAAAGGTAAATTCGATCACATGTGGAAAGGTGAAGAAACGGAATATATTTTAAATATGTTGATAAATTGTACCGGTATGCGTAATAGTGAAATCGTTCAAATTAAACTTAACGATATTTTCCGTCAGAATAACAGCCACTATATTTTTGTTCACGGAACAAAATCTGAAAATTGCCCTCGTTATATGATACTGCACCCTACATTACATAGAATGTTAATAAAATATGCTTTGAAAAATAAAATTTCTAATGATGATTATCTTTTTCCTGATACTAACAGCTACACATTTGACAAAGCTTGTTTTGCTCTGGCAAAAAGAATATATCCAAAAATGCCACATGATGAACTTAGAGAATATTTGGATAAAAATAACATAACCTATTACTCCGGACGGCACTCCTGGAAAACATTAATGCGTGCCAATAAATTGGGCGATGTTGAAGAATACTTCATGGGACACAAACCAACCCCAGATGTCGCAGAAATCTACAATCACAAAAACCGCCAAGGACGGAGAAATATCTTTAAAAAAGCAAAGGATATTGTTAGAATTTTAGATAGGTGTGTATTCACTGGAAGAGGTAAAAGCAAAAAGACTTAATTCCCATGCCATTTATATGCCCTTCTATATTCTTGTCTTTCTGCTTCTGTAATTGTAAAAGCATAAAAATCACCATTTTTTTTACAAATTATAGTATTATCATATTGCTGATCCATTGGAAGATGATATATTTTTGTTTTACGACCAAACTTATCTCTACCATTATTACATTTTATCATAGGATAGTCTTCCATTTCAACATTTTCTCTTATCTGAATTCCTAAAGCATTTGCAAAGTTCTTGGCTTCATCAGAAAGGATTGTGTGTGATATAAATAATCCTACAACATTATCTTCATGGGGATTATCCAATTTATACTTTATTACTGTACCAAATAATTGAGCAATATGTTTTTCATGAATTATTTTATTTTTTGACCAATATTTGCATTGTACTATTTTTGTAGAATTATTGTTTTTTACAATTAAATCTCTCCCCAAGTCATTAATTCTTTTTTCTATTCCATAATACTCAACCAAATAATTATTCTGTTCAAATTTGTAACCTACATATCTTTCAAAATCCCTTCCAATTTCCCAATTTCTTTTCTTTCGTTTTTTATAATATTCTAAGGCTCTGATATTTTTTTCTGTATCAGAAAGTAGTTTATATTCTTCTTTTGATAAAAAATTTCTTGGGCTATCATCTTCCAATGAATCTTTTAAATATTCATCATACTCAACAATATCTTCAACTTCTGGGATTAAAGTTTTAATATATTCCAGTTGATATTTCATAACTGCATTTTCTTCAAGCAATGCCTTTTTTTCTCTTATTAAATTATCTACACGAGCCATTGTTTCCGAATTTCTTTTGCTCTTAATCAGTTCGCTTGAATCTCTTGTCTGTTCATATAATATAAATTTTGCATCAGCAATTAATGGAGAAAGCCATTTATAAGCCTTTGCTCTTTCTGATAGATTGTTTTCAATTTCAGTCAATAGATTGTTTCGTATTTCTTCTTGTTTTAACAACCAATTGTTTTGAGAAACTTCCCTTTTTTTAAGTTCATTATAATTCTTTTCAAGAGATTCCAGCTTATTATCTTTTTCTAAGAGGCTCGCTCTATAATTGTTTAAACTATTTATAAGTTCCCTGTTTTCTCTAAATGTACCGATAATCGCAGTTATTATTGCTATAGCTACGAATATGCCAAAAATTATAAGTATTTCCATGAGAACCTTCCTTATATCACAATTTTACAATATTAATTATCTTTTAGAAAGGTTCCCATAAACTACTTACTCCCCAGCACCACTATAGAAGTTATCAAGCTCGCTGCCAACACTCCGGAAGTAATTCTCCAGAATGTTAACTTCCGCTCTAATGAGCGCTGATAAATCGCCTGATCCTCTATTAACCAGCCCAAGTTCTCTGATAGCGCTATCTGCCTCCTGATGGATTCTTCGGAGTCTTTCAACTGCTGCAACAGCCTGTTTATTTCGTTCAAGCTCTCGTCGTTGCTCGTCTGCAATGATTCGATTAAGACTTGTTGCAGCGCCAGATTCTGATCCAGCTCGTCCAGAAGCCCCTGTATACGTTCCAAAGATGATAAAGGCGACAGCGCATCCAAACCAGCAACAGGCAATACAACTAACAATAAAATGAAACTTAAAAAGCTTTTCCACATTATTTTCCCTCCAACTTAGGCTCATTCAGTTCCGGCCTAAAAAACTTCCCTTTAACTCCGTTGTCGACGACATTCGCCCCTTGATACAAACCGCCTGCGGCAACAATCCCCCAGATAATCCCACCGGCAATAGTTTTGAGCACATCCGGATCCTGCCACAAAGTAACAAAGTAAATTAATATCAAAGCCAAAAACGACATCCAAAACGCCGTACTCTTTTTTGTTCTTTTCATCATTCCCCCTCCGCACTGCAACCGTCTTCATACGGAATTACGTAAAACTCCACATCGGGAGTCAGCCGTCCAAAGCCTTCCCTGATATACATGAAACCGTTGCTTATTCCGGCTTGCCCAATAAGCGGGCCTTTTTCCGCTTTGTAATCTGAAAGTTTTGGGCATACCAAAGCGACATGGCCGGGACCGCTTGTATTAGGCGCGACAGCTGCAACAAGCTTTCCTTCATTTGCCATAAACTGTGCAAGCTCTCCGCCGGACACCCTTTCCGCATTGGCTCTTGCGTTACGCACCATCGCGTTAGCATTAGTCCAGTTAATACCCCTCGGTTCAAGCAGCAAAGATTCTTTGCCGCCAAGCCTGTCAAGCATCCTGTGCAAAGCACGGTTGCACCAAGTAACATTGGTATTGCCGTTCGCGTCCGGGTACCCGCGCTGGACATCCTCCATTGAAGTTACTTCTGCTATAACTTCAACAATTCTTTTTGCTTTTTCACACATCTCTGTTGTGTTCATATTTATACCTCCTTAATTTGCATGGACTAATCTATTGTAATAGTCCATTGTTTTACTGTAGTATTCTTTGTCTACGATATTCAAATTCATTTTCATACTGTAAACATCTTTCCATCTTTCCTTGTCGTTCAAGACAAGTAGATAGCCTTTATCACGAACTCTGCCGTTTACATTCATTGCAATCAACCTGCGCAAAGCTTTTAGCCTGTTAAACATAGAAGGGTAATCATCATTAAAAAGCATATTTTCAAGAGTGCCCCTAGAAACATCATCCGTACGATCCTCAAGTTCAGAAAGCTCTTTGGCAAGTCCTTTGATACTGGAATTAAGACAGTTTAATATTTCATCTAATTCAGCCCGCCGAATCTTCCTGTCAGCCGCATCTTCTTCAAGCAGAAACTCAATTTTTTCCAGCCGTTTTTCATGCCTTGCCTGCAAACTGGATCCGCATACTTTCTCGGGTTTTTTATTATTTTGGGCATCTCTCTTTGCAAACCACAACGGCAAAAATATTTTGGCTAGCATAATAGTTTCAAAGATAGTTACGCACAGCACCACTATTAAAATTATTGCGCCCGGCAAATCTTTTTCTAATAAAAGTTTAAATATATTCAAGATACACCTCCAACTTGATTTTTGTCATCCCTTGATCTTCCATAAGCCCTCCCTCTTAATCCCTTAGTTTTTGATCTAGTATATTCCCTGTTTATCTCATCTATGTCATCTCCTAAAACACCCCATTCCTTACCATTTTCATCTACCCATTTATCATCAATAGTTAAAATAGGATACTTCTGGGTAAAATCAGTACTCTTTAATTCCATATCATCTGTGATACCAAATAGCTCTTTATACCCCGGGACATGATAAATAAACCATTCAATGGCGCCTACATTCCCACAAGCTCGACACTCTGAAAAATCAAATATAACAGGGTCTGAATCTTTGTGTAGAGAGGCTTCTGTATGATCTGCTCGCCCAGCAAAGCAGCCGGTCAAAGCACCAGATGAAAACATCGTCGTCATGTAACGGAATAGTTTGGTGGGTTTAGATGGATAAGTTGTAGTTGTCGCCCCGTCAGAACAATAATTCGTATAAGGAAAAACTGTATAGGGTATATTATTGTCTATACAATATTGCTTTTTAGCATGCCAATCATCATTTGGATTTTCCAATATTAAAATAAAATCATAATGTTTTGGAAACTCGTGATCCTCATGCCATGCTGCAATCCGTTTGAAATTTGGAGATTCAGGCACATACAGACTTCCGTTTATTCTAACAATTCCTTTGTAACCTTCAGCCGCAAGAGCGGGGATTAAATCTTTAATTCCGGGATACAGCCCTGGTTCACCCCCTGTAATATCTACTAGCCACTCATTTGGATCTAAGTTTTTTATCATCCACGGAAGCAATAATTCATTAGTTATAGCATTTTTTGGATGTCCGTCTGCAAACTTTTCATCAGGCGCATAAGTCCATCTAGCCATTGGACAATGCCTGCATTTATAATTACACGATTGATAAAGCACTAATTCAAACAAATTCATATATACTCCTTATAAAGATATTTTTTCATCCCA
>Ga0099364_10014044_pt1 | contig 10696 bp, 16 predicted proteins | sample TergutTh196P3_FD_73070 | JGI IMG/M metagenome (GOLD analysis project Ga0099364, IMG submission 73070) | Microcerotermes parvus P3 segment gut microbial communities from Pointe-Noire, Republic of the Congo - Th196 P3 | ecosystem: Host-associated > Arthropoda: Insects > Digestive system > Gut ...
CTACCTTATTAACGCTGCGGGCGATTAAACCGAGAGTACCTTCTTCAGCATTACAATAAGCGCCACCTCTACTTGTGAGGGTTTTGGTGGAGAATCCAAAAGAATCGGTGCTACTATCGAATGGCGCATATTGAACTTCGCCTATCAATTCGGCGGGGATTTTGAATCTTATCCCCCATTCCTTAATGGTTAGATATTCCTCTTTTGGCGGATTAGTGGTGCTGGGCTTGTTGTCTGAGGTGCCATTGTTTGACTTGTCTTTTGAGATGTCTGTGTTGGGCGAATCTTCTTGGTCGGAGGGTTGTTTTTGGAGATTGTTGATTTGGGACCTCATGTCATCGATTTGCTGATTAAGATGGTAGATTTCTGATTTCTGATTGAAATATTGCCAAATGAAGAAACCTGCTGCTGCGGCTAAGATTACTGCCGCAATGACAAGAATAATGGTGAGCGGCTTAGGTTTTGGTTTTAGGGATGAATTAATAACCGATTCTGTGTTGGCGGATGGTTCCATAATAAATCTCCGTTATATTGCTAATGGTATTTTACCACAAAAAGTAGAGAGCGAATATTAGAGAAGAAAGTTACCTAAAGGCTAGCTTCGACGGCGCCCCAGGTGGCTTCGATGTTGTCGGCGGGGATGGTGATGGTGACTTGGTCGTTGAGTTTGAGCTTGAAGTAGGTGACGGAGGCATAGAGAATCTTATATTCTTTGCCGTTGGCTTCGACGAAGAATTGGTCGTCGTGAGAGGTAAGGGTGCCGATGAGGGTTTTGCGGTCGACTGGGCCGATTTGCTTGTAGAGGAATTGGCCGTTTTCGGCGATGGTGAGCTTCAAAATATCGCCTTCGACTAGCTTGGACTTACTGGCGTAGTTGGCTGGTACGGGATAATTTTTGCCGTCTGGACCAATCATAATTTGGCCGTCAAAGACGCCTTCGATGACTTTACCCTCGGGATTTTCGGTTTTGGTGACGGGAGCCGAAATGGCTTCCCCATCTCCTAGCACGGAAATGAGCAGCTCTTTAGCTGCTGCTAAATTGGTCTCAGCATCACTGATTAAACTTCGTAAACGTTTTATTTGTTTTTCTGGTAACTCAGACATCCTCGCATCCTGTCTGTTAAGTATAGTATTGATATTATAGTATGATGCGGTGGAAAACTTGTCAACACGAAATGTTTCCGCTTGTGGAAAACTCGCAAAGGTGGTTTTTCCACAGGAACAACAGATTTGGCGGTCAAAATGTTGTAATTTTGCCTAGGTTGAAGAATATGTGAGTTTGTGGTATGATAAGAAGAGTTACTGCGGTAGGAGGTGGTATTAATGCGTGGTGCTTGTACTTTGGTAGTCAAGGACGAAAAAATCCTGATGGTAAAAGAATTCAAAGGCTGGAATCTCATAACCGAAACCGCGAATGATATTAATGGCGAGACACTTCAGGGCACTGCTGTTCGAGGAGTGCTAGAAGAATCTGGCTACGCCGTTGAGCTGATAGGTTATCTGGGGGACGTAGATACAGTTTACAAGGGAGAAGGTTTGACCATTGCAATTTTTCTGGCCAGGCTGAAGTCTGGTGAAGAACGAAAAATCCGTGAGGTGGGAGTGGAGAGAGCCGAGTTTATGACTGCGGCAGAGATTTGGGCTATTCCGCAGGATGAATTACGTTTTCCGGAGCTTGTGCCATTGGTGCTTGAGCGCTGGCAAACGAAAAAGAGCTTGCCACTGGATTGGATTATCGAAATCCCGCGCATCGGGAAATATTAGTAGGTAGTCTAATTCGACTTTTTGGATTTTGACAACAAAAAAACCGCTCGGGTTATCCCGGGCGATTTTTTTTATGTAACAATTTCGGTCAGTGTTTTGGGCTTTAGGCGAGCTCGACGGTTGCGCCAGCTTCTTCCAATTGCTTTTTCATAGCTTCGGCTTCGTCTTTTTTGACAGCCTCCTTGACGGTGGCAGGAGCGCCATCGACAATAGCTTTGGCCTCGCCGAGACCTAGGCCAGTAACTTCTTTGACGGCTTTGATGACGGCGATTTTCTGAGCGCCGGCGTCTTTCAGAACGACGTTGAATTCGCTCTTGCCTTCATCGGCAGCAGCAGCGCCACCTTCGGCAGCCGGGCCAGCGGCAACGGCGACTGCGGCGGCAGCCGGTTCAATGCCGTATTCATCCTTGAGGATGGTTTTGAGTTCGTTCACTTGCAGAACAGTCAATTCGACTAGTTCCTTGGCGATTTTTTTAATATCTGTAGCCATAGTAGACTCCTTTTAAAATTTATTTAGTTGGTTGCTTTGCTGGAAATGCCATCGAGAAGCGCGTGTAAATTGCCAGAAAGGGCGTTTGTGACATCGTTGACGCCCGATTCGAGCATGGCGATGACTTCGGCGATGAGCTGTTGTTTGCTTGGCAGCTTGGCCAGGCTTTTAACTTCGTCTTCGCTGAGATTTGCGCCTTCACCGGAGAATGCGCCCTTGAGACTTAACGCCTCGTGTTCGTGCGCAAATTTGTCCAAGACCTGAGCTGGAGCCACTTCGTCTTCGCTGGAAATAGCGTAAAGAAGTTGGCCTTCCAAGCCGGCGGTGTCGACATTTTTGTAGACGGCGATTTCGTTGATAGCGACTTTGACCAGACGGTTTTTGACAATCTTGATTTTGACACCAGCGGCGCGAGCCATGGCGCGCAGAGCTTGTAGGTCGGCGACCGAGAGGCCCTGATACTGGGCATAGACTGTCATTTTTGCGTCGGACAAAAGCGCATTGAGGTCAGCAACCAATTGGTGTTTCTTATCTTTGCTAATTGCCATAGATAGAACCTTTCTTTTGATTGATAAAAATGACCGAAATGTTAAGAATCGTCACCAAAATCCCTTATAAGAATTGCCTCGGTAGCGGATTAAGACTTCAAAAGTCGGCTACTGTCTTTGGTAACTGAGATGTATTATATCAAAATACACAGTGAAGGTCAACTAAGCAGATATTTTGGGATAAATCGCAGAAATCCCAAAATATCTAGTTAGTTTCCCTTATAATGAGCCTATGATTAGGATTATTGCCGGAGGGAGGAAGAATGTCGGGTGGTTGATTGAGGCTTGTTCTGAATATGAGAAACGGCTAAGGAAGCCGTTTGATATGGAGTGGCAGTTTGTGGAGGAGGAGAGGCTGGAAGAGGCGGTTCTGCGCTGCGATAATCGGGACGTAGTGATTTTGTTGGATGAGCGGGGGCAGATGTGGGACTCCCCTGCTCTGTCGAAAAAATTGGCGGAGGGGTTGGAGGCTGGCAAGCGCGTGGTTTTGGTAATTGGCGGGGCGTATGGTTTTTCGGAAAATATGCGGCAAAAATATCCGCTGTGGTCGTTGTCTAAAATGGTTTTTCCGCATCAGATTTGTCGATTACTTGTGACCGAGCAGATTTATCGGGCGCAGGAAATTTATGCGGGTCGTCCTTACCACCACGAGTAGACGAGGGTCATTTTGTGGTGTCGATATGGATGGGGCCGACGTCGATTTTGATGCGGGTGTCGGTTTCGTGGATACGAATGTTAGCATCGTTGACCAGTTGAGTTGCGGTGTCGAGAACACCGTCTCGACCAACTTCAGCGAACCAAATGCCGCCAGTGATGGAGGTGGCGGTGGTGAGGGCCATGGCGAAAATGAAGGAAGTGATGAGACCAACGCGGGCGGAGCGGCCGAGTTTGGCGGCGAGTAGCGCGGAGGATAGAGTGATACCGATGGAGGCGATAGTGAATAGCAAGGTAGCTACAAGGATGGCGGTGGCGATGAAGAGTGGTTTTGCGGCGATGCTGGCGGCCGCGATACCGAACACGCCCAGAACGGTGAGCGGAATGAGGGCGATGAGCATCGAGATGAATGCGATGAGGCCAATGACACCGAAGAAACCGAGGATAATTCGGAAGACAAGTGGGGCGGATGATTTGGCTTTGTCGCTGGCGGTTTTGGTGGCTCGTTTGGCTTTGTCTGCGATGTCTTCGGTAGCTTCTTTGATGGTTTCGAGGTTAATAGGTTTGCCCTCCATAGAGAGGCGGTCGCTGGCGGTTTTGGCTGCGGGGGCGCAGAGCCAGACGATGATGTAGAAGATGACGAATGGGAAGAAGGCTGTGAAGACGACGAGGACGACGAAGAGAATGCGGAGTAGCGTGATGTCCCAGCCGGAGTAGGCAGCGAGGCCCGAAATGACGCCGCCGACCATGCCGTTTTCGGGGTCGCGGAAGAATTTTTTCTGAGCGAATTGCTGCTTGATTTTGTCGGCGATTTTTTCGTCTTGGTCTTTTTTGCTGCCCTTTTCGTCTGAGCTGAATTCTTTGGGCTGTCCGAGCTGTTCTTTGATGGCTTCGACGTCGACAATTTTAATGACATTGTCTTTTGTGACGCCGCGGGATTCGAGAATTTCGGTGATGCGAATTTCGATGTCGTCGAGGACATCACTGGCGTCGCCGAGGCTATCTTTGATAGCGTCTAAATATTTATTGAGTTTTTTGCGCGCGTCGACATCGATTTCGTAAGGGATGCCGGCGATATGGATGCGCACAATTTCGTTCATGGCTGGGGTTTCCTTTCTAATTGTTTTATTACTTTGTTGAGCCGATGAATCGAAGTTTTGAGTTGCGCGCGTACCGCGCGGCCGTGGTCGGTGATTTTGTAGTATTTGCGGGGTGGTCCTTGGGGTGATTCCTGCCACTCGTGGACCAATAGGCCTTCGCGAGCGAGACGAGACAATAATGGATAAACAGTGCCCTCGACGATGTCGAGTTGGGCTTTTTCGAGTTTGGTGAGGATTTCCGAGGTGTAAACAGGTTGCTCTGCCACCAATAGGACGCACTGCGTGAGAATGCCCTTTTTGAGCTGTACGGTGAGGTCGGCGGCATAGTTTTGGGCGCTTTCTGTAGGGTCTGGATAGGTGTTCATAGTACTATGTTATGCAAGGTACTATATAATGTCAAGACTTTTGTAGTTTTTGCGTGAGAATTAAGCCAGGGTGTTTTCGACGAGGATGCTGGGACCCATGGTGGTGGTGAGGTAGAAGCTTTTGACATAAGTTCCCTTCACTGAGGCGGGCTTTTGGCTTTTTAGGCTATCTATGAAGGTGTTGACGTTCTCGAGTAGTTTGTCGGCGCCGAAGGAAGTTTTACCAAGGCCGACATGCACGACGGCTTGCTTATCGACGCGATATTCGATTTTGCCACCCTTGAGCTCTTTGACGGCTTTTTCGATGTCGGCGGTAACGGTGCCGGCTTTGGGATTGGGCATCAGGCCTTTGGGACCGAGCAATCGAGCGTACTTGCCGAGTTTTGGCATGTATTGCGGTGTGGTGATAAGGACATCGAAGTCGAGCTGTTCTTTGTCGAGGCTTGCGAGGAATTCGTCGTCTTGGGCGATGTCGGCACCGGCGGATTTAGCGGTCTTGATGATGTCAAGTGGTGCAAAAACGGCGACACGGACGGTTTTGCCGGAGCCGTTGGGCAGGCTGACGGTAGCGCGGATATTTTGGTCGGCTTGGCGAGGGTCGACATTCAGACGGAAATGGGCTTCGAGGGTGGAGTCAAATTTGACTGGGCAGGTTGCGACTGCTAGTTCGACAGCTTCTTTGAGAGAGTAGGCTTTGCCCTTTTCGATTTTTTCGGCGACTTTGCGATAGTTTTTGCTGCGACGTTCGAGTCTGGAGCGAGTAATGGGCTTGGGGCCGGTTTTTTTCTCGATGGCTTGGTCGGCTTTGGCTTCGACTTTGCGGGCTTGGCGCTCGTCTTCGGCCTTGACTTCCTCGATATGTTTCTTGGATTTTTTGCCGGATTTGGCAAATTTTTCTTCAGCAGCAGGAGCTTCCTCTTTTGCTGGCGTTTCTGCGACGACTTCGGGGGTGACAACTACTTCTTCAGTGGTTGGCTCGGTGGTGAGCTCATCTTTGTTAGTGGCTTTTTTGGCCATAATAATCCTTTCTGTGGTGATAGCGAGCGGTGATGCTCTCCCAACATTGATTTTGATAATAGTATTTTAACATAATTTCGACGTGATGAGAATAGGTAAATTTTGGGGAAAACGCGTGAGAAATATTGACTTTTGGTTGCTATTGGGCTGTAATAAAAACGAGTAATTTGCATTGGGGGTGCTTGTTGTACATTGATAGTTGATTAGTTCTGCTACTGACGCTTGTTTTTGTGGTCCGCTTTTGACGTAATTTTTGCGTCAAGGGCGGACTACGAAAGTGGTTACATTACAGTCATGCGGACTTGAAACGTGGGGGTTTTATGAACCAGAGGGAAGGAATTATATTTAATCTTATACGCGGAGGCACTAAAGACGTTGATTTTGCGCTTGATTTGACATCGACCATAGATGAAATACTTGCGGAGGCAGAAGATAGCCTTACAGATTTACAGGAGGCCATGATTGAAGGAAGGGTTATGGTGTATGATGAGCGCGGCAGAAGCCTTGGAGAAGCCCGATACGTACTGACTTTTAGAACGAAAATTATGTTGGCGATGCCGGGTTCGGAATACAGCCATCATACTGCTGGAGAGGAAATTGTAAAGTATTGGTCGTCTCAAGAGGATTTTTCGCTTGGCGTTTTCCATGAAGACCACCGACAAAACACCCTTCAGATAGAGAAAGAATATAAGGAGCCGGTCTTTAAGTTCAACGAGCCAGGCTGGGCTTTTGTTAAGACTCGAACTTGGAATGACTTTGTATTTTACCCCAAGCCCACTTTTGATGAAGTTAGTTATACATTAATTTTGTGGTGAGTGAAGGATAGAACTGATTGATTTTTGAATTCCCCGCCCCCTACGCTTTGTGCGAACGGGGGTCGGGGATTTTTCCTGGGCAAGGAAAAGGACCCACCGTCTAAAACGATTGGGTCCTATGGTTGTCGCTAGGCTAGCGCAAACTGGAGTATTGCGGCTACGGCAACTACTAGCGATAAAGAATCGAACCGGTCAAGGTATCCGCCGTGACCGGCGAGGAGGTTTTCGGCGGCGCTAAAGCCTGGGAAAAGTCCGAGGACTTCCCCGGAATCGTCCAGTTGCAGGCCGCGCTTGGTGATACTGCCGAGTAGGTCGCCAAGTAGGGCGACGACGCCTCCGCCGCCGGCGAGGATGAATTCGGGCAACCTAAAGTCTGCACCAAGTCGTGAATTTGCGACGTAGATGAAACCAAAGGATAAAATGGCGGACGAAATTATCCCGCCGATGCATCCTTCGCCAGTTTTCTTGGGGGACAGGGTGGGAAATGGTTGTCGGGTAAAGAGTTTACCTCTGACGAATTGGCCGTTTTCGATTTTGCCTCCAAGTAGCTTGCCTACAAAAAGGGCGGCGATATCATGCCCGTAGGCGATGACGATGAAGAGGGCTATACGCGGGATTGACGGGACGCAGAACAGTATAAAAACAACTGCCACGCCGATGACGAGAGACTCCACAAGGTCGAAGATGACAGTGCTTTTGCGTGGCGAGCCGTAGATTCTTGCAGTGTAGATTTCCAGTGCCGCTAGGCTCATGGCGCCGGCCAAGGCAATTCTGAGGAGCCAACCCTCAAAAGGGATGGCTGTGGCGATGGCGAGCAGCAACAGGATAATACCGGTTTTTGCTCGCTGTTTTAGGTTTTTGGAAGCGAACAGGGTCGCGACCTTTTGCCTAAGTGTCATTGCGCTCACCTCGATTCTAGATTTTTTAGGTGCACTCACCCTAGATAACCAGCAGTATAGCACATATTGACTTTTGCGGTCAAGAGTGATATAATAAGAGTATTAGGGGGCTTTTTTGCACCTTAAAATCTGGAAAGGAAAAGGAGTGGTTGAGGCTGAGTAGGTATAGAGGAAAGCATGTCGCACCGCGAAGACGCAGGCGACGAGAACTCCGAGTGGGGCGATTGATAGCGCTGCTATTGATGGTACCCCTGTTGCTGAGTGTGAAAATTTTCATTGCGCTTGGTGAAGAGGAACTTGTCGATGTTGGTAATGATATGGTCTTGGGCTCGAGTAAGATTATCGAGGCAAGCACGTTGGAACTTGCTATCGAGGAAAAATGGGAAATTGTCCCGTTGGCGTTTGTGGTGCCAGAGCCGGAAAGTTTGGTGACGCCTGAGCCGTCTTTGGAGATTGAGTTGGACGAGTCTGACTTAGTTGAAGAGGAAGTGATTATCGTAGAGCTCGAGCTCAAAGAGATTCTCTTGAAGGATTTTTCAACGGGCAATTGGACCCCACTAGGGCGTGAGAGAACACAGACGGCGTGGACGATATTCTGGCGGCTGAAGGCCGCAGGCTGGGGATATCAGCATATCGCAGCCGGCGCTGGGAACTTTTTCGGCGAGTGTTCGATGTGGTACGCACCAGATTACAGTGCTTACTACAAAGGCATATGCCAATGGGAACCACGAAGGTGGGATAAATTGGTAGCCGAAGGGTTTGCTATGGACACCTTGGAAGGTCAGCTCGATGCTATGCTCTGGGAGTTGGAAAACGATTATACGGGTGTATATGAGCGTTTTCTGGCCGCGGAAACTATGGCTGGAGCACTGCGCATCTTCACTAATGAATATGAGGTGGGGATGAATTATGACGTTCGATTATTCTATGCTGAGCAATTCACAAGAGTTTTCAGTGAGCAGGAATTTTAACTTTAATTTTTCTTTTAAGATTTTAAAAACCGCCGAGCAAGTATCCGGCGGTTTTTTGTTGTTTAACTAGCTTAGTCGACGACTTCGACGCCCATGCTACGAGCGGTGCCGGCGATGATTTTGACGGCGCCGTCTGTATCGATGGCGTTGAGGTGGTCTTTTTTGATTTCGGCGATTTCTTCAAGTTCTTTGCGGGTGATTTTGCCAACCTTTTCGAGATTGGGTTTGCCGCTGCCCTTTTCGATTTTGAGGCGCTCGCGAATCAAATCGTCCACGGGTTGGCCGAGGCATTTCCAGTCGAAGGTGCGGTCGTCGTAGACGGCGATGTGCACGATGACGTTTTTGCCGTTATATTCCTTGGTCTTTTCGTTGAATGGGTTGATGAAATCCATCATATTGAGACCCCACTGACCGAGGGTGCTACCGACTGGAGGTCCAGCGGTGGCGCGACCACCCGAGATGCGGAGTTTCAAATTACCGATGACTTTTTTTGACATTATTTTTCCTTTACTCGTTGATTAACGAGTGCGTAACGTGAATTATTATACTTAAATTTTCTTGACTTGTAAAGCGTCGAGCTCGACGGAAGTGTCGCGGCCGAACATGCTGACCATGACTTTGAGTTTGCCCTTGGCGGCGTCGATTTCAGAGATGGTGCCTTCGAAACCTTTGAAGGGGCCGTCGGTGATACTGACGACTTCGCCGATGGCGTAGTTGACGGTGTATTTGGGGTCTTCCACGCCCATACGTTTGCGGATTTTGGTGATTTCGCGCTCGGAAACTGGGGTGGGCTGGGTGCCGGTACCAACGAAGCCGGTCACGCCCGGTGTGTTGCGGATGATGTACCAGGTTTCGTCGGAAAGTTTCATTTCGACGAGGACATAACCTTGGAAAATCTTGCGGTCAACGACCTTGCGTTTGCCGTTTTTGATTTCGATTTGTTTTTCCTTGGGGACGATGGCGTCGAAGATTTTATCGGCGAGGTCGATATTGTCGATGCGTTGTTTGATACTGTCAGCGACCTTGTCTTCGTAACCGGAATAAGTACTGATGGCGTACCAGGCGCGGGTATCATCGTAGCGATTTACTGGCATGTTAGGCTCCTAATAATTTATTAAATAGAAAGACAAAGAGCGCGTCGAGCAACATAATGACGGCGGCGAAGATGACGACGTAGATGATGACGGAAAGAGTCATTTTCCAGGTTAGTTTGCGGTCGGGCCAGCGGACTTGGCGGATTTCGCGCCAGGAGTCGCGGACATAACGACCAAATGCAGTGAAAGGTCGGAAAAGAATAAAACCCTTTTTGGTTGGTTTTTGCGCTTTTTGTTCTTTTTGTGCTTTTTTGGCGGGCTTGGACGGCTTGGTCGACTTTGAGGTCGATTTTTCGGCTTTTTTGGCCGGCGCGTCGTCTTTGGCCTTGATTCTATGGACTGCCATATTTTTCTCCATTAAAAATAGTTCCTCAAGGAACTTGTCAATAGTTTAGCATGTGAAGAACATGAAGTAAAGATTAATTTGTGGCCAATTCGAGTTTGGAGATGCGACGTTCGTGGTCGATGAGTTTGGTGCTGATGGCGAGGCGTTCGGCCGTGTCGGTGTCTAGGGCGTTGACGACCCAGTCGATTTTACCTTCGATATCTTGGAATTGAGGTTCAAAAACGCCTACCAGCTCATCTTTGAACTTGGAAAATTTCTGGTCCATTACGGAATCAAATTTTTGCATGAATTGCTTGAATTGTTGGTCGTTCATAAAGTTAGCCTAACATGGTCGAGAGTTTTTGTAAAAGCGTGAGCTTAAAATAGATATTTGAGATAATCTTCCATCATGCGGGAGCCGGAGATGACGTGGAGATAGGCGGAAAGTTCTTTTTTGACCCAATATTCGAGGTCGAAATCGTTGCGCCAAGCTTTGGCGGCCGTTTCCATGTGATTGTAGAGGCTGGCAACTTCAGTGGCTTGGTCGCCACCTTCGATACTGAGGTAATTTTCGTCTGGCATGTCGGCAACTCCGCCGTCGTGCGTGCTGATGAGGATTTTCATGTTGGCGATGTCTTTCATCCAGCTGGTGCC
>Ga0099364_10014045_pt1 | contig 10696 bp, 11 predicted proteins | sample TergutTh196P3_FD_73070 | JGI IMG/M metagenome (GOLD analysis project Ga0099364, IMG submission 73070) | Microcerotermes parvus P3 segment gut microbial communities from Pointe-Noire, Republic of the Congo - Th196 P3 | ecosystem: Host-associated > Arthropoda: Insects > Digestive system > Gut ...
AAGGCAGCGGTTGTCCTCCAGCATGCGGCGGTATTCAGAGTCACGACGGAACTGAATGTAATGAATCTCGCGAACTCGTGCAGAATTGCCGAACATCGAATCCAATGCCTTGTCCGTATAACCCATCGTCACAAAATCCGTTATACAAGACGAACGAAGATTCACAAACGGCTTCGGCCATACCTCCATACCAGCCGAAACAATCACACGCTTCAGCATATCACGCGGTCCATATCGTAATACTGTGCCGAAAACCAATTGCCGAGATAAAATGTAATCCTTTTTCCGTTGCGCGTCACCGACGCCTGCCATACTCCCTGGCCTGTCTTGTAAGCATTCATAAAAAACCTTTCTTAAATGCAGGTACCATCATTGGTGTTACAGTGTTCCTTCACCAATATCTCTCCAGCAAAAATGCCTTCACCGTGAAGGCATATTTTTGTATCAATTATGTTAAAATATAAAAATTCCCGACTCAAGCTCAAAGGACGGGAGCAGCTTGTGCCAACTCTTCCGGCTAAAGACTGACCCAACACGCACAATGCCGTCTGTCCCGTCCCTCTCGCCGTCGCAGGCGTCGAGAGGGTGTGTGGGGCTGAAGCCGCCCGCAGTTCAAACCCCTCTGGAGGCTAGCGGAAAAAATTAAATTTTGCTTACAGCCAGTACCGTTTTTTTCAAAATAGTTCCCATTACGTTTTTTGAAACAAATAATCAAACGAGGGAACTATTTTGAAAAAAATCGGGGACCATAAAATTTAATTTTTCCACTCCATCTCCTCCCGCTCAAAGCCCCACACACCCTCTCGCCGCTTGGGGTGACGACGGCGAGAGGGACGGGACAGACGGGGCGAAACTCCATTCAATCCATCTTCAGACCCCGCGCCGATCCCCGCGGCACATCAAATAGACGATTTTCACAAATAATATCCGTACCGAAACAAAAAAAGCCGATTCCCCAAAGAGAACCGGCTTCCTGCCGACGTCATAAGTCCTTATGCTGACGAACGTTTCGGCTCCGCCGCCGACTTCTCCGGCTCCCATAACTTGAAATTCTGTAGCGAAAATATCGAGTCGCAAACAGTCTGACCCGACGAGTCATTCTGAAGAAGCGTTTCAAGAAAACCGTTGACGTAAATCCCGCCGCTCTCCGGGAGACGTGCAAACAACTCCTCGGATACGTTACGAAAAAGAAGAGTATCGCCGACAACGTTCAACTGGAGATTGCAAAACGAATGACCGCGATACTCGCCGCTCTTCTTTTGAGCGACCATTCCCCAGCCGCCGAATCGGCAACCGCCGAGAAATTCCTCTTCCGTCGGCTGCTTCCAACCGGGTTTGCCGGGAATCAACAACTCGCTGATCCGGGGACTCGCCGAAGCCGACTTGCTCCGGCGGACAATCACACCGCCAGCCCGAACCCAACCCGTCGTAGGATAAGAGTCAAGCTCCTCATCCGTATCGACGCGAAAATTGTACATCTTTCCAAAACCCTCGATACGGACAAAACGCGACACATCGCCCGTCTTGTCGTCCGTTATTCGAACCGGTTCAGAAAACTGACCACACAACTGAAAGCGGATACGCTTCATCAGCTCTTCCATCAATGTCATCACAAATACTCCTTAATAAAAGTTACACAATCACCGCCGGAACACCCGGCGGAATATCACAAACGGCCAATGCCGAATTTCTGTACAATTTTAATGGCCGTCCTTCAGTTCACGAACACGGAGCCATATCGTCGTCATGTCACGGCTCTTATTGAGATCAAGTGAAAACAGACCGCCGCGATCCTGACGGACGTCCCGCTCAAGACAACCAATGTAATAAACCTGCGAGTCGCGAACACGCAAACCCTTCGTTTGAATCGAACTCTTATCCTGTGCGGGAATATCCGACTTGTCCGATTTATCGAAAACGGAAATCGAAAGATCAATATCAACCGCGTAGGATTTGTCACTCACACGGTTCAATTGCATCGTCAAATTCAATCCGTCCGAAAACTTCATATAACCCGTCGTCTCAATAACGCCAAATTCAGTTACACTTTTTCGTTCACGAACGATCTCTTTTCCGTCCGAAAACGTAAACGGCCTTCCCTCCGAGAGATACAGCACTGGACGCTGGACAATCCGCGAATGACCGAGACCGCCGTCGCCGTTAAGGAACATGGAAAACAACTCCTCCAGATTAAATGCAGACGAAAATATGTCAATCTGACGAATCTGCAAATCGGCGGAAAAACGTACGAATTGTTCGTCATTGACCCGGATAAAATAAATCTCGGCAACGTAAGACTTATCGCTCCGCTCGCGAATCGTTTCCACCGCCGCAAGGACTTTTCGTAACGACTCAATATTGTCGCAAACCCACAGGTTCGAACCGACAAGCGACACCGCACCCTCAACAGAACAAGATGCCTTCATGGCAAGCAACAACTCATTGCGGTCCACCGGAGGAATCCGAACGACCGCAAACGCACGATCCTCACGGCGGATCTCACCGAGATAATACACGCCGCCGACCTCCGCAACACTGACACCCGCCCGACGCGCAAGAACATCGAGAACAGAAACGAATGGAACGCCGATAAATGAACCGGAAATCAATTGAGTATCAAGAGTTGCAGCCCAAACAATCGGGACATTCACTTCCTGTGACAATATCCCCATCGCCTGACTGAACGATACGCCGTCAAAAACAACCGTGACCGTCCGGGAATCCCGTTTCGATATTTCAAGCGAGTCGGCGGACTTTTCGAACCGATATTCAAACGGCTCGCGGTCGTCCGGAACCGAGCGGCATCCTAAAAGCGCAACCAATAATAAAAACATAAAATTCCTCATTTTTGTACTTTTTTACCGGAGCCCAAATAGAGGATACGGCGGCCGACATCGACCGACGAAACGAAATCCTTTTCTCCATCAACAATAAGGTGATCATCCTTGCGGAGAACACCTCTGGGTGTAATAATGCCGCCTTTCACAAAGCCCAAAATCCTGTCGTCGTCAAGCTTTACGGCAGGAATAACCGTAACCGCATCACTCTTTTTATCCTCCTCACAATAACGGTCAGCGGTCTTTTGAGCCGCTTCGTCCAAAACAGGAGTCGTCACCGGAGGCCCCGTTTTCGTTTCAAATTTCGACGACACCATACTGTTAACAAGTACCGTCGGCAGCTCCGCCAAAACATTGCGCAATCCCAAAAACAGCGATACCAAAAATATCGTCCAAAAACCAAGACGGAAAACATGGCGGCGGCCGAACCAAACAAGAGAACCGATCCGGCCCAACTTCAAACTCGGACGATCCAATGCCTCATCACTCTTCGTATGAGAGCGGTAAAGCTTGAATAACGACGAAGACAAAACAAATACCTCATAATTCTTGTCCTGCCTCCTGTTTTTCGACTCAAAAATATCGCGGCGGATATGTGCCAGTTGTACTGAAAAACCCCATGCCTCGCGTACAACATCAATATCCGCTACAGGAATAATATAAGGCCAAAAACCAACTGAAGAATTCTTAATGTTCAACACCTCGTAAGAAACTTCGATCTGACGTTTCACCTCGACACTGATATTGTCAATATGTTGTGACATCAATATCAAGTCCATCTGCTTATGCCGATGCGTCGATACAAACTCCATCATCTTGTCGGAGTAATTTTGGCCGCCCCCGGACCGACGCTTCAAACTTGCAGGTAAATGAAACTGGACTTCATCAATGACAACAAACGACTTCTCCGGAAAATCCTCCCACCAATCACGAAATTCACCTTTTTCTGTACGAAAAAACTCCTCCTCCAAAATATCAATCTGATCGGAAAGATCAACTTCCTGACCAATCTCCCTTGAAAGATAAGCATTGATCTCATCAATATGAAGCGGTATATTTGTAAATAAAATTCGGGGATACGATTCACCCTCCTTGATTTTATACCGAGCCCAATCACCCAGCATCTTAACGATCAGAGACACACAGTAACAACTCTTGCCGCTGCCGGGCTTGCCATGAATAAAACGAAGTGCCATTTTTACCCCCCTATTGAAAAAGAAGTTAAAATAGATAAAATATGAAATTCCTTAAGGAATCACCGCAATCACAAAACGCCAAACATACTTGAAAACAACAAGAACAATAAAAATTGTTACATAAAGTCCCAAACATATAAACAGTTCCACCGCAGGAAAAACAGAGTTAAACAGACGGCCAAAACCGACAAACAAACGAAGCCCCTCGTCAAATCCAGGAGGCGGGTTAATAGGAGGTAAAAGAGAAGTAAACCAAAGAAAAAGATTGTACGGAACTGAAATGACCCAATCGAAAAAATCCAACAACCTATGCCATAACCATTCGCCAATCCACCAAATCCAATCCCAAAACGTCGTCCAAAGAAATTGAATAGTCTCACATGTCCAATTCCAAACCGCTGAAATCAATGACTTAAGACCCTCCCATAACCATATTATCGAATCATAAATTGCTTGGAAAAATCCCTTCAGTATTCCAAGAACCCAATCAACACATCCCTTCAGGAATGAAATCAAACCGTCAAAAAATTCCTTCAAAAAACTGAACAGCTGACTGAAGGCATTACTCAAAAAATCAAGAAGACCCACGGATGGAAGAACTGCGAAAAAAAATGACGCAAAAAAACATCCGGATAAACAAACTAAATCAAACATCTTCCTAACCCTTATAAAAAATTATGTTCCCACTAATAATTGCGTTCCTGTTGATCGTTCTTATCGCCGCCGTCATGCTAGGTGTTCTCGAAATTCAAAAAAAGCAAAAGAACGCCAAACGACACAACAATCAAGAAACAAACCAATTCCCATATGTCAGAAAGCAATTCTTTTCAAACAACGAAAAAAAGTTCTTTGAAGCCCTAAAATACGCAGTAAACGTACAATATCTCATTATGGCCCAAGTCAAATTATCCGACATTATCGATGTTACCAAAGGACTAACAGACAGCGAAAAAACCACATACCGAAACAAAATTCAACAAAAACACATCGACTTCGTTCTGCTAAATCCTCATGACTACTCCGTCGTGCTTGCCATCGAACTCGATGATACAACTCACAACCGTCAAAAAGTAATGCAAAGCGACGAATTCAAAAACAATGCACTTGCCGCCGCACAAATTCCGTTGCTGCGCATAAAAACAGCAAGAGAATATCCGATACGGGACATATCCTACGCAATTCTTAACGCGATCAAGCAACCTCAAAAAACAACGATGTAACTTGAAACAAAAATACCGCAACAACATAAAAAAGAATCAAAAGCCGAATAAGGCCGCCGATCGCCGATTGTGCATAAACATCAATATAATACTCGAAATCAAAGACCCACGGCCCATAATGGACACCCGCCCAATCGAACTCTATCCGCCAAATCCAATTCCAACTCGAATCAAGACCAGAAGAAGGAGCACCAGCTAGATCGCCGAGACGATCCAATGGTATCTTGTCCTGAACGGCACTCTTAAAGTCACTGAAAATACCTCCCTGTTGTAATTCAAAATCAGAAAATCCCTCATCAACCTCCGGCCGGTTGAAAAACCGCAAAGAAGGTCTCGCAACCGGAGCCGGCGGACCGATAATGTCCGTAAATGAAGGCGCACCCGGCAAATTCGGATTCAAAAATCCCGCTAACGGACCCGGATCAATAAAGGCACCGGGAGCACTCAAGCCGCCGGGAACGATAATCGTTCCATCACCTCCCAACGCGCCGCGAATCTTTTCAAGCTCTTCAACGATCTTCTCATGATGTTCGCAACACTCTCCATCATCGTCACCTCCGCCGCCCCCTTCATGATGACATTCGCAGTGTGTCCACGTCATACCGTCCAATTCGTGATAACAAGGAGGAACGCCGGGACAATCATGTGCACAAGTGGCATGACAACGAATATCCGCAAACGCCCCCGCCATGCAAGTGCATTTACAGTAACAACAAGCACCGCAATCACACTCCGAGTTCACATCATGACACTCTTCACAACCGCCAGACCCCGATGTCCCGTTACAAGACCCATGATACGAAGGATTCGAACCAAAACACCGGCAGGAACAACAAGCATCACAATTCAATATCCCGCAAGCTTCAGGAGGTAATACAATGCCCTGACAATTATGGTCGCCAAAGTCAATGTAGACGCTAATATGCATAAACGAAGCGTTAAAATTAACAAGTCTATCGTACACAAAAGGGATAGTCGTCACCGATTGACAATGATTACATCTCAAATTAACGAGAACACCCGTTTCAACGTTTGTGAACACTCCTTGGTCTGTACGATAACAAACCTGAGTACAAGACGAATCGCTAGGTGACGCCAAAAAAATTACATCTGCTCTTGAATAACCAATCAGCCCCGGATTCAAATATGTTGCAGAACTATTTAATGGACTAAAATACTGAAAAACCCCAAAGGATACTTGACTATTTTTCGCCAAACGGTGCTCCGGAAATTCCACTACCGCAGCCGAGCAGAAAGACGGAATTAAAACAAAAAACAGTAACATCAATCGGCGCATTTTACCACCTCATAAACCGGCCAAAGTGTACGAATAATAACGAACCGAATAACATACTGGTTACAAAAACCAATGACTCCAAAAGAAAGTTCGTCCGGCGAACAGATTCCAACAGCTCAAGGTATTCCATTTTATCGTGCAATAAAAAAGAGGGGAGGAAGTATCCTCCCCCCCAAAAAAGATCACGCGGCAGTACGACGGAAAAAACGTACTCCTGCCAAAATCACCCAAATCGAAAGAGCGATGCCGATACCGACAACCACCGGCGTTATGAGTGAACCCATAATCTTGGCTGGAAGCCCCGTCCAGTCGATGCCTGAGTCCTCAATCAGAATCTCAGTGCCCTGCTGTGCAAAAACAGCAACGCAAAGACCGTTAAAGGCCAGAACACCAAACATACAAACGGCCGCAGCCTTGCCGGTCAAATACGACCACGCACAAGCAAACAAACTACAGACTTTTCCGTACATAATTTTCTCCTTATCGTACGGGGTTAATGACATCTCGTCATGTGACTTCATGTCACACTAAATACGATCCGTCAGTATTTTAATCACAGGGAACCACAGTAATCGCAATAATCACCAAGTTAAAAATCACTTCGCCAATAACCACCTCGCCAAAAACGCATCTCATCAGCCTCGCTATAGTACTCACTTTCATATAAGTCATCACGATAGCGGCTAAATCGTATATAACGAAGAAGAATAAGTTGCGCTGTCACAATAATCAACCGAATCGAAAGATAGATGGCAATACCAGCCAGTATGGGGATCACAAATTTACCCAAAATATTACTTGATGTCGAAGCCCAGTCGATGCCGGAATCCTCAATCGCAATCTCATTGCCACCCTGCGCAAAAACAGAAAGGCAAAGACCATTAAATGCCAGAACACTGAAAATCAAAAGAACAACAACCTTACTGGTCAAAAATGACCACGCACAGCCAATCAAACTACAAACTCTTCCATACATAATTTTCTCCTTATCGTACGAAAAAACAACCTCACGCCGCCGGACTCCTTGTCCAGCTACCTGCGCTCCGTCAATATCTCAATCACTTCCACGAACAATCGAACCGACTGACCAAGAAAATAAATAACCAGGGACAGAACGAATCCAAATGTTGTAAAAGTTACAATGTTGTCAATCATCTTATTTTGCGTTGCATAAATTCGGGGAAACACCGAATTTTTCAAGAACTCCCTTCAAAACATCCGGGCAAAGCGGTTGCCGCGGATCGGCCGACGATTCATTCCACAAGGCAAAACCGCTGCGGACAGACAACTCATGGAAGAGAGCAACGGAACGGGTATAAATGCGTTCGCCGATCTTCGATAAATTCGTTACAATAAATTCAAGAACGTCGGAAACGTTGCCCATCCTGCCGGCCGTGCGAGCTACGTAAGACGCAAAACAACCGCCGCCCTGTAACAATAATGTATCAGGTTCCACCGATGAAAGATTTTTGTCATAAGAACGGTGCACTTCACGACGATGACCTTCAACGCCGGGAAACCATCGGCCGAAAGCCTCTTGAACTTCAAGCCAGAAATCACAAACGTCCTGCTCGTGTGTGTGTCCCGCTTTTTTCGGCTCATCAAGAAGCCGGAACCAACTGTAACAACAATATCGGGCCAAACCGGATTCACTTTCGAGAAGATCCTGCATCGAATCAATTCCCATGCACTTGAGAATGTCCCGCCGAACACGGAACTCCACGCGCGTAACAGGAATACCGCTCCCCAACCAATCCCGGCCAAAACAGTTTTCGACCATCAACGCCCACTTCACAGGGTTCGTCCGCATGGCCGAAAACAACTCCGAATCTTTATCGTACACGCAAATCTGAATATCACTGCCAAGACGAAACGTACTCGAACATTTATTAAATCCATCACCCCATACCGCATATTTTCGCGCAGTACAAACCTGACGATGATCGTAAATCCCCTCCATGAACTCACTTACGTCGCGGTGAACCATCACCTGAAGATCAACACGCGACAGCTTCTCTTTTGTAACGGTAAATCCGAGAGAGGAAATGAACGGCAAAAACTCGTCAAAATGCCTGCGGAAAAGATCACGGCCGATGAGACCTTCCGCATTATAACACATTCGAATCGGTTGAATATTCTTTTTCGGATTGGCATGAATATAAAATTTGACTCCGTCGCCTTCAATAATGTAACTGTAAGTGATGCCGTCCCCCCGCGTCGACTTGGAATAGACGATAAATTGCCGTCCCTCGAGTTCGATGTAACGTTCGGATGAATTTTCATCTTCCGAAGCGGCGTCCTTGGCTTTTTGTAACTTCAACTTGAGGGCGTCGAATTTTTCTTTTTCCCAAGTGCCGTCGAAACCGAGAGTGACACCGCCATCGTATCCGCCCATGATGTGAGGACAGCCGGACGCCGTGTTTTCCGGGCTGTTTTGAGCGTCGTGAAAAGTTACCCCCCTGTTAGCGGACGGGGGGCAAGGGGCGTCGGTCGGCGGATCGGCGACGGGTCCCTCCCGACGGACTCCCCTCCCGTCACCGATCCGCCGACCGTCCGGCTTCTTTTTGGAGTTGCCGACGATCACAGGAATTACACTTTGATCGCCGCCGCCTTCAAAAAACTCGGCAAGATCGTCGCAAACGTCTCCTTCACGATAACGTTCTTCCATGCGGCGAATCAGTATCTTTTCAATCGTAACGGCATCTTGAAAAATCTTCATGGGTGATCCTTTCACAAAAGGTTACAAAAAAATTACAGTCCTTTTTTAAGAACCTTTACACTTGGCCGCTTCCGAAGACCGGGAATTCTGGGCCGATGACTTCTAATGACAGATTCCCGTTTAACTCTCACATAAAATTCCTCTTTGCCCCTGAAACAACGAAGATAAAGTTCACCCTCACAAAGCTTTAGAGAAAGAACGGGCAGTTCCTCTCCCTCTCCATTTGCAACATAAACACGGCCAAGAAAAGAAAGTTCTTTTAGAATCAAACCGGCTAAACGCATGGATTCCTTCGTCCGCCTTTCAACCCATTGAACCTTCTCAGTATCTGACAATTCAGAAGAAGTACCGAACATAAAACACCCCTAATTGTGAAACAAAAAAGTCCAACAACAGTCCCCGATGTGACTAATCGGTATGGGACCATTGCGGACTTTTTTGAAGGCACTAAAATGATGTTTGCTAAGACCTATTAGCGCGCCACCGATTAGTCAACCCGATTTATAAAGGCAATATCGGAACGCGTCAACCCCGAAGGGGCTGCATATTGTACGGTTTTATTTCTTGCCCTTGCAGGGCGGCTGAAAATTATTGTTGTCCCATTAACCCAGGCCCTGTCGGGGCGGAAATTCGGCAAAATGTGTTACTTTGTTGCTGCACTCTCGTTCTTTCTCGCCTTTCACACTCTACCGTCCTTTTGCCGCTTTGAGAACCTGCCGTGTGCTGTAATTCATCGAACCGTTACTGAGCGGCGGCAGACCCGGATGGGGACGGCGATTGGTCGGCGAGTCGTAACGGCTGTAACCGCCGACGACAGGAACGACGCCCGTCACGAAGGGATTCATCGATTGATCCCAAACGGCAAGGTGATAACCGTTCAATGCGGTGCCGCCGATTCCGACGCCGCCGTAGGACATGGACGCTCCTTGTTGAAAACCCGGTCCGGGATTGGCGGGCCAACCGGGCATTCCGCGTCCCAAATGGGGATCGCCCCAATAGTACGAATGGCCGGCACCGACGGCACGATTGTTTTGGTACACGTTTGGTCCGGACGGCATAACGCGAACGTCGGCATCCCACGGTACGACAATCACCTGTCCGAAAACCGGGGATGTTCCCGAAAAAATTCCAATGAAAGCGGCAATTAAGAGAGTTCGTGACATTTGGATAAAAAAAAGGGGGAATAATGAGTCACACAGTCGCCCAAAGAGACAAGCATACCATCTCCCGATTCCGCAATACTACTCCAAGATGCCGTCAAACACAAGCGAAATCTCTGAAAATATCCGGCTTTTCCCGCTATTCCCAATTTTCGGACAATACTGCATCGACGACCAGCGGAACACGCAACGGTTGGTCCAGCAGCATTTCCCGAACAACAATTTCCCGGAGCATCTCGGCGTCCTGACGACGGACTTCCAAGACAA
>Ga0099364_10014046_pt1 | contig 10696 bp, 7 predicted proteins | sample TergutTh196P3_FD_73070 | JGI IMG/M metagenome (GOLD analysis project Ga0099364, IMG submission 73070) | Microcerotermes parvus P3 segment gut microbial communities from Pointe-Noire, Republic of the Congo - Th196 P3 | ecosystem: Host-associated > Arthropoda: Insects > Digestive system > Gut ...
TGTTGTGTTTGAATACCAGGTGATGAGGCAGGTAAAATGTTACCTTACCATTATCTCCAGATACCAGCTGCATATGCCCAGGCCCTTCGTATTCCTTCATGAAGTCTGCATGATTCTTCTGCGTGTCTGGTTGGTGCTGAAGCCATTTCTCCAACTGCTGAAATCTGTACAATGTTTGATGACATGCACTGCCAAGTCCCTTGTGCTTTGACTTCTGTGGTAACTGCACGACAAAATCTCCCAGAATCATCTGGTGTAGTGGTTGTTTGGAAGTGACTCTCACATTCTGGCTCCAGTGTAGTTTTGGGAAGAGAATGAAACTCTTCAAATGCCCAGAAACGTAGCTGTGCATCTGAACTGTTTTCTTCCAATGTTAAACATAATGCTGCTACTCTGAATGGCTGCCCTGGATGCTGAATGTGTTCTGCTAAAATCCATCAGAATTCAGTATCTTGGAGTGTGGGAACTCTCCCATTGCTACTGTATTTACCTGGATGAATTAGATGAAAGAATAGTTTTACAATAAATATATGCACATCTTCATGATGGGCAAACCCTGGATATGCATAAAACAGATCATTAGACAACTTCCATGAATCATTTTCAATTTATCATGCTGGCACATTCTCTCCATTCTTAGGTAAGGTAATGCACATTATTTCTGCCTGAAACTTGCTATATCTGGAGTGAAGCTGTATGTTGACACTGTGTCTAGCATATGATTTCACATTGTTGTTTCCCTTTAAAGAAATGTAGTTCCTTGTTCTCTGCATTCCTGTTGTATTTACCATGGCCTCTGTTATGAAATAAAATTGGGATGTACTGTCTAGTAAAGATCTCCATTTGTGTAACTGACCCCCCAACACCTTGTACTTTTATAATGGTTGTCAACAACATCACCTGAGTATCATAATGTTGTTTTAGGGAGCAATGTGATGCCTGTATAGGTGCAACCTCTGACAGACATGGATTTGTCTGTCACTCACTATGTTGTGTGGATGCACTTGAATTATACTCTTGATGCATCAGGGTATGATGCTTCCATCTGTATTTGTGACAATGTCCCATTTTTGTGTGTTCTAGTTGTATGACCCTGCTGGAGACAATTATAGCAAAACTTGTGTTTCTGAACCCAAGATCTCCTCTGCAGAACATCTATGTTGCACATTAAAACAAATTATGTGACTCAGAACACAGCACCAAACTTGTACTGGTCATGGCCACAAAACTGTTAGAACCCTGAGGTGGCCTTTACTGTCGTTTCTCACACCATGCCTCGTCAACATTTGCAACATTGGTGGAAGGTTTTAATGTTTCGAAAACCTGACATTTCTGCTTCATAAATGTAATTAATTCCTAAGTGATGAGAACCCCTTGTCTGTCTGTTGCATTGGTCACTCAAAACATGCTTGCCCCTCCAGATATTTGACAACTAGTTGCGATAATATTCTCTAAAGTTTGTTCGAAGTTTAATGCCTTCAGTGCATTTAAATTGCTGCAAAATGTGTTTACAAATTGCCTCATCTCTCCAACATCCTCTTTACTGATTGACTGTACACCTAGCAAGTGTCTGATGTAAGTAGCTGCAGTAAGCTACTTGTTTTTGTATCTGCCCACCAGCAGGTCCCAAGCTATGAGTAAGTCTTAGTCATGATAGGAAGTTCCTCGTCCAAACAAAGTGCTTGGCCCTCCAGTGCCAACAGAAAATAATTGAATTTTTCAGTGGACAATACATCTGTGCATCTAATATAACATCGAAAATATTTGCAAAGGTTGCCCAATTTTCATATTTTCCACCAAACGAAGGCACAGATATTGATGGCACTTTCAAAGTAACCCCTGTGACTGGCTGATTAGTATCAGTTCACAATGTACTGTCCAAACAAGAGGATGTTTCATAATTTAATTGGTACTGACATGGACCCTGTTTCCAGTGATGGCAATAACCTTTCCACGTCTGACTTCATTTTTGTAACAAGCCCCTTGAAACTCTTCCCAATCAGCTTTATGATAATGGGTCTTATCATTCACCTCCAAAAAAGACTGAAATCCCCCAGATTTATTGCAGATTTCTGCTACAGATTCATAACACACCTTGATCTCATTTGTCTTCTGACCTACCAAACTGAGCCACAAAATGTTGGATTCTTGTCAAAGACCCCTTGACACTCCTCACCTCTTTATAACAGCCTGTATCTCCCTTGGATCCATACTGATGGGAATATGAATATAAAGGAAAGTGTATTAGGATAATTGTCTGATCTGCCTTGTCACGTCTGACCCAAGGTGGAGTGCCCTTGTGCTCTGCCCATGGAAAAAGTGATGTAACACTCCAGTAGAATCCTGCCCATGTGCACAACAGATTGTGTGGCATCCACAACTGATGGCCTTGACCTCCAATACAGCTCAATGCAACTGACGCCAACACAGCAATCCATCGCGCCATTAAGAGGTCAACACAGTATGGTGTTTTGTTTTCCCCAGAATAAGTGATAATCCCTCGTGATTATCTTCCATTGAAGACACTGCATGTGCACGCCTTGTATAGAGTGCCCTTAAGATAACCAGGCCATGCACCATGATACACAAAATCGAGACACAGTTATGTACTTAACACCCACAAAACTGATCACTGCTTTCACATTTAGCTTGAAATTTGGCCCAGAGTGCACAAAAAGTGTGTGTGATAACAACCAATAGTATTAGTGGACTGTAACAAAGTGCAATGCAGATATAAGTATGACCGTTGTCATTGCTCACTACTCAAATGTAACCCTTGTGACACAAAGAGCAACTGGCCTCCTAATCACACCGCCTATTCATTCCAACCTCTTGCCACTAATCACACCACATTCCTGCCTTACATCATCCCTTCCAGATGCAAGAGTACACAAACATCTCTCTTAGACATCTCATAGCATAAAATGTAATACTCGAAAGTCATCTTGCCTCAAACAAGAGACTTCCCAGAACTTTCTGATCATACCTCACTCACTGAAGAATGCAACCACTACTTGTCTTTGGCTCCTTGGATGTTTGGGGCACAGTCACCTCTTGCACTGGTGGCAAATCCCCCTCCACCTTTGCTGCTGCTTTCTGGAATAAAGCAAGTAATAAAGAGAATTCCAGTGCACTGGAACTCGCATCTGGTTTCATTATGTTCAGGTTGACTTTTATCCAGTCACTTAATTTTAAACATTTTCTTCATGAATTCACGATTTTTGCTATCATTTATTTAAAAACAAAGACACACAGTTCAAATAAAAAACTATACACTGAAGACTGACATAGTAACATGAAAACTTATCTGTATGATTTTAGATTTTCACAGCAGTGTTGCTGAAGATCAAGTCTTCTGGGATGTGACATTACGTTGTTGAATGAGAAGTTACCAGTGTTCTGAATGATCACAGTGCCTTATTGCCTCGGTCAAGCAGTCAAAGAAGAATTCTTTAACTGCTGTCTACTACTTGACCCTCAAGATTAAGTGCTACAGTCCTCCATAACATAAGAAACTACTTGGCCAACAACACAGTGTCACATCCCAGAATACTTGCACTACTTACTGTAATAAAGGCTAGGATAGTAAACTTCAGTTGATATAATGACAATAAACCCTGCATGCAAGGTACCAGTAGCTGTAGGAATCAAAGAGCCTAAATGTTTAAATGAAAAAGTACTCACTCATGTAAACATGTATCTTATAAATCTATCTAACTTATATCCATGTTAAGTTTCAGACTAACTGTACTAGGACTTGACTGGTAATATCACAGCACCTAAAAGCTTGAAGCAGAGGAAGTCAAAACCACCTAAATCTCACACAGAGATTATAAATGCTAGGTAGCTTGGTTATAATGTATGCGTGGTACTACATACAAGTAATGACCATAGCTGGTAAGTACAAACAGCAATTACTGAAAGTTCATAAAATTTCAGTTCTTCAATTCCATAACATTTGATTCTAATGAGGTATATATTAATTAAAACTATAGCACATACTGAATTTACTGGGTCCCCAGCAAGGGTCTCTGGGGTATGAAATGCAGCATAGGACTGCAGAGACCAAAGTGGACTTGGACTTGGCATAGGGACTTCATTTGGGCTGACAAGTCCGTATGTTGCCTTCAGTTCTAGCTCAGAAGGGTCATCTGGAACCTTCTGGTGATATCTGCAACACACACGGAAGGGCTGCAAACCTTGTATCACACAACCACACTCAAAGGGCACCACAGTCAAAAGAAACTCACATGAATCCATTCTCCCGTTCGCATTTCTCTAACATCACACGTATCTTAGGTGCCAGTTTCTTGAAAAAACTATGATTCTCTGGATGTATCTTACGAGCTGGTCCCTTTGTTTTGGCATACTCCTTGCACAGGTCTATTGCCCTGCAGTAACCTGGACATGCAATAGGGCAGCTTGAGCAACATAATCGTAAAGCCAGACTTAAACTAAATTACAGTGTGATGTGTGACAAACAGTGTGCAATGCACCATGAAGAAGTAAGGCAGAGGACATTATGCAAAAGCATACACTACAGACCTAAATACAAAACTTTGAGAATGCCATCTGCATAAAGTATAATTTTTCAACTCTCCTTCACACACTCACATGCATGTTCTGTAACACGGCAGTAAATGCAACCTCCTGCACTATGAACAGTATTGTTTACAAGGGTCTTTAACAATAACAAAGAAAATGAGAAGAAACAAGACAAAGGATTGATAAAAAAGCAGCACAGTAAATATTAATAAACTGTAAATGGATTTAGCAACATATTTAAGTGGTTTGGTGATGTGAGGTAACCAAAGAAAAATTGCCCAAAATGGCATTAGGCTTAAAACTGAAGATAAAGAGACCTGTGTGAAGGCTGAGAAAAAGGTGGAGTGGCATAAAAAGGACAAACACAGAACAGACTAGACATGGTGGGGTGGTAAAAAGAGGACAAACACAGAACAGACTAGACTAGACAAGGTGGAGTGGTAAAAAGAGGATGAACAAGGAATGGAGAAACCTGACATGAAGAGAACACATTGGAGGACAAACGAAGCTGAAAACTTTTACTGTATGCTGAAGCTCACAAGACACAAAATAAATATAGATATTTGTGACACGTTAACCTCACACAGGAATTAATAAACCGCACTTTATATAAAACATAATTTACAACAGAGTTTGTGGAAAATATAATGCCATGTCACTCACAGGCCTGGCTTTCTTGTAGTGCACGGATTGCCTCACCACAGCGATCCAGGCCTAGCAAGTTCTCTCCACAGAAGCAGTATGCCTGAAACATTAGTTCTAATCAACTGATGATAACTGTTCCACCTTAGTTATATGCAATGGACCATTTGCATTTATCGGTGAGAGTTCCAAACTTTGTGTACCTCTGTTGATACAGGTGAATTATGGTATTCCAACACACAACAGAACAAATGCATAATGAGGAGCAACATGATTTATCCTTCACTACAAATATTACTAGGGTGGCTAAATCAAGGAGACTAAAGGGGGTGAGGATACTTAACATGCAGAGATGAGATGAAAAATCCATAAACAATTGAAGTTGAAAATTTTTAAGGGAAGAGACCATTTGGGATATCTAGGCATAGGTGAGACAGTAATATTAAAATGGCTATTAAGTCAAAATAGTCAGAGGTTGTGGAATAGATTCATCTGGCTCAAGATAGGAGTCAGTGGTAGATTACTTAAATATGATAATGAATCTTAAAGTCCATAAAGGGCAAATAATTTTGATTGGTTACATGACTATTAGCATCTCAAGAAGGACTCTTTTCCGAGAAATCAGTTAGGGATACAAACACAGTCAAACAAGCAAATGTTTGGCATAACAAATTCTGACTCTACAAGGACTAACAATCAGGTCAGTGATAAGTATATTCATCTGCGGTTTTATACATCTATTACAGCATTGCAATGCATGTGCATGGCTGCCAATGGCTGACGATGGCACTGTGCAGGGCAGCCATAAGCAAAGTCATGGCATTATTCATGATGGCACTAACAATTTTGTACAGCTAATATATAAAATCTGCATAAATGAACTATATCAGCAATTGAGTGAATATGGGATATGAAGTTGCTTTTGCTCTGTATTTTAAATATATTACCCTATGCCTAACACAGTATATGTGAGTACAGTCTTCTCTGAATGGTAACAGCAGAGGCTGGTAGAAGTTACGTGCAGACACAGAATTTGTCCCTTTCTTGTGTTAACAATCATCACTTGCACACAGTGCATATTCAGCAGTAAAAATCACAACCTAGTGTCACTAATAGTATAAACATCAGGGTTCTGAAGAATCAGACCTTGTAACATTTAATACCACTAATGAATTGTTCATTCATAATGTTACCATATAGGCACTTACAATACAGTAGTTCATCATCATCAACAAAAAGAAAGAAAACAGAAGAAAACCATATTACCAACAGAAATTTCAGTATGAAAAAGTAACAATTGTGACTTCCTAATGAACATAAACATATATTGTGATGTGGTGTCCTATTGCCGTCATTTGTGTTTTGTTGGTGTAGGCACGTACATTTGGTATTTAGACAGCTGTTAACATTACACTAATTTCAGTCACTCATGTTGCTGTGGATCTGGTCAAATGCAGGCAGAAAAACATGCAAACAACCAGATCTACAGAAACAGGGGTGATAGCAGCAATACTAAAAATGCATACACCAAGGGCATTGACGATGGCATAAATACACCAAAATGTGTAAGCCTACACAAAAAAACCTGAATAAAGGATTTTGGACACCACATCACAAATTAACAAGCCACGCAGTAAAAACAACATGAAACGTGAACATAATCATACCACACATGTGAATACATTTCATGTTTATGTCTACTTTGAAAAGTATGCTAACTTTCCAGAAGGAAGTGATATTTCCAACCTCTGAGGACTTGCATACTACCTGTAAGCAATGGAACACTGCCACAAAAACATCATAAATGTATTTTATGACAATTCCACACTTCTTTCCATGGAAGTTCAGTTGAGTTTAGTCTGTACTGTTTCTAGCAATATGGAACAAAACATACATATGCGTGATACACAGCTGCCTTCAGACGTAGATATTTGGTCCACTGAGAAACCACTTCTCCAAGAGGGTCCAAAACCTTTGCCGCATCACTAAATAGTTTGGAGGTCTCATTGGCCAGTGCAGAGATGAGGCTTGAGTTGTGCTTTAACTCCATAGCCCTTGCCATCGTCACTGTGTGGACAAATGATAAGCACTTTGCTTTACTTTTGACAAAATTTAGTATAAAGAATGCAGATGCAACAGTAAGGAAAATGGTGCATTCAAGTTCTAAGGTCTCCTAACATGAAAGTTGTTGGAGAAGACGTGGCTGTTCTTTAGGTTGGGTGAGGCCAAATGGTAACACTGCCCTACCCGTTGAATGCTTGTGACGTCGTTGAGTGACAATAGTGTTTTAGATACTAAACATGGTGACGTTTACATTCGAAGAACAGCGCATGATTATCCGATTTCTCCACTTGCATGGCAGGAAACCCATCGAAATTCATCAACAATTGAGTGAGACATGCAATGATGGCGTTATGGACGTGAAAAATGTGCGTTTGTGGGTACGACAGTTCAAAGAAGGCCAAACGTCATGTGAAAACAAACTGAAGGAGCCTCGGCCACGGACTAGCCGAGCTGAAGACATGATTGTCCGAGTGGAACAAATGATTATGGGAGACCGGCGCATGACTGTGAAACAGATAGCTGCCAATGCCAGCATATCTGTTGGATCTGTGGACACCATCTTGCATGACGACCTGAAAATGCGGAAAGTTTCTGTGAGATGGGTTCCGCGAATGCTGACCGATGAAAACAAGGCTTCACGCGTCGCAATGTGTCAGGCAATGTTATCACGTGACAAGGGTATGAATAGTGCTTTCTTTTCATCAATTGTCACAATGGATGAGACATGGATGCCGATGTTTAATCCTGAAACCAAACGGCAATCGGCTCAATGGAAGCACACCGACTCACCGCCACCGAAGAAATTTCGGGTTACTGCCAGTGCTGGGAAAATGATAGTAGCCATGTTTTGGGACAGCGAAGGCGTGATACTCACTCACTGCGTTCCCAAGAGTGCAACAGTGATGGGTGAGACTTATGAAGATGTGTTACGAACGAAGTTTCTTCCAGCATTGCGTGAAAAACGGCCCAAAAAGGCTGCAGCTGTGCTCTTTCATCACGACAACGCTCCTCCTCATCGGGCGGCTCGTTTTCACCAGTTTTTCGACGACGACAACTTTGAAGTTGTTCCTCATACTCGGTACTCACCTGACCTCGCACCAAGCGATTTTTTGTTGTTTCCAACACTGAAGGACACTCTTCGTGGTCGCACATTTTCAAGTCGTTCCGCTCTTGCAACAGCGATTTTCCAGTGGTCACAACGAACCCCTAAAGAAGCGTTTGCTGCGGCCATGCAATCGTGGCGTCAGCGTTGTGAAAAATGTGTACGTCTACAGGGTGATTACATTGAGAAATGACTGCATTTTCAGCTTCCTAGGATAAGTATTTTTTTTTATAAATTAGGAGACCTTAGAACTTGAATGCACCACGTATATATATACACTTATAATGCCACACAACGGGATGGCTTCCGTAAAGTAAAATATAAAATGATGGTTTATATGGATGTCGATAGTGTGCTTATAGTCAGGGAGAAGTTTTGAAAAGTCACTCTGTTCGCTGATTGTATAATAGGCAGTGACTGAAAATCAGTATATTTTCGCACTTTTTTCTCTGTGATGGAGTGACTTCACATTTGCAGTAGCGAAAAGATCTGTTAGCCTCGTAGTCTGCTTTCTGAATCGGTTACTTGGAAAAAAGCAGTATGCCCACTTGGCAGTCATGTTCTTTTTTCAACTAATTCGACGCTTATTTAACTGAGCGACAGACGAGATATCTTGTACAGGAAAGGTAGTTTGCGGACTTGCACATTTCAGAAAGCGAGGAAGGCAAGAAGGCAGCAGTCAGTGCGGTAGCATTGATTTTGTGTAATTAAGAGTTAAATACAATTTAACAATAAAAGTCCAATATACTGCCGTCAAACTCAACTATATATTATCCACAGCAATCGGCTACATGTTTCGGCTTGTAATAAAGCCATAATCTGGCTACATATAAGAATCACAAAGTTAATGTCAACTATTGTAGTGCATGCAAGTCAAGATCTTAACTTGTTACGTCAGTTAAAATTGTTACGTGAATTTTAATTCGTTCATAAATTAAAGTGAAACATTAAGATCTTGACTTCCATATACCATAGTTAAGATTTTATTTTCATGATTCTTATGTGCAGCCTGATGATGGCTTTGTTACAAGGCGAAACATGAAGCTAATTAATGTGAATAATACAAAGTTGTGTTTGAAGTATGTTAGTTTTTTATTGTTATTATGTACACCGCGTGGTGAACAACTTCGAAGTTAGAGACAGTTTAATTTTGGGCCGAATAAGGAATTATCGACGCAGAACGATCGTGTTCGTGAACAGGGTCATCTTCGTCACCGTCTTCAGGATTGAGATTATTGAAACCTGTTGCCGCTATTATAAAAATTCGTTCTAGCGTTTCAGACGTTTTCCTAAATTTCTTTTTCTTTTGGTTGCCATATTAGAATTTTTTCTTTTTTTTTTATTGAGTCATACGTTTATGAATGAATTTATCTGAAATTGCATTTTAGCAGTAATGGGCTGTATCAGTGTTTTCGATCAAACGTTTGCATGTGCTAATATCTCGTTAGAAAACGGCACCCCTGTCTGTGTATCTGTTGTTGGTAATACATTGAAGGAAACTTCCGTGTTTTTTGTTTTATTTTATTTTTTTACTTCGTGCCGTATTCAGTTTAAACCGTGTAATGTGAGTAAAAGTGTTTTCTTTTTATGAAGAGGGCCGTGGGGAGTTGATACACAAGTGCACGATCTTGAACGAAGTTGGATGCATGTATGCCAGATGTCAGTATAGATCACGAAAGTAGTCACAATGCCAGTGTCTCGGCTGCCCCCGGCAAGATTTGTCGTGGGACAAAGAGCGGCTCGGGACCAACGGAATCAGCAGCAACAGTCCGATCAGGTAACACAAGTTACGCATTCATCGCTTTAAGAGGACTTCTAGGAATAATGCCTTTTCACATTAGCCATGTCTGCTTCTTTTGTTTTTATATTTCCTTGACAACCCGCGAGTTTAATGTCGAAAAGCCAGAGGTATACTTAAAAAGAAATCCGTCGTATAATGGCGTCGGCAATCAGTCGCTGGCGGCTTCTTTCCGCAAAAGCCCGGATACTATACCATGGCGGTCTGTGTGGGATTCGTGGTGGAGTGGCACCGGGACAGATTTTTCTCACTTTCGGGTTTCCCCTTTCATTTTGATTCCATCACTGCTCCGCATTCATATTCATCTATCATCGATACTGTATAGACATAGGTAGTGACAGAGTAGCTGAATCAGCTACAAATGAATGAAATGTAGAAAGATTGTAGGAGAGGTTTGGTTTAAGGTTAAGTAAACTTATTCTGAAAATTACTAACACGAAGTTCTAAAATGTGCATGTGTAAAAGTCTAATAATACCAGTAGCAAGTATGGAAGCGAAACCTGGGTACTGTAAGACATTCATGAACAGCAATTAAGAGTGTCTGA
>Ga0099364_10014047_pt1 | contig 10695 bp, 9 predicted proteins | sample TergutTh196P3_FD_73070 | JGI IMG/M metagenome (GOLD analysis project Ga0099364, IMG submission 73070) | Microcerotermes parvus P3 segment gut microbial communities from Pointe-Noire, Republic of the Congo - Th196 P3 | ecosystem: Host-associated > Arthropoda: Insects > Digestive system > Gut ...
ACAAGCAGACGGAATCGCAAAGTTCCAGGGGGATTTTAATTCTTGGCAACAGTTTCAGCCGAAAAAAAACGCCACGAAACCGTGTGACATATTGATAGTATTCCGAAATGTACCGAACAATGTCGCCGCCTTCCATAACGCGGGTATTTGGCGGGTTATCCAGGCGCGACAAACCGTCCGGCGCGATGTTTTCGGATCCGCAAAACGCGATGTCCAGATCGTTGTCGGCGCAGAAAGACGTCATGCGTTCCAGAAAATACGAATTGTACTCATCGGTTGCATCCAAAACGGCAAAATAACCATCCTGTTGTCCGCCGTACATAGGAGCAAGTTCAGAAAATTTATGCGGAGTCATTATTGTCTCGCAGCTGTTTTCGGAGTTCCTGACCGGCACGATCCGTAAGTCCCGCGCGGCGTATTCCTGAATGAGATTCCATGTTTCGTCCGTGGAACCATTATCTATCAAAAAATATGTAAATATATGGGTAGTTGTCTGGTTCAGCACACTTTCAACAGTCCGGCGAAGCGTTCCTTCCGCGTTGTAAGCGGTCGTATGGACGTAAATCAAAATATCCCTTTCTATATTGGCCTTTGAGACGCAAGGCATTGCGTCTCTACTGGTTGTAAGCATTGATTTTGAGGGTTTCTATTCTATGCGGCGTACAATATCGTATCCCATTCTCCGGCGTAGTGATGCCGGAGACAGAAGCGGTAATCGTCCCGTATGCCGGCAATGGTTCGGGGCAGCTCATATAAATCCTCAGGTTTATGGTAGGCGGAAATCGCCAGTTTCGGTCTGGATCGCCGGATAATCTCCGCCGCGCCAAGAAGCGTCTCTTTTTCCGCGCCCTCAACGTCAAGCTTGATAAACGTCGGCCATTCCGTATCCGGTCTGTCTTTTAAAAACGTGTCCAGCGAGATGACGGGTACGCGGACATCGCTCTCTCCAGATGTCAGAAACGCGGACGCCGCCCTGTCAGCGTCATTCCCGGCGAAAAAGAGTTCGGTGTCCGCGCTCCAAAGCCCCTTTTGAATAAATTCGATTGCCGGAAACCCGGACAATGCGCGAACGGCTTTCCCGTAATTTACGGCGTCTGGCTCAAAGGCATAAATACGCGCGTATCGGCTGTTTGCCCGGTCAATGAATTGAAGCGCGCTGTCTCCTTCACAGGCGCCGCCATCCACAAATACTTCATTTTCACTCAGCGTGATAAACCCTTCTTCATAATAACGCGGGGAGGTTGAATTAATTTCCAGCGGCGTTCCGTCAATATAAAAACGCGCCCGATCCATTACAAGCTGTCGGGAGCGTTCGTCGGTAAAAAACTTATATGCCTGGTCATAATCGTTACGATGTTTTTCGAATACATAAGCCCGCGGGTATAATTCGATCTGGTTTCGCGAGAAGCCCAATCCAATTAAATTTGTAAAAATTTCGTTTCCATAATTTAAAGAACTGACAATAACAACAGCGTCATGATAATCGTGTGCCAGTTTTTCCGGGGATATGATCGGAATCGCGTCCGAGCCGAACGTACCGCGCTTTTTGCCATCGCACACGCAGGTAACGGCAACTCCGCGCGCCTGAAACGTTCCAAGCAGATCGACCGCGGCGTTGCCGGCTCCGTACAAAACCACCCTGCGTCCACTCAACCGTTCTTCAAACTGAAACACAGCGTCACTCATCGAAACACTTCCTTCCTTGCGCTATTAATTAAAATTAAATATACTCAGCGTAATCCTTTGTCAGTTCAATATATCGTTTCAGCTTTTTGCCTAGCGCGTTTCCGACGTCATCCGATTTCGCGCGAAGCAGCTTAAACGTATCTCTAACGGAACAGGGGGATGTAATACCGGCAATATCAAGCACGAATTCCTCCATCCCCAGGCTTTCCGCAATTCCCCACGATTTCACCGAATAACCCATGACCAGCGCCGGGACGCCGGAAGAATACGCGGCGATGGAAACGTGAGTTCTTGCGCATACGATAAGGCCGCATATTGAAATAACCGACTTTAATTCCGCGGCGGAATATTTCTCGCAGGGCAGCCACACGCGGGAATTGAAGCGGGATGGAAGCGCTTGCTTCAATTCGGCTAAAACGCTGTAATCGTTGTCCATCGGCATCGTAACATGCGGTATCAGCATAATTTTCATATCCGTTTCCGATAATATAAAATCAATCAAAACCAGCATATTTTCTCTTAAAATTCCCGGAACCGGTTCCCGCCGCATGACAAGCGGGCTGATATTGACGCCTATCGTATTTCCGGACTCAAACCCCTCAGGCAACTCAGGCAGTTTGGATTCCAGCGCAAATGCCGGGTCGGGGAGCAGTTGAACGTCGGTATTTATGCCCGGTTTCCGTAGCGCGTTATATGTACGGCTTTCCCTGGACAGTATATGCGTGTACGAGCTTAATACGTCTTCCATTTCAGGAGTAATCGCCGACGGTTCCACCGAACAACCCCACAATATGCTTTTCGCTTTTTTTTGCGCGGCATTTCGCTGAAACACAGCCAATCTGTGCCAGTTTGGATAACAAAAATTGTCGCCGCCGACGGAAAGGCAGACAGTATCGGGCGATATAAAATCCAGCGAACTGGAATACATTTCCCGCGCGAGCCGTTCTTTCTCGCTTCCGGAGTCCGCACGTTTTTCTTCCTCCCAGATGTCGGGGATCGGGGAGAAAAACTCATCGGCGTCTATTCCAAATTCTCTGTCCTGTTCGGGAAAATTAGACGAAAGCGCGATATAGGCGTTATCATACTTTCCCCTTATTATGTTGATCGTCGATTTTACAATCGCTTCCGCGCCATGATTATATGAGCCGCCGTGCCCGTACAGCAAAAACCGTTTCATGACGTCTCCGCCAGCCGGTTTCTTAGTACATGTATCAGTCTTTTAACACAGAGCAACTCCTGTTCAGCCTGTCGCTCCGCCCATTCAATCTGTTCGCGCAAGAATTCCGACTTGTCCGTTATAATGCCGACTTTTTTCCAATCCAAAGCTAAATGCTCTATGATCCGGTCATCGTCGAAAATCTGAATTAAGTCATCAACCCGCCTTTCCAGCGGCACGTCCGCGTTTTGAATGCGCGGCAGAATGTATTTCAGTACAATCAAAAACAGAACCTGTAAATAATCTTCGTTGGCCCTGCTGATTTCACCGTAGTGAAGCAGATACTCACGCGAAAGGCGAAAAAGATTGTTGCATGCCCAGAACCATCCTGGTTGATAACGATAGGAGTCCGTATGCGGCGAAATGTAATATTTATGCAAACTCTCCGCCAATACACCAGCGCGCCCTGCGTTGCGGAAAATTTCCATGGCAGCAATTGTGTCTTTAAAATCAGGTGACTGTCTTGCTTGTGAAAAGTCACACTTTTTCAAAACTGCAAGGGAAGCCAGGCTGCCCCACATCGTGACCATGAAATTACGGTAAGTCGGAAAACAATCAGCAAACACTCGGTCTTCTAGCGTAATGTTTTGAGAAAGCGCTTTGCGCCGGACTAACGCGCCCGTTTGGGCGTCGATCATGTCAGTGCCACAGGCTGCAACCTCCAATTTTTTTTCCAACATAAATGTAAGCATTTTTTCGAGAAAGCCTGGTTTGTATTCATCATCGGCATCAAGAGCGCAGTAATAATGCTGTTCATCGAATTCTTTAGGCAAGTGTTTAATAAGTTTTCCGTCGCTCCAACCATCGGCACCGGTTAAAATATTATTTTGCTCATTGCGTAGCAGGCGTATCCTTTTGTCGCAAGAGGCATAGTTTTGCATTATGTCCCATGTTTTGTCCGTCGACGCGTTGTCACATAGGTAATAAACAAAATCTCCGCAAGTTTGATTTAGCACACTCTGCACACAGCGGTGAAGCGTTGTTTCGGCATTGTAGGCTTTTGTAAAAAAAATGACCATTGATCCACCCTGCCTTATATCCGTTCAAAGCACATCAACACAAATTCTGTATCTCCTTGTAAATAGGAATCCTTGTGTTTTGTCTTAAAACCTTGTGAGTGAACAATCTCTTCAATATCATCAATTGTGGGAGTCGAAAAGTAGCCGAAAAATTTATTGTACATCGTTTGCTGATGATACACCTGGTCACGAATAATCACTTTTTTTGCCGCGTGGTCGCACATCCAACGCAAAAATCGTGCGGGATCTTTAACACACTGTAAAGCGCCACAGATAAACATTACATCAACAGGCAACGACGGTAAATTTTCGTTAAAGTCACAAACCAGGGTATCTTCGGAGCGCGAAACATAATCCACTGGAATATATTTACAATGCGGTAAAAGTAATGTCTTCAAATACTGTTGCCCGCACCCCAAATCGGCAACCGACATATCTTCGCTGCCAATCCATTTGGCCAAGCGCTCAATCACGTGGTTGTTAGCATGAAAATCATATTCCGATTCCCTGCTATTCGCCCAATTAAAATCGACTCCTTCAAACATCTGCACAATTTCTCCGAATTTTATTATCCGCTCCGGATCGATGCCCAAATTATGAAGTTGAACTAAAATTTCGGCGCTTGATTTCTCGGACATGACACCTAATAAGATGGCGTAATCGGCATTATTACGAATAAAATCCGCAGGCGTTACGATATGCAGCCCACTTATCTCCTCATTACCCGTCTTGTAATTGTCCAGAAAGCAAACCGGCTTTAAACCGACGCTCCTTAATGCTCCCCAAACACGCCTCCCGTTTGTCGCCGCGCCAAAAACGGCAAATTTGATGATGGATAAGAATGTTTTTAAATTTTCCAGCGTTTCAGGTTTTTTCATATAATCCAGTTCTTTATCATATTCCGAGGCAGCTCTGTGATGATTCACTTCCGCGCATTTTTTTCAACGACGGCAGATTGCCCGTCATTTGTTCGGCAACGGGAACTTCAATAGAGGCAAAACCGCGGCCACAACAATATCGGCAAGCCTCTAAATAATTCTTTCGGCTTAATAAAGCATTGATTTCTTTTCTTAACGTATTAGACTCTTTAGAAATGTCCACGCTGTCGTCTTCGCAAACAGGCAGAACTCCAAAAATTTCAGAACTTGCGTGGAATTGACAACGGTAAATTCTGCTCCGCATTAAAAACGGGTTTAACATATCGAGACCCTTGCAACAATCATCGTAAACAAGCTGATTTGCCGCTTCATTTCTGTCATAAGCCTGAGCCTGTGTTACCGCGTACCAGTGCTGAGTCGTGGAATGATGAACAACCTCATTCAGGCGAAGTTGTTCCTTGAGCTTGTTAATATTATAAGAGTGCTCCTTATAATCAGATATCCAGACGATAATTTTAGGATTTTTGAGTATCCGCAAAACGTTGTCTTCCGGCACAATGGTTCCGTTGGTAATTACCCACAGGCGCTCCACCGAGTCATAGGACACAAGTTCCTCTATAATGTGTTGGAAATCCCTGTGTAACATGGGTTCCCCTCCCTCAAGGTATACATTTGGGAATATATCAAGAGAAAAAACACGCCGAAAGTCGGCACGGAGTTCCGCAAAATCGTAATCAACGGGATTTTCATAATAAGGAATAAATGCCTGACATTCACGGCACCGCAATGTACATCTTTCGGTAATGACAACCGTTAAGGCATGCCTTCGAGCTCTCCTGTTCAGAAAGCCTTGTACAGCGTGAAATATATCCACGATTGGAGGCACGGCGTCTCGCACATCATCAATATTAAACTCTAAAAGGAGCGGCGCGCAGTCATACACTTCCCTGTGACCTGCTGCCTGAAGATCTTCAAACAACCTACCCTTCACGTATGGTGTGACAATAACAACGGCATCCGGGTATCGGTCGCGCATTTCCCGCGGGGAAATGATGTTATAACCAAAGCATTTCGTGCCGTGCTTACGCGCGTCGCTGTCGGTAAAACCAATAATTCTTACGCCGCGTTTTTCCAGCAACCGCATCACGATAGCGCCATTAACTCCGGCGCCGTACAAAATGATGTTGCCGCTTGCCTGCGTGTAATTCGGCTGCGACAGATCCATAAATTTCTCAGGGTGATCATAGCGAAAAATCATTGCGTTACCTCGCATTTTCATCTATACGTCGGCTGGAGCGTTTCATAGCTACAAACCGCACGCGTTCATCAATAATTACCTTTCCTTTCACGTTTCGAACGAACGGCCTTGAGAAACATAAGCGCTTCACCATCATTATCCGGCCAGTCGGGCGTTACATAAATATCCCGCATCGCGGCAAAGGCATCCACTGCGGCTTCAAAACCCGCCCCCGCGCGAGCTTCCGGAAGCGACAGAACAAATGTTTGAACATTGGTTTGCAATAATTCACGAAAATCCGCTGAACGAATAATATTTTCACCATACAAAATTTTCTGCGTGTAAGGGTGAACAAAAACATTTCTTATTTCAGATAGTTTCTTTATCGGCGGAATTTGCGCGTTGATAATGCAATCAATGGTACGTTTTACCAAACCCGCGTAGACGGCAAGAATCTGATTCTCGTTGTCATATGACAGCGCGTTACGCTTTTGAAGATATTCGAATCCAATATCGCAAAAAAGCTGATTGGAAACAACTCGCCTGTCATCATATTTATAAGATACGGATTCAGGCGAGACATAATATTTATGCAGAGTGATGCCGAGTATACCCGCTTTTTCAGCATAACTAAAAGCTTCCACCGTAAAAGCGCTATCGGCGCCGTATGACATTCCTTTCGGGTTCCTAAAAGAGCATTTCTTCAGCAGCGATATTGAATACAGTTTTCCCCAAATGGTATGCATAAACTTATAGTAGTCCGGAAAATGTTTCGCAAAACCATCGTCAACAAGAAGTAAATCGCCGGGAATCGAATAGTGGCTGTTCATCGGCTGGCCGGTTTGCGCAGAAATGAATTGCGTGCAGCAGGCGGCAAGGTCAAGGTTATTGGTCAGCATATACGCCGCCATTTTCTCAAGAAAATCCGGCAGGTATTCATCGTCGGCATCCAGCCAGCAGGAAAATTTATCATCCGGATGTCGTGAAAAAATAATATTACCTATACCATTCTCCGGTTCCCATACCTGGTTTATCTTATTGGCAAGTGGAATTATTCGGGAATCGCTTGAGGCGTATTCCTGTATTATCTTTCCCGTATCGTCTTCAGAGCCGTTATCGACGATGTAGTATACCCATTTATCACAGGTTTGCGCGAGGATACTGTTAATGGCGCGTCTGATTGTTTTTTCCGCGTTGTATGCCATGGTATAAAATATGCATTTGTTCATTATATATCTATATTTCCTTTTGCCTGGCATCTTCAATTTTTTGCGTTAAACGCCGGGCTTCGTCGTCGGAAAGCACGCCGTCCGACGAAAAGCCTATGGTGTAGCGTTCTTCCGCGCCCGTGTAAAGCCTCGCCATCATTGCGAGCGTTCGTTCGTTAAGCGGGGACATATCTATACAATCTCTCGAAATAATTACATGTAAGAGTTCGCGGTATGACGGCGTAATATCATTGACAAGACGGATAAATCCGTCGATATCGGTTTCATTATCGTTGACTCCAGGCAGAAAAATATATTTCAACTCAAGCCTTGCCGTTTTGGCGTAATGTTTCAGATTTTCGCAGACCCGATCGTAACAATCCACGCCTTTAATTTTCGCGTAAGTCTCGCGTGTTCCGTGTTCCCGCGTCGATTGAACAATTTATCGTTGTTTTTCCCAACTCCAGATGCTTTGCGACCGTATCGTCATAAATAGTGCAGTTGCTGAATATAACGCAGGGAAAATCGCGCGCCGCGAACAAAAGTTCCGCCCTTTGCGTGAATGTTGCTATTTCTCCTCGCGTGAAGTGAAGTGCCGTAGCGTCGTCAATCAAACCCGCTTGTTCCATTCCGGCAAGTATCGCCCGCAACGCCGGCACGTCGAGTTCTTTCGTTTTATTATCCCACACGTCGCAATAAATACATTTCACATTGCAGGAATGTTGGAAATCAAATTCCACAAGGCATAAGGGTTTTGGTTCAACACTTACGCGGCGCGTACACAAGGCGACACATCCCGCACATTCGCAAGGTTCACCGTTCGCAAGCGCGGTTTTGATACGTTTGCGCAACGCCGTAATCGCTTCAACTTTTTCGTTAGGAGAACTTTTATCAGGAAAATACACGTCCGGCGTGCGATTCTTTCCAAAATCAGAACAACATACGCCGGCGTGGTTTACCCCGACCATAAGCCTGGTTTCCAGCGGCTCGCAAGTGGCAACCTCAATATATGGCTCAAAATTGACAATGCGATCCTTTGGTACGCCCAGTTCTTCAATCAAATAAAATTGAGTTTCGACAATAACACGTATATTTCGTGTTATGAGAACAGGAGCGTCGGGATACCTGTCGAACATTGCCGACGGCGGAAATACCGGCAGTCCGCAAAACATGGCGTCGCCGGAAGCCGAACGGTCACAGAAACACAGTGGTTCGTATTTTTTGCTGAATCTCTCAAAATGTTCGGCGGCATATTGGTTGGCGCCGTAATAAATATATTTGCTCATAATTCAAACCCGGAGTCGAAACAACCTATTTGTTTATACTCCCTGCGCCGCGTACAGTACGGTATCGAAGCACCCATGCCCGTGCTGACGGAGCGCGAAACGGTAATCGCTACGTATGCCGAGTATCGCCCGCGGTAACTCATAAATATCTTCCGCCTTGTGATACGCGCAAATCGCCAGCTTCGGCTTGCGCCGTTTGATGATTTCCGCCGCGCCTATCAGCGCTTCTTTCTCCGCGCCCTCAATATCCATTTTGATAAACGTCGGTAATTCATTAACCGCTTTTCCGGCAAAATAGCGGTCAAGCGAAATTACCGGAACACGGTGTTCCGCCGTGCCGCCGGGATTAAAAACAAACGACGAACCTGCCTTATTTTTCGCTGTTTGTTGCGTGAAAATAAGCTCTGTTTCTGAACTCCACAAACCTTTTTGCGCAATCGTGACATTCGGGTTTGCCGAAAGCCTGCTGACCGCCTTATTAAAATTTTCACCGTCAGGCTCAAAGGAGTAAACATGTCCGCCTGTATTCCCAATCTTATTCAGAAACTGCTCCGCGCTGTCACCGGTGTACGCGCCGCCGTCAACAAAAATTTCGTTATCACCGAGCGTAATAAAACTGTCTTCATAATAACAATCGCTATCCGTGTTCGGAACAAGCGTGCGGTCACACAAAACGAGGCGAATTCTGTCAAGTACAAGTTGCCTGGAGCGTTCATCTTCAAAAAAATTATACGCCCATTCATAACCGGCAAGATGTTTCTCGAATTCACGCAATGAGAGAAAATATAAAGATTCAGGCTGGAAACATATTATCTGTTCCTGAGAGAAACCAAATTTCCAAAGCGTGTCGCAAATTTCATCTTTATACGTAATCGAACAGACAACAACAACGGCATCTGGATAATCTTCTCGCAATGTGTCGGGCGCTATGATTTCAATACCTTCAAATGTGCCGGGCGCCTTACGATCACAAAACTTACTTACTGTAATGCCGCCGTCCCGGTAAATATCAAGTATCGCTCCGCCAAGCCTTCCCGTACCATATAAAACAAGCGGACGACCGCTGAACATAGACTTTACCCTGTATAAATCCGTATATACACGACTATTCGGAATTTCAGCCTTAATTGCCGCAAATTCTTCTTTGAACGTTTTCATACAAACAATTCCTCCAGTTCAATTTTTTGCATTAAACGCCGGGCTTCGTCGGCGGAAAGTGTGCCGTCCGTTAAAAAGCCTATGGCGCCGCGTTCTCCCGCGCCTGTATATAACCTCGCCATCATAGCAAGAGTGTGTTCGCCAAGCGGAGACATATCGTTCATGTTTCTCGAAACTATCACATGTGGAAGTTCGCGGCATGACGGCGTTATGTCTTCGACAAGGCGAATAAATCCGTCGACTTCTGCTTCGTTATCATTGATTCCAGGCAGAAAAATATATTTCAAATTAAGCTTTGCTGTTTTAGAGTAAAGCTTCAGGTTTTCATAGACACGATCGTAATAATCCACGCCTTTAATCTTCGCGTAAGTCTCGGGCGTTCCCGCGTCGATTGAACAGGTTATCGTTGTTTTTCCCAACTCCAGATGCTTTGCAATCGCATCGTCATAAATGGCGCAGTTGCTGAAAATAGCGCAGGGAAAATCACGTACCGCGGACAGAAGTTCCGCCCTCTGCCGGAATGTGGCCAGTTCTCCATGCGCGAATACAAATACCGTGGCATCGTCAATCAACCCCGTTCTTTTCATTTCTGTAAATATCGCCCGTAGCGCCGGTACATCAAGTTCTTTTGTTTTACTGTCACGCCCGGTGCAATAAATACATTTCAGGTTGCAGGAATGAGGGAATGAAACATCCACAACGTATAAAGGTTTCGGTTCAACGCTTACGCGCCGCGTACACAAGGCGACACATCCCATACACTCGCAAGGTTCGCCGTTCATAAATGCGGTTTTGATACGTTTGCGTAACGCCGTAATCGCTTCAATTTTTTCGTTCGGAGAACTTTTATCCGAAAAATACACGACTGGCGAGCGATTCTTTCCAAAATCAGAGCAACATACGGCGGCATGGCTTACCCCGACCGCAAGCCTGGTTTCAAGCGGCGTGCAAGTGGCAATATCAATATATGGCTCAAAATTGACAATGCGATCCTTTGGTACGCCCAG
>Ga0099364_10014048_pt1 | contig 10695 bp, 8 predicted proteins | sample TergutTh196P3_FD_73070 | JGI IMG/M metagenome (GOLD analysis project Ga0099364, IMG submission 73070) | Microcerotermes parvus P3 segment gut microbial communities from Pointe-Noire, Republic of the Congo - Th196 P3 | ecosystem: Host-associated > Arthropoda: Insects > Digestive system > Gut ...
GCGGTACCAGGAGAACTGCTGTGGAAAAATTGTCCGCCTGAGAAGATCGGCGATTTTGACTTTCTGATGGAAGTCTTGGATTGGGAAGCGAATGTGGATCCGCACTTCACCAGAAACAGGTTTATGCGGCCCGTGCCTGATGGAAACAGAGATGAGATGCGCAAGGCGGGTTACCTGAGCGAATGGATTTGTTATCGTTGCGAAGTTGCCGGCGCAAAACGGCTGACCGTATTTCCCGGGCAGTCGGTCGATATAAAAGAACCGGTGGCGTACGGTGTGTTGTGCGTTCAGGGCGGCGGCAAAATCGGAAACATGAATATCTCCTCGCCCACGCTGATTCGCTACGGCGAGCTTACTGACGACGAATTTTTCGTAACTGCGGGCGCTGCCAAAAGCGGAGTAAAATTACAAAACCTGAGCGCCACCGAGCCCCTCGTGATTCTGTATCACTTCTCGCACCACCCGGACAGAAAATCAATTGAGGGAAAACCATAACAGGAAAATAAATTGAGAATTATTGAGTGATGTTCAGGCCGACGAGCACGTGAAAAGCGGCCCTTAAAAAACCCCGCCGCCTTGGGTAGAGGCGGCGGGGTTTTTACTATACTTGGATACTTTTTCGGGTAACCTTGTCCTAAATTAATCGTAAAGCAGCGGAGCGATTCTCTCGCTGTCCATGTTCGAAACCGTATAGAACTGGCAGCCGGTATCGACGATCTCGTCAAGGGTTTCGCCGTTCATAGCTTTCACAGCCAATTCGACCGCAAGGTAGCCGATCATGTACGGATCCTGTGTGACGGAACCGTAGAACCAACCGTTTCTGACAGCATCCTTCTGGGGTTTACCGGCGTCGAAACCGATGACTATAACGTCTTTGAAACTACCGTTTACTTTGTCCAGGTCCTGTCCATCCGACGTTGCGGCGAGAATACCAGCGACGGTCGCTTCATTGGAACAGAAAATGGCGACGGGGTTCTTCTGGAGCAGGCCCTGGGATGTAGTCTGGCAGTCGATGATGTTCGTCGTCGCAGGAACCAATATGTTCAGCTCCACCGCGAAACTCCCGGATTCGGCGGCTTTCAGGTACCTGTCATGACCCGTGATGGCAACCGCGCCGGGCTTGACTGCGGAAACGAGATCCCACATTCTGTTGAGAAAACCGACGGTGCGGCCTACGACTGACGCCGAGGTAGCGTCCTGGCTCATTGCTCCAATGATAATCGGATTTTCCGGTGTTGCGGCTTGGATAGCTGCCCTTACAGCGGGAAGCGCGAACATTGATTCCGCGGCAAGCGCGCCCGCAGCTTCATTGTCGGTGGACGCCGTGGATGCGATTGTGCCCTCGGGAGCGTTCGGCACGCCGCTGTCAAAACCGATAACCGGAATACCTTTTTCTTTCGCTTCGAGCAACTGCTCCGTCACCGATTCCGTATCGAGCGCCGCAAGACACAGCGCGGCCAAGTTCTTTGCCAATTCCGCGTTCAACATGTCAATTTGCACGGAAATCTCGGACTCGGAAGCCGGGCCGATGAAGTTGATGTCAACGCCGTATGCTTTCGCAGCATCTTCCGAACCCATCAGTACAGTCTGCCAGAATTGATGCTGGAAACCCTTGGATACGATCCCGATGTACGGGTTCGCCGCCAATGCCGTTGCGGACACCGCGAATACCATAACCAGTGCCAGTACTAATGCCAATCTTTTCTTCATGCTTTTTGTTCCTCCCTTATATTTTTATATTATTCCAGCGATGAATGTCGCTAAGAATCATATTTTCTTGACCGCGCTCGCGCGCTTTACGCGATACTGGTCGAGAAGCACGGCTCCAACGACGATGAGACCCGTCATAAAGGTTTGCCAATGCCCCTGAAGGTTCATGAGCATCAAACCCTGCCTCAGCGTCGACATTGTGAACACGCCGATCAACGTGCCGGTGAGGGAACCGGTTCCGCCCGCCATAGACGTTCCGCCAATGACGACGCCGGCGATCGCCAGGAGTTCAAGCCCGTTGCCGGTGCTGGGGATGATGGTCGTATACACCGCCGCGAAAAAAATTCCGGCGATTCCGCAGAAAAAACCGCACAGCGTATACACCAACATCTGCCAAAATCTTGTATTGATTCCCGAGAGGCGCGCGGCTTCGTAATTGCTGCCCATCGCGAATACATAACGTCCGAACCGCGTGCGATTGAGAACCACCCATGCGATGATAAACGCGGCAAACAGCCACACTATCCCGATCGGGAATCCTCTGAGGAAAGCCAGATTACCTGAAAAGCTATTTGGGAATTTGTAAAACACCTGCTTGAAGGATTGATCTGTGAAACGCATGGTCATGACTTTCGTGGCTATCGCGCCAAAACCCATTCCCATCATCTGGGTGCCGAGGGTCGCTATAAAGGGCGGCAGCCTCAGATACGCAACTAAAACTCCGTTCAAAAACCCTATTAATTTACAAACGACGATGCCGAACACAAGGGCCGCCCATATACTCCATCCCCATCTCAGAGAAAGGCCGCCCATCAACATGCCGCACATCATCGTCGTACCAAGGGAAAGATCGATGCCGCCGGTTATTATGACAAATGTCACGCCCAGCGCCATGAATCCGATGAAGTAAGACGCGTTCAACACGTTTACCAGCGCTGTGACCGAACGCGCGCTCGGCGTGACGACCATGAAAAACGCGGCCATCAGGATCAATACCATCGGCGCCAAAAGTTTTTGCAGGTCAAATTTCCTTTCGCCGGCAACGATTTGTTCTGTATTCTCCGTATTAAGCATCCTTCGTCTCCCCAATCCCCCGCCCTGGTCCCATTGTGGCGAGCGCCATGATTTTTTCCTGTGACGCGTCTTCGATGTTGAGTTCGCCTGTGACGCGCCCTTCGCACATCACGACGATCCTGTCGCTCATGCGCAGAAGTTCCGGCATTTCGGAGCTGATCATGATGATCGATTTCCCCATCTTAACAAGTTCGTTCATCAAATGATATATCTCGGACTTTGCGCCCACGTCTATGCCGCGCGTCGGTTCGTCGAATATCAGGACGTCGCAGTTTCTGATCAGCCATTTTGCGATTACAACCTTTTGTTGATTTCCGCCGGAAAGGTCCCTCACCAATCTCTTAATGCCCGGAGTCTTTATTGAAAGCCTGTCCACATATTCGCGGGTGATCGCGTCGATCTTTCCGCCCCGGATAAACCCGGCCGTGACGTACCGTTCAAGGCTCGCCATCACGCTGTTTTCGCTGACGGACAAGCCCACGGCGAGGCCGAACGCTTTTCTGTCTTCGCTCAGGTATCCCATGCCTTGCTTCACAGCGTCCAACGGGGATGATATGGAGACGGATTTTCCGTGCAAAATGACTTCACCGTTATGTTTTTGATCCGCCCCGTACAACGCGCGCATAGTCTCTGTGCGTCCCGCGCCCATCAAGCCCGCAAATCCCAGAATTTCGCCCTTTTTCAAGGTAAAACTTACGTCTTTAACGTTGTTTGCGATAAAATTTTTCACTTCAAGCACCGCTTCCGCGTCTTGCGAAATCTCCGAACGGGTCTTGGGCGTCTCGTAAATCACGCGCCCGACCATCATGGCGATGATCTTTTCCTTGGTCGTATCCCCGGTAATTACCGTATCGACATAACACCCGTCGCGCAGAACCGTGATGCGGTCGGAAATCAGCGGCAATTCATCAAGCCGGTGCGAAATGTAGATGATGCCGTGCCCTTTTTGCTTTAATTCGCGTATGAACCGGAACAATTCTTTAATCTCGTTATCGGTCAGCGCCGCGGACGGTTCGTCCATGACGAGCAATTCGCTGTTAAGGGAGAGAGCCCGCGCGATTTCGACCATCTGCTGTTTGGCTACGGAAAGCCTGTTCACCTGAATCCTCGGGTCAATGTCAATGCTAAGCGATTTTAGAAGAGAGCGCGCGTCGTCATTTGCTTTTTTTCGGTCGAGAAAGATCCCTTTCATCGGTTCGCGCCCGATAAAAATATTTTCCGCGACTGAGAGATGCGGCATCAGGTTCAATTCCTGGTGAATGATGCCAATGCCTAGACTTTGCGCCTCCTGGGGTGAATTAACGTCGACTTCTTTTCCTTTATAAACGATCGTGCCCTTATCACGCTTGTAAATCCCGGTGAGCACCTTCATTAACGTTGATTTGCCCGCGCCGTTCTCGCCGACAAGCGCGTGTACTTCGCCGCGAAGGAGATCGAACCGGACATTGTCCAATGCATGAACACCGGGAAATATCTTGTCGATTCCCTCCATGTGAAGTAAAACTTCCCGCACCGGCACACCTTCTTTCGTTTTCATTCGTCCCACAATTCTTTCCAGCTCTTCGCGCCCGGCCACAGGAATACCTGCCCCTTCACCAGCCGGCAATTACGCTCCGCCGAGTCGAGTATCGCCATTTCTTCATCAGTCAGTTTTTCGGCCGCGGCGCGCAGATTCGTAATGATGTTCTTCTCATTCCCCGAGAAGGGAATGGGGATCGCTCCCCTGCTGACGGCCCACGCAAGACATACCTGCGCGGGATGAAAGTTTCGTAATCGAGCAATCTCCCTTACTTCATCAAGTTCCATATCCGAAACGTCTTCGGGCGCGACGTCGCGTTCGGGACGGTTCGGCGAGCCAAGAGGACAAAAACCGATCACTTTGATCCCTTTGTCCGCGCAGTAGTCAAACAGCTCACGCTGCTGAAAACTCGGGTGCAGCTCCATTTCTATCATTGCGGGTTGTATGCGGATGCGTTTTAAGACCGACTCAAGTTTGGCAATCGTCATATTACTCATTCCAAGACTGCGCGTATATTTCGCGTCATAAAGCGATTCCATCTCGTTCCAAACGCGTATATACGCCTCGGGATCAAACGGAACGCTGTCAGGATTCCTACTGTCGCCGTCGCAGCCCGGCGCATGATAGTTAGGGAACGGCCAATGCACAAAATACGCGTCCACGTAATCAAGGCGCAGATCCGAAAGCGTCTGCTCAAGCGCCTCGGCTGGCTTTCCCGCGCCGTGCATGTCGTTCCACACCTTGCCTGTTACGAAAATTTCCTCGCGGCTGACAATTCCGCGCCGGAACGCGTCGGCAAATACCTCGCCTATAACGTCCTCATTACCGTAGACTTGAGCGCAGTCGAAAAGGCGGTATCCCGATTCGATCGCGCACGCCGCCGCTTTAGCCACCCGCGCCGGCGAATAGTGATCCGAGCCGAAAGTACCGAATCCTATCTTCGGCAGCGGCTCTCCGTTTTTCAGAGTAATTTTCCCCATCATTGCTTCCCCGTTCCGCCTGACGCCACCGCTATCCCGCCTCAGTGAATGTCGTCCGTAATCGCGCCCGACGCGCAAATTGTGAAGCCGTGATCAACATCTAAAATATAATTTCGTAGTTTAATTTAGAACATTATCATAGCGCATGTAAATGGAAAAATCAACGATGAACGACGCCCCCTCGGATAAAGGGGGCGTCTCGTTTTTTCGCATTAATTGGAATAGGTTATCGGCCGGATCGGCGCGAAAAATTCCCTAAATTTCTTTTTCCAGCAGGGCTTCTTCGGTTTCAATGTCGAAATATTTCAACTTGACGCTTTTTACTTTCAGTTGCACGTGGTCGCCCAAATGGATTCCGCTTGAGTCATCGGCGTTGAGCGTCGCGATGAATCTGACGCCCGCCTCCGTATCCAGGTGGAGGTTATTTTCTCCGCCTAGGGGCTCCATCATAGCGACCGTCCCGCCGCCCATCACACCCTCGTCGCTGTCGCTCGCGAGCATGAAATCCTCCGGGCGTATGCCGACGGTTATTTCCTGCCCTATCTTGGATCGCAGCAACGGCGCGTGTTCCTCGGCAACGCTTATTTTTCCCGCGTACAGACCGCCGCCCTGTTCGGACAGACGCTCCGTGAGGAAGTTCATCGGCGGCGAGCCTATGAAACCGGCGACAAATTTGTTCAGAGGATGGTGGTAGACGTAGAGTGGAGCGCCGATCTGTTGGACTATCCCGTCCTTCATAATGACTATCTTGTCGCCCATTGTCATGGCCTCTACCTGGTCGTGAGTAACGTACACGATTGTGGCGGCGAGGCGTTTGTGCAGAGCTATTATCTCAGCCCTCATCTGAACGCGCAGTTTCGCGTCGAGATTCGACAAAGGTTCGTCGAACAAAAACACCTTCGGCTGACGGACAATCGCGCGGCCGACCGCAACGCGCTGCCGCTGTCCGCCGGAGAGCGCCTTCGGCCTGCGGGTCAGGTATTCCTCAATGTCGAGTATACGCGCCGCTTCTCTCACACGAACGTCGATCTCAGCTTTCGGAACCTTCTTGATCTTGAGACCGAAAGCCATGTTATCGTACACGGTCATGTGCGGATAAAGCGCATAGTTCTGGAACACCATCGCAATGTTCCTGTCACGCGGCTGAACGTAGTTCATAAGTTCTTCGTCGATAAAAAGCTCGCCGGAACTTATGTCCTCCAAACCCGCAATCATCCTCAGGGTAGTGGACTTGCCGCATCCCGACGGTCCGACGAGAACCACGAATTCCTGGTCTTCTATCGTGATGGTGACGTCATCGACCGCCTTTACCCCTCCCTCGTATACTTTGCTGATGTTTTTCAGTTCGACTTTGGACATGATCTTTCCCCTATCTTTGTTATATATTTTTTTATCTTTCAGGCGGAATTATTATGTCAAATATTCACGTGTTTTCCATCAGGAATCACTGAATAAATTTAATTCGCCGATTTATGAACTAGCCCTTCACCGCGCCGGAAACAAGCCCCTTCACGAGCGCTTTCTGCGTCAGCCAGCCGAGAACCACAGCGGGCAGCACCGATATTGTCGAAGCCGCCGACAACTGAGCCACAAATTGTCCCTGCTGCTCACGGAAGCGCGCCATATACACCGGCAGCGTCGCCGTTGGATTGCCAGTAAGATTGAAACCGAGAAAAAATTCATTCCAGATAAACACCGCAACAAGCAATGCTGCGGATATTATACCGGTACGCGCCAGCGGGATTGCGATCCTCAACATTTGCTGGAACTTCGTGCAGCCGTCGATCTCGGCCGCCTCGAATATCTCCTTTGGAATATCCGAAAAAAACGAATGAACCATCCAGACGACTATCGGTATATGGGTTCCGACATACACAGCAAGCAAGCCGTAGCGGGTGTTAATCAGGTTGAACCTCTGATACCATATAAAAAGAGGGATGATAACGGCCACAGGGGGCAGCAGGATCGTCGTGATGAACCACATGTAAAACTTACCGGGCGTGCTCTTTTTCTTGAATCTGCCGAACGTTATGGCGAACGCGGCGGGAATGCCGAAGGCGAGGGAGAGCATGGTTCCGAGAAAAACCTGGAATAGCGAATTGTTCAGATATCCTTGCATCGTCGGGTCGCTCAGCACTCTTCTGTACGTTTCCAGCGTGGGTGTGAAGAATATGCGGGGGTAAACAGCCTGGGCCTCAGTTTTGAAGCCCGATAAAAACATATAGAGTATGGGGAAGAAATATATAATTGCGACGCCATAGATGACAATCGCCATAATAAAGCTCTTTAAAAGTCTGTTTATAGCCGTCGCCTGCCGCATATTGTCGATGGATTTATCAGCCATTTCGGAACCCTCCGCACGTTACCTACGTATACCTGGCGCTTCTGCGCCTTATCGAAGCATAAATTATATTCACCAGCACGAGCGTCAGCAGAACCGTCATCGCGGCGAGAGCGCCGGCGCGTCCCACGTTGTTACCGCTGAATATCGTCATGTAAACGTAATATGGAAGGGTGTAGGAGCGCGTGCCCGGCCCTCCCGCCGTCGTTGTCAGTATAAGACCGAACTCCTTTATGACGAAAATCAGCCCAAGCATTATGGCTACCTGCAGGTGATTCATAATGAGCGGCAGTTTAATTTTGAACGTTGTCTGCCACCAATTTGCCCCGTCGATGCGCGAACTCTCGATCAGATCCTTTTCGATCCCCTGAAGTCCCGCCAGCATAACCAAAAAGAAGAAAGGCATCCATTGCCAGATAAAGAGCGTTATAACCGTTATTTTGGGATAGTAGCTGATGAAATCCACAGGCGTCATACCCAGCGCTCTCGATAATACGCCGTACCATCCGAAGGTGGTGTTCAAAATAGTGGTTTTCCATATAACGCCCGACGCCGTGGACATCACGAAGAACGGCCCCAGGATAAGCGTTCGGGCTATGTTGATTCCCGGTATTGGGTGATCGAAAAGAAGCGCCAGTAAAAAACCTATCAATGAACAAAAGAACAGAGTCATCAAAGTAATGAATATAGTTTGGAAAAAAATACCGTAAAAAACAGGCCAGCTATCGAAATTCCTGAAGTCGTCGATGCTGAGGAAATACGAATAATTTCTAAAGCCGAAAAAAATCCGCGATATGTCGGGACGCGCCAGATTCCACCTGATGAACGAAAAAATCACGGTCATCAGAAATGGTACCTGCGTCATCACCGCCACCACAATCACCGCAGGGAGAAGGAAAGGATAATCGGTCTTTCCGCGGTGAACCGTGAGTTTGTCCGCCATTGTATTCCTCCTCAATCAAAACAACGCGCGTAAAATTTAATTTTCAAAATCAAAAAACGCCGCGTATCGGGATACGGTATTCACATCATATATTTCATTTTCTAAACTAATTATAACAAAAAGCGGTTCCAGAAGCAAATTCTCCGGAACCGCCAAGCTGCCGTCAGTCACGTTGCTAAATTACTTGTAGCCGCCTTCCTCCGCGACTACCTCAAAGAGCACCTGGGTCCTCCTGATTGCCTCGTCCAATGTGATGTTGTCAACCACGAAGTCGGCGAGGTTCTGGGTCATCCTGTCACCCGCGTAAGAAAACTCGGGTATCGCGATGTACTGCAGCCCGATGTAGGGAACAGGCTCAAGAGTGGGCTTCGTGAAGTCCATATCCTCAAGCGAGGCAAGCTCTGCCGGAACGTATGGCACGTCGGCGTACTCAGGCAGCCTGTAGGTGGAGGAACGCACCGCGGGAGGCGTTGAAGCGCCGGTCGGGTCTGTTTCCAGGGTGAGTCTTACGAAATCCTTGGATGTCGCCCAGAGCATGAAATCGAACGCGGCGTCCTTCTTTTCCTGACTGGCCCTCGGATTAATGGCCATCGTCCAGTTCCACAGCCAGCCGGTATTCCTCTGCAATTTTTCGAAAGGAGCCATGACGTAGCCCATCTTGCCGGCAACCTTGGATTCAGGTCCCTCAAGCGGGGGGGCTATCGAGGTTGCATCGTAGTACATGCCGCAATTGCCCGACTGCATAAGGGCGATACATTCATTGTAAGTATAGGAAAGGATGTCGGGCTGGCCCGCCTCGCGGAGTATGTTCTTGTACATATTCCACGCCGCCCTCTGCTCAGGCGTATCGACCTGCGCGTTCCAGTCCATGTCGTAGAATCTGCCGCCGAACGCGTTCACTATCGTGACGAACGGCGCGCCGCTCATCCCCCATCCCGGAGCTCCGCGCATCGTCATGCCGACTATTCCGTTATCGGGGTCGTGGATCTTCTTCGCCATTTCATAGACTTCCGTCCATGTCGGCCGCTCGGGCATTGTGAGTCCATTCTTCTCAAATAGTTCCTTGTTATACATCAGGAAGGAACCCTCTCCGTAATACGGCATTCCGTAAGCTTCACCGTCGAGGGAAACCGAGCCGACCATCCCCTGAATGAGGTCGTCGCGGTCGTACCATTCTTTCCGCTCCGCGCTCATCTTTGCGAAATACGGCTCCAGGTTCTCGATCCATCCGTTTTTCGCCCATGTCTGCGCCTCGTATGGGCCTATATAATAAATATCATAAGTGGTTCCGCGCGTGGACGCCTCTGTCGTAAGACGCTGCCTCAGGTCGTTCTCCGGGAGAACGGAAATATTGATGGTCACGCCATCAGCCTTGTAGTGCTCCTGAGCCAACCTCGCAAGGGCCTGTGAAAGCGGGTTGTTCGCAAGAGCAACGTTAACCTCCGTAGCTGCAAAAGCAGGTAGAGCCAGCACCATAACCAATAAAGCGCTGACGACAAATATCGTAGTTCTCTTCATCAGTTCTTTACACCTCCGTAAATATTTTTTATTGAAAAGCGAATAAATTTATGTTATTTTGTTAGACGTTATTTGTCAATAGCCAAAAAAAGTATTAAGCTTTTATATGCGTGGCGTGATCGCGAGGTCATGCTTGATATTCTGACGGCGTTTATCCGAGTGGAGGCGTAATATCGCTATGGTTATTCAAAAATTGAATCGGAACAACCTGGAAAATTTTAGACCGCCGGTGAAAATATTCCAATACGACCGGAGCAAACTGAAAGAGTCGATTGTGCATCTGGGGTTCGGTAATTTCCACCGCGCCCATCAGGTGGTATACCTCAACAAACTTCTCAATGCCGGAGCATCGGACGACGGTATTTTCGAGATAAACATCGTGCCCGATCAGTTCCCTGTCGCCGACGTCATGGCGGCGCAGGATAATCTTTTCACGCTCGTTACAAAAAACCCGGGAGGCGAGGCGGAAGTCGAAATTATCGGCGCGGTAAAAGGTTATATCAACGCGTCGGTTGACAAAGAGCCCTGTATTGCCGGACTCGCGGACGCGCGAACCACCCTCGTCACGCTCACCGTGACCGAAAACGGTTACTACTATAATAAAAAAACG
>Ga0099364_10014049_pt1 | contig 10694 bp, 11 predicted proteins | sample TergutTh196P3_FD_73070 | JGI IMG/M metagenome (GOLD analysis project Ga0099364, IMG submission 73070) | Microcerotermes parvus P3 segment gut microbial communities from Pointe-Noire, Republic of the Congo - Th196 P3 | ecosystem: Host-associated > Arthropoda: Insects > Digestive system > Gut ...
GCGCCACCCCCTACCTCGTGCGCGAAGGGGGCTCTGACAACCTTATATAAATGACATTGGTTCACACCCACGTAAAAAAACACGCGTCATTGCGGGCTTGCCCCCGGATCAAGCCCGGGGCAGGCTCCTGAATCAAGTTCAGGGCAGGCTCCGCAATCCCCTGCGGGTTGCGCGAAATTACGAGTTCCTGTCTGCAAAGCTGCCGCATCCCATGTGGGATTCCGTGTCAAGCACGGAATGACGGATGCCTTTTTTGGCTACCCGTGACCAGTAACGCCCCGCATTCCTGTTAACAGCATGTTCACTAAATTTTGGTTGAATTGCTGCTGCCGATGTGTTATAATTAATTAGCTTTCCCCGTGTGGCAACACTTCAGTCTGAAAGAAGGCGGAAGAGATGAGAATACAGGATGGGACGGAGAATAGTACAGGAATCATGCAATACGGCAGGCTTCGCGATGCCGAAACCTTGCCCGCCGCCGTTGGCACTCGCGCAAACCGCGGCGATAGGCCGGAATTTCCTATAACCGTAAATTCGGGGAAAAACGGGGGGCTTTCCAACAATATGAAAAGGCCGTCCGGCAGCGTTATCGACTATGACCCGAACCGGGTACGCCGCTTTGTGCAGCGTTTCGCGTGGCCGAAAGACCCGCCTGATATCCTTAAGGATATGAATGATTTCCGGTCTGAGAAAATCCCGATGTTCAACTGGGACGGCGATAGGGCGGAGTTTGGCCCCGAGCGTGCGCAAAATAATAAGGACAATGCCCCCGGCTACGGCGATATTGGCAAATCGTCCCCGGTTGAGCCAAAAGGCGAATGCAGTACCTGCGATAGCCGCAGATATGTTGACAAGTCCGACGATTCGTCGGTGAGCTATCAGACGCCGACGAAGCTCAACCCGCAGACAGCGGCGCTCTCGGTCGGGGCACACGAAAGGGAGCACGTTTTCAATGAGCGTGCCAAGGCCGACCGTGAAGGGCGCGAGATCGTCAGCCAGACTGTTACGATAAAGTACGCAGTATGCCCGGAGTGCAACATTATGTACCCCTCCGGCGGCACTACGCGCACCCGGTCGGTAGAGAGTTCTTCCGGCGATGACAACAGTTTTAACCAAGCCGAAGGGATTTGACTATGCCGGTTTACTCTGTGCCGCGTCATATCTGGAGAGCTATTTATCCGATACTGATTTTCTTCGCGCTATCCATAGTTGTAGTAGCTGCGGCGGCTATCGCATTCTTTATGAGGTTTGCCATAGAGTCTGCCGGCAGCGGCGCTATGCCGTCGGGAACTGCGGTAGAGGAGCAGGTGGAGGCGTTTATCGCGTCATACGGAATGCTGACTCAGCTAATCGCAAGCGGGGCCGGCGTTCTTGTTTTCGCGCTCATGTGGCGCAGTATCCGGGCTTCGTATCTCAATTATGAGAACAACAAGCTCAGCCCAAAGCTGGTTTTGCTTACGGTATTGCTCGGCGCCGTGCTGAACATTGCGTTGGTGTCCTTATTTGTTTTTACCAACATTACTAGATTCTTTCCTTCATATGAGGGTATCGTCGAAACGCTTATGAGCGGCAGTTTCATCACGCGGCTGCTGGCTCTGGGCTTTGGCGCGCCTATAGTGGAGGAGCTATGCTGCAGGGGCATCGTGTTCAACAGGCTCGCTTCATGGTTGCCCGCGTGGGTGGCTGTTTTAGTCAGCAGCGCGCTTTTTGGAGCAATGCACCTTAATTTATTTCAAGGCTTATATGCGTTTGTGCTTGGGGTCGTTTTTTGCGCCCTTTATATACGCTACCGGAACCTGTGGATCCCGATCATCGGGCATGTTGCGTTCAATGCCGCCAATGTCTCGCTTGTCGAGGCTTTATCCGGCGCCGGGATAGAAGCTTCATTGGAGGCTGATACTACTGCGGCGATAGGTCTGTTTCTTGTGGCTGCATTCATTGCGGCTGCTTGTGTTTTTGTGATGATAAAGCAGACAACGCCTGCTGTGCTTGTCCCCTTTCCGGATGAAAACGGTAGGTTTGATGATATGCTAGAGGATGCAGAATAGAAGGAGATTGCAATGATGTATCCATATATCACGCTGGCAGATGAGACCCTTATAACCCACTCCCACCTGCTTGGCGGCGGCGAAGAAAAGTATGTTGAAGTCCATTTTGAGCGCCCAAAACAGAATGGATTTGATATGGCAAGGTGCTGCCTTCCATCGTACGAATGGATAATAAGAGACGGGTTCACAGACGATGAAATAACCATGTTTGAACGGCTTCTTCAAGACGCAGCGCATTCTTTCTTTAAATATGCGGAATTGGGAGGGATGAGTATTGCCAAAGTTGTTTAGCGTTGGGAGATATATTGTTTTCTTTTGGTCGAATGAGAATCACGAGCCAATTCATGTACATATTGCCGTCACAAATCCCGTCCCGAACGCCACTAAGGTATGGCTGACAAAAAGCGGAGGGTGTATAGTGGCACACAATAGGAGCCGAATATCACAAACTGATTTATCAGAATTGTTAGAAACGCTCCGAGACAATTATTCGTACATATGCAACGAATGGAAGCGGCATTTTGCTGTTGATACGATTCAATTCTATTGTTAGCAGTTAGCAGCGATTTCGTTAGCAAGTGTTTTTTACGGAAATAAACGAAAATGGAGGCGAATATGAAACAGGGACGGCTTAGTGGAAAGATCGCGATCGTGACGGGGAGCACTTCCGGCATCGGCGAGGCAATAGCCCGTCTGTATGCCAAAGAGGGGGCTTCCGTCGTCATCGTCGGCAGGCGGGCGGAAAAAGGCAATAGGATAGTTGGCGAGCTGCTCGAAAGCGGCGCGGAGGCATGTTATATCCAAACCGATATAACAAAAGACGATCAAGTCAAGGCTATGTTCGACATGGCAATTAAAACATACGGGCGGATAGATGTTCTTGTCAACAACGCGGGCACATTCCTGCACAAGTCTTTTATCGAGACGACGGCGGAAGACTGGGAGCATTACGTCGCGTTGGATGCAAGGTCATATTTCATATGCATGCAAATGGTGCTGCCTTACATGGAGAAGCAGGGTTCAGGCTCGATAATAAACGTGAGTTCGCTTTTTGCGACTAAAGCCATGCCGGGGTTTTCGCTGTACGCGTTTGTGAAGGCGGGGCTTACGCATATGTCGCGGGTAGTGGCGCTTGAGTACGCAGGCAAGGGTATCAGGGTAAACTGCCTCATTCCGGGCGCTACCCTTACAGAGATGACAGAGGGCCAGCCGGACAACGACGAAATTACCGCGCAGATCCCGTTCGGGCGCTTCTCTACGCCTGAGGAGCAGGCGTCTGCCGCGCTGTTTCTGGCGTCGGATGAGTCTCAGTATGCCACGGGCGCCACATTCGTCATAGACGGCGGCTGGTACCCCGCGTGGTAGCGGGCTGATGCGATATGCTGTGCAGCTTCAACAATTTGCTTTGCTTTCTCAGGCATTTCACCGTCACTTTTTTCCAAAATCACTTTTACGTCATCGTTCATTTTAGCACCTCCTCAAGGAGTTTTTCATTGCTCGCTGTAATCAAATCGGCATGAATGACAACTTCTTTTCACTTGGCGGTTGCTTTTTCTGCAAAATCGACACTCGCAGAAAACACTTGCCCGCTTGCTAGTTCCTGTCTGTAGAATCGCGGGTTTTGAATTCTCTTGTAAATACAACCTATCATTTTCGGTGCTAATAAAGTAATTATAGTATTCAAGAACATTTAAGCCCAAGACTTCTTGCATTTGCCTTGGCTCGCCTGTTTTTTCGTCAATGCGGTACATATCGTGCGGAACTAAAACCGGAACATCCTGATGCAATCTGCCTAATATCAAAAGGCCAGGGATACGGATAAAATCAACGGCGACACTGCCCCCAAACCCTGTGAACGATGTAACGATTTTAGGCAACTTATCAAATCCGTGCTTAACAGCAGTACCCCTTGAAAGCACGGTCATATACGCGCCCGTGTCTAGAATAAGCTTTAGTTCAACACCTTCAGAGGGACTTCCGGCATATATTGTATGCAGTGTAATGTATAGCAATCCTTCTTTCCGCTCTAATTTGTAATAACTCTCGTCGCCAAAGTAGACATCCATTCAACTCCACCCCACGCCAAAGACTGAGCTTATAGTATTCGCGTTTGGCAGTAACGTATATGAAACCCGACTCTCATACTCAGCACTATCAAACATGTCGTAGATCCCTTCTTCAACCCCATCATACTGATACTCGCCAATAACGACTGGCATTCCTTCTTGCAACCAGCCGTGTTTATCGATTTTTGCTTTTACTATATAGACCCAGTTACCATCATAGATATTATCTATATCAGACTTTGACATCATTCTTGGGTTTTCGATGATTTTATACACCGGAAAACATCTCCTCTCCTCAGATATGTTTTTTTGGGGCTGCGCCTATTTTATCACAAATAGCCATTTTCTACAATACGCAAGTATCGAGGACTGATAAAACCTCGTACAAATAAGAAAGAAGTAAAAACCGTTGCAACTCTGATTATGCAGATACATTTTTTTCGTAACGAACCCTACGGCCATTTCGACACAAATAGGCGATATGCTGTGAAATAACTATGAAATAAAACTGCGCGGCTCTCCGCCGCTCGCGAGCAGGCGGGCAAAAATGACGGTACCGGCGTTCACTCAAACATGAACGCCGGTACCGCCTTGCCTGCGCTGATTAACTGACTAAATCAAACAGCCTGGGGGTGATGATGATGCTTTGCTCGCGCGTGCACTGCGCCCTTGGCGAGAACTTGTTTTCCCCTACGCCTTCCATTATTCTCGCGCCCTAAAGTTTGACTGCAGCTGCGGCGGCACGATTTCTGCGGAGATTGCCCTGTTTATTTCCGGCCTTGCCCAGCCTGATGCGCTGCCAAGGTTCACCGCTTGGGCAAACACTGCCATTACTGATACTGCGGTGTTCGGCATCGTGGGACACGAGAGGGGCGCCAGAACAGTGTTCGCGTCCCACTGTCCTCGGAAAACTGCTTATCATGTACTATCTTTTATTAAATCGTACGCCATCAAGAGTAAACGTATTTTCTGTTTGTGAGAAAGGGAGAACATATATTTCACCGTCTTCACCTATTAACTCAATCTCATTTTCTGTTACTGAATACTTACCTTCTGTTACAAATTTTATACGTTTATTCCCGTAGGAGTCTTCGATTGCCGATATCACAGTGGTGGAACTGCGAGGTATTGAGTTTTCCCACGCATTAAAGAAATCATCAGAAAAATAATCGACAATTGCTGTTAATGCATATGCTGTACTGGTAAAGTCAAATACTACCTGATAATAATTGAATACTGGCGTAAAAAATTCATTATCCCATCGGGCATCAACAACTTCATATGTACCACTTAAAGAATTACTACTGCAAGCAACATTTAGAAACTGAGAAAACACTATTAATATGCATAGAAGTATTATTTTTACACGTTTTTTCATTTCATACTCACTCCTTCATCTTGTATAAGTCCCTCAAAAGGCCATAACAAAAAGCGCGCAGGGGGTATAATTACCTTGCCTACGCGCTTGAAAACTGAAGTTTCAGCGTATACTCACGTTAAATGAACCGTCCTAACGGCAAAATCAGCTTGAAAATATCTGCCGAAGCAGGTATACTGACTCCGTCGTAGCGGCGGGGTTTCCCGTGTTTGTAGGCGTGTGGTTTATTGTTCCCTACATTCGCCGTGCGGTGCTGTCACACCTCACGGTCGCTGCGGCCATCGTTATGGCCTTTCTGATTTGCATATTATCATAGGGTATGATTAATTACAAGATTTATTTTTGCGAATTTACAGTAATCACTGAGCATATAGAAGAACACCTTCATTTTTATTCTATTTTGCAGCGTTGGCTCTTTGGCGACTTCGTAGAAGTCGCTTGATAAGCCTCCAAAATCATAAGACAGAGAACGTCCCCTGTCTTATTAGCGTTATTTGCTAAAAATACTCGCGTAATTCAGCCTCATGTTCTCTGTAAAACTCATCTAACCAATCCATGCCGCGCACCATTTCGAATGCATCCAAAATAAGCGATATATCAACATCAAAGTTCATTGTGCATAGCATGGACAATAACTCGAAAGGCTGTATATTGCTGCGTCTTTTCACTATTTCCGCTACATCTTTCATATCTTGCCCTCTTGCGCTGGTCAACTTCATGCCAATCAGGTAATTTTCGTCAACTGCCTTTACTATTAGATTGGAAAACTGATGCACAACTTCACAATACTCGGCAGGCGGCTCAGGATTCATGTTTGATATTGAATTATTCAGCCATAACTCATCAGGTTTGTTTATGCCGAAAGCATCACCAACTTTTCGTACGATACTTTCGATTACCGCATTAGTTGTGTAAAACGCATCTATATCTACTGTGCCTCTGTAACCATGTAATTGCATTACATATCCTCCGGCACATACTAATTCCAGCATAATATTCACTTCTGACAACTTATCATTCAACATATTGAACACAGGTTCAAAATCAATGGATTTATCGTCATTTCTATTCGCATGAATCGGTATTATCATACTTCTCCCTTACTAACATTAGCTTGCTTGGCTTCGTTTTCAGGTTCAGGCTGATTATATGCTGGCGCGTTTGCGTGCCAGGCTCAAATGCAGCCCGCAATGATACCCGCTGAAATGGCGTTAAGGCTTCGTTATGATATAAATTTTCTACATCTTGCTTTGTAAACAATGTGCCGCACTTGTCGATATATTTCCTCAGATATCTAAACCAGAGCTGCGCATCGTTTTTCGATCGCTGCGCCACCACCACGATATAATCAGACCATTCCATAATGCTTTCACCTCAGAAATCATTTTCGATCTCCGCCTGTAGCTGCTCAGAACCCCCAACAATAAAACCATACCACACAGTTAATGCCATTTCAACACTAAGAATCGAGCGCACATGCTTGAATCTGACATATGCATATAGTATAATTGCCTCATGATATCGAATAACCAAGGCGACAGCACAGCATGCGCCCACAGAAAAAAATATGCCCAAATCCGTAGGTCACGGTTTGAGCATCTTGAGGAGTTAGGGTTGGTCTACATTACTGAAAATAGAAATGAATTGGTTGATAAATGAGTATTGATAACTTGCAGTTTCTTTGCATGGGGTGCTTTTCCGGGCTGCATGCCGGGGGAAGGGCCTGCCCTGTTTGCGGGTACGATCAGGTTTCGCAGATAGAGGCGCCTTATCAGCTTTCCCCGCGCACGATCCTCAGCGGCAAGTACATGATCGGCAGAGTTCTGGGGGAGGGCGGCTTCGGCATAACATACATAGGCTATGATCTGAACCTGGACACTAAAATTGCCGTCAAGGAGTACTACCCATCCGGCTTTGTGACGCGTTCCAATACATTATCGACTTCTGTCCAGCCTTACGGCGGTGGGCAGGGTGAGGTTTTCTTAAAAGGCAGGGAGCGTTTTGTTGATGAAGCGAAACGGCTTGCCAAATTCCGTTCGCTGCCGGGCATCGTCATGGTCAACGACTTTTTTGTCGAGAATGGCACGGCGTACATCGTTATGGAGTATATCGAAGGGAAAACGCTCAAGAGTTATCTGGCGGATTCGGGCGGCAGGCTCCCTATGGCGCAGGTTTTGGAAATGCTGACTCCGGTGTTCAGTTCTCTGGCGAGGGTGCACGAGGGGGGCTTGATCCATCGTGACATCAGCCCTGACAATATCATGATATCAAACGACGGAAGCGTGAAGCTTCTGGATTTCGGCGCGGCCCGGGAGTTTAGCGAGGACGGCGACAAAAGCTTGTCCGTGCTTTTGAAGCATGGGTACGCACCTGTGGAGCAATATCGCACGAAGGGGATCCAAGGGCCTTATACAGATGTATACGCGCTTGCAGCGACCATTTATAAGGCGATAACCGGAGTTACCCCGGAAGCTTCGATGGACCGGGTGATTGAAAACACGATGGAGCCGCCGGGCAAGCTTGGGATCATGCTTCCGGATTATCAGGAAGAGGCGCTGATGAAAGGGCTTGCTATTCATCATGGGGAGAGGTTTCAGACGGTGTCGGAGCTGTATGTGGAGTTGAGAGCCGAGAGGGGGGCGTTTATAGTTGAGAGTGGAGAGTTGAGAGTGGAGAGTGGTTGGGACGGGCGTCGCGAGTCTCACGGTAATTCTCAACTCTCAACTCCTAACTCTCAACTCCTGCAGGGTGCGGGGGGCGCGGCTTCCGGGGCTTACGCGTATCCGCCTGCGCCGGACGTTGCCCCGTCTCCTCATTTTCAACACTCAGCGCCCAATTCTCAACTCCCGCAGGGTGCGGGGGGTGCGGTTTCCGGGGCTTACGTGTATCCGCCTGCGCCGGACGTTGCCCCGTCTCCTCACTCTCAACTCTCAACTCCTAACTCTCAACTTCCAAAAGCTGGGTCCAATAAAAAGAAAATCATTGCGGCGGCTGTGGTGGCTTGCATTGTTACAGTGGTCGTTCTCGCGCTTACTCTGCCGAGTGTGCGCGATGGCGGAGGCGCGACGTCCGGCGGTGGCGGGGCAGGCGTGTCTTCGGGCGGCAGGGATGGACTGAATCCGGATAGCGTTCTTACCGGTGGCAGGGTAGATCCGTCCAAGATCCCTGATTTGACGTCAAACACATACCAGCAGGCGGCGGATATTCTGGGGATGCTTGAAATCCCGTTCGTTATCGAGGCGGAATACAGCGATACGGCGGAACCCGGGATGCTAATGTCGTATAACTATGACGAGGAAGACGAGCAGGTGCGGCTGGTACTCAGCGCCGGGCTTCAGCCGGACGGGACGGGCGAGATAATGCCGCCTTTGCTGCTGGGCTTTACGACAAATTACGCAGATGGGCGGGGCGTCTCGGCAACGTTTACTGTTTTGCAAAACGGAGACCCCCGTGTATTTGGCGTACGGCTGGGCGTGGAGAATCCAAGCGACTACGAGGGGCTGCGCGAGCTTGACTCATGGGGTGAGCTTGAACCGGGTGTACCCAGGGTGTGGGCATGCCAAATCAGTCGGCCGATAATCAGAGAGATGGCCTTCGTCGCGCGGGAGGGCCGGTTGGAGTATAACGATTTTGATATGCGCTTGGTGGTGTATAACGTAACCAGAAGTTGGGAAAGGATCGGAGCTGCTTCCGTGTCTCCGGTCGATGTGCGTATTTCGTTCACCGATGCCGCCGCTCCTGAGATCACCGGAATCACTCTTATATCAGGACTGGAGGATATAAACGAGTGGGGCGTCGGCCATTTAGACTATCTGCTGACGGGCGGCTTCCAAGAGGGTAAACGCTATCGAGTGCAAACTGAAACAGACTATTTATGGTTTGGCTCTGAGTCTACCTGTAAGACCGACGGAGTGCTGGAGATCGAAGGCTGGGCGAGAGTTAGCGAACAAAACGAACGCACCGGATACATCCCGCCGTTTATTGAGGTTGTAGAGTGCATTAGCTTCAGCGCGGGCGAGGGGCCGGGCGCGGGTACTGCAGTGTTCTCCCGCATTGGCGCCGGGACCGGTTCGCCTATCGACGAGAGCCGGATCCCAACCCTTATAGGGAGCAGTTACCCGGACGCTATGAACGCGCTCAGGCCGCTCGGACTTTTTGAATTTGGGTTCAGGGCAGTTCACAGCGTTTCGCACCCGGCGGGAACGATTATTGAACAGGATTTCAACGCCGGTTACGGGATAATCAATCTGCTATTCTCCGCGGGACCGGAACAGGCATCCGGAGCGGACCCAAAGCCGATCATCCTTGGAGTCGCCATTGAACCTAATCGCCGGTCAGGAACAGACACAGTCACGATGCGTTGGATAACGCCCCGGGTAAGCGGCGAGTATTACTCAACTGCATGGCATCAGCCTTTATCCGTTCAACGCTACGATTGGCAGCCTCATTTTCAAGGAGGGCAGGTTTCAGATGCGGAACCGATTATAAACCAAGTCTCGTTAGACTGGATGGGACACGATATGTTCAGTGAGCATAACTATGACTGGGAGTACCATTCAAATCTGCCGTCATTCTCCGGGGAAGATATGCTGCGTTTCGGCGTGTCCATGCACCGGGAGGGCTCCGGTTGGCAGAGGTTTTCCGAAATACCGGACAGCCGGAAGACCGTGAGCACAGCGCGGGTACGCATGGTCGTCAGTCAAAGGAGCTTCCTGACAGGCGCCTCATATTTGGGTTCTGAGCCTTATGAAGATGAGTGGCAGCCCGGCTCGCATATGATGAACAATTATATCATCACCGGGGACATTGACCCATACACGACTGCTTCTATAAGAGGGCTGGATGATTATGGACATGTATATTATTCGCGTAACCGGATTTTTACTGCCGACGGAATGGAAACAGGCATATTCCTGCACGATTTCGACATAGAGCAAGGCATGAGTCCGGCTTATATTGTCGTATTCTCCCGCGACGGCACGACGCTCGGGTCTGACGGCATGATTGCCATTAGTGTCTCTTATGACATTGTTGCGATAGCGGTTTCGCAATCAGTAGGTTTTTCATAGTTACACTCCAAGTAAAAAGTGCCAAAGCGTTGAGTTTTTTCAGGTTGCAATGTGTATAGATATGTAAATACCCGTTTGATATAATGTTTTTACAGTGACCGCAAAGGAGAGCTTGGGTATGGATATGGATATG
>Ga0099364_10014050_pt1 | contig 10693 bp, 7 predicted proteins | sample TergutTh196P3_FD_73070 | JGI IMG/M metagenome (GOLD analysis project Ga0099364, IMG submission 73070) | Microcerotermes parvus P3 segment gut microbial communities from Pointe-Noire, Republic of the Congo - Th196 P3 | ecosystem: Host-associated > Arthropoda: Insects > Digestive system > Gut ...
CTTTTTACATCAGGTACAACAGGAAATCCTAAAATGCTTGCTCTTAGCCATAAGAATATTTTGCATATTCCCGTTGTTTGTGCCGATTTTGAAGAATTTGTACCCGAAGATGTTACGCTTGCCCTTCTTCCGTTTTTTCATATATATGCTCTTACGGCATGTTTTCTTGCGCCGTTAGTGAGCGGCAGTTCATTAGTAATCCTTAATTCGCTTAAAGGCCCCGATATCATGGAAGCGCTTGGAAAATACCCTATAAGTATTTTCCCTGCGGCGCCTATTATGTGGGAACTTTTTTTTAAGGCGCTTGTTGCCAAAACCGGCCCCGGAACTGCCAAATACCATATCTTTATGTTTTTTGTCAGGAATGCCCCTGTGCTGCGAAAAATGGGTTTGGGTTTTCTTGTAAAGAAAATATTTACTCCTGTACGTGCGGCTTTCGGCCTGTCTCACCGTTTTTTCATAAGCGGAGGCGCTCCGCTCAAGACAGAGTATTTTACGTATTTCAAGAACATGGGTTTCAACTTTATTGAAGGCTACGGACTATCGGAAACTACGGGGCCTATATGTATACCCTATTACAAGACTGCCACAGCCGGCAATGTCGGCAAGCCAATGGCGGGCAATGAGGTATCCATAAGAAATGTCAATGCCGACGGCATAGGGGAGATTTGGTTTCGCGGCGACGCCGTTATGAAGGAGTATTACAAAAATCCTGAGGCCAATACCGAGGCGTTTGATGCCGGCGGTTTTTTTAATACCGGCGATCTTGGACGTTTTGATAAAAAAGGAAATCTGTGCATAACAGGCCGGGTCAAAAATGTTATAGTTCTTGATTCAGGCAAAAACGTTTACCCTGAAGAGTTGGAGTTTTATTTTAAACAGTCTGATATGATATCAGAGATTGCCGTCTTTGATGTAAAGGCGCAGGGCTTTACTCAGGTTTATGCAGTTATTAATCCGGTTTCAAAGAGCCGCCAGTTGTATTCCAAAATAAAAAATGAGATTGAAATTTTGAACAAGGGACTTCCCGATTACAGAAGGATTCGTAATTTTGCCGTTTCGTTGGACGAACTTCCCAAAAATTCAACACGCAAATTGCTTTATGGCGAAATAAAAAAACTTTTAAACGAGGGAAATTATCAAACAAGTGAAACAGATGATATAGTGCTGCGCGATATTTTGATTGGAACAAGTTTGCGAGAAGAAGAGATTATCGAGTTTCTTCGCGTATATTTTAAAAAAGATGTAATATACGTCAATCAAACGCTCAATGATTTCAGTATGGATTCTCTTGGAATAATTGCGTTTGTAACCGCTGTTGAGGAAAAATTCGGCATTGACGTAGACATAAAAGAGATATGGAAAAAACAAAATTTGGTTGAAATAACGCTCTACCTTGCTTCTGTAGGATTAAGCAGCGGCCTTTCGCTTGATGATAAAATTTTGAAAGGCGACTACAAAAGAAAGCCGCGGCGTTTTTACAATCCGCTTTACCATGTTTTTGTTTCTTTCATAGGATTTTTGTCGCGGAGGATATGGCATGTAAAGATTTACAACAGGGAACGGCTCAAGGAAGATAACGCAGTGTTTATTTCCAATCACCAGTCGTTTATTGATATGATTTGGATATCTTTTTCTATTCCGGCAAAATACCGCAAAAATATATATGTAACCGGCAAAAAGAAATTTGCATTTCTGCGTTTTTTATTTCCTGTTTTTCCGATACTCTCTCTTGACGATACGAACAGCGTTGATGTTTTGAAAGCAAACGCAGATTTACTCAGGCAGGGAAAAAGCCTTTTTATTTTTCCGGAAGGCACAAGAACCCCGGACGGCAATATGGGCGCTTTCAAAAACGGCGCTGCATATCTTGCGTGGAACCTCAGGAAAAAGGTTGTACCTATAGGAATAAGCGGCGCATATGAAATATGGCCGCGCCATAAAAAGCTGCCGAAACTTTTTACAAAACAGCAAGGGCATGTGTATGTCGGGCCTGTCATTGATCCGGCAGGGTACTCCTCTGTGGATGCCTTTAATAAAGCGCTCGAAAAATCCGTAATATCTCTTGTTTCCCAGGAAGACAAAAACAGCGAATGCGCATAGCCGGGAAGTTTTTTAAAAGAACGCGTCTCTTAAAAATATTGACACTTTTACAGGCGAAATATACTTTGGCTGCCGTAGCTACGGGGTGTAGCTCAGCCCGGCTGGAGCGCGTGGTTTGGGACCATGAGGTCGGAGGTTCGAATCCTCTCACCCCGAAATGCCGACAGCAAAAAGCGTCAGTAGCTCAGCTGGATAGAGCAACGGCCTTCTAAGCCGTGGGTCGGGGGTTCGAATCCCTCCTGATGCGCATAGCGTGCGTTACATACTCAGCCGGTAAAGGGCGTATTGATTAAGCGAAACGCCCTCTTTTTCGGCCTCCGCAGCAAGACGGGCATGAAGACTTTTAGGAAGGCGAAGAACAAACTTGCCGCTGTATTGGCTTTCATCAATCGGTTCAGGTACAGGGAAACCGCCGTCAAGTTTTACTTCAATCCAGCCTGTCATGGCTTCCTGAATATTCTCAAATGCTTCCGAATATGTATCGCCGTGACTCATGCACCCGTCAAATTCTCTGACTGTAGCGAAGTAATAAGAACCGCTTTCGTCCGTAATGTATTGTATCACAATATGATACGGGAGTTTAAGGTATTCTTCAATTTTTTTGTTTTTTTTCATGTTTTCACCATCTCAGTTTTCTCGCCGATGCGTTTAAGTATTTCGACTACATATACTTTTTTAAGCGGGTTTTTATTAACAATTGTAATTACATCCCCGCTTTCGTTAATGTAATGGCGGTACGATCCATTTTGTCTGTCAAAACGGTAACCTCTATTCGTCAAAACTTTATCAGCTTCCTGCGGACTGATTCCGTTAGGCTGATTTTTCATCTTTTGGATGATTTTGTCCACGCTTGCCATACCTGCATAGTACCAAATATGATACTGCTTGTCAAGTGTTTTTCCAAATTTCCCAAGAAAATTAGAGATTACTTTTTTTGCCCTGCCTTTTTTTTGCTCTGCCTTACTTGGAAAGTATGCTATGAATGGTTTTGGAGAACACAAGCTAAGCAATGCTGGATAGAGCAACGGCCTTCTAAGCCGTGGGTCGGGGGTTCGAATCCGCATGTGTATACGTTATATACTCAGCCGGTACAGGGCGTATTGATTAAGCGAAACGCCCTCTTTTTCGGCCTCCGCAGCAATACGAGCATGAAGACTTTCAGGAAGGCGAAGAACAAACTTGCCGCTGTATTGGTTTTCACATATTCAAATGGCAGGAGACAGATTTTTTTGCTTGACAAAGCATATCTCTCACCTTGAAATGTTTTAACGTAGAATATTTTGTCTGCTTATTGTATAGAAATTGCCTGAAAAGGAGTTTTGTTTTAATCAGGATAAATCCTTCTGAATGCTTCGCGGGGGATTTGCTGAAATTTAGAACAAAATGATAAATAATACAAAATCCGGGGGGTTTAAAATGAAAAAGTCTCTTTTACTAACAATATTTCTTGCGATGTTGCTTGTATGTATTGGATGCGGCGACAGCCTTGTACATGTAAAAGGAGGTACGTTCCAAATGGGTAATGGTTACGGCGGAAAAAATGAATTACCCATACATGAAGTGACGGTAAGTTCTTTTTTTATATCAAAATATGAAGTAACACAGAAAGAATGGTTAGCGGTAATGAACAATAATCCCTCCAGATTCAAAGGGGAGAAACGCCCAATAGAAAATGTAAGCTGGCTTGACGCTGTGGAATATTGTAACCGGTTGAGCGAAAAAGAAGGCTTAACGCCTGTATATACGATAGAGAAAAACCGAAGGGTAAGTTGGGATATGGAGGCCAATGGTTACCGTTTGCCGACCGAGGCGGAATGGGAATATGCGGCGCGGGGCGGCAATGCGCAGGAAAACCATAAATATTCCGGAGGCAATGAAGCAGATAGAGTTGCGTGGCATTCCGGGAATAGTAAGTGGACTACACATGATGTAGGAACCAAGAAATCAAATCGTCTCGGTTTGTTCGATATGAGCGGTAATATCTATGAATGGTGCTGGGATTGGTATGGAAATTATACAAGTGAAGCGAAAATTGATCCAACCGGCCCGGCTTCGGGATATACTCGCGTGCTTCGAGGAGGCGGCTGGTGGCAATCCGTAGATAACGTGCGTTCTACTTTTAGAGGCAGCCAATCTCCGTTTTCAAGGTTCTCTACTGATCGATATGGACGAAATACCGGCGGTCTCTATGGCTTTCGTCTGGCTCGCAGCGACAAACCTAAAATAGCTCCGAAAAAAGAAGCCGAACCAAAACAAGAAATTGAACTGCAACAAGAAGCTGAGCCACAGCAAGAACCTGAACCGCAAAAAGGAGCGGCTCCTGTGAAAAATACAGGCGCCCAAGAAAAGCCATATGTTCCTGATAGTGTTGATGATGCGCCTATTCCTGACGACGCTGGCGAGGATAACCCAATAGGTGACGGATTTTCTAAGTAAGAAATAGGTGTCGATGAGTTACTGTGCAACTGCTTCTGTTTGTACTGATGGGCTTTTAGGCGTCAGTTTTATCTGTAAGCCTAAAAGGTCAATCAGCCTAAAAACTGTTTTAAAAGATGGATTGCCGTCAGGCGCAAGCGATTTATATAAACCTTTTCGGTCAAGATTTAATTCTTTAGCAATTTTAGCCATGCCTTTTGAGCGGGCAATAGCATCAAGAGTCCTTAGAAGGTATTCAGGGTCGTTTTCTTCAAGTGCGCCTTCAAGAAAAACAATAACTGCTTCCTTTGAATTAATATACTCGGCAGGGTCATATTTTGAAAATGTAACTTCTTTCTTTGTTGCTGTTTTCATTTTGTTTATTTCTCCTTCTTTAATTATTTTTAGTGCAGTCTTTTTCCCTCGTATCTTCTGGCAATTTCACGAGCTTTTTTAATATCTTCCTGCTGTGTAGATTTATCGCCGCCGCAAAGCAAGATAATAATTTCTTTTCCGGTATCTTTGTAATAAATGCGGTAGCCGGGGCCGAAGTCAAGAACCAGTTCAGAAATATCGCCCAAAAAACGATTCTTTCCAGGATTGCCGGTAGCAAGGCGGTATATGCGCTTATCTAAATGAAATGTTTAGCTCCCTTCCATAAACACGGGCTATTCGGTCAAGAGTTTTTACCGTTGGGTTTGCCTTTTGGAAGGTATGTTATGAATGGTTTCGGAGAACACAAAGCCAAACAATGCCAGATGACTCATTCTTCCGGAATGTCTTCTACGAAATAAGTGACAGGTTTTTTATATGCTATCGCAAATTTTAAAAGTTCAATAATATCAACCCGTTTTTCACCGGACTCGCATTTTGAAATATATGATTGAGGTTGTTTTAATTTTTCGGCAATTTCTACCTGTGTAAGACCTGCATCTTTTCTTGCCTGTCTCAGATTTTCAGGAACCTTTGATATTCCACCGTGTAATTGAGTTTTTAGCTTGACAAAACATATATCCTATTTTTAAATTTTTTCAAGAAACATTTTATTGAGAAGTCATGAAAAAACAAATTAAGGCAACAAGGTTTCGGTTCTGTTTTTTGGCCGAAACTTTGTTGTATTTTAAAACTTGAAAAAGGAAACAAAAATGATAAACTCCAATTACCCGAAAGGGTATACACATAATATGAAAAAAACAGGCATGTATTTGTTCATGATCTTTTGCTGTCTGATTATTACCTCTTATGCGTTTGCATTGTATCCCAACAAGATTGACGATTCCCTGAAACTTTCGAGTTTAATAGTGGAAGAACAGGAAAATCAATATGATGAAGAATCGTCAGATGAATGGCCGGAGGGATATTCGGGTGAATGGTCGGAAGGGTATGATGAATACGATAATCCGATTGGAGATCAGCCTGAGCCTGAGTATGACCATGAATAAAACGTCAAGAAAAGTTACTTATAAATTTTCAGTTATCAAAATGACTTCCACTGGACATTTTTACTCTGTATTATTTTTTTACCAAAAACGCCAGCGTCTCAATATGCGGCGTTTGCGGGAACATATCGAAGGCTTCGAATGATTGAATTTTATAGCCTTCGAGCGCATCGGCGTTTTCCTTGAAAGAGGCCGGGTTACATGACATATAGATTATGCGCTCCGGTGACATATCGTATATTCGCTTGAGCATAGACGGGTGGATGCCGCTTCTTGGCGGGTCAAGTATCAGCGTATCGCATTTCGCAGTGTGCTCTTTTGCATCCATGCAGATGAAGTTTACATTTTCTATAGCGTTTAGTTTTCTGTTGGCCTCAGCCGCCGCCGTTGATTCTGCCGAGAGTTCCACGCCGGTGACGCTTTCGGCAGAATCGGCTACAAAAAGCGAAATGCTGCCGATGCCGCAGTACAGGTCGGTAACGCGCCCCTTGACAAATGTTTTAATGCGCCGGTACATCTCTTTGGCTATGAGCGAGTTAGATTGAAAAAATGAATTAGGGCTTATGCGGTAACGTATGCCGTCAAAATCCTCTTCTATATATCCTTTTTTTATGTCGGATATTACTTCCCCGAAACTCAAATCTGCCAATCCCGGACTTAACAAAACCGATACCGAGTCTGCCAGGCTTGCAAGTTCTTCGGCAACAGGCGAGATACGGTCTTCCGTTGTGGAAGTGACAAGGTTGAGCATTATCTCGCCGGTGAAACGCGCCTGTCTCAGTACGATGTAGCGCAAATAACCCTGATGTTTCAGGTAATCGTAGTCTTCGATATCTGCAAGGAGGGCGCGGGCGCGCACATAGCGCTCTTCCATGCCGGCCTGCATTAGCGGGCATTCTTCGATGTCAACTACATGGCGGTACGAATTTGCTTCCCTGAGACCGGTTTTGCCAAAAGCGGTTACCATGTCCATGCGGGAGCGATAATGGAAAGGTTCGGCCGGTACGACCGAATCAACGGCTGCGGTATCTCCCAGCAAGCCGTTCAGGTATTCTTTTTTAAGCAATAACTGGTTTTCGTAAGATATGTCCTGAAACATACATCCGCCGCATTTGCCGAAATGCCTGCACAGAGCCGATGAGTCCCTGTATTTTTCAGATAGGGAGTGAAAGAGTTTCTTTTTCTTTTTTTTCATTTAAAGTAAAATACGTTTAGATGTCTTTTTAAATATTCTGCTGTGGCGTTTTTAAGTCAAGAGTTTTTTGACCGTTTGTTTAAGAGCAGGATACATTCTTAATGTGTTCTATTGGCAATTTCTTGAGCAATTCCCGGGAACTTCCCTTGAAAGGATGGTTGACAAAATTGAATTGAAAATATTTATTTCAAAAAATAATTATTACGGCGGAGATAATTATCAGCGAATTAAAAAAAGTAATAACCATATTATCGGTTTTGTTGCTCAAAAAACGGTTCAGATATATAGGAGAAATTATATGGCAAAGAATAACTTTAACGGTTTTACGCATGATACATTGTATTTCCTTAATGAATTAAGCCTTAACAATAATAAGACCTGGTTTGAACAGAACAGGGATAGATATAAATCATCGGTATTATCCCCATTTATAGAACTTGGCGGATATTTGACTGATACAATGAATAAGATAGATCCTGAGTTTGAACTGAGACCGGAAAAAATAATTTCAAGAATTAATCGCGATGTGAGATTTTCAAAAGATAAATCTCCATATAGAAGCAATGTGTGGATATCATATAAAAAACCGTTAAAGGAGTGGATAGAGTCGCCGACTTTTTTCTTTGAATTAACTCCATATTCATACAGATACGGCATGGGTTTTTACAGCGCAACTAAAGCTGCAATGGACGTTTTCAGAACAGAGATAAGCAGACGCACGGATGAATTTCTCAAGATAGCGGCAGCCATTGCAAAAGACGGGATATTTTCAGTTGAAGGGGAGGCATATAAAAGAAAAATTGAAAATAAGCTCCCTGAAAAATTACAGGAATGGTATCAAAAGAAAAACCTTTATTTAATGACAACAAGCGATATTGGAGATGAACTGTTTGACAGCAATATTGCCGTAAAGTTAGCGTCCGATTTTAAAACGCTCAATAAATTATACAAATTTTTATGGAGCATGAGGCGGGCTTAATCCATCCGTCACTTTTTGATAATTATACTGTATTTTGCATCTTTATAAAGAGACAGGGCAACCATCTTTTTAAAATTATTCAATCTGTTGAGGCTCTGACCCTCTCTGACCATATATTTTTGGGTTGACGAAAACAACCTTTTTGCCTACTTAAGATTGATTATTGATTATTGATTATTGATTGTCGGTTTTTTTCACGCGGTTTTTTTGATTGATGAGGGTGAATAACTTATGCAGGAAAACAAGTCTAAAAATACAAAAATATTCGGGAAAACAATAATTTCATTTTTGTTAACAGCCTTGCTTTGTGTTTTGGTTGGCGTTATAACCGTTCAAAACAAAATAAATGTTGAAAAACTGACAATGGAAAAACTGATTATAGAAAAGAGCAATAAAGCTCGGGAAATACTATCCCGCTTGTTGTATAAAACACAGACTTTTTCCGTTCTTGCGCTGCAAAAATATGATTCCGGAAAATTTGAACAAATTGCCGCATCAATTATTGACGAACCCTCTATATTAAATGTCATTATTGCTCCGAACGGAGTTGTTACTAATGTTTATCCTTCAGAAGGCAATGAAGCTTTGATAGGGTTGGACTTTTTTAGTGATACTGAGGGAAGCAAAGAAGCAATTCAGGCGAAAAAAACCGGGCAACTTGTTCTCGGGGGGCCTTTTAACGCCATACAGGGCGGCCAGGTTCTTGTGGGAAGATTGCCTGTATTTACTGCTAAACCCGACGGGAGCAGGCATTTTTGGGGATTGGTGTCCGTTTCTTTAAAATATCCGCAAGTATTAGACGGAGCCGGTTTCGGCGAACTTCATTTACAGAATTTCGAATATGAAATATGGCGAATAAATCCCGATAGCGGCGAAAAGCAAATTATTACCGGCAGTAACTATATAAACAATAACAATGTTCGTTACATAGAAAAACAGGTTTCGATACAAAATACCGACTGGTATTTTCGTATTTATTCTACGCGCTCATGGTACAAGCATCTTGATACATGGCTGTTATTTTTGGGAGGATTATGTATCAGCATATTGGTGGCTACTGTCGTACAAAAAAATATTAAGATGAGAATGCTGGAATATGATGTTGGCTATAAGTCCGCCACGGAATATGCTCTGATGAAATACAAACTTACCAGCGATGCGTTGGGCATAGCGCTGTGGGATATGGACGTTGCAAACGGGGACCCTGCCAATCCCGATAGTAAATTTTCATGGTCGCAGGAGTTCCGCGACATGCTCGGCTTTAGCGACGAGAGCGATTTCCCCAATGTCCTTTACAGTTGGAGCGACCGGCTTCATCCCGATGACAAAGAAAGGGTACTGAACGCTTTTATAACGCATGTAACCGACCGCACAGGGGAAACGCCGTATAATGTAGAATACCGCTTGATGCTGAAAAATGGAGAATACCGGCATTTTCACGCATTCGGTACCACAATGAGAGACAGCGAAGGCGCGCCGTTGCGAGTGGCCGGCGCATTGGAAGATATACACGATATAGTGCAAACACAGGAAATACTTAAACGACGCGAACTCTTGTTGAACGCCGTCAACAACGCGGCGGAAGTTTTGTTGATCGCAGATACGAAAGATAACATGGATACGCTTATAGCAGGCATGGAGATCGTGGGACGCTTTCTGGATGTAGACCGCGTTCAAATCTGGAAGAATGAAATTATTAATGATGAACTTTATTTTGTGCATAGATATGAATGGCTCAGCGATATCGGTTGGCAAAAACCGCAGGTTCCGACAGGAATGAAATTCCCTTACAGCGTTAAGCCGAAATGGAAAGAAATGTTTTTACGCGGCGAATACATAAACTCGCCTGCTTCTGAATTACCGCAAAGCGATCAGGAATTTTTAATTGAGTTTGATATAAAATCCATTGTGATAATTCCCTTGTTTTTGGATAATCAATTTATAGGTTTTTTCAGTATTGACGATTGCAGCCGCGAGCGCACATTCTCAAATGATGAAATAACGATACTGAGTTCTCTGGGTTTAATGTTTGCCAGTGTTTTTGATCGGATGGAACAATCGACTAAGCTGAAAACAGCGCTGTTTGAAGCGCAGGCAGCCAGCCGTGCAAAAAGTGAATTTTTGTTTAATATGAGCCACGAAATGCGTACCCCCTTGAACGCTATAACCGGTATGACGGTGATAGCTAAAAATACAGAAGAAGTCGAACGGAAAAACTATGCTCTGAACAAAGTTGAGGAAGCCTCAAAGCATCTGCTTGGCATAATTAACGATTTGCTTGATATGTCTAAAATTGAGGCAAATAAATTGGAATTGGCGCATGTAGAATTTGATTTGAGAAACATATTGCAGAAGGCCGTTTCATTCGTTCAATTCCATATAAAAGAAAAGCGTCATCGGTTTACCATGAATACGGATGATAATATACCTCCCTTACTTATAGGCGATGACCAAAAACTAACGCAGGTGGTAACGAATCTTTTGTCAAACGCGGTTAAATTCACGCCCGAAGAAGGAAGCATCAGCCTTGACGTATACTTGGCCGGAGAAAAAGATGGTATT